>UMIS01013153.1_pt1 | contig 18075 bp, 18 predicted proteins | sample 1965801 | NCBI WGS metagenome assembly UMIS01 (sample SAMEA4836128, study PRJEB28245) | human gut metagenome | biome: gut microbiome; material: fecal sample | place: Denmark | collected 2008
CAAACAGAACAGAAAGAGGAACAGAAAACCAGTTTGTCTCTGACATATACTGTTCAAAAAAGCCTTCTGGTACATAACCATGCATGAAAGCCCCAATGCCAATACCGATTACGACATAAATCAACACGCCCTTAACTATACCTAACGATTCTTTTACTATTATCGGCAAACGCTGCATGAATGGAGTATTGTCTCGTTCCCATGCATTAGAACCGGCGATGGAATTAAGTTGAATTTGCCTAACCCAATCGCTCAGATAACGCTCCAATCTCATTTTTCCCAGAATGTAACCGCCAATCATTCCAAGTAAAATGCCGCTTATTACATATATGGCAGTTATCCTTATGCCGAATGTTCCGATAAACATTGCTACAGCCACCTCATTTACCAATGGTGAGGTTATAAGATATGCAAAAGTAACCCCCAATGGTATTCCGCCCTTTACGAAGCCTATAAACAATGGTATTGACGAACAGGAACAGAATGGCGTTATTGCACCAAACAGCGAAGCGAAAAAATACTGCAAGCCATATAACTTACGCGAAACCAGATATTCGCGTAGACGCTCTATTGGAAAATATGCATTAATAATGCCCATGATTATACTAATCAGAAGCAACAGAAGCAATATTTTAATCGTATCATAAAAAAAGAAATTAACTGACGATCCCAACGCCGTACCTGCATTAAGACCAAACACATCATACACAAGCCAATCTGCAAAACTTTGTATCATAATATCACATCTTTTATGTTTGTAAAAATACGAACAGAAAATATAAAAAAATACTATTCACACACGCAGCGGGGCAGTTCCGCTTTTTTTATTTCTGTCAGATAAAATCTGGCAAAGGCATTTTTAATCTCGTCACGCACTCTCCTAAATTCCGTCATAATAAAATTTGCGTCACCCGACAATCTTGAAGGATCATCAAAACCGATATGCAACCTCTTGCCCACCCTGCCTTTAAATGCCGGACATGTTGCATCGGCACCGGAACATACTGTTATGACGTAATCCCAATACTCATCAAGATATTCCATCACATTCACAGGAATATGACTACTTATGTCAACTCCGGCCTCTTTCATTACGGCCACAGCTTTCGAGTTTACCTGTTCAGCCGGCTTTGTTCCGGCTGAACGTACATAAAGACTATCGTCAAACGACTGCAAGAAACCATGCGCAATTTGACTCCGGCAACTGTTTCCGGTACACAATATCAAAATTTTCATATCAAATTATACATCATCAAGCCATAATATATTCCGACAAATATAAACACGACTGCAACTATACGGCTGAACCATTTCTGAAAGACTTGCATTTTATTGTAGAATTTTCCTATTCCGGACACACTATAGGCTAATACCCATGCCGCCAGCATGACCGGCAAGCCTGTAGCCAGGGCATAGACAACGGGCAGGAAATAGCCCTCACCTTCCATAGCAGCCATAGGAATAAGCATACCAAAATAAAACAGTCCGCTTGTAGGACAAAATGCCATAGCAAATAATATCCCAAGAAGGAGGCTGCCCCATGCTCCTTTCAGCCTTTCAGTCCTTTCCGAGGCACTGAAGCCAAATTTCGGCAAATGAAGTTTGTCGCTAAAAAGCATAAACAAGCCGATTAGAACCAATGCTGGAGCAAGAAGCAGCTCGCCCCACTCGCTAACACCTTTTTGTATAAAAAACATGTCGGCTCCACGCCTAAGCAACACTATAAGTATTGCGCCAAGGACGGAATACGCAATCATACGGCCGGCTGTGTATAACAAACCATTCAAGAATATGCGATTACGGCTGTCAAGATTTTTACTGATAAAACCTATTGCAGTAATATTGGTTGCAAGAGGGCAAGGACTTACAGCTGTAAGCAGCCCAAGCAAAAATGCTGTAACAACAGGTATCTCGCTGCTATCAAGCAAGCTTTGCAAGTATTCCATACGTAAATACTATTTCAACAACTGATTAATCTTTTTCTTAAGCTCGGTTTTAAATTGTGCCGTATTATTTCTGGCATACTTAAAACCCATACGTGTCAGGTCATTCCTTTTTTCTTTTCCGTTATTCCATCCGTTTACATATAACGAAGACCAGCTGACACGATATTTATCGGCTATCTTTTCGCCTTGAGGTGTAGAAATATCAACCTCTTTGAAACGCACCTTGCCGCTCTTGACAAACTTGGCAAAATCGTTATACACAACTTCTTTGGTGTATTTTTCAATAGCTCTACATGTCGGACATCGCTGTTTGCCATGAAAATAAATAACCTCAACATACTTGCCGGTTTGTGCAAAAACCCATCCTGTAGACAAGAACATGCACAATAATGAAAGCAACACGAATTTCTTCATAATTTCAATATTCTTATTTTGTCAAAATTGTGCGTATCTCATCTTTAGTTATACGTCCTTTGGCTACAACTTTTCCATCAACAACCAAAGCAGGAAGACTCATGACGTTATATTCCATTATTTTCATCAAATCCTCCTCTTTCACTAAATCAGCTTTTAAGCCTAACTCATTAACAACCTGCTCTACCGCAGAATAAAGTGCCCTACAATTTGCACATCCAGTACCTAAAACTTTAATTTCCATTTTACAATATTTATTAGTTAAACGTTATTCGCAAAACAACGAACATAAGACATAAAAAGAGAAGGTTGTCAGTCGCAACACCCTCCTGCTTTACATATGCATTGCCCAAAGAATTCTGAGAATAAGGCTTTAGCCAAATTCCAATTCTCATTATTAATACAATATTTCACTTTAGGAGCCTCTACCTCACCCTGTATCAGACCAGCATCTTTAAGTTCCTTTAGATGCTGAGAAACAGTAGCCTTTGCAATAGGAAGCTCTTCATTAATGTCACCAAAATAGCAAGTTTTTTGCTTTGCCAAGAAATTCATTATGGCAATACGTGCCGGATGGCCCAATGCTTTTGCAAATCTGGCAAGCCTTTCCTGCTTTATTGTATAATCCCTTTTTTCATCCATATAATCGAATATTGTTCGCAAATATACGAACATATTTTTAAATCAACAAAAGTACGAATAAAAAGTGATAAACAGAAAAATGTAGCAAAGTTATTGGCAGATAGGCGTTTTAGGAAGATGGCTTGAAAAAATGAAAGACAGAAAAAGCAATGAAAAAGCCAAGTTAGGACATCGCAACGTTACCAATTCGTGACCATGCCCAAAACAGGTTATGATGAGGTTGGAAGAATATAGAAAATACTAACTTACAGTGAGTTACTAACAACTCACGCAAGAAAATGCAGCGTGAACGAGAATTGCAGTATTCCTCAATGATTTGCGTAGCGACGAAGGATTCTTCACGAACTAAATTTGAAACCAAAAAAATTTTAGAACGATGAAGAGTACATTTTCAGTTATCTTCTACCTGAAAAGACAGGCAGTGAAGAAAGACGGTACAGTACCGGTTATGGGACGTATCACAGTGGACGGAACGCAGACGCAATTCAGCAGCAAACTTTCGGTCGATCCAAAATTGTGGGACACGAAAGGCGGACGTGTCACGGGAAGAAGTTCAGCCGCACTTGAAACAAACCGCCTGCTTGACAAGATGCGTGTGAGCATCAACAGGCACTATCAGGAAATCATGGAGCGTGACAACTTCGTCACGGCGGAGAAGGTGAAGAACGCCTTTCTCGGACTGGAACACCGCTACCACACGCTGATGCAGGTGTTCCGCCAGCACAACGAGGATTATGCAAAACAGGTGGAAGCCGGCATGAAAGCCAAAGCCACGCTTTCAAAATATCTGGTCGTTTACAAGCACCAGAGTTCCTGAATATCCGATACCATGTGAAGGATATTGCCCTGAAGGAACTTACTCCGGCATTTATCTCCGATTTTGAAATGTTTCTCCGCACGGACAAGCACTGCTGTACCAATACGGTCTGGCTTTATGTGTGTCCGTTACGGACAATGGTGTTCATTGCCATTAACAATGAATGGCTGGCACGCGACCCGTTCCGTGAATATGAAATCAAGAAAGAGGAAACGACAAGAGGGTTTCTCACGAAAGAGGAAATCCGTATGCTGATGGACGGCAAACTGAAAAACGCCAAACAGGAGCTTTACCGTGACCTGTATCTGTTCTGTGCGTTCATGGGGTTGTCATTCTCCGATATGCGCAATCTGCGTGAGGAAAATATCCGTACATACTTCGACAACCATGAGTGGATAAACATCAACCGCCAGAAGACGGGCGTGGAATCGAATATCCGCCTGCTGGACCTGCCCCGAAGAATCATAGAAAAATACCGCGGACTGTGTGAGGACGGAAGGATTTTCCCTGTCCCCCATTACATGACCTGCCTGTGTGGAATACGTGCCGTAGCCAAACGGTGCGGTATCACGAAACACCTTACATGGCACCAGAGCCGCCACACGGCGGCGACAACGGTATTCCTGTCAAACGGCGTACCTATTGAAACTGTGAGTTCAATGCTCGGACACAAGAGCATCAAGACGACGCAAATCTATGCGAAGATTACAAAAGAAAAGCTCAATCAGGATATGGAAAATCTTGTCGCACGTCTTGGCAGCATAGAAGAGTTCAAAGGATGCAACATCTAAAAAAAGAAGAATCATGAAACGAAATATCATTACCATAGAAGGAAAATCGGTAACCGTAACCGGTAACGATGTATGGATGACGGCATGGGAAATCGGAGAACTGTTCAATGTGACAACAACAGCTGTTAATGCGGCTATCCGGGCAATCCTGAAAACGGACGTGCTGAATGACTTTGAGGTGTGCCGGTATGTCCGGCTGGAAAACGGTCTGAATGCCGATGTCTATTCCCTTGAAATCATTATACCGATAGCGTTCCGCCTGAATACCTATTATACCCATGTGTTCCGTTCGTGGCTTTTACGGAAAGCGTACGCCAAAGAGCAGAAGGATACCTATATGCTGTTTGTGCCGATAGCCAAAGGAGGCCATTGCTGAGAACGGAACAAACGCAAGCAAGAACGGACAACCGGATGACGGCTGTCCGTTCTTGCTTTTGGTCGGAGGCTATCTGAAAGGTTTCCGATAGTTCGCTTCCAGCACCTCACGCAGTCCCGATTCGGGATACAGCGCCTTTCCGCCTAAAATGATATAAGGCAGCAGCCGTTCGTTACGGTATTCCTGAAGAGTACGGCGGCTTACCCGTAAAAGGTCTGCCACTTCCTTGTCCGTCAGGTACACCTCACCGTCAAGCGGCGGGCGGTAACTCTCCAGAAACCCACTGAGCCATCTGGAGCTTTTTCTCATTTTCTGCAATATGGAAGCGACCTTTTCGTCTTCCATCGTGATGATTTCATTGTTCTCGTTCATGTTACTTCGGATTTAGTGGTGAATATTCGGTTATTTACCGCCGGGGTGGATTATGCCGACAAGCGGAATCAGCCGCTTGACCTCTTCCGGCTTGTAAAAGAACTTGTGCCCGATCTGTGAATAGCCGATGAATCCCTTGTCACGCAGTTTCTGCAAGGTGCGCTGGCTTATCCGTAACCGGTTACACACTTCGTCGCCCGTGAGCCAACGGGCAAGGCGTTTCCCGTCCCCCTTGCGCTGCAAGGCGGTCACTTTTTCCACAAAGGCGTCCCACTGCGCCATCAGTTCCTCGAAGGTCTTTTTCTCAATAGATACCGTTTCCATAAGAATTTGATTTTAGTTCCGTGCAAAGGTAACGACGCAGGCGGAAAAAGATTCCATATTCCGCTAACTGGCAACTTGTTGCGCCGTTTGTCCGGGTAACGGAGCCATTTCTCAAAAAAATCTCACGTGAGCCACGTAGTGAGTTGTTAAAGCCCCTTTTGTTTATTGCTGAACTTTGCCGCAGGAACAAGAAAAAAGACAGAACATGAAAGTGATAACGATGGAAAGTTCCGCATACAAGGCAATGATGGAACAGATAGCAGAAGTGGCCGGCTATGTCCGTGAAATCAGGGAGGCGATGAAACGTGAAAATACGGACAGGCTTCTCGACACGAATGAAGCCGCCAGAGAACTGGGCGTAAGCAAGCGGACCTTGCAGCGCATGAGGGATGATCACCGTATCAGATACGTGGTCCTGCGGCGCAAATGCCAGTACAGGCTCTCGGAAATCCGGAGGATTCTTGACTCCCATACCATCCGGGAGGACGGCAGGACACTCGAAGAACTGCACCATAACAGCAGACTGCCCACCGGAAACGGCAGGCAGCCGAAAGGAAGGAGGACATGAACATGGAACTGCTGACAAAGAAACTGTTTGAGCAGTGGATGGAAACCATCCTTGAAAGGCTTGAACGTCAGGACGAGATGCTGCTTGCCCTGAAAGCACCGGAAAAACGGGAACACATGCCGGACAGGATACGGCTCTTTGACAACCAGGACCTGTGCCTGCTGCTCCAGATAAGCAAACGGTCACTGCAACGCTACCGCAGCACAGGAGCCCTGCCCTACAAGATACTGGGCAAGAAGACCTATTACAGCGAAGATGACGTGCTGAAATTCCTGTCGGAACACGTAAAGGACTTCCAGAAGGACGATGTCGAGTTCTACAAGGCTCGTATCCATAATTTCTTTAATAAATAACAATTAAAAATTATTCAAATGGCAAAGAAAAGCGACGAAAAGGACGTGCTGATAGTCCGTGATGAAAAGACGGGTGAAATCAGCGTGGTAGCCGGCCTTAATGCGGACGGCTCGCCCAAACGGACTCCGGCAAGGCTGGACAACGCAAAGGATTTTCTACTGTTCGACAAGCATGGCGACATGCTCGACAACTTTTTCAAAAACTTCTTCCGGCAATGCAAGGAACCCAGCCGCTTCGGTTTCTACCGCATAGCGGCGGATCAGGTGGATTCGCTCCTGGGAGTGATGAAGGACCTGCTGCAGCATCCCTATCAGAACAAGGACATCCTTGCCCCGCACAAGGTGGACACATTCCCCTATCAGATGCAGGCGGAAGAAGAGAAAAAAGAGAAGAAAGAGGAACAGGGTGAAACCCAAAAACAGGAAAACATGGAACAGAAACAGGAAAAAACGCAGGAAAAGCCTCAGACCCGACAAGGCTACCAGCCCATTGACGAGAGTTCAATCAACTGGCAGGAACTGAAAGAGAAATGGGGCATCGACCGTGAGGAGCTTGAAAAGTCCGGTGACCTGCAGAAGATGCTCAACTACGGCAAGTCGGATCTGGTGAAAGTGTCCCCAAAGTTCGGGGAGGAAACCTTTGAACTGGACGCCCGCCTGTCATTCAGGAAAAACGAGGACGGCAGCATCGGTCTTGTACCGCATTTCATCCGCAAGGAGCAGAAACTTGACGAATACAAAGGACACAAGTTCTCGGAATACGACAAAAGGAACCTGAAGGCTACCGGCAACATGGGGCGTGTGATTGACCTTGTGGACAAGGAAACCGGAGAGATTATCCCCTCATACATCAGCATTGACCGCAAGACGAACGAAATCACCGATGTCCCTGCCAGCAAGGTACGCATACCGGAAAGAATCGGAAAGACGGAAATCACCAAACAGGAGCAGGAAATGCTCCGTGCGGGGCTGCCGGTAAAAGACAAGCTGGTGGAACGCAATGACGGAAGGAAGTTCGTAACGACCCTGCAGGTGAATGTGGAACAGCGCGGAGTCGAGTTCGTGCCGGGCACCGGAAAGTCCCCGCGTACCGTACAGAAACAGGACAACACGGAACTGCCGGAACTGGAACCGGACATGAACGACGCTGAAAAGCAGGATGCGAAGCAGCAGAAAAGGAACACATGGACGAACGAGGACGGCAGCATCCGCGGCATCACCAAATGGTGCGGCAAGCCCCTGACGGAACAGCAGCAGGCGGACTACAAGGCAGGCAAGACCATCAGACTGGAGAACGTGACGGACAAGCAGGGGCAGCACGCCATCATGTATGTCAAGTTCAATCCGGAAAAGGGACGCCCGTACCGCTACGATGAAAATCCGGACAATGCCCAGAAAGTCGCCCCGTCGAACGAAAGCCGGACACAGGTAGCCGTAAACAGCGAGGGCAAGACGAACGAAGCGACCAAGAACATCAAAGAGCCGCTGCAGCAGGGACAGTCATCCCCGAAGGATGACGCACAGAAGCAGCAGCAGGAAAAGCCCAAGAAAAACAAAGGCATGAAGGTATAGTCCCCACACACCACTAAATCCAAAAACATAAAAAACAGAATAAAAACAAATCAGTATGAAAACAATCATAGCAGAAAAGCCCAGTGTGGCACGTGAAATTGCCCGCATCGTGGGTGCCGGCAAGCGAGAGGAAGGTTATCTGACCGGAAACGGTTATAATGTGACATGGGCATTCGGACATCTTGTCCAGCCCGCCATGCCGGAAGAATACAACCTGCACGGCTTTGTACGCAGCAACCTGCCCATCATTCCCGAAACCTTCACGCTTGTTCCCCGACAGGTAAGGACGGAAAAAGGATACAAGGCGGACAGCAGCGTGGTCGCCCAGATAAAAATCATTACCAGACTGTTCAAGGACAGCGAGCAGATTATTGTGGCGACCGATGCCGGCCGCGAAGGTGAGCTGATATTCCGATACCTCTATCATTATATCGGCTGTACGGTCCCGTTCGTGCGTCTGTGGATAAGCAGCCTGACGGACAAGGCTATCCGTGAGGGACTGAAACACCTTGAAGACGGAAGCAGGTATGACAACCTTTACCATGCCGCCAAAGCCCGAAGTGAAGCCGACTGGCTGGTGGGGATAAACGGAACGCAGGCACTGTCCATCGCAGCCGGACGCGGAACCTACTCGGTGGGACGTGTCCAGACGCCGACACTGGCGATGATCTGTGAACGTTATTGGGAAAACCGCCGTTTCACCCCCGAAGCCTTCTGGCAGCTGCATATCTCGGCAAAGGTACAGGACAGTGACGGAATCGTGAAAATGCCGTCGGTGGAGAAATGGAAGGACAAGGCAACCGCAACAGCCCTATATAATAATGTAAAGGAGAGCAACACGGCTACTGTCGTGAAAGTCGAACGAAAGGAGAAAATCGAAGAAACACCGCTTCTGTATGACCTGACCACACTCCAGAAGGATGCGAACACGAAGTACGGGTTCACGGCAGAGCAGACACTTGACATCACGCAGAAACTTTATGAGAAGAAACTCGTCACCTATCCCCGAACCGGCAGCCGATACATCCCGGAAGATGTCTTTGCGGAAATACCGAAACTGCTGGCTTTCATCGGCAGGCTCTCACAATGGAGCGGCAAGGTCCCGCAAAAGCCGGAGCCTACCCGAAGAAGTGTTGATGACAGCAAGGTGACAGACCATCATGCACTGCTGGTTACGGGAGAAAAGCCCCTGTTCCTCTCCGAAGATGAAAGCAAGGTGTACCATCTGATAGCGGGACGCATGATAGAAGCCTTTTCGGAAAAATGCGTGAAAGACGTGACAGCCGTCACGGTGGAATGTTCCGGCGTGGTGTTCTCAGCCAAAGGTCATGTAGTGAAACAGGCCGGATGGCGTGTCGTCTGCAAGGAAGAACAGGAAGAGACGATACTTCCGGACTGGAAAGAAGGGGAACTGCTGCACCTAAGCGGCTGTTCCATGACCGAAGGAAAGACCAAGCCCAAGCCTCTCCATACGGAAGCCACCCTGCTCTCGGCGATGGAAACGGCCGGCAGGGAAATCGAGGACGAGGAACTGCGTCAGGCACTGAAAGACTGCGGTATCGGAACCCCCGCCACCCGTGCCTCCGTCATTGAAACGCTCTTTGCCCGCGAATATGTGACAAGGCAGAAGAAATGCCTTGTGCCCACAGAAAAAGGGCTTGCCCTCTATTCCATTGTCAAGACCATGCGCATTGCCGACGTAGCCATGACCGGCGAATGGGAAAAGGAACTGGCGTGCATCGAACGCGGAGAGGTGCCTGCCGGAAAGTTCCGCAAGGAGATTGAGGAATATGCGACGTCCATCACCTCCGAACTGCTGTCGTGCGAAAAGCTGTTCGGGAAAAAGGATTCCGGCTGCACGTGTCCCAAGTGCGGAATGGGCAGGATGCAGTTCTTCGGCAAGGTGGTACGATGCGACAACACGGAATGCGGCCTGCCCATATTCAGGCTGAAAGCCAACAGGATGCTTACCGACGATGAAATCAGGGAACTGCTGACAAAGGGAAAGACGGGTGTCCTGAAGGGATTCAAAAACAAGCAGGGCAAGCGTTTCGATGCCGCCCTGGTCTTTGATGCCGACTTCAACACCGGTTTTGTCTTTCCGGAAAGAAAGGACGGTGCGGCATCCGCCAAAAAGAGAAAGTGAGGAATGGGAAGTAAGGGATAATCCGCCTTTCGGATGAATTATCAGCGGAAATTATTTCGTATTTCATCCGGATTGGACTACCTTTGCCACTGATTCAAGGTTCATAAATCATCATACTGATCAAGACTTTGGATTTAGTGGTGGCACTCGGAGGGATACCGGGTGCCTTTTTCTTCCCCTTCCCCGTATATCCGGACATTTGTCAAATCACTAAATCCATTGTAAAAATGAACAAGAAGAATCTTGAACAGACCGAACTTTCCTATTACGGTCTGTATCTGCTGAACTATCTCAAGGAAAACAAGTTTGAACAGGCTTCCGATGCCGCCTTCGTGAAGGCGCGTGCCGATGAAGCCGCAGAAGCCTATGAGCGTGCAAGGCTTGAGGGGTACACTCCCGACGGTGCGCAGGAGATTGCCATGTCCGCACTCGTCCACGGCCTGCACTATTCCCGATACGCCATCCTGCGTGAAGTCGTGGAAAGCGAGTTTCATGAAGAGATTCCGGAAGACGCGCGTGAGGGCTTCGTAGAGAAACTGCTGCCGCTTGTGGGCAACGTATTCTCCATTTACGACCTGTCAGACGACCAGTTCGCCCTGTCGTCCGACTATGACCTGCTCTATACGGAGCTGACGGGAGCCGTCGTCCTTTACCTGAGGGAGTATGGCATTTAACCGCAAGCAGAAACTGCGCGACAACATCGAGGCGATACGGACGGCATTCACACTGGAGAAGGAACAGCGCACGCCCACCGCGCGTGAACGTGTGCTGCTGGAAAGGTATTGCGGCTTCGGGGGACTGAAGTGCATACTGAATCCCGCCAGAGAACTGACGGATGCCGTCCATTGGGCGAAATCTGACCTCGACCTGTTTGCCCCGACCATCGAACTGCACCGGCTGATCCGTGAGAACAGCCGGGATGAAAGGGAATACAAAAGTTATGTGGACTCGCTGAAATCATCGGTACTGACGGCATTCTACACGCCGGCGGAGGTTACGGGTGCAATAACGGAAGCCCTGTATGACCGCAAGGTGCGTCCCGACCGCGTACTGGAACCGTCCGCCGGTATGGGTGCTTTTGTGGATGCGGTGCTGCAATACCAGCCGCAGGCGGATGTGATGGCTTTCGAGAAGGACCTGCTGACGGGCAAGCTGCTGGGCTGTCTTTACCCGGAACAGAAAATCCGCACGATGGGTTTCGAGAAAATCGAAAAGCCGTTTCTGAACCATTTTGACCTTGCCATCTCCAATATCCCTTTCGGGGATTTCGGAGTGTTCGATGCGGAGTTCAGCCGCAGCGCATCCTTTGGCAGACGTTCGGCACAGAAAGCCATCCATGACTATTTCTTCCTGAAAGGTCTGGATGCGGTGCGTGACGGCGGCATCGTGGCGTTCATCACCTCGCAGGGGGTATTGAACAGCTCGAAGGTATCCGTCAGGAACGAGATGTTCAGCAAGGCGAATCTGGTATCGGCAATCCGCCTGCCCAACAACCTGTTTACCGACAATGCGGGTACGGAAGCCGGCAGCGACCTGATCATCCTGCAAAAAGACCTGCAAAAGAAGGAACTGACGCAGGAAGAGAGGGTACTGACCATCATACAGACGGAACATAACGGCGGACTGACGGAGAACGCCTATTTCGCCTACCACACGGAACGTATCGTACATACCGATGCAAAGAGGGGTACCGACCCGTACGGAAAACCCGCCATGATATATACGCACAGCGGAGGTGTGGAAGGTATCGCGACAGACCTGGGCAGGATGCTTGCGGAGGACTTGCGCAAACGTCTGGACATGGAACTTTATCAGGGACGCAGGACAGCGGCGGAACAGACCGTACAATCCGCCATGAGCATCTCCATACCGGAAACTGAAACAGTGAAGGCGGAAAGGTCAGTTCCCGAACCAGAACACGTCCGGCAGCAACCGGAGAACAGGGATGCAGCGACAGAAGAAAAGGCACAACCGGTTGCGGAAAGACAGGAGACCGGGACGCATGAGCCGGAACAGGCTCCAACCGTGCAGCTGACACTCTTTGACCTGTGGGAATATACGGAAGAGGAACGCAATCAGGCCCTTTCGGGCAAAAAGAAAAAGTCCGCAGCCAAGTCAAAGGACAAGAACGGCAAGAAGCAGGCACAGGTTACGCCGAAGGTTACGGATGAACCGGCGGCTGCACCTGCCGTTTCCCCGCAAAAGGAGACTGAAGGCGAAAAGACGGAAGATGTAAAAACGGAAGATGCGGAAGCCAAAGAAACGGCAGTCCAAGCCCATCCGGACGACATATATGCGGATATAGACTGGGAGGAGAACCCGCCCATCAACGGTTTTTACGAAACCATGATGCACCTTACCCCCGAAGTGCGTATCCAGCTCAGGCATGAGGCGGAGAAACACAGACAGGAACTGCTTGCGAAGTTCGGCATGAAAGACACCCTCGACCCGGCGTTTGTGCCATCGTCGGATTCCCGACCGGTGCAGCAGGCTGACATGACACACGGGTCAGAACAGGCGCCGGAAGATGAAAGCCCATTGCCGGAAGGCATGACCGCTACTGCTGAGAATCCGTCCGTACAGTCCGGACAGACGGGAACAACTTCCACTTCGCTGTTCCCGGAATATGATACGGAACCTGCCAAGGAGGAAGCTGCCGACCTGACACCGCACCCGTACAGCGGGACGGTGGAAGCCCATCACCGTGACGGCTCAATGGTGGCGGAAGGGACCGCCGTCGGGTATCTGAGGGGCATCACTCCCTATGGAGCCACCTTCCACCCGCTTGACCTGAAAGGCTACCAGAAGGAAAAGGCCCTGCTGTATATATCCATCCGTGACGCCTATGAACGCCTGTATCGGAATGAGGCGGAAAACCGGACGGAGGACAGCCGTCAGCGTGAATTCCTGAACGTGTCCTATGACGAGTTCGTGATGCGTTACGGTAACCTGAACGCCAGACAGAATGCAAAACTTCTGATGATGGATGCCTCCGGGCGTGATGTCCTTGCACTGGAACGTGCCGAAGAGGGAAAATTCGTGAAGGCGGACATTTTCGAGCGTCCCGTTTCCTTTTCGGTGGAAACATACGTCAATGCCGGGTCGCCCGAAGAAGCCCTGTCCGCCTCGCTCAACAGATATGGCGGCATAGACCTCGACTTCATGCGTGCCATTACCGACAGCACGGAAGAGGAACTGCTCGGAGCCCTGCAGGGACGTATCTACTACAACCCGCTGGTTTCGGGCTATGAGATAAAGGACCGATTCATTGCCGGAAACGTGATAGAGAAGGCGGAGCGTGTGGAAGAATGGATAAACGACCATCCCGGACATGAGCGGCTTGCGGATGCGGAGCAGTCTCTTGAAGCCCTGAAAGCCGCCACGCCGCAGCGTATCGGTTTTGAGGAACTGGACTTCAATTTCGGCGAGCGATGGATTCCGACAGGCATCTATGCCGCCTACATGAGCCATCTGTTTGACACGGAAGTGAAAATCTCCTATTCGCCGAGCCTTGACGAGTTTTCGGTGGCATGTGCCTACAAGAACATGAAAATATGGGAGGAGTTCTGTGTAAAGGGCTATTACCGGAACTATGACGGCATGAGTCTGCTGAAACACGCTCTGCACAACACCTGCCCCGACATGATGAAGAAGGTCGGCGAGGACGAGAACGGAAACGACATCAAGGCACGCGACAGCGAGGGCATCCAGCTCGCCAACGCAAAGATTGACGAAATCCGTAACGGCTTTACTGAGTGGCTGGAGGAACAGTCGCAAGGAGCGTCTGACGACCATGTATAACCGGAAGTTCAACTGCTTCGTTCGACCGAAATATGACGGCTCGCACCAGACATTTCCCGACCTGAACATGAAGGGGTTGGAAAGCCGGGGTGTGAAAAGCATCTACCCATCACAGAAGGATTGTGTCTGGATGCTGAAACAGAACGGAGGCGGGATTTGCGACCATGAGGTTGGAACCGGCAAGACGCTGATAATGTGCATCGCAGCACATGAAATGAAACGTCTCCGGCTTGCCCACAAACCGATGATTATCGGGCTGAAGGCGAATGTCTCCGAAATTGCGGCGACCTATCAGACAGCCTATCCGAACGCACGCATCCTGTATGCCTCGGAAAAGGACTTTTCAGCCGCCAACCGCGTGCGGTTCTTCAACAACATCAAGAACAATGACTATGACTGCATCATCATGTCGCACGACCAGTTCGGAAAAATCCCGCAGTCGCCGGAACTGCAACAACGCATCCTGCAGGAAGAACTGGATACGGTGGAGGAAAATCTGGAAGTGCTGCGCTCGCAGGGCAAGGACGTGTCGCGTGCGATGCTGAGAGGACTGGAGAAACGCAAGTTCAACCTGCAAGCCAAGCTGGACAAGGTAGAACACGCGATAAAGTCGAGGACGGACGATGTGGTGGACTTCAGGCAGATGGGCATCGACCATATTTTCATAGACGAGTCGCACCAGTTCAAGAACCTGACGTTCAACACAAGGCATGACCGTGTGGCGGGGCTGGGAAACTCGGAAGGCAGCCAGAAGGCACTGAACCTGCTGTTTGCCATCCGCACCATTCAGGAGCGGACGGGAAAAGATCTGGGAGCGACGTTCCTGTCGGGCACGACCATCAGCAACTCGCTGACGGAGCTGTACCTGCTTTTCAAGTATCTGCGTCCGAAGGAGCTGGAAAGGCAGGACATCCGATGCTTTGACGCATGGGCGGCAATCTTCGCCAAGAAGACGACGGATTTCGAGTTCAATGTGACGAACAACATCGTGCAGAAGGAACGCTTCCGCTACTTCATCAAGGTGCCGGAGCTGGCGGCGTTCTACAACGAGATAACGGACTACCGCACAGCGGAGGATGTAGGCGTGGACCGTCCGCACAAGAACGAGATACTGCACAACATACCGCCCACACCCGACCAGGAACATTTCATCAAACAGCTGATGGAATTTGCCAAGACGGGCGATGCCACACTGCTCGGCAGATTGCCGTTGTCGGAAACGGAGGAAAAGGCGAAGATGCTCATCGCCACGGACTACGCAAGGAAGATGGCGCTGGACATGCGCATGATAGACCCGGAATATGAAGACCACCCGGACAACAAGGCGAGCCACTGCGCAAGGATGATAGCGGAATACTACCGCAGGTATGAAACACAGAAAGGAACGCAGTTCGTGTTTTCGGATCTGGGAACATACCAGACGGGAGAAGGCTGGAACGTGTACAGCGAAATCAAGCGCAAGCTGGTGGAGGACCACGGCATACCGGCACAGGAAATCCGGTTCATACAGGAGTGCAAGACGGAAAAGGCACGCAAGGCGGTGATTGCCGCCATGAATGAAGGTTCGGTACGTGTGCTGTTCGGTTCGACGAGTATGCTGGGTACGGGTGTGAACGCACAGAAACGATGTGTGGCCATCCATCATCTTGACACACCGTGGCGCCCGTCCGACCTTGCACAGCGTGACGGGCGTGGCGTGCGTGCGGGAAACGAGATCGCCAAGCATTTTGCCGGCAACAATGTGGATGTCATCATCTATGCGGTGGAAAAATCACTGGATTCGTACAAGTTCAACCTGCTGCACTGCAAGCAGACGTTCATCAGTCAGCTGAAGAGCGGCGCAATGGGCGCGAGAACCATAGACGAGGGAGCGATGGACGAGAAATCCGGCATGAATTTTTCGGAATACATGGCGATACTGTCGGGAAACACCGACCTGCTGGACAAGGCGAAGCTGGAGAAGAAGATAGCCTCGCTGGAGGGTGAACGCAAATCGTTCAACAAGGGCAGACGCGAAACCGAACGGAAACTTGAATCCAAAACCGCTGCATTATCCGACTATGCAGAGAAAGCCAAAGGAATGACGGAAGACTGGGATAAGTTTACGGCAGCGGCACAGACCGACAAGGACGGCAACCGCCTGAATCCGATACGGGTGGACGGACTGGAACAGACGGATGAAAAATCCATCGGCAAACGTCTGCAGGAGATAGCGAAGAACGCCACGACCGGCGGACAGTACAAGCGTGTGGGCGAACTGTACGGCTTCCCCATCAAGGTGGTCAGCGAAAGGACCCTAAAAGAAGGTCTGGAGTTTATCGACAACCGCTTTGTCATAGAAGGCAATTACAAGTACACCTACAACAACGGGCATCTGGCAATGGCTGACACACATGCCGCCGCCACGAATTTCCTGAACGCACTGGAAAGGATACCGGGCATCATCGACCAGTACAAGGAAAAGATCGCCACGCTGGAGCGTGAAATCCCGCAGTTGCAGGAGATTGCCGGAAAGACATGGAAGAAGGAGGACGAGCTGAAACAGCTTAAATCAGAACTCGCTGCACTGGACCGCAAGATACAGCTGGAGTTGGCTCCGCCGACGCCGGAAAGCACGGAAGAGAACCGGCAAGGCAGCGAGAAGAAACAGACGGAACAGCAGCCGGAAAGCCCGCACGCGGACTTCGTGCGCAGCCATCTGGTTATCGGAAGACCGGGGCTGACGGAACCGAAGGGCATGAAGCTGTAGTTCCGCATTGTCCGGTAATGAACACGGGCGACTGCCTTTGCATGAAGCGAAGCGGCCGCCCGTACTTTTTTCAATGAAGAAATGTATTACAAGACATCCGTGTTATTTTATGACAATAAAAAAAACACTGGCATACAAATGTTTGAAAAAAGAAAATCCGTATCTTCGTAACTGAAACAAAAATGGATGCGTATGTTTACAAACAGGGAAGAAGTATTGGAAAAGGCCTTGCAGGTATTCGCCAAAATGAATTATGAGAAAGCAACCCAGATGGAAATAGCCAAAGCCTGCGGCCTGTCAAAAGCCGGACTGGTGTATTATTTCCCGTTCAAACTGGATTTGTTCGTGGCAGTTGTGGACAAATATGTATTCCATGCCCAGCAGTTGGAAAACAAGTTCCAATTTACAGCAGGTTCGTTCCCGGAGTTTATCGACCAGTATATAGCCGGAGTGGAAAGAACCATGAACAACCTCGGACGTCTGCTTGATAACAGTAATCCATACGGATGCAGCTTCAATTTTTACTATTACCATCTGCTGATGCAGGTACGGTTATATTATCCCAATGCGGAAAAGAAAATAGCTGACATATTCAAGCAGAACTACCAATTATGGAAATCCGCCATCCAAAGGGCAAAAGAGAATGGGGAAATCCGGCAGGACGTGGATGTGGAAGAAGCCGCTTCGATGTTCTGGCAAGTATTTTTCGGTATCTCCTTTGAACATTCTTTCTTTCAAGGATTGAATATCAAGCAACTGGCAAAAAAACTACATTTCATCTACTTGCTGATTAAAGCCTGAAACCGGGTTTTCAACCAGAACGGTTTCTATATATCCTACAAGTGCAGAGTTTTAACACAATAAAACCAACCAATCAGTTGGTTTTTGCGTTCCTTTTATTTATATTTGCAGCAATGAGTTTACTTTCAGCAATATGGACAATGTTCAGCGACAGAGAGAAAACATCGTTCTGTACAAAGATAAGAAGGACGGTGCGGACTACATACGGATAGAGTATGCAGGCAATGGAGACATATCTCAGCTGCTCGTCCGGGACGCCGATGTGGAAATGGCAGATAATGGTTCAGCCTACATACCGGCAGCCATTTTCAGGCTATCGGATTTCTACGACCGCTACTCCCCGCACGCCTATATTGACTACAGCAGGGTTTATGTAAGGCATCCCAAACCCAAAAGGGAATAC
>UMIS01004998.1_pt1 | contig 18008 bp, 15 predicted proteins | sample 1965801 | NCBI WGS metagenome assembly UMIS01 (sample SAMEA4836128, study PRJEB28245) | human gut metagenome | biome: gut microbiome; material: fecal sample | place: Denmark | collected 2008
AATATTTCTCATTGATAATTACCTCCAAAACTTCCGATTGATCTAAGTATTCTCAGTTACACCTTCTTGCCCTTCGGACAAGAAGTATCCCTCGCTCAAAGAGCTCGGTCAATTCCGATTTTCCCATACATATACTGCCTTTATAGTATAAGAACTGTTATCATGTCTTTTTAAGCACTAAATTTTTAATCCTTCTCTTAAAGTAACCCCATACTTATCCAAAAGAAGTGCCTCAAGCTCTGCCCTTCCTTTTTCCCCTAAATTTCTTACCCTTAATAAATCACATCTGGAATAGAGAACCAATTCTTTTAACGAATTTATCCCGGAACGCCTGAGTGCATTCTCGACTCTGACACTAAATCCTATCTCATGTAAGGGTACATCTTTGACCTTAAATAATTCATCGGATATCCCGCTAGTTAAAAATGCTTCCTGAATTTTAATAATTATATTCTTCTTTGCATTAATTATTTCCTCATTGACAATATCCTCTATCAGTGTATTAATATCCCGCTGCATTCATCTCTCCTTTTCTACTCTGCATATCTGTCTATCCAGTTTTCTCCATCATAGGTTTCAATCTGATTCTCAAGCCTGTCAAGAAAATCAGATAAATACTTATTATCATCTTCTCCTCTTGCAAACCATACATTTGACTGACCAAATCCGAATGCCACACCCTTTTTCTTTCTTGGCACTCTCCAGAATGTCTTTCGCCTTTGCGACCTTGGAAGCAAAACACAATCTTCCTTTAATGCAATTGCGTTGTATAACTGGATATATTTTTCATCTGCTGCTGACTCATTATCTGACCTTTCATTATCAGCAGCTTCAGTATCAAACTCCAACTGTTCGTATCGTCTGTAAACTGTCGCATGTTTATACCAGCCTACAACATATGTTTCCTTATCAAAAGAGTCCGGATATAATGCACAGTACACAACCAGCACATCATCAACTTCTGTATCATTTTTAAGATCCATGCAGCCCTCTATCTTTTCAATATTTAACTGATTCCTTTTTCCTGCACTTGTACTTTTCGTCTCCACAAATCCAAGACAATACTCACCTTCCGGGAATCCCTTTAGTTTTAAGTGTTCCGGCTTAAAGTTATACTTTTCATGTGCATCTTTCGTATCCTTTACATATGAACCTCCGTTTTTGGGCTCATCTTTTCCCGGAACAATTCCCTTATAATAATCCATCCATGCAATGTTACAAAACAGTATTCTCAAAAAATAGCCCCCGTTTCCTATCCGTTTAGTTTATACATTATTGCTTCTGAAATATTATACCACATAAACCAGTATTTTTTACTTTTTTGTCATATTTTGTCAATTAATGTCGTTTTAAGTTCTGCTTTCCTTATTTTCATATCAATATAAGTGCTTATAACAGTATCTCAAATAGGTACTTCCGGACATAAAAATATCAGCCATTTGGTATTCTTTCATAATTCAAACGGCTGATACTTAATCCAGTTTATTTCATATATTTTTTAAATACACTGATAAACTTAACTGCTTTGTCTATCATCTCATTCATTAATTCCCCATAATTTGAATGATCATCAAAATTAAGCCCATAAATCCTATGCATTATTCTTGAGGCCTTCTTATCATCCAGTCTGCGCCACTCCAAAGGAAGATTAAGCTTTGCTTCTATTTCTTCCTTTTGGGATTCCAGAGAATCATATAATTCCTTATCATCATTTATGTATAATTCAACAACAACACAACCTTCTTTATTTACCAGATTAAGAGCAACATGTCCTGCACTAGTTCCAATGGCAATATCATACCAGTGGTCTGTTGAAGGCTTTCTTATCTTAAAAGGCTTTCCACGCTCCACTATAACATCATTAAACTGTGTCCAGAATTCAAGTCTTTCTGACTGTGATTTATTAAGGTCTGAAGAACCCGACTGATTTTTGGCATTTTTTATAAAGCCGTTAGGCTTTTCGACTACCTCAAACATAGGAGCCGGATTAGAATCGCCAATTTTATATGCATGAACCTCAATAAGAAAGAAGTTAATATTTGTAGATGTATTATTATTAAGCCATTCTACAGCACTTCTGTGTTCTTCTCTTGCTTCCTTTACAATCCATACAATAACATTGGCATCAAGTCCTGACGCATATGTAATAATTTTTCCCAAATGGTCATGGTTTGAAGCTTCCAGCTGATTTTCAATAATAACCTTTTCACCAGTAACCTCGTCTTTTCCCACCAAGTCACATCTGTAAGCACCGACATATACTTCTGTCTCAACCTCTGTTAATGAAAGCCCTATGGCATCATTAAGAAGTTCCAGATTTTCTTTATCTGAAAGCCATTTAGAAAAATCATACTGCTCATGCTCCTAAAGCTTTCTTATATCAACTTCAATAAGTTTTCCCATTTTTGCAATTGCCATAACTATTAAACTGTAACCTCTTCATCTGTTTTATCCTCTAGTGAATCGCACAGCTATTTTTTTCCCCCATTCTTTAAAATGCTTATTATCTCATTAATTTTTTCACTTTAATTGGTTTTATCATATATGCATTCATGCCTGCCTCCATACACTTTTCTGCATCTTCCCTGAAGGCATCAGCAATCATCGCGATAATAGGAATGATTTTTGCGTCCTGTATTTCTAGTGACCAAATTGTTTTTGTAGCAGTAAGTCCATCCATAACTGGCATCATCACATCCATCAGAATAACAGAATATATTCCAGTTGCAGATAGCTCAAACTTTTTAACAGCTTCCGAACCATTACCTGCCTGTTAGACTTTTGCCCCGCCACCCGTCAACATAAATTTCCTTGGTACCACAGATTTATTTCTCTCCATATATCTGCCAAATTTATCATAAATTCTAGGAGGTAAAAAAACGGTTGTTATTGCCCTCTATATCGGGCTACTTTCACTTTACAAATGTAGTAAGTGAAATCATTCCATATCTATTATTGCCCTCTATACTGGGCTACTTTCATGTTAAATGACTTGATAGAAAGCATCCAATCTGGAAAAGTTATTACCCTCTATATTGGGCTACTTTCATAAGAGTATTTATAACACTTCTTTCTTTAATTTTATTATTTTTTCACATGAAAATCAATATCTTAACTCATAAAGCTAGCCAACCAATTATTAAAACAACTTTCTAAGCCTTGTAAACAGCTGACTCTATAATTTATATTATTTATCTGCCATGTTAACCTACTTTTTTAGGTATATTTGAGGCTATACATTCATCATCCTATACAACTTTTACAGTCTTATGAACCTCTTCTTTCATCAGATTGTCATAACTCATTTTCCGACCATTGACTAATACTTTAGATGATAATTTACTTTCAAGTTTTCTGATAAATATTATCTTTCCAGCATTATTAAGATACATTATCTTCTTTTTCAAAACATCCTTTATTATTTATTTGCAAATTATGAATCATGGTAAATATATCCCTATCTACTATACTAGGTTTAAATATCTCAGCAATATCCAAATTAAATGATTCAGTTCAAGAATTCGCAGAATGATTAAATTCAATTTTGATATCTGAATCTGTTCTATATAATTAGCAATTCTTCTATATATGAATGTATTTCCAAAATCAATCATAACTCGTGTATTTAAGATAGTGTTTTCATATATAAAAACACTATCTTCTAAACATATGATACTCAAGCTGGGTTTCCTTTTTAAAAGACTCGGCTAACCATCAATAAACATATCCTCAAATACAGAATTCTGGATATAATTCCGGTATTTCCTACATATCTTCATTACTTTAGCGACTCTTTTTTAGAAACATCATAAGTAACAACAACAAACATTAACACACCCCACCAGAATCTTTGTCATATTCTGGATAATACAGTATCTTCTTTATTGTCTCTAGATATCTATCATCTTTTGCATCAATTGAAGCTGTGCCTCCCTTAATCTTGTATGTAAATTTATCTGATTGAATATTCTTAATAGATATTTTAGCTGCCTGCTTGATATTTTTACCTACCTTTTTAGTTCCTGATTCGAATTCCGGTACGATAACAATATTATGTCTAAGCAATATATTCTGCAAAAGATTAAGTACATTCTTCTGATATTTAAGATCATATGTAAAGAACCTATCAAACACTTCACTATATAGTGACATTATACTTCTATAATTTCCAAGATAATATTTAAAATGTTCTATACCATTCCTTAATTTTATAATGTCATCGTGTTCTGCTAGAACTTCAAATACCTCAAGTCCTGATTCATAAAGTGTAGCTTTCTTAAAGCCCAGATATTCTGAATATTCACAAACTGCAGCTATCTTTCCACCAGCTCCACCATTAACACATTTCCCTTTTAATTTATTATTATCTGATGTATAAACTGGAATACCATTTACATACATGCCAATTATCTGATATAAAACTGCATCATTTATTGATATATCATCTGCTTCTATCCTTTTGTATTCCTCTGGCTTTTCCGAATTGTTTCTTAGACAGTTATAATGAAAACCTAACTGAAAGTAAAGCAAATCTCTTTCTCTCATAAAAGACCAGTTTATCAACTGTCCTAATAGTTCATTAATTATTTCACCATATTCTACAATATCTCGAAGTTCTACTTTATTTTTCAACCTTTGATATCTTATTATATTACGCTGTTCTTTTTCTGATATGTTTTCTCCTTTTATCTTACTATCAGCAATCTTTGCTTTTAGATTATAAAACTCTACTATATCATCTTTAGAAACAGGTTGAACGATCCGGCCATTTCCAAGTATGTGATCAGCTGCAAAAAGCTTTGACTGGACAATGTTCCTATTTATTTTGGGATTCTTTGGATCTACATACAGGTCTATCTTTCCCTGATCACTGAAATATACTAATGCGCTATATGCCGATGGCATGTTTTCATCTGAAAAATCTACATATGACTTTAAATATCCAGCATAGTCATCCCCATCATTAAAATAATCGTCAAACTGGTTGGATGTCCTTGAAGCTAATAAAAGACACACTTCTATAACCTGAATCCAGTCTTTAACCGTATCCTTATCAAGTACTTCTACATGCAGCTTACTTCCCATAACATTAGCTCTTTTGTTAATATCACTTACATATTGTAAATAAGATCTCATTGATCCTGCCATTAAATTTAATGATCTGGCATTCAGGAACTTACCAACAATATACCACATTTGAAGTTTCGGACTTTTCTTTACCTTTTCTATTAATAAAGAATATTTTTCAGATTTCCAATCAGGTAAAAATTCTTCTTTCTTAATAACTTTAACATCGTCATTTTTGTTTATCTTTAAAGGTTCTCCAATAAAGCCAAACAGATCTTTGTTATTATTATCTTTCAAATATGCTGCAAATGCACTTTTTATAGTTTCTTTAAGCAGCATCTTAAAATGTTGATAAATAGGCTTGTCAAGCAGAGAATCATTTGAGCTTCTTACCTTTTTATTCTGATTATTCTGTTGATTATAATCTGTCATAAACACCTGGCAAACATATGAAATTGAAGAATCTGATACTCTTTTAATTTCAACGAAACGTCTCTGAAAACTTTCAGCTGCTTTCTTGCGTTTCATCTCATCCCTGTTAAGTTTCTTACCTAAACTATCATGATTTATATTTTTACTATTGAGATTATAAACAGCATTCTCAAAATATTTAAATGCATCTTTTGACTGCAAGAAAGAATTATAATATATTTCTTTTAGCAGATAATAACACGCACTATACCATTTATCTAGGATTTCGGCATCGGTTCCCGGTTTCTTATATTTAAGAACATTATTTAGATATTCAGGAAAAGTCTTTCTTACAAAAACAGTATTATACGAAAGAACCTGTGCTGTTCTTGATATATTCTTACTGTAAAAATGATTTAACATTTTCTCTAAGTTACTGCTTTTGTAAAACATAGGAAGATTATTTGAATAAAATCTTTCCTTTTCAATGTCCAGGCAAAACTCAGTTTCTTTTTCAAACATTCTTCCTAAAAACTCAACATCCCATTTTTCATTATTGACTGATGCAGTCTTAAAATGAAAGCTTTCATTTCTTGCTGCAAAAATAGCTTTGCGTAAATCATTAATAAAGTAAACTCCATAGCCATGTTTACCAGCATTCTTATATGCCTTTTCAAAATCAACAACATTCCATAAAGATTTTCCACCAAAGAACTGTAATACAGCACAAACAGCTCTCTTATTTTTTTCATTATTCTCATCATTACCAGTTGATTTTTTCATTTTATTGTTAATATCATCAGGTTGCCATAATAAGAAATCTGAGGTTTTATCACTAAGATCACTCATATTGCACACTGCTCTAGCCAGATTATTGGCAGAAAACGCAACATTTACTGCCAGTTCTCTTTGTAAAGTTTCCTGTGCTTTTAGCATCTCATAATCAAATGATGTTATACCACTCCTGATTTTTTCACTAATATCTCCAAGCCTCTTAACCTTATTGTCATTCCAGATATCATCCAGTGCAAAATTATATACAACTTTACCTAGTGCAATGTATTTTATGCTGATAAGATTTATAACATCCTTCCATACTTTTTCTATCAGGTATCCATTATGTAATTTAAAAAGTGTACCTATTTTGCAGCTTTTAAGAATACGTTCAACCGCATTTTCAATGTGATGTATCCAATATTGATTTATATCATCATTTTCAAAAAACAAAGCTTCTTTAGCATTATACTTTTTTACTACAGCCTGTGTATATCTATAGCAGGTCATATTCTGTTTTCTTACTCTATCAGCTAATTCTTTACGCGCTTGTTTTTCAATAACAGTATCAAGCTTTTCATGATCTCTCTCTGCTTTAATAAGCACTTCAGGTACTTTTACAAATGTATTACTATCCTTTTTCCCTTCATTATGTTTTTTCCAGACATCAAACTTATCCTTAACTACTACTTCTGATAAAGCAACATCCATATCTTTTTGATATGTAATCGGTGCACTAAAATATATATCAATTATTCGTCGAAGTTTTCTAAGATAATTCTCTCTTATGTCTTTATCCAGATTAGCATAATCCAACAGAAAATTATCAAGTCCACTTTTCTCAACATTTTTGTTGCTCACCTTACTTTTCCCACTATCATGTACACATGGAAAAGAAAATCTATCATTTTGTGGCTGGACTAACATATTCTGATTTGTAACTGACCGAATAAGTCTTGCTCCCATAGTATTATCTATATTGGGATTTAATTTAGTAAAGTCTTCTCTGATTAGATCAAGAAGTATATTAATCGTTCGTTCATCCTCATGTGATATATTATTATTTCCAATGTTTTCAAGGAAAACAGCTACTGCTGCGACAGAATCAAAATCTTTTCCTTTATATCTGGATACTACAAGACTGCTTCTCAGAGCAAGTGTTACAAAGTCCTCTAATTTGCCTTTTTCTAATTTACCATTTTTCCCTTCCACTTTAAATTGCTGCAATATATTTTCATTCTTCATTTTTGAAATTATATCTTCATTTTTATGCATCATTTTTAATTTATCATACTTGACTTTGTTGTTTTGTGTGGTTTTAGTTGTTTTATAAAAGAAGAGAAGTTCATTTATCGTTCTACTTATAGTATTTACATACCTAGAACAAGCTTTCTTCATTTTATAGTTCTGTATTTTAACTTTCTTCTGGTGCATTCTTCTGGTATTTTCTTCAGTAGATAAATTTCTATTTTCTTTCCATTCTTTTGGTTCATTTCCCAGCTGGATCTGATTAAAAATATTATACAAACTTTTTACTGCTTTATCTCTCTCAAGCATCCGTTTTTTTAAATCAACTGTTCCTTCCCCAGGAATCTTATATAGCGTACCTGCTATATTTCCTTCCTTGCCTGATATTACTACTGCTGATCTGATATGGTTTTCTTTTGATAATTTCATATTTTTACCGCTTTATTTTATTTTTTAATTTATATTTTTGCTTGTAATTTTAAACTTTTCATTATAGTTTTTCTTAATATATTTTACCATATCATTTGATCTAATAAAAGATAAGTATTATCAGCTATTTTTTCGCAGAAGTTTGACACCCTTAAACCCTCTAAAACCAGTAATGGTCTTAGTTTTGTGAATTATTAATCCCCATATTTCATATATTCGTATATATATGATACAATAGATATATATTCATTTGAGGTGAGGTTTTGACATATAAGAATTATGATGAGCACAGCAGCTGATTCAACATATCATGTTATACAAGATGTCAAACATGATGGAAAAATTACTGAAATAATCGAAAATCTTGGACATTCTTCTGAAATTTGCAGTAAATACAATATTTATGATGCTGATATCTGGGCTAATAAATAGATTAAATTTTCTTAAAAATTCAACCAAATCAAAGGAACATAAAAACTTATCTCTTTTGCTACTGATTCTATTATTGAAAAAAGTTCTTTATCATTTAATATCGGCTATCTTTTTCTTCAGAAAATTTATTATTAGCTTGGGGTTAACCTTCACCTCATTTATCGTGTTCTTTCTGTTCTTGCTGAGAATTCTAATTTTATATAGGTTAAACTTTATAAGCACTCTGAAAAACTTGTGTTGCAATACCAGTGTTTTATTTTATGACTGCACGAATTATTTTTTGAGCCTGAATGTGAAGATAGACTGAAACAGTATAGACCAAACTAGAAACACCGACCTAATCCGATTGTACAGATGGAATTACAACATATTTATATGTAATACAAAACCATTTTTGTCTGCAATATGCTCACAGATATTTGCATTTATAATTAACATAATCTCCATGTTGCAATAACTAAATGTTAATTCATACTCTTTTAACCCTGCCATTAATTGACTTTAAAATATACCCATTTAACAATTATTACTGAAACTAAGCAATAAACCCAGAGGTTAAATAACAAGGAAGAAACATGGATAAATATAATAATCTTAATACATGCAATGTTTTATATAACCGCCCATCATGTTTAGATAAAACATATGCATCTGAAAATATTAATGATGATAACCGGTTAGCTTATAAGTTAAAGCTCTTACAATTATCTCCAGCATTCTTACGTGAGGGTGCGTATGAATATTTCAAGACAGCGGTTGAGAACTGTATTGATGGAAATGTCTCCGAACTTTTATGTCTTTCCATTGCACTAATGGGCGGTGCATATAAAGAGCAGCTTAATTACCTTGGACTTTTTCCTATAAAAGAAGTTACCGGAAAATCCTCTGTATGCCGATGCTACATACAAAACATCAATAAAAGGACCTTTAATATTGGTACAAACATCATAGATACAAAACAGACCAAAGACTCTGAAAATAAGGGAAATCAGATATTTTACCATTTAACTGATGCTGCAAGAGAATTGTGTGCCGAAAAACTCTCTTTATTAGGAGAGCATCCACTTAAGAAAAATATACAGCTGAATGACTTATCATTAACTCACAATCATAACCTTGAACATGCTGCCGGCGTAATAGACCTGTATGCATATATCTTAGGAAATCCATACTATCCGGCTCAATTCGATTTTTCCTATGAGCATATCTGTAACATATCCGATGAAACCTACTTTGTTGCAGACGGATTAGTAACCACAATGTATAAGAACGAAACTGACAGTGTATTTAAGACAACCGATTATATTGAAGTTGATACCGGAAGTCAGGGAAGTGAGATCATAAAAGAAAAACTCATTAATTATATACACTTTTTTGAAAAAGGCACACATCTTTTTCCCCTTACCTCACTCACATTTTTATACCACCCTTCCGGAATATGTTCAGGCGTTACGTCAAAAAAATCTTTGACAGGTGAAAAGAAACCCTCGCCACTTGAAAGCATGGCATTTCTCTATCTTGGAAAGATGTTTGAGAATATCAAATTATCCGTTGATGACATAATAAAAATCATTAAGGAAGGAAATACCGGTAACAAAAATACCGGATGTTATAATAAATCTGATAAGGCTTCATCATATAATCACCTGATTGACAGTCTGTCAGCAACCGAATATAGAGAACTTTTTTCAGATAACACAGATTGGTTATTGGATATTTTAATAAGAATATCTAATATGGGATATGGTAATAACCAACTATGTAGCTTATACAAAAAATGCCTGTATGAATATGCTAATGAAAGAAGTGTTGATAACACTGGTACTGCAGATACTTTTTGGGAACAGGCAAAAGAAGAGATAAATGATACAATAGAGACAAAGAGTACAAAGGAGACATATGGTACAGTTCATACATATGATAACGAAGGTACATCTAAGCCAGACAATACAGATAATACAAATGATACTTTCGATACAAGTGAAGAGCTGCCTGTTAAAAATGATTCAATTTCAAATTCCTATCAGGAAAAATATGTAAGAAACTTAAGAAAATACCTACGAAGAAGAAATCTCATATTTGAAAAGGCAGCAGACTTAATAAGAACTGATGCTCCTGGAAGTTATGAAAAATTTGTATCCTTCTGTCTTAATGGCTTGTCTGTCTCATGTGTATTCGGCGGGGACTTATATGCTACATTCCTATCAGCTCACCCAAATATGACAGGGCTTTATGAATTTTTAAGGAAATGGATTATAAAAAAAGCATTTTACTTTAACATAAGTGATACCACAGGATTTGACGCGAGTACAGCATACCTACCGGCTGCCATTCTTGGAAATGCAGGAAATACTTTTGTGTTAAAGAATATTTTAACATTCAGGGAAGTATCAGGTTCTATACATACATTCGCCATTGAAGATATTTCAACTGATTATGCTGCAAGAATTAGAATTGAAAAAGCCATAAGTACAGACTCCCTTCGGAATTCAAAAATAAAGCTTCTTGTTATAACTGACAGCTACGAAGATGCCTACTTACTCTTATCCTCCTTTTGTTACATGGAAAACAAAGGCTGCATAACAAATAAGTTAGATAATTTATTTGTTACACACGAGCATTTAGGAGCTGTAACTGATAATTACAGTCCTATATTTATTCCAAGAGAATATCTGATGAGACATCTTTATGAGAGAACCGACTTTGAAGAAGAATCAAAAATCAAACACAATACAACTGATACCGGTGCGGTTAATATATGTAAGTCAGAACACTTATGTTTACATCCATTTGTCTTTACTGATACTTCGTTTTTAAGGAAATGTATCACTATGTATAATGCGGCTTCTTCAAAAAACATATTTAAAATTTTCTTCAAAGATAAATTATGTAAAGTATCCGGCTGCCCTGATATCAAATTTATTTAAAATAAGACTCAATCAAAAACAAATCAAAAAAGGATACAGGCAATTGCACATAGCATAATACCTGTATCCTAAAATTTAATATTCAAAATCTTCTGCTTCTTCTATGATTTCTTCCAGACAGTTTCCATCAAAAAAATCAATGCTCATAACCTCATCTACAGATTCTGCAACTGTCTCATCATCACCATACCACATCACAAACTTGTTTAAAGATAAAGGGTCAATCCCACAGTTTTTCCCATTATATTCAAATGTAATTGCTCCGATAAGATTTCCTAAATGCTCTCTGATATCCTCTGCTGTCATATGTGTTTCTCCTCCAGTCCGTTACTTTTACGCTTTAATTCAAACCACAAAATCTTATCATATTATCTTATACATTACCATATCATTTCATCTATTATATGAATAATCAATAATATGATAGGCATTAATACACACTCCAAATACATATGAAAGCTTTCGATATTCCCGTCAGCCTGTCCTATATTTACTCCTGTACCTCCATTATCTCATATTTCTTAGAATAATCTTGCTGTTCATCAATTATTATTGTACATTCAGTTATACTATTTGCATAGCCAAGTATTGCACCATACTCATTCACAACATAATATTTATAGCCGCTTGGATCCATTCCTATGAATTCGATAAGTGTATCATTGATAAGATTGCTCTTTACCCTTTCAAATTTTTCAGCAAATCTTTCTCTTTTATTAGCCAGATATGTATCATCGTGATGTATAAGATGTTCCATTATTTCAAATATATCATGCTTTAACTGATCTTCTATTACATTCATCTTTAATAAGACTGTAAACCCCTGTTCATAAATATCCGTAATTTTATAGCCCATTCTATATAATCCTATAGCAATCACCAGCCTGTCACTAAATTCAATTTCTGTTATATTCCAAATGTCTTCCAAATACGCAATATCAACATCTATCGGTCTATAAATTCCTTTTGGTTCTTCGCCTTCATTTTTTCTTGGAAAAATCACTCTTTTATGTTCTTCATAATTATCCTCAAAATTTACTTCATCCAATATATTTCCAAACATCATTGTATCTGCCGATACATCGAATATTTTGCATACATTGGCTAAAATATCAATTCCGGGACTTGCCGTTCCTTTTTCCCAGTCTGATACTGTCTGTCTTACAACGCCTAAATTATCAGCCATCTGCTGCATTGTTAACTTCTGTGAGTTTCTTAAGTTCTTTAAATTTCTTGCAAATGTTATGCTATCTCTTTTCATCTACATATCCTCTCTTCATTTGATGAATAAATCGTACCACCTGGCTAAGTGTATGGCTAGCAGAGTATTTTAACATTTGGAGAATTCCTAGCCTAATTAAGGTAATTATTTTTAACTTCATTAACCACAACCTGATAATTACTAGCAAATTTAAATATAGAACAAGATTTCTAATTACACTTGTAGATGTTAGTAAGGAAATACTCTATACCACTGTCTCTTATTTTTGTTTTTGCAGGTATTAAATTTAACTTTTTTTTCGTATGAGTTTAAGACAAAAAAATAGTAAAGATGTATATATAATTTGCAGATATTAATACTGTTATTTTACAGAAAATGGATAGTGAGGAGATAAATTATGGATGATACAAGTCTTATGAAATCATGTAATGGAATAAACAGAGTGTCTCTAGATTCGAGGCTTCTTTCAAAGAGAATTATTTATATTGATGATAAGGAAATAACAGGGGAGTTGGTATCTAATGTAGTAAAAAGGATTTTAGTATTGATTTCTGAAAGTGACGAAAAAGAAATAACGATTATTATGGATTCACCAGGCGGAGATATTAAAGCCGGGATGGTTTTGTATGATTTACTTCAATCTTGTGAAACACCGATTCACATTGTAGTCGCAGGGCGTGCGTATAGTATGGCGGCTGTAATATTTGCTGCAGGTAAATATGGAAGGTATATGCTGCCTAATTCAGAAATTATGATTCATCAGCCGTCATTGGGAAATCCCGTATCAGGAAACAGTACATGTATAGAGTCAATTTCTGAAAAATTAAGCACAGAAAAGAAAATATTAAATAAAATCCTTTCAAAACTCACAGGAAAAACTGAAAAACAGATTGAAAAAGCTACCAGCTATGATCATTATTTTAATGCAGAAGAAGCGGTTGAGTTTGGTTTGTGCGATCGGATTATTGATTTTAGTATGATAACGGAGGAAATGTCAAATGCTTAAGGATAAAACAATTCTTGCAGATGGATTTGAATTAGATGGCGGAGAAGGCACATATCGCCCAAACAATAATGTAATTGGAGTTGGAATTAGCGGTGGTGGAAAATCTTTGTCTTTAGCATATTCGAATATGCTTCACACGGATGAATCAAGCGTAATAGCTACATTTGGCAAAAAATATGAAGCAATGAAAATGGCAGATTATTATAAAACAAAAGGATATAAAGTGCAGATATGTGATTTAGATGATCCATATTCCGGTAATATATTTTTTGATCCGTTGCAGTATATTGAATCATTCGATGATATTACAGCGACTAGTAAAAAGATAGTATATTCTACAATTCAAAATACAAAAGACGACTACTGGAATTTAAAGGCAGTTGCCTTGCCTGATAGTTTGATAGAGGGTGTAATAAGAACTGTTGATGATTCAAAGATGATAGATGTGCTGGACATGTTTGATGAATTGACATGTTCCGAAGATGGCACGGGAATGAGTGAATCAGTAATTGATGCGTTTAGAACATTGAAAGAATATGATGCACATTGTGGAGCTGTAAGAGGTTTCCTTTCTTTTTATAATCTCAATCGTAGAACGGAAAAAACAGGTGCATGTATAATTGATACATTGTCCGCTGCATATGATGCGGTATTTCCAGAAAGCGTAAGAAAAGCATTAAGAGAAAAAGAGACAATAGATTTTAAGCGATTGGCACAAGAAAAGATTGCGGTTTTTATTATATGTAGCCCAGTGAAAACTTCATTATATCATTTTGCAAATCTTATTTTTGATACCGCTATCAAGGTTTTAGTAAGTTACGCTCAGTCATTTCCAGACGGCAGATTGCCAAGAGATGTAAGAATGTTCTTTGATGATTTTGGATGTACAGCACCAATACAGTCATTTCCTGAATACATTAGTATTTTTAGAAGCGCAGGTATTAGCTGTATGTTATTAGTTCAATCAGAGAGTATGTTACAGTCAGTCTATGGACAGGAAAAGGCAACTACCATTATAAATAATTGTGCAAGTTATGTATATTTCCCTGGTGGCATGGATATTCAAACATGTAAAAATGTATCTGAACGAATGAATATGCCGTTTGAAGATGTAATGTCATCTCCTGTTGGCAAGGTGTTTGTTATGAGTTCTGGGTGCAAACCGATAGTTAAGAACAGATACAATATTTTGGAGGACTTAAATTATAAAAAAATGATGGGAATGTGTTGATAAATTACAATTAAGAAGGAATGGTGTGTATATGAATAATACATTAGATATAAATGAATATATTTTTGATAATCTTATATGGTCTATTATTAGCTTATATTTTTATAAAAAAATTCTCTTTCATGGATACAGCAATCTTGGATATGATAAATCATTTAAATTTCTAATATTAATTACAATATCATTAGTTTCATTTGGAATGATGATTAGTTTAATTCGAAATAGAAACGAATTTAGTGTTTTTTCTAATACCACCATCCCGCTTGGGATATATACAATAATGACTTATATAAGAATTAATAGGTCCTTCATATTGATTGTACTTATATGCTCAATATGTTTTTCACTTGTATATTTATTATTTCTTATATTTAAAAGAATTCAGGATCGAACAAAAGTAGTCAAAATTCTAATAAGGCGGGCCAATAAACTTTTATGCTTAACTCAATTTATATTTTCCGTGGGATTTGCAATTGTAATAGCGTTTTTCAGTTTCAATATAGTATTTGGAAAGGGGGTAATTGCTGCTGGCATAACAAATAATATAGAAATAGAGACACATAATGAGTCTATTGACAGTAATGCAGATGAGATATTATTGCTGCAAGAAGATTCATGGGAGGAATTAACAGTAAAACAAAGAGTCGATGTTCTTCAGACAGTTGCTGATATTGAAAGAGATTATTTAGGGATTAATCACAATTTCCATGTTTTAGTAGAGAATACAGGTAAATATGTGCTAGGAAATTATGATAATGATACTTATAACATCAAAATAAACACGGATACAATAATGTATGGAAGCGCAAAAGAGTGTTTAAAAATAATATGCCACGAAGTATATCATGGATATTCATATTGCATGATTTCTGCTTTAGATAATTCTCCAGAAGAATTACAAAATTTAAAAATATATGAAGATGCCCAAATATATAAAAAAGAGTTCAGTAATTATAAGTTGGGTACAGACGAATACGATGAATATTACTATCAGCAATGTGAAGTTGATGCAAGAAGTTATGCGGATAACTCAGTAAATTATTATATGTCATATATTTATAATTATATGTCTGAATAGTAAGAAAATATAAGACCAGATTATTGGAGGTTTGTTATGATTGAGAATCATTTTAAAGAAAGTTTGAGAAATGACTATAAAAAATATATGGAAATGAAAAATGCTGAAGAAGATACAACGGAAGATGTATCAGATGAAAAAAGGGAGATTTGCCGGAAATTATTGCATCTTATAGATGGTGACGATGAGCAAATGTAATAATCATTATAATATAGCGAAATAAAACCATTACTTAGTTCTTCATCATTGAGACTATTAAAAAAGTCTGCAAATTCAAATATCTATGACATTTAGGACAGCTGGAGAAATATCCTCCAGCTGTTATTATATATATTCAGTAGTTTTATGTTTTGTAAATAAGGAATGCCGGTATTATGCATTCCTCTTGAAATTATAAAACATATCCTAGTCTGTCAGGCTGGCCTCATACATGATGCATACCTCACTATATACTGCTCTCCAATTCCTAATTGTCTGCGTTCATTTCTTAGTTGCTTCAAATGAAGCCAGATACAATGCCTTAAAAAGTGCTGTATAGCTTAAAAATGAGTGTAATTACACTCAGTTGTCATACCAGCTTTTCATAGAGTTTGGATATTTAGACATCCATATATCTAAAACATTATCCAAAAACTCCTTAGCCTTTTCTTCTGTAGCTGCATAATAGTCTTCAAATCCGTTACAAAAGCCCTTCTGTCGTTATCTAGGACATATTTAAGAGTATTTCTGTCCTGATGAACTATGCAGCGCTAACATTCAATATTAGGAAATGTTGCTGTAATGGTTTCTTTTATTTCATTTAATCCACCTTAACATATGACAATTATATCCTAAACACCACGATTTTTTAGTTCATTGAGCACTGATAACCAGTATCTAGAGCCTTCATTATCTCCAACGCTTATGTGGTCAGTACATTTTTCTCCTCTCACAGGTAAGTCCTAAAATAACATATACTGCAAGTTTTTTGATAAAACTAGTGTTCCAACTGTTTCTCTTTACTGTTTTCAATTTCGCGCTGTTTTTCCAACCTTTTATTGTATTCATTATATAATGCGCTATCTTTGTTTAAAATTCTTATCAATGAACCATAACCCAAAAGACGAACCACTAATTCATATGTATCTTGCTGCTGATAGAATATTTTTAACTGATATATTTTTGTTTTTTTATTATATGTACATCTTTTTTTCCAAGGTGCAAATTCATTTAATATTCTATCAGGAATATTCTTTGTATCTGTAAATTCAATAGTGATACTACGCATATTTCTTTTTATATATGCATCTAACTTTGAGCTTACATCTCCATTATCATATATATCATCTTTAATACTTATCTGTTTAATTCTTTCAATGTTAATTATGGTTATTGCTTTAAAATTCTCTGCATATGCATAACATCTAAATAAATTATCCCTTTTTGAATATTCTATATGTATAGGGCAATAAATATCCTGTATTGTATCACCTCTGGCTGATGTAAATTGTATATCAACCTTGTTATGTTTACATATGGCATCTAACAACGGATTAATATATCTTATTTCCGATTCATTATTAATCATATTAGTTTTGAATCTATCAGTATAATGTATTGAAGAATACTGTAATCCTTTTATATTTTGCTCTACTGTCAACACATCTTTCAAATACTTAACTTCATCACAAGATAAAAATAAATATATCTTAGGATTATTAATGATAGTAACTAGCCACCTACACTCAATTAATGATAATGGCAAAATCGATGAATAAAAAGATGTTTCATTCGTACAGTATTTTCGCATATATTCAATAGAATTGTTATTATTGCTGCTTAATTCTGACTTCTTTTTCCAGACACCATAATTATTATCTGCCCCCTCTCTCATAAAGGCATTTGACCTAACTATACCAAATATAATTGTCTCAAGAATGTCTTGAGTTTTTTTCCCATATTTGTTTTTATGTTTCTTTATTGCTGATTCAATTATTGAATGGATTCTTTTTGCAGTAAACCGTCCATGTTCATCTTCATCACTGCTGTACAATTGCATTAATACATCAGCTATAACTTCATAATAAACACTGAATACTTCATTAAATATCAACATATGGGAGGCACTTGGCTCCGTTTCATATTCTGCTTCTTTAGGTATCTTCCATATAATGTCTCTTTTATTTATATCAGCATTCAATACA
>UMIS01001701.1_pt1 | contig 17456 bp, 15 predicted proteins | sample 1965801 | NCBI WGS metagenome assembly UMIS01 (sample SAMEA4836128, study PRJEB28245) | human gut metagenome | biome: gut microbiome; material: fecal sample | place: Denmark | collected 2008
ATATGCCTAAAAAAGCGAGTAAAAAAACGTTAACAATGTTAATATCCAAATTTTGGATGACAAAAAATTAACATTCATTATATGTTGAAAATCGACTAAAATGCGCAAAAACGCGATAAGGTTACAGTAAGGTGATTATGCTCTAGATATGTAAAGATAAATTACTAAGAATAGGAGTAAGCAACGAAGTTATGACAATATTCTACAAAGCACATGGCTTAACTTCATAACTCCAGAAAAGCAATCATTTCTGCATAGAAAATCATTGTTTTTCCCCTCAAAACTCACTGAGTTTTAACTCGCAAATCACAACGTTATGAAAGAAATAATAATAGCAAAAATAGATTCAAAGCTCTATGATACAACATTCAATAGGTACAATCAATAGCATTATAATTCAAAAAATGCAATGGTATTTAATTTTTAACTTTTAACCATTCATTTCCGCAAGAACGTTTCATTTTTAATCTTTAATTAATAATTGCGCAAGCTATATTTGGCTTTGCGCCTGTTTTTCACTTGGATAATGTCTGATACATCACAGAATAATAAACGAATAGCAAAGAATACGTTGCTACTATATGTACGTATGCTTTTTATGATGCTTGTTTCACTTTATACGAGTCGTGTTATACTTGAAAAGCTTGGAATTACAGACTATGGTATATACAATGTAGTTGGTGGAATCGTTAGTATGTTAGGCTTTCTTACAAGTTCTATGTCTAATGCAGTTCAACGTTTTTTATCTTTTGAGATAGGTCGTGGGAATACAGAAAGAATAAATAGAATATTCAATGTAGCATTAATAACTCATTTCTTTATTGCAGTGATAGTCCTTATTGTTATGGAAATCGGAGGTGTTTGGTATCTCAATAAGTTTATGAACATACCTATTGATAGATTAGATGCTGCTAATTGGGTACTACAATGTTCAATACTGACTACAATTTTTACAATAGTACAAGTTCCATATAATGCAATAATCATTGCTAAAGAACAGATGGGTATATATGCATATCTTTCAATCTTAGAAGTGATACTGAAACTTGCGATAGTTTATCTTCTTGTTATAGGACATTTCGACCGACTAAAACTATATAGTGTTTTAGTAATGGTAGTGACTATTGGTATATTGATAGTTTACATTATTTATTGCATAAAAAAGTATGACGAAGTAAAATACCGATTCGTAAAAGATGTTAAGACATTGAAAGAGATGACAAATTTTGCTGGTTGGAATATGCTTGGTGAATTGGCATGGGTGTTTACAGGCCAAGGCGTCAACATAATTCTTAATTTATTTTTTGGTCCGGCTGTAAATGCGGCTCGTGGTCTTGCTGACCAAGTAAACGGAGCGGTTTCACGTTTTGTAAGTAATTTTCAAACGGCAGTTAATCCTCAAATCATAAAAACATATGCAACTAATGATTTAGATGATATGAAAATATTACTTTATCGTGGTATACGTTTTTCATATTATTTACTTTTTCTACTCTCAATGCCACTGATACTTAATATGGATTTTATTCTTCATGTATGGCTTAAAAATGTACCTACTTATGCAACAGGATTCTGTCAATTAGTATTAGTGTGCAGTCTTGTTTCTTCAATATCAAATCTATTAGCTCAAGTGGCACGAGCATATGGTAAAATAAGCAAATACCAAATTTGTGTTTCAGCATTTTTGTTATTAAATTTTCCATTATCTTATCTTTTCCTTAAATTAGGTGCATCTCCATTGTCAACAATGCTTATCAATATAGGCATACAAGCATTTTTGCTTCTTGTCAGACTATATTTTACAAAAAAGATGATAAACCTTTCGGTAATAGATTTTGCCAAGAATGTATTATTGCCAATAATTGAAGTTTCTATTCTATCAATGATATTACCACTTATAGTTTTTCATTATATGTCAAAAGGTTGGTTTGAATTAATAGTTACAAGTATTGTTTCTGTAATATGTTCCATTTGTTGTATAATGTTTATCGGAATTGATCAAAACGAACGTAAAAATATAATTAAATTAGCAATTAATATCATTCATAAAATTTATAAATGAGTACAAATTTAGCAATAGTTACTTGGAATACCTACTATAATTTCGGTACATATTTACAAGCTTTCGCATTACAACAATATTTATACCAAGAAGGATTTGATAATATGATATTAGATGATTCTTCTTATATTATATCATATAAGCCGAAATTAAAAGATAAGTTAAAAAAGCCTTTGTTGAAATTGGTGAAAAAAGAATTTCGTGTATTTGAAAAGTCTATTACTCAAAGCCATTCTTTATTTGATAGTTTTAAACGTAATATGTTACACATAGATTATTTTAATCAAAGTTTAACCACTCTTGATTCAAAATATGATATCTATATTTGTGGTAGTGATCAAATATGGAATCCGTTTAGTCTTGAAGATTCCAAAACTGATTTCTTTTATGCATCATTTTCACAGAAGAAAAAAATTGCATATGCACCAAGTATAGGTGTATCAGAAGTACCACAACAGTACAAGGAAAAATTAAGAAATCTGACATTTAATTTCAATTTTCTTTCTGCACGTGAACAGCAAGGAGTTGATATTCTTCATAAACTTACAGGCAAAGAAGTTGTAAGAGTAGTAGATCCAACGCTACTTTTAGATTCTAAGCAATGGAATGTTTTATTACCAAAAAATCCTCCGTGTAATGAAAAATATGTTCTTGCCTATTTCCTCACACCAAACAATATTTACATAAACGCAGTTTCTGAATATGCACATAAAAAAGGATTGAGACTGAAAATGTTTTTTATACATAAGAGTTACAATGAATATAATTGTGATTTAATAACAGCAGGACCGATAGAATTCCTGCATTATGTAAAAGATGCAGAATATCTATTTACAGACTCTTTTCATGGAACAATCTTTGCGAGTATATTTCATACACAATTTTTTACATTTAGACGTTTTAAGCAAACACCAAGGAGTCAAAACTCCCGAGTAGAGGGTCTTTTTGACATGATGGGGGTTAGTGAAAGACTATTAGACGAAGAAACATACAGTAAAATTTACAATCTAAAGGATATTAATTTTACACATATTAAAACGAATCTAGACCCATTCATTAATAAATCGAAAGAATACATTAAAAAGGCATTACAATAAAACTTATGAAAGAAATTTGCGTAAAAGAAAAATGCACAGGTTGTTCTGCATGTTTTAATGCTTGTAGCCAAAAAGCAATAACTATGTCAGAGGATGCTTGCGGATTTATCCATCCAAATATAGATCAAAATTTATGTATTGATTGTGGGCTATGTGCTAAGGTCTGTCCCGTTAACACAAAGGTTACATTCAAGTATCCGTTAGACTGTTATGCTGCAACTGTAAAAAGTGATGAAGAACTTTTAAGTTGTGCATCAGGAGGCATGGCTACAGAATTATCACGTTACGTTATAAATAGAGGTGGCATAGTATATGGTTGTACAGGAAAAAATATCAGGAATGTACATCATATTCGTATTAACAAAATTGAGGATATTGAACTTTTGAAAGGCTCTAAATATGTACAGAGCTTTATCGGTGAGGTTTATAAAAATGTAAGAAAGGATATTCAAACCGGTTGCTTTGTACTATTCATAGGAACGCCATGTCAAGTTGCCGGTTTAAAAGGTTTTTTACGTCATAAAGATTATCAAAATTTGTTTACTGTAGACATTGTGTGCCATGGTGTACCTTCACAGAAAATGTTGAATGACAATATTTCTCTTTATTGTGCAGAAAATGAGGATATTTCTGTATCATTCAGAAAGAAAGTCTACACTCCTTCCAAATGTGGTGCATCATGGCGTATTATATATGGTTGGTTTTATCAGACCAAAAATATGTCTGCTCAGCATGCAATAAAATATTATAAAGATCCTTATATGTTCGGATTTCTCACTCCATTAACATTTAGAAACAGCTGTTATATTTGTCCTTATGCAAATATATCACGTTGTAGTGATTTCACGCTTGGTGACTTTTGGGGGCTTGGAAAAGATGCATGCTTTATTAATGGAAAAGGCGTTTCAGTTGTACTTGTCAATACAGATAAAGCTGCAAGTGTATGGTCAGAAGTATCTGAAAAATGTGTGTGGGTTCGACGTGAGATTGTAGAAGCACAGAAAGGAAATGGTCAACTACAAGTTTCAAGTTATATGCACAAAAATTATTCGATGTTCATGTCTTTATATCAACAAATAGGGTTTAAACGCTCTGTATTTTTTACTCTTAAAAAAGAAAAACTAAAATTGTTATTAAAAAGTTTAATAACTATCTTTTATAAATTTTGATTACATTATGCAAAGAGTAGCTATCATTATACCTTATTTTGGAAAATGGCCTGTCTGGATGGACTTTTATCTTTATACCTGTAGCAGGCAACAAAACGTGGATTTTTTGTTTTTTACCGATTGCGGTATTCCTAAAACAGTCTATAAAAATACGATTTTTATGGAAATTGGTTATTCTACATATTGTAATAAAATATCAGATAAATTAGGTATTGATTTTAATAATGATGTACCTCCATATAAATTATGCGATTGTAGACCTTTTTTGGGTATTATACATGAAAAAGAATTAAGTAAATATGAATTTTGGGGTTTTGCAGATATTGATTTAATTTATGGAAATCTTAATTATATGCTAAATAATGAGAATTTAAATAAATATGACTTTATCTCATCACATTCAGAGCGCATAGCAGGTCATCTAACTGTTATTCGTAATATAAAAAAATATAATAAAGCTTGTTTTTATATACCAAATTGGAAAGAAAAGTTGTTGTTAAAAAATTTATGTGCTCTTGATGAATCAATATACTTTGGAATGATTATTAATCCATGCTATAAATTTATTCTTTCTTCTTATTATCATATTTTTAAACATATTTATCAGAGAAATAAATATAGATATTTTGATTTAGCTCAAAAAATCACTCAACCTTTTCATAAAAAGTCTTTGTTTAAAGAAAGATATACAACTCCTATTCCAAAAGTAGGGCAAAAATGGAAATATAATTTAAAAACTGGAGAAATCATCGTTCCGCATGATGCATGGTATAATATGCCTTCTGATGGTGGAAAAATTTATCTACATTTTTTATTTTTCAAAAAAACGATTTTTAGGAAAACTAATTTTTATTGGAAAGATGATTTTTACAAGATACCAAAAAATTTTAATTTTGACAAAGAAACTGGAACTATAGTAATTTCAACGGATGGAATTTATTTAGAAACTCAAAATGACTAAATAATATTTTTATTTTTAAGCAGATGAATATCAATACAATGCTTCTATTTAATATTTTAACTTTATGATACCAAAGATTATTCATTATTGTTGGTTTGGTAGGAATCCTAAACCTACAAGTGTATTGAACAATATTAATACTTGGAAAAAGATAATGCCAGATTATACTTTTAAGGAATGGAACGAAGATAATTTCAATATAAATTACAATTCTTTTACAAAAGAAGCATATAAAACTAAGAAATTTGCATTCGTATCAGACGTAGCAAGATTATTTGCCTTATATAATTATGGTGGAATTTATCTTGATACAGACATAATTGTTTGTAAATCTTTAACTCCATTTTTATATGAGAAATCATTTATGGGATATGAAGCCAACAATTTAGTTGGAACAGGAGTTATTGGAGCTGAAAAAGGTTGTATATGGATTGGACAATTTCTGTCTTTATATAATAATCATTCATTCATTAGTTGGAAAGGACGTTTGGATTTACAACCAAACACGGAAAAAATGATACCTTTATTGAAACAACGGGGTTGTATATTTGATAATAATGAAGCTTTATTGGATGAAGGTATTCATATCTATCCGTATGAATATTTTTGTGCGAAGAATTTTGCAACAGGTATTATTACTAGAACTGATATTACTTATACAATTCATGATTATTCTGCTACGTGGAAGGCAAGAAAATCTTGTTCTCTATTTAATAGAATCTGTAATTTGAAAATAAAAATATTATAATGATTGCTTATTTAATAATTTTTTTTACAGCTTTATTATCAGGATTTTTTATATATAAAGATTGTAAAAGAACGTGGTTTTGGATAAGTCTTGGAGCTATAATCATAAGCTTAATAATAGGTCTAAGATATAATGTTGGCATTGATTGGCTACATTTTCATCAAATGTACAACCGCATAAATTTGGGCTTGGACGTTGATGTTGAAATAGGCTATAAATACATGTCCTTATTTTTCGGCCGATATTTAGGATTTGGTTCATGGACCATATTTACATTCATGGCATTATGCTTTATTTTTCCAATATATATAATTGGAAAAAAATATAAAAAAATTGCTTATATAATGATTCCTATTTATCTCTTTATGAATTTAACAAATTCATTAACTGTTTCAAGGCAATATGCTGCAATGGGATTATTAATATTAGCATTCAAATTTTTAGTTGATAATGATAAATACAGGTATTTGATATTTTCAGTGTTAGCAATATGCTTACACACAACGGCAATATTATATGTTGTATTATTTTTTATAGTATATAAGTGCAATTTTATTCAACATAGATGTTTATATGTTTATTTCTTCTTATTTATAACTTCTATAGTTTTTTTCAATAAAATAGAATCTTTGCTTCCGTGGATATATGATAATTTTGTTGGTATTGGCGCCTATATAGGGCGAAAAGGATATGCTGAAAATGAAGAAATTTGGGAGTCTCAATTGTTAATGGAAAGCAGTGGATCTATTTTTTCATATTATATGAGTTGCCTTTCCACAGGCCTCTTAATTTTTTATGGCGATAAATTATTAAGAAATTATCCAAATAAAATATTATTTTTTATATATCATATTACGGTAATCTCTAATATCTTATTGCCAATATTTATATCACAAGAGCTTTTGAAAAGAATGTTGTGGTATATGACAATTTTTACACCTATAATTTATGCATATATATATGATATTTATTTATTCAGAAATAATAAAAAAGTTAATATAGGAAGTTGTTTATTAATAGTCAATCTATTATATATGTTTTATAGCTATTTGGCTCAAGGCGTTTCTATGAACTATAGATTTATTTAATATGCTTATATCGATTATTATTCCAATTTATAAAGTAGAAAAATATATTCGTGGCACTCTTGATAGCATATATAATCAAGAATGTGATGAAAATACATTTGAAGTAATATGTGTAAATGACGGAACACCTGATGGTTCAATGGATATAGTAAAAGACTTTCAACTAATACATAATAATCTTCAAGTAATAAATCAAGAAAATCAAGGTTTAAGTTGTGCAAGAAACGCAGGACTTAAAGTGGCTAAAGGTGATTATATATGGTTCGTTGATAGCGATGATAAACTTTCCATAAAAGGTGTAAATATCGTAATTAAAAACATTCACAAATATAAAGCAGATATATATGGATATGATATTAAATTAATAAATGAAAAAACTAAAAAAGAAGAAATTCAATCTATAATATGCTTGAATAAAAATAATATTTTTTATTCATGTATGTGTAACGGTTTAGACTTATGTGGAAAAATACAAAATGCTCCAGTACAACGTTTTATATTTAAGCATACCTTCTTAAAACAGTATAATATGGAGTTTTATCCAGGTATACTTCATGAGGATATTGAATTCATGTGTAAATGTTTGATATTTGTAAAAAAAATGGTAATAATTAATGAAGCTCCATATTCCTATTTAATTCGTGAATCAGGTAGTATAATGTCCGATCTTAATACAATAAAATCTTTCAATAGTAAATTAAAAATTATAAAATCCTTTATTTCACTAAAAACGAGAAAGAGTTTAAATAAAAGACAAGCTTTATGGATTAATTATTACATATTGGAAATGGTTTTAAATATATTAGGATTATATAAAAGTTCCAATGAATATAATACTCTTATTTATAACAATAATAAGATCTTAAAATTTTGGGCTTTAAAAGGATTGTTCACATGTATTTTATTAAATAAATACAAGATGTCTCTAAAGGCTCTGATTGCTGTTACAAACTTTAATTTATATTTTAAGTTAACGCGATTTATGTGGAAATAATACTTTTATGGATAATACAAATATTAAGAATAGCTATAAGTATGCTAGTCAAAAAAGCAAAGAAAAGGAATATTTTTGGATGACCATTTTTACTCCAGCTTACCAAAGAGAAAAAACAATGAAAAGATTGTACAAGTCTCTTATTGATATAAAATTGCCCAAAGATCAAAATGGAAATATTGTAGAGTTTGAATGGTTAATAATAGATGATGGTAGTACAGATGGAACAGAAGAGCTTGTAAGTAAATGGTGTAAAGAAAATATATTACCAATACGATATTATTATCAGAAAAATCAAGGCAAACATGTAGCCGAAAATTTTGCAACTTTGCATAGCCGCTCTGAAATGGTTTTAACGATGGATAGCGATGACACGTTACTTCCAAATGCACTAGAAGTTTTTTACTCTGAATGGCAAAAAATTGATAATAAGCAAGAATATAAAGGTATTACATGCAGAAGCATTGATCCCGAAACGGGAGAAATTATGGGTTCTAAATTGCCATCTAATACATATTATTTTGATGCAAATACTAGGGACATGCGACTGAAATATCATATAAAGGGTGAAATGTGTGGTTTTAACAGACTAGATTTAAAAAAAGCATACCCTTTTCCTACTCCTGATGATAGAATGAGATTCTGCCCAGAGGACATTGTTTGGTATGAAATGGCAAAGAAATATAAAGAGAGAATTGTTGACATACCAGTACGTAAATATTATAAAGATACCTCAAACTCAATAACAGGTAAAAATAAAAATAGATCTATTTCAAATTACTATTTTTGGCAATATATGGTTAACAATCTCTTATCATATATGATATATAGTCCTATAACAATATTAAAATCTATTGTTGGTATGAGTATGGATGGGTTTAACACGGATAGGAGTGTAAAACAAATATTAAACGACATAAAGCCATTATTGGGGAAAATTTTAGTTACAATATTTATTCCTGCAGGATTTATATTGTCAAAACGATAAATAATTGTATATGGATTTTAAGAAAATAGAAATTTATGATGATACAATCATTATACCCATACCTCAAAATTATAAGGATTGTATCAATTTAATAAATAGTGATTATTACCGTATAAAAGGTAAAAACGCTTCTTTAATAAAATTGTGGATAGCAACATTCCGTAACCATAGCTTTAGATACAATTTTTGGTTAAGATTTTCTGCATATAAAGGTATCTTATATCCTTTTTGTAAATGGATGCTTCATCGCATATCATTGAAATATGGCATAGATATTCCTTCCAAGACATTAATAGGTTATGGTTTTTTTTTAAGTCATGGTTTCGGTACTATAGTTAACCCTACTACCATTATTGGAAATAATGTTAATCTGTCTCAATATTCGACCATAGGCAGTAACGAAGGGAAAGCTGCAATAATTGGAAATAACGTATACATAGGGCCAGGCGTATATATAGTAGAACATGTCAAGATAGGTTCAAACGTATGTATCGGTGCCGGTGCTGTTGTAACAAAAGATATTCCAAATGGTAAGACGGCAGCAGGAGTTCCTACAAAGGTTATTGGTGAAAATAGACATGCCAACTATATTTTAAATGAATGTCCGTATATGAAATAAGTAGAACTTGTTATACAATAGTATAATATTAGAATTATGAAAATAGTTCATGTATTTTGGAGCTTGTCTTTCGGCGGTATAGAGACAATGCTTGTTAACATTGCCAATGCTCAAACGAAACTGGGTGCAGATGTAAACATTTTAATTATAAATGAACAATACGATGACACATTAATGAATTCATTGAATCCAGATGTAAAAGTATTATGTTTACATCGCAAAAAACATTCAAAAGGTTTTGGATTCGTTTTGGCTCTTAATAGAGCTTTAAATGGTTTACATCCAGATGTAATTCATTTACATGATCCACATTTATTTGGAATTATCTTTAATCGCAGTTTAAAAGATATATCATGTGCAACACTACACGATATGCCTTACGGCATTATGAAAAGCCAAAATGCTTTACAAAATATTTTTCCTGCTTTAAAATTTAGATTATATGGTAATGTAGTTTATTTAGATGAAATACCAAAAGTATATTCTATCAGTAATTCAGTAAAAGATGCTTTATCAGAAAAATATGGTGTTAAAAGTGTTGTTGTTAACAATGGCATTATGACAACAAACTTTAAAACGTTAGAAAAAACAACACATCAAACACCTATGCGCATTGTACAGGTTAGCCGTTTGGAACATGAAAAGAAAGGCCAGGATTTGATTTTAAAAGCAATTGCAAGTATGAAAGACAGCGTAAATGTTGATTTCATTGGCGAAGGTTCTAGTTTAGAACATTTGAAAAGAATGTGTGTTGAATTAGGCATAGAAAACAATGTGCATTTTTTAGGTAAGAAACCACAATCATATATTTCAGAACATTTGTGCAACTATGATCTTTTTGTACAGCCGTCACGTTTTGAGGGCTTTGGCTTAACTGTTGCAGAAGCTATGGCTGCAGGAGTGCCTGTTTTAGTCTCATCTGGTGATGGACCGGCAGAAATTACATGCAGAGATAAATATGGTTGGGTATTTTCTAACGGTGATATTGATGATCTTATTTTTAAACTAAAATACATAAATAATAATTATGTAAAAGCTATAGATAAAGCGACGTTAGGTAGAAATTATGTTGTAGAAAATTATGATGTATCTGTAACAGCAAGAAAGTATTTAAATGAATATAAGACATTGGAATATAGAAGATTCTGTAACAAATAATATTTACTAATAAATTTTGTAATGACATAATATTCTTATTTATGGCTCAAAAACATAATAGCATAAAAAGAATTCTTCATAGAAGTATCGAAGAATTAAAAGCAACATACGATGTCGCAAAAGTTATATCTTGGAAGGCTGCATTAGTAACATTCAGGGCGAAAGTTGATATTCAGATAATGAACAGAAACGGTTTTAAAGAGCCTAAAAATGTTAAGAACCGCCTAATGGAGAAGCATAAGATAATGCTTGACTTCTTGGAAGATAAATATAAGAACTATTGGGCAACATATAAGTTTACTAAGGACTTGCCGGAAAGTGACGAACGCTTAAGAAACAAAATATGGATATGCTGGTGGCAAGGACTTGACAATGCGCCTGAAATAGTGAAAGCCTGCGTAGGGTCAATAAAACGTTATGCCGGTGATTATGAAGTTATATGTATAACAGACGATAATTATAAGAATTATGTAAAGTTCCCTGACTGGATAGAAAGGAAATATAAAGATAAGATATTTTCACGAACTCATTATTCAGACCTGTTGCGTATGAATATTCTTGCAACGTATGGCGGTATATGGATTGACTCAACATTCTTCTGTACAGGTAAGAGCTTTGAAGATTATATGCAAATGCCTTTATGGTCGATTAAACGTCCAGACTATCTGCATTGCTCAATAGCCAGTGGATATTTCGCCGGATATTCATTAGGCTGCAGTTATCAAAACAGATGGATATTTAAAGTAATAAGAGACATACTTTTCAAATACTGGCAGGACAATGACAAACTTGTAGATTATCTGTTAGTTGATTATGCCGTAGTACTCGCTCAAAAACACTATAAAGAAATAGCTGATACATTCAGCAAAATAGAGCCGAACAACACCTACTGCGATGAACTGTATAAGGTGTTAGGACAGCCTTATGACGAAGGCATCTGGAAGAAAATAAGTAAAGATACCGTGTTATATAAACTTACATGGAAACAGAGCTTCGAAAAAGAAGTTGATGGCAAGAAAACTTTCTATGGTAAGCTGATTGACGGAACGTTAGTGTAATAATAAATTTACGTAAAAACACTAATCATAAAAGATGAAAGTACTTCTAATAGACGTATACAATTACAACAAAGGCGGAGCTGAAACAGTGTGTTTCAATACGGGAAAGATGCTGGAAGAGCATGGGCATGAGGTGGTTTACTTTACACTGAAGTGGGCAGACAATAATCCTTCGCCATACAACAAGTATTTTCCTGAGTCGAAAGAGACAAGGCGCGGGCCATTGAAACAGGTGAAAAATATGATAAACTATTTTTATCACTTTGAGGCAGCACACAAGATAGAACAGCTGATTGGGGACGAGAAGCCGGACATTGCACACATACATCTGATGTGGGGACAGATAACGCCATCGATATTTCCTGTGTTGAAGAAATATAATATACCGATATTGTTCACTGTTCATGATTATCGTATAGTATGCCCTGCATACACCTTCAGAAACGGTAAAGGACAGATATGTGAGGAGTGTAAAGGCAAGCACTTTTATAAATGCTTTACCAACACATGCTGTAAAGGCAGCAAGCTGATGAGCGCGGTGATGGCAGCAGAACAATATTTCAGGAACAGATATTTTAATCCTGCAAAATATATCGACGGCTTTATATATGTAAGCAACTTCGCAAAAGAGATTCAGGAGCGATATATGCCGGCAGTAAAGACAAAGAAGAACATCACGCTGTATAATTTCTCTACGTCTATTGTTGAACATGCAAAAGAAATGCCTAAAGACAAGTATTTTCTGTTCTTCGGACGCTTGTCGTATGAGAAAGGCGTAAAGACATTGCTTGAAGCATTTAAAGACATTAAGCAGTGCAAGCTGAAAGTGGTAGGCACGGGTCCTAAAGAAGATGAACTGAAAGAATATGTCAAGAACAACGGCATGCACAATGTGGAGTTTCTCGGATATAAGAGGGGTAAAGAACTTACAGATCTGGTAAGCAACGCATATTTCGTGGTAGTGCCGTCAGAATGGTATGAGAACAACCCGATGACTATAATAGAGGCATACTCCGTTGGCACTCCTGTAATTGGAGCAAAGATAGGCGGAATACCCGAAATCGTGGTTGACGGAAAGACCGGCTACCAGTTTGAGAGCGGAAACGTAAAGGCATTAAGCGAAATAATATTAAAAGCAGACGGCCTGAATGACGAAGGATATAAAGCTATAAGCGGAAATACAATAAAATTCGCTAACGAGAATCTAAGCAAAGAAAGCTATTGGAATAAGCTAATAGCATTTTATAACAGCTTTTTACGAAAGTGAAAAGTTAAAAGTGAAAAATCCAATTGCCAACATAGTGCTTGCGACAAGAATCCACAAGACATATGGCTCTAACTCCTAGTCAACTTGTTTGGCGATAACTACTTTAACTTCTTTAACTCCTAGTTATATTATTTTATTCTCTTCCCTCGAATCAACAGCCAAAGGGCGGAGAGGCACGAAAGAAGAATTATGCCGGCGTGCTGGGCTGATTCTTTTATATTGAGAAAAAACTTTGACATGGACTTTTGCTTATGACGAGGCAAAAGTAATGATTTATTTTTAATCCGGAAAATTTTATGAAAATTGTTGTTACCGGTACCCGTGGCATCCCTAATGTCATGGGCGGAGTGGAGACACACTGCGAGGAACTGTTTCCGAGAATTGCAGCCATGGGCGAAGACGTAACGGTGATAAGGCGTAAAAGCTACGTCAGCGACGGCCTGAAAGAATGGAAAGGCGTAAAGCTGGTGGACATAGAGACACCGAAGAAGAAGTCGTTTGAAGCCATTATACATACGTACAGAGCCATAAACAAGGCGAAGAAACTGGGGGCAGACATACTGCACATACACGCCATAGGGCCGGCTCTGCTGGTGCCATACGCCAAGATGCTGGGCATGAAGGTGGTGTTTACGCATCACGGTCCTGACTACGACAGGGACAAATGGGGCAGGGCTGCCAAAGCGGTGCTGAAGCTGGGTGAGCGCATGGGGTGTATGTTTGCTGACGACGTAATAGTGATCAGCGACGTGATACGCAACCTGATTAAGGAGAAATACGGACGTACAAAGAACGTGCATCTGATATATAACGGCGTGTCGGAGCCTGAGGTGTGCGACTATCCCGAGTATTTTGAGGAACTGGGCATCAGGAAGGGACGCTACATATTGGGCATGTGCCGCTTTGTGCCGGAAAAGAACCTGCACCATTTGGTGGAAGCGTTCGGGAGAATTAAGAACGAAGAATTAAAAAGTAAAGACGGCGGCGACGATGACATAAAGCTGGTGCTGGCTGGTGACACAGACTTTGAGGACGACTACTCAAAGGGACTGAAAGAGATGGCGAGGAAGAACGGCGTGGTGCTGACGGGATTTGTGAAGGGCCGTAAGCTGCACTCGCTGCTGACTAACTGCATGTGCTACTGTCTGCCGTCAAGTCATGAGGGCCTGCCGATAGCGTTGCTTGAAGCCATGAGCTACGGCGTGAAGGTGATAGTGAGCGACATACCGGCGAACCTGGAAGTGGGCCTTGACAAAGACGACTACTTCCCAGTGGGCAACGTGGACGAGCTGGCGAAGAAACTGAAAGAGGTGATAAGCCGTGAGCCACAGTACATAGAATACGACATGACAAAGTATGACTGGGACAAGATAGCGAAGGAGGTAAGAGGGGTATATTGTAATTTGGAGTTAAAGTAGTTAAAGGAGTTATCGCTCACTAAGGTGAGCTAGGAGTTAGAGTCAAATGCTAACGTAGTGCTTGCGACAATAACCAACAAGGCTATTGTGCCGGCGGATCTGCGCTCCGCCGGAATTGAATATAAGGATTTATTTAATCCGATTACTTCCTATTTCGTTTCTAGGTAGTTAAAGTAGTTATAGTAGTTATCACTAACGGAGTTGGCTAGGAGTTAGAGCCATATACTAACGTAGTGCTTGCGATAATAATACGCAACGCACATGTAGTAGCTCCATAGCCCATAAGCCTGTTAATACAGTCTCCTGTTCACTATATTTATACATAAAGAGGTCATGCCATTATTCCTGACGGGGTAGTGGCATGACCTCTTTTGCGTTGTATATATGATGACAGGTTTGTAGGCAGTGATTTTTATATATGGAATAATTCAGAGAAAACATGTCTTCTATGGAAGACATATGTCGGTAAATATGCTTTCTATAAAATAACTAATAATATAAATGGTTGGAAGTAGTTTAATGTTTTTGTTATTTTTCAGTTAAAAATATTGTATAAATCTCTTTTTGTTGTTACTTTTGTAAGAGTAAGAAAATTATTACTTGTGAAGTTAAATCTATAAACAGCAAAACAATGAGTAAATACATATATAAGCTTAGCGATTATCATGCAATTAAAAAAGCTGCCATATCAATTGACGGAATAACGGTGCTTTCCGGAATAAACGGATGTGGCAAAAGTACATTGTCAAAGTGGCTGTATTATATAGTTAACGGAGCAAACCTATACGATGAATTTATTTATGACAGATATGTCGGTCAGATTCAGAATATTTTTACCGGACTTAACTTTGCAAGAAGGGATGTAGACAAGGATACAGACCATAGCAACTCTTTGTTTTTCAGAGAGGCGTCATCAAAGATACGCAGTTTAAAAGATAATGGCGAACAGGATAAAGTCGAAATTATACAGCATATAGCAGAAAAGGTTATAGAAAGATTCTGTGATATTCTGTATATATATTTAAAAGATTCACCTTCGCCAACCAAAAGAGAAAGAGTGTTTGGCTTTCTTGGTATAAAATACAATGAAAATGAAAATTTTGATGATGTATTAAGTTCCTTCAGATATGCAGAATTAAGCGAGATAGAACACATAAAAAATAATTATTATGAAAGTAAAAGAAAACGTTCTATGGATGATTTTCTTATGCTTTTGCATGATAATTTTGATATAGATGAGACGAGTCCTAACAATATAAATGTTGAAGAAGACGGCGTAAAGCTGTTTCAAAAAGGCAGTGTAGGCAACTTGTATAATCTTACTAAGGCAATATACGTTGACACACCGATGGCTGTGTCGGAAGAAGGTAAGGATGACAATGTGTTTTGGAACGACCTGAAGAGCCTGATGCTGGATGAAAATAAGGACTTTGCCGGCACTGACGCATATAAAAAAATAATAAGAAGAATAACACACCTGATGAATGGGCGTGTTGATGTTGAAAAAGATGACTTTGGTCAGAAAGAACTGCATTTTGTGAGTGAGGACGGACTCAACATAAAACTAGATAAAACGGCTACAGGATTTAAGTCGTTCTCATATATATTGAGACTTCTTGAAAACGGGTATCTTAATGAAAAGACTTTGTTGCTGATTGATGAGCCTGAAGCTCATCTGCATCCGCAATGGATTGTAGAGTTTGCACATATTCTTGTTCTGCTCAATAAAGAAACGGGCACAAAGATAATGGTGGCAAGCCATAACCCGAATATGGTTGACGCGATAAGCGCTATTGCAAAGAAAGAGAATGTTGAAGACAGAACACATTTCTATTTGGCAGAAGAGTCGGAGCAACGCTTTAAATATATCTATAAAGATCTTGGTCAGGACATTGAGGAAATATTTAAATCGTTCAATATGGCATATCATAAAATAGAGCAATATGGAAGCCTTGGTATATGATAACAGAATAATAACTGGGCATAAATTGTATCCTGTATGCGGAAAGAAACTGCAGGATGTTTCGGAAAAAGACTATCACGGCAAGAAATATTTTGATGAGTCCATTGAATGCCTTGACATGGACAAATATGAGGATACTGAATGTGCCGGGGATAAAAAAGAAACTGTAGATGCTGTTATCGGCATAAAGAAGCACTTAGACAAAAACAGATTCTCGAGTCCTTATCTTATGCTTTTGGAACTCAGAATGGGATATGAAAATGTAAAGAACCTGTCAGGAACTAAACTTGCCGATAAGGTTTCACATACAAATGAGATATTAGGCAGAGACATAGATTTATATGATACCATTTATTTCGTATTTAAAAATAATATAGCTCAAAGGACTATATCTATGTTTCATAATATGAAAAATGGAAACAAGAATCTAAAGAAATGTGAGCCTATATCAACAGATGACTTTAACACATATATTAAACCCATAAAAGACTATCAGTATGAACCGGAAAATGATGTAGTGGAAATAAGAAGGCAACTGGACATAAATAACTATCTAGAGGATATAAATAAGTTTCTTGGCATAATGACATATTGGTGCCAAAGGGCGAATCATTACAAATATAAATATAATATTAATGAATATAATAGCATTATCGGAGAGCTGAAGATAATATGGCATGAGTTTCGTGCAAATAAAAAAATCAGATTGACTGACGATAATGAATTAGATTCCGAGATAATAGAAGAGGATTATCCGGAACTAAAGAATTTACAATAGCATTGTATTCACTAAAATAGTTTTGTATGGTTAGCTGCTGTGCCGGCGGATCTGTGCTCCGGGCACTATAAAATATTTTGTGTAAATG
>UMIS01004405.1_pt1 | contig 17432 bp, 20 predicted proteins | sample 1965801 | NCBI WGS metagenome assembly UMIS01 (sample SAMEA4836128, study PRJEB28245) | human gut metagenome | biome: gut microbiome; material: fecal sample | place: Denmark | collected 2008
TGTGAACGACATCATCCAGTTGTAGTCCTTATACTGTACGTACAGCTCCATGCAGGTGAACTCGGGGTTGTGAGTGCGGTCCATACCTTCGTTGCGGAAGTTTTTGCCTATTTCGTAAACACCTTCGAATCCTCCTACAATGAGTCGTTTCAGATACAACTCTGTTGCGATACGCATATACATCTCAACGTTCAGTGCGTTGAAGTGGGTTATGAACGGGCGTGCAGATGCTCCGCCTGGGATAGACTGCAGTATTGGGGTTTCAACTTCAGTGTATCCTGCCTCGTCGAGAGAGTTTCTCAGAGTTCTCAACACGGTGGCACGTTTCAGGAATGTCTCCTTCACGCCGTCGTTGACAACGAGGTCTACATAGCGCTGGCGGTAGCGCAGCTCCGGGTCTTCAAACTTATCGTATGCCACGCCGTCTTTATATTTAACGATAGGCAGCGGCTTCAAGCTTTTCGACAGCAGTGTCAGGCTCTGTGCGTGTACGCTTATCTCGCCTGTCTGAGTTCTGAATACGAAGCCTTTAACGCCGATGAAGTCGCCGATGTCGAGCAGTCTTTTGAAGACCTTATTATACATGTCCTTGTCTTCGCCGGGGCAGATGTCGTCGCGTGTGATATAAACCTGTATTCTTCCCTTTGAGTCTTGAATCTCGGCGAAAGATGCTTTACCCATTACGCGGCGGCTCATCATGCGGCCTGCTATGCATACCTCTCTCTGCGGCTCTTCGTCTTTGAATTCCGCTTTAATGTCTGTTGAGAAAGCATTTGTTGGATACTCGGCGGCAGGATACGGGTCGATTCCCATATCGCGCAGCTCCTGAAGACTTTGGCGTCTGCCAATTTCCTGTTCACTTAGTTCTAAAACGTTCATACTTAGAATTGTTCTTTTTTGATGAATGCAAAGTCTTCTCGCTTACGGTGACTGATAGGTCTGTCAGCGGAGCAGACTTTTCATACGGTAAACAACCTGGACCTAATGCAGACAAAAGACTTTTGTCTGAAAAGATGTTGTTTGGCTTGTGCAAAAATACAAAGAATTTTGGAATATAGGGACGTTATTTTGAAGAATATCTCAAAAATATCTTAAATAGGTGATGTTGTCCTTCGGCGTAGTGTTGCGTGTGGTTCGCATTTTCCGCTTTTTGCTTTCTTTTTGATTTTTCATGACGCTCTCATACTGCATAATTCTGTATTCTAAATCTTTTTTGCGTAAATATTGCAGTATGGAGTGTGCATACGTAAAGTGCAGTATGCCAACGATATACTGTCAATGTTGTGCAAAGTGTGCAGCTAGACGATGTCTTATATAATGCAAAAGGCCACCTTTTGCACTCTAAAAGGTAGCCTTTTACGCCTTAATATGTAGTATTTTATATGACGATTTATATTGTTTTATCCCCCAAAAAGCTATGTTTTAGCATGGCTGATGCCTGATTTTAGACTGAAAATGGTCGTTTTCCGCGCTCAAATGGCACGTGTGCTGCCGTTCCGTTTGCTATTTTGCCTGCCTGATAGTGCATACAGTCAACTTACGTTTTGTGCGGAATGCAGCCGGTATTCTTACATTCTGCATTCTTATGTTGCCTCCGTATACGGCCCGTCGCATATGTTGCCGGCTTGGCATCAGACATGAGTTTCTGTCGTTTGGACGTGTTATTTTATCACTGTTGTACGTATGATTTTTATGTCTTCAATGGGGCGGTCGTTCTTGTCGGTCTCAACCCATTGTATGCTGTCGACGGTTTCAAGCCCTTCAATTACTTCACCGAATACCGTATACTGTCCGTCGAGGTGAGGGGTACCGCCTAAGCGCTTGTAGGCTTCTCTTATTTCGGGTGTCAGTTTCACTGTTCCGCCTGTGTTCTTGTCCAGTTTCAGCTGCACGTCGTCGAGCATGCTGTCGTTGAAACGGCGGCCGTAGACGATGTAAAACTGAGATGCCGACGACTCTCTTTCGGGGTTTACATTGTCGCTTTCGCGTGCTGCTGCCACGGCTCCGCGCTTGTGGAATAGGGCAGGATACATTATTTCGGCCTTCACCTTGTAGCTTTCGGGCGAGTCGCCAAGTAGCTGTCCCGGGGCGGCATGTCGGCTCGCGCTGTCGCCTGTCTGTATCATGAATCTGTCTATCACGCGATGAAACAGCAAGCCGTCATAGAAGCCTTCCTTCACAAGCTTGATAAAGTTGTCGCGATGGCGCGGTGTCTCGTTGTATAGTGCTATGCGTATGTTTCCCCTTGTCGTCTCAAACATCACCTCATGGCGAAGCGTGTCTGCTGTCTGTGCCTGTCCTGCAACAGACATCAGCAGTGCCAAGGCTGTTATTATAAGTGTCTTCATCTTTATCCTTTGTTTGCTGTCGTTGTTCTTATGGTCGTCTGTCGTGGCGTAGTCATTCTGCAGTCTCCTCTGCATATATCCTGTCGAATATTTCTTTCAGCCGCGCAGGCTGTATTATCAGGTCTCTTATCTGCTTCAGGCTTTTCTCGTTCTCCGAGCCGGGTATCCAGAGCTTGATATATCCGTGGGCCGAATACTTGTTTTCAAGATGTTCGCAGAAGCGTTTCCATTGTTCCTCTTTGTTCTTTTCAGGATAGTGGTCTATGCCATATTCTATTGTCCTTCTGAACACTGTCTCTGGCTCTAGGTCGCGGTCAGCCTCGGCCACTATCTTTCCGTAGATGCTTCGTGGCGCGTGCGAGGCTGATGCCCTGTGGTCTTCAACGGCCTCTTTCATTATTTTTATCTGCTCTGTCGAGAACCATTTGCGCAGGCGCATGTCGGCAGCCAGAATCTTTCCGCTCGTTACGTGGTGTATGGCGCGCGGCCCTTCCAGTCCAAGGTCGTGGTATGCTGCCGTGGCATAAGCCATGTTGACGTCGGCACCAATCTTCTGCGCCAGCTTGATCGAGCGGTTTATCACGCGTGTAACATGAGTAAGATTGTGAGCTTTGTCAAATTCGGCATAGCGAGGCAGTATATCTGTTTCGATAAAAGCCATAAGGTCCAGACTTACATTCTTGTCAATCATAGCTTTAAGAATCATTAATTTCTTGCAAATATACGATATAATGTTTACTTTTGCAAGTGATTCGCCCGTGGATGTTACCTGAAGCATTAATTTATAGGTGTAGTGGCTTGATAAGGGTTTTAGCCGGCAGCATGCCGTTGCTTGTCATCCCTCCTGTGCGCCATGAGGTACGCCAGCATGCCTTTCTCTTGGAGAAGGCAATGCGTAATGCCTTGCTTGTTTACGTCCGGCGGCATTGCGGTCTGTCCTATGGGCATAATATAAAAGATTAAATCATGAACGAAAAACAAATAGATACAAACTCGGCAAAAGCGTGGATGCTGGCCTCGCGTCCGAAGACGCTTACTGGTGCAGCCGTGCCTGTTATGATAGGTTTGGCATTTGCGGCAAGAGACCTCGGACTCGACGATTTCGGCTGGATGCCGGCATTGTTGTGCGTGTTGTTTGCATTCATTATGCAGATTGACGCCAACTTCATTAACGACTATTTCGACTTTGTCCGTGGCAACGACGATGAGACACGTCTCGGGCCGCGCCGTGCGTGCGCACAAGGCTGGATAACACCCAAAGCCATGCGCCGTGCAATAATAATAACAACGGTGATAGCCTGCTGTATAGGTCTGCCGCTGGTGATATATGGCGGCTTGGAGATGATACTTGTCGGGGCGTTCTGCGTGGTGTTTTGTTTCCTTTACACCACATTGCTGTCATATCTTGGTCTTGGAGATGTGCTCGTATTAGTGTTTTTCGGAATTATTCCCGTGTGTGTTACCTATTATCTCCAGACCGACAGGTTTACGTTTGAGGTGTTTATAGCCTCGTTGGCCTGCGGCTTTGTCATCGACACTTTGTTGCTTGTCAACAACTATCGCGACATCGACAACGATGCAAGGGCAGGCAAGAAGACGCTCATTGTTAGGGTGGGTGCCGAAGCCGGGCGCACGGCCTATCTCTGTTCTGGCATAATGGCATTGGTCTTTGGCGTTGCGTTTTTGCTCGAAGGACACATCTGTGCATTCTTGCTTCCTTTCCTTTATCTCATACCTCATTATGCTGCTTACCGCAAGATGGTGCGTATAAATAAAGGTAAGGCTCTCAACATGGTGCTCGGCGACACCGCACGCAATATGTTTATTTATGGTCTGCTCCTTTCTGTGGGCGTATTGTTGAATTGGTAATAATGTCATTTTATGAGAAAAATATTGTTCTTGTTCCTTTTTGCTGCGTTTTCGGCTTGTGCCGTTGCACAGGAAACGCGCGACCCTGAAAACGATCATGTGCGTCTAACTCTTACAGACGGAAGTACGGTGGAAGGATATGTTCAGACTTATTGGGTGGACGGCAAGCTGTTTAAGCGCATGAACACATCGTTCACGCTGTCTCCTGCGCCCGACGGCAATAATGCCGTTTCATATAGCGCCGACAATGTGAGAAGTATAGATTTTGTGAAAAAGACGTCGGCCAGCGGCAAGTATGACCATCTTGAGTCGTATCTTGTGGCTAATCCGTCCCTGCTTAAACCCAAGAAAACCATACGGCAGTTTGTATATAAAGAAGGTGAAAACGAAGTCGGCAAGATGTATTGGTGGAATGGGGTAGACTCACAGAACATGCAGCTTGGCAAGATGAACATATCTACAATCTACGGCATAAGCCTTGCCGGCGACAGCGTTGTGGTTCCGTTCATGACGGGCAACGTCATAAGTCTTAATGCCATGCGTATACGTTACAAGAAGACAAATCCTGAACTTGTTGACTATGTGGACAAGCGTGTGCTTAAGGGGGGCAAACGGTTGTGGGAGACAATAGCCGCTGAACCAATGCTGTTTTTAGAGATTTGCAAAGATTTTATAAAAAATAGAAAGGAAAAATAGATACTTATTTTTTGTATTTGTACTATCTTGATAGTATCATATTTTTTACAGATTTTATTGGAAAATTATTTTTTATACATCTCAACGACATCTTTTGTCGTTGAGATGTCTTATTTTTGTCCTATAAAAATCCATAAAATATGAGTAAGCAAGTTGAAGGCATAAGGAGAATGTTGCTTATATTGAATAAATTAAGGCAAACAAGAAAATATACTCCTAAAGTGGAGTTAGTTAATTATGTGAATGATAGAATGACCGGTTATTATGGGTATAATTCTATAAGCGACAGAACTATTGAGAGAGATATTTGTGATATTGGGGAACTATTTGGCATTTATATTAAGTTCGATCGCTCTCAACAAGGATATTATATTGAAGAGAACGTAGGTTCTTACGAAGAACATGTAAGTGAACTTATGATGAATTTTGATTTGATTAATTCTATCGAGAAAGATCCAAACTTATCATCTTTTGTGCTTGCAGAACATCATAGGCCATTGTATAGTAAATGGCTTGTACCTTTGGTTGAGGCTATAAAGAATACCAACCCGGTGTATTTTTCTTATGTGGATTATCGACATGGTAATAGAATTAATAGATATCATGTATATCCGCATTATTTAAAAGAGTCTAACCAACGCTGGTATCTTCTTGCTCTTGATGGGAATAAGATGAAAACTTTCGGTATAGACAGAATCAGAAATCTTGAAGTGATAAAGGATGAAACGTTTGTACGTAATTTAGATATTAATGTCGTAGAACTATTTAAAGATTGTTATGGTATTTGGAATGATGTCAACATACCTGTTGAAGATGTCGAATTGCGATATGATGCTTTGGACGGTAGCTTTATTAAATCAGTCCCGATTCATCACTCTCAGCAAATAATAACAGATACAGATGAAGAGTTCCGTATATCATTACGTCTTCGAATAACAAATGATTTTATAATGGAGCTATTATCGCGCAGCCGTTCAATAGAAGTAATTAAACCTGTATCTTTACGTGAACGGATAAAAACTATTTATAAAGAGGCTCTTTTGAGAAACTCTTGATATGCAGAACAGAACATAAAATATTCAAATAAAAAGAACCCCACAATTTGTTTGAATGGGAAAAAATATTTAATTTTGTACCATGTTCCTGTTTAAACAGGTCAAATGAATTGATGAAAGTGTTGCTTTTATCCTTCTGGGAAATCTGGTAAATTTCAAAAGGACGTGGATAAATGATCACTCTCGTCACTTGGTGTTTTCGTGTGAATTTCACATGAAATATTCAAGTGTGGGGTGTTGTTTGTTACGTCCAGGTTTTACCAGAGCCTTCCAGAAATAAACAGCGGCTCCACACTTTCCTATATATTAACCTTAATCCTTGAATCGGAGCCTTGTTGGGATTTTTTAAATTTAACGAAAATGAAAGACGAAAAAATTAAAAAATTAGTTTTTAAACTGCTTGATCCTGAAAAGAATTTTTTAGAGCTTCTACCGGATTCTCCAGGAAATTATATTATTGCATTAAACCATTCTGCTACCTTGCCAAAGGTAAGTATAAGTCCAGTCTTAAATCAATATTATTATAACGGATGTTATTATGATGTTATTTATACGGGAATTAGTAAAAAAAGTCTTAAGAAGAGAGATTATAAACAACATTTTGCAGGAAATAATTCAGGTGGGTCTACTTTGCGTAAATCATTAGGAAGCCTTATGGGACTCAAGAAAATACCAAGGGATAAAAACAACCCTTTTAATGGAAAGACAAAATTTTCGGAAACTGATGAAAACAAATTGTCTGAATGGATGAGGCACAATTTGTTGTTGTTTTTTAGAGAAGAGGAAAATGTGACAAGTATTGAAGAGATTGAAAAATATCTTATAAATTTTTATAATCCTCCATTGAATATAAAAACGAATAATAATACTATTAATGAAGACTTTCGTAAATTATTAAAAGAACTTCGGAAATAAACGATGTTTTTATGGAAAATTCTGAATTTAAAATAAAAAAAAGATATATAATACTTTTTGTATCAATGATGTTTATTTGGATGTTAAATCTATGTAATGGAGGTGGTACAGAGAGTTATGGTGGTAAGCCTTCTATAATGATAACAAACACACAATGCATAGGATGTGTGGACAAAGAAACCGCAAAAATGTATGGGCGATATGCATCAAATTATGATTCCGAAGGTGTGATGGGGTTATTAATATCCGGTAAGGCTTACATGATTGCCTCAGGGCAAGAGTGTGTCGTTGTAGAACGGGGAGGGTTGTATACAAAGGTGAGAGTTTCTACAGAAGAAGGGTATCGTGTAGAAGTATACATTCCCACAAGTTTTCTAGATAAAAAGTAAATTAAAACAATAAACATTGATTATAAGATGAAAAGTATATTACCTGCTGTAAAATTTATCTTTTTTATTATTGTTATATTTTGTTTGTATTTGACATTTTTGTTTAAACCAAACCAATCTAATATAAATAATACGATAAATGATTCTATCTCAAACAATACTAATAATGTATGTAAAGAATCGGATAGTATGCCAGATTACTTGGATTATCAGATAAATATTATTGATTTAAATGGGAAAAGTAAACGGGCGTATATAAGTAAATTGATGTCAGAATATAAAGAAGTTGGCTATTGGAATATAGTAGATGGATTTGGAAAAGGTGAAGTTGGTTTGTACAAAAACGGAACTGTATATTTGCTTATTGATTATGAAGCTTCATATTGTTATGAGATGAAGAAATATGAAATCCAACGTGATAATGAATTTGTTTGTTACGCTCTTAATAAAGTTAATGATTATTTCTATGTGAATAAAGGACAAGAAATATATATTAATTCCAATATTGGTGATGCTTACGATAATGATGGTTCTATGTACAATTATAAAATGATATTAATAGTTAAAGATGGTTATTCTGGGGTTCTAATGAATGACAATGCAACTAGAATGGGTAAAAATGTTTATGTTGAACATATTAGGCTGGAACAGTTTAAAAATTAATTCTAATCAGTATCTTGTATATGATAGAGCAATTAGCTTTGTTGAGTTGCAACAAATGTAATATTACCATTAACTATATTCTTTTATTCAGATTGATTTTGTATAATCGGGATATTTAATTACTTTTGCACGATTTTATCAGCCCGCAGGGGTAAGATAAATATAGTTTTTTATCAGATTTAATTTTATAAAGGATAATATGAGAAGTAGAACATCAACATGGTTTGAGTGCAAAATACGTTACGAAAAGACGATGGAAGACGGAAGTCAGAAGAAAGTAACGGAGCTGTATGTTGTCGATGCGCTCAGTTTTACAGAGGCAGAGGCAAGCATAATTGAAGAAATGTCATCTTATATCAGTGGCGAGTTTGAGGTTAAGGATATTAAGAAAGCCGCTTATGGTGAAATTTTCTTCAGCGACTCTCCTTCTGCCGACCGCTGGTACAAGACCAAACTGCAGTTTATCACCATTGACGACAAGACTGAAAAAGAGAAGAAGTCTAACGTAAATTATCTCGTTCACGGCAGCACATTGCCAGGAGCTGTAAAGAGCATTGACGAGGTTATGGGCGGAACAATGATCGACTATGTTATCGCCAGCATTGCTGAAACTCAGATCATGGACGTGTTTGAGCACAATCAGATGCTGAAGAAGCCTGAAGTTGACGACAAACCTGAGTATGAACAGGACGGACAGAAAGCGGAGGAGGCGCTTCAATAATGAATGTTGACGTTGCGGCTAATCTGAAAAAAATAACCGACACTCTGCCTCAGGGCGTGCGCCTTGTGGCTGTGAGCAAGTTTCACCCTGATGAATATGTCGAGGCTGCATATAATGCCGGGCAGCGCGTTTTCGGTGAAAGTCATGAGCAGGAACTGTCAAAAAAGCAGCAGACCTTGCCTGATGACATCGAGTGGCACTTTATAGGACATCTTCAGACCAATAAGGTGAAATACATAGCACCTTATATTTCGATGATTGAAGCTGTCGATTCTCTGAAACTTCTGAAGGAGATAAACAAGCATGCCGCAAAGCATGACCGCGTAATCAAGGTGCTGCTTGAGCTGCATATTGCCGAAGAGGCAACCAAATACGGGCTCACCCTTGATGCCTGCCGCGAGCTACTTGAGGCAGGTGAGTGGCGCGAGCTTCACAATGTGCAGATTTGCGGCTTGATGATGATGGCCTCTAATGTTGACGATGAGGATCAGATTAGGCGTGAGTTTAACACGGCAGCCGACTTCTTTGATGAGGTTAAGGCCCGTTATTTTGCCGATGATGATGCTTTCTGCGAGCGTTCATGGGGAATGAGCGACGATTATCAGATTGCCGTTCAGTGCCGCAGTACGATGGTTCGTGTAGGAACAGCCATCTTCGGTCCGCGTGTATATTGAATGAAAATAATATACCTTTTGGGGACGGACATGTCTGAGAACTCTCGGGCAGTTCGTCCTTCTTTATTTTACTGAAGTAATTTAGATTAAAGACACAGATATTATGAAGGTTTTATTGGTAAACGGAAGTCCTAAGGCTAACGGATGCACACATGCCGCTTTAGAGGTTGTTGCAGGAGAGTTGGCCAAGTGTGGCATTGATACAGAAATATTCTGGTGCGGCAATAAGCCCATAATGGGCTGTATAGGCTGTGGAAAGTGCAGCCAGACAAAGCGCTGCTGGTATGACACTGACACAGTGAACAGATTTCTTGAAAAGGTTGACGAGGCAGACGGATTTATCTTCGGCACTCCTATTCACTTTGCCGGTCCGTCTGGTTTCATAAAGCCGTTTATGGACAGGGCTTTCTGCAGCAAGGCATCGCTTTATACCAACAAGCCGGCAGCAACGGTTGTAAGTTGCAGGCGTGGCGGCGCCTCTGCCGGATTTGACGACCTTAACAAGTATTACGGTATATGCAACATGCCTACAGTGCCTTCTGTTTATTGGAATCAGGTGCACGGCAATAAGCCGGAAGACGTGTTTATGGATGAAGAGGGCATGCAGACCATGCGTCGTCTAGGGCAGAACATGGCCTGGCTGCTTAAATGTATAGAGGCAGGAAAGAAGACAGGGGTAAGTCTGCCGGAAGTTGAACCTACTATACGCACCAACTTTATAAGATAACTGCTGTTGTCTTTTTCAGCAGATATTTCCGTTGCTGTTGTTATAGTTATGGTAAAATATCTTACGAAAAAACTCATCACACATAACATCTGTCAGTAAGTTGCTTAAACTCAGATTGTTGTCGTGTGATGAGTTTATGATTTAAGTCATCACGCCATAATGTATTCGTTGCCAGATTGTTACATGTCTTTGTGATGAGTGATGACTTTTTATGCTAAAAAACATTTGCTCACATTCTTTAGTGTGAGAGCATAGGTTTCGTTTTGCGATTAATGCCAAATGGAGCTCTCAAAGGGCATCTTTTGTATTGCAATATGCGGCTTGTTGTATTGTGCTTGGATATGCCCGCTTTGACGTAACTTTTACCGTCTTTCGTTCTTTTCGAAGAAATATTGTCCCTTATTCTTTGTCCTGCCGCCGTATTCTATGGCATGTTTGGGGCAATGATGATAGCAGGCGAAGCATGACAGACACGAACCGTTATGCTTCCATTTAGGCATAGAGCCCTTACTCCAGATTATGTCGTTTACAGGACATGCTTCGGCACATTTGCCGCATCTGATGCATAAGTCTTCTGTTACATGGAATGGCTTGTCTGTTATAAGGTGCTTTACGAAGAAACTGCCGATGAGACGGCTGTTTATTTTTGGCCATCGCCCTATGACAAGGTCTTTTACGCCAGTCTGGCGCTTCATGATCATATCGGTAAAACGTTCAAGGTCTTTTGTCGCCTTTTCTTTTTTCTGTTTTTCTTTGTCGCGTGTGTCAACATCCATGAAGGGCAGACCGACATACGATTCGGGCATGATAAGCGAGAAGGCGCTGTCTAGATGAACACCAATTCTTTTGAGGTCTCTTTCGAAAATGTCAACAGCCTCGCCGACGTTGTCGCCAGTTGTACAAAGGACATAGCAATAGTGGCCTTCAGCATTTATTATTGAAAGCCTTCTGATGAAATTTCTTACAATGAGCGGCGGCCGCCATCCATGCACAGGAAAGCAGAAGCCAAGGCGTTCGCCTTCCTCGAGTTTGTAGCTTACATCGGTTCCGGCGATGTCTGTTATGTCAATGAGCTTTTCGCCTGTCTTTTCACTGAGAGTGGTGGCTGCCCATCTTGTGTTTCCTGTTCCAGAGAAATATATAATCATATCGCAAAGATAATGTAAAGCCGGCGCAAAACAAAACGAAAGCCGCAGTCTTTTCTTTTTGTTATGTTTTGTAATGGTCTTGGGTGTTGTTTTAAATAAAATAGTCGTGACATGTTTGTTTTCTGTCTGTGCTTTTAACGTAAATATTATAACTAAAAACCTTATGCCATGGTGTGGCTTTAGAGATAAATTTGTATATTTGCATAACTGCAAACGGCTATTCAGTATAGTCTTGTTGGCCTTAATAAATGAAAACAAACGGACAAATACAGCTTTATCCTGTCTTGCGTGTGGCTTTGTTCCTTATTGCAGGCATAGTGTCGGGCGAGCTTCTTTATGGGGTTGTGTCTTGTGATGCGTGGTTTGCGGCGACGGCTGTGTCTTTAATGTTTGCTTTATTAGCGTATAGGCGTTGTGTGTTGCAGACTGTTCTTATTTTTCTTACTTGCTATTTCCTCGGAGCCATGCTTGTGTGTAGAGAATTGGATGAAGTCAATATGTCCGTGCCCGGGGAAGATACGGCATATTCGGCTGTGGTGGTCAGTCAGCCTGTCGTTGCGGGAAAAGTTGTAAAATGCGACTTGATAACTGTAAATACGCATCGTCCTATGAAGATAAAGGCAAGCATATACAGAGATTGGCGTGCGGACAGACTGCGTATAGGCAATGGTATAGAGGCAGTCTCGTTACTTGAAAAGCCAACAAATTATGCAGATGCTGATTTTGACTATGCGCGGTATTTGCTTTATCACGGATATGTTGCCACCACATTTATATATATAGACGAATGGAAAGGGGCTGCGGTTGACCTCAGTCGGCTGTCTGTTGTTCAGCGTGCACGCATATCCGCATTAGTTTTCCGTGACAAACTGCTGCAGCGTTTTAGTGACATGGGCTTCAGCGGGCAGGCGTATGCTGTACTGGCGGCAATGGCGTTAGGCGATAAATCCTCGCTCTCGGATGAGTTGAAAGAGGAGTATTCTGTGTCGGGAGCGTCGCACGTACTGGCTTTGTCGGGTCTGCATCTCGGCATAATCTACGCAATATTGTCGCTGTTGTTTTCGCGCCGCCGGTGGCAGATTGTTTCTCAGGTGCTGATTCTGCTTGCAATATTGTCTTATGTCTTTATCGTGGGTATGTCGGCTTCCGTGGTTCGTTCGGCCGTAATGCTTACGGTCTATTCGTTTGTAAGCTTGCTTAACCGCAACAGACTGTCGCTCAACACGCTGTCAGTGGCTGCTGTTGTCATATTGGCCGGCAGTCCCCTATATCTTTATGATGTAGGCTTTCAGATGTCGTTTGCCGCCGTATTGTTTATCATCATATTCTATCGTCCGCTCCTGGAAGTTATGCCCGGGAGCATCCGCAACATTCCTATAATAAAACAGATATGGCAGATGACGGCTGTATCAGTGGCTGCACAGATAGGAGTGGCCCCCCTGATAGCGTTTTATTTTGGCCGTTTCTCATGCTATTTCCTCCTTACCAATATGATTGTAGTGCCTGCAGCCACAGTTATCCTTTATGGGGCTGTACTGACGGCTGCTGTGAGTTTCCTGCCTTGGCTTCAGACGTTGTTGGCCGGACTGCTGCTTAAAGTGGTGATATTGCTTAATGCCTGCGTATCCTTTGTGGCGGCTTTGCCCGGGGCAAGTGTTGACGGCATTAGGATAGGACTGCTGCAGCTGCTTCTTATTTACATTCTGATATTTGCTTTGTCTGTGTTGGGGCATTATTGCAGGAAGATGATAAGATAAGTATCTGTGCCATTGTGCCGGCGAGTTTAGTCATAAAAAATTACGGAAGGAGAGCTGTAAAGGCTTATGGAAATGTCCGTCAAGATGATTTATTTGTTTTCTTTCGCTCGCCAATATATCTTTAGTTTATGAAAAATATGTAATTTTGCACACGGATTATTCATATAGTGCGTAATACATGCAGAGATATTTTGTTTATTTTAAATATGACGGCACGGCTTATCACGGATGGCAGGTACAGCCCAATGCCGTTTCTGTTCAGGAAAAGTTGCAGGATGCCTTGTCAACTCTTCTGCGTGAAGAAATACAAGTGGTAGGAGCAGGCCGTACAGACACCGGTGTTCATGCCAGAATGATGGTGGCTCACTTTGACACGGATAAAGATGTTGACGGCCCACAGCTGGTATATAAGCTGAACAGACTTTTGCCGAGAGATATTTCTGCAGATAAGGTTATTCCTGTCAGTCAGGATATGCATGCTCGTTTCAGCGCCAGGTCGAGAACCTATCATTATTATGTTCATCAGCATAAAGATCCGTTTTTGCGCCATTACTCATGCGAACTTTTTTATGACCTTGATTTCGAAAAAATGAATGAGGCGGCCGCAATGCTGCTAGAGTATGACGACTTTGCCGCATTCTGCAAGAGCAACACCGACGTGAAGACCACTTTGTGTGATGTAACAGAGGCCAGATGGGTGAAGGACGGCGAGTATAGTTGGCATTTTGTCATTACGGCCAACAGATTTCTGCGTAATATGGTAAGGGCTGTTGTAGGGACTTTGGTTGATGTTGGCCGAGGGCGGATAAGCGTGCAGGATTTCAGAGCTGTTATAGAAGGTCGCCGGCGTTCGGGTGCCGGTGAGAGTATGCCAGGCAATGCTTTGTTTCTGGAAAATATCGAATATTAAGCCATAGCGGCTATAATGTAAATAGGTAAATATAATTTTTAAGGTAAATGTGGTTATTATTAGCTTTTATGTCGGCAGCCCTGTTGGGCTTTTACGACTCGTTTAAGAAAAAGGCATTAGACGGCAATGCCGTAATACCGGTGTTGTTTCTCAACACGCTGTTTTCATCGCTTATTTTCCTTCCGTTCATAATCCTTTCGTATAATACGAATGTTCTTGACGGAAGCATATTTCATGTAGGAGGCGGAGGATGGGAAGTTCATAAATATATTGTCCTGAAAAGTCTCATTGTCTTGTCCTCGTGGATTTTCGGATATTTCGGAATGAAGCATCTGCCCCTGACCATAGTAGGGCCGATTAATGCCACCCGTCCGGTAATGGTGCTGGTCGGTGCGCTGCTGGTGTTTGGCGAGCGTCTTAATGTATATCAGTGGATAGGTGTGGCTCTTGCGGTGGCGTCATTCCTTATGCTCAGCAGGAGCGGAAAGAAAGAAGGCATTGACTTTAAGCACGACCGCTGGATATATTTCATCGTGCTTGCTGCCGTACTCGGTGCTGTAAGCGGACTTTATGACAAGTATCTTATGGCTCCGGTAAGCCATGGCGGAGTAGGGCTTGACACGATGATGGTGCAGAGCTGGTATAATATATATCAGTGTGTCATGATGGGCATCATGCTGGTTGTGTTATGGCTGCCAAAGTCAGGGCAGACTACGCGGTTCAGATGGGACTGGTGCATAATCCTTATAAGTATTTTTCTTAGTGCGGCCGATTTCGTTTATTTCTATGCCTTGAGCATTCCCGGAGCAATGATAAGCATTGTCTCTATGGTAAGACGTGGAAGCGTTATTGTGTCGTTCCTGTTTGGAGCAGTGCTCTTGCATGAGAAAAACTTAAAGAGTAAAGCTGTTGACCTGTTGCTGGTATTGCTCGGAATGCTGTTCCTGTATATAGGTTCTAATTGACACCATTAATTAGCGATATGTGTAAAATACGGCTTTTTATTTTGTGTTTTGATATAAAAAGTTTATTTTTGCATTCAATTAATAAGATGGAAATTGTTTTATGAAGCAAAATATTTTTAAAGGTTTAGGCATAGCTTTGGTTACTCCTTTCGCCTCAGACGGTTCGGTTGATTATGATGTCCTGAAAAATTTGTTGGACTATCAGCTGAAGAATGGCGCCGATTTCTTTTGTATTCTTGCCACAACAGGAGAAACTCCTACGTTGACAAAAGATGAAAAGCAAAAGATTAAAGAGCTTGTTGTTGAAAAGGTGGGTGACAAGGTTCCAATATTGATTGGATGCGGAGGAAACAATACGGCTGATGTTGTAAACGAGCTTCAGACGGCAGATTTCTCTGGCATTGATGGCATATTAAGTGTTTGTCCTTATTACAACAAACCGTCTCAGGAAGGTTTGTATCAGCACTTTAAGGCTATAGCCGGGGCAACAAATATGCCTGTTGTGCTTTATAATGTACCCGGACGGACGGGCGTTAACCTTAAGGCTGAGACAACAGTGCGCCTTGCACGTGACTGCGAGAGCATTGTAGCCATAAAAGAAGCAAGCGGAAGTCTGGAACAGGTGGACGAAATTATTAAGAACAAACCGGACGGCTTTGATGTCATCAGTGGTGACGACGCACTCACGTTCCCGATGATAGCATGTGGCGCAGCCGGTGTCATTTCGGTTATCGGCAACGCTCTGCCTAAAGAGTTCTCAAGGATGATACGTCTTGAGATGAAAGGCGAGATAGAGAGTGCAAGAAAGATACATCATAAGTTTACAGATTTGTTTAATCTGTTGTTCGTTGACGGCAATCCGGCAGGAGTGAAGGCCATGCTTCATGAAATGGGCATGATCGAGAATGTTCTCAGGCTTCCTCTTGTGCCAACCCGTCTTACCACGATGCAAAAGATAAGCGACTGTCTGAAGTTCAGACTGTAATCGCATTTTATAAAGAAACGAGTCTTTTTATCTTAAATAGCAGGCGAAAATGTTCGCCTGCTAAATTTTAACCTTATTTAATATATTTGCTATGAAGAAAAATTTCATAATTGTAGCAGCATCAGTGATGGCACTGATGTCGTGTGGCGGTGGAGAAAAATTATATACAGAGGAACAACTGTTGGGTGAATGGCATGAAGTAATGCCGGTCAACAAGCATATTGTGCAAGGCATGTTGCTCGATAAAGCAAACAAGGCCTCTTCTGTAGGAATGGCTACATTAAAATATAATAATTGGAAGTTGGTCAAAGGAAAACACAAAAAAAGCTGTATTGTGTTGTGTGGCGAAAGCATCGGGAACGGACAGACCATACAGTTTTGTGACACCCTTAATATAATAGCATTGCAGAACGACATGCTTACCTTGGGAAAGGGTGAGATGTATAGGATAGAGTATCGTCGTGCGCAAGAGAACACTACGCCTCTGATTGGTGGAAGTGATGCGGCGATGGGGTATACCTATCCAAAAGTCTTGGACAAGAAGATAAGAATATTTGAAGCCGGAACCCGTTTGTTGTCAGCCGTAGACCAGCATTCATCATCTGCAGCTTATGTCGTATTCTCTTCTGATTCAGCTAAGGTTGAAGTGTTTATGCCTGAAGAGACTGTTGTCCTGGAGAAACGTGTGCGTCCTGATGGTTCTGCTGTATGGAATGTCGAGGATGATGATTCGTATATGCTGGAGAAGAGCAACGACGAGTGGATTGTGTCACGGAGAGGTAAAGTTGTTTATTCTTCTACCGGTTTTGAGAATATAATAAAGGCTGATTTTAAAAATAATAAAGGTGAGCAACTTGCAGCTAAGTTCTTTACAAAGGCCGGAGTCGCACAGGTAACCTATTTAGGCGTTGATAATTTGCTTTACCAGAGTATGTTACGGCATCGGGCTATGGATATAAGAATTCTTTTATTGATATAAGAGGCAATGGTAAAGACATGACACTGACTTTTGTCGGGAAGGATACTTCTGTTGAGTTTACCGAACAGTGACATGCAGCGCTCCTTGCGGCAGTTGTGAGTGCGTAATTTGAGTTTGACATGAATACATAAATGAATGTCGATATTATCGGCATGGATAATTAACCAGATGTATTTGCTATGTCAGACGTGTCCGAACTTGGATGTAGTATTGCGGATATTCATTTTGGTCAGAAAAACTATAAGAAAATATGCTTATATGTCTTATAGATAGCTTGAATATGTATTTGATTCTGAATAAACTTTAAGTAAAAGGCTGCTTGCAGGTTTTAAATCATTAACCTATTGTTTTCGTGTCGTAACTCAGTCACTTTCGGATAAAAAGTGGCTGAGTTACGACACGTAGATTAATGACTTTTTGTTACTCATGCAGAGACTTTGTAGATTAACCACAAGTAGGGCATTTAGATTCTGCAAGGTTGCCGTTAAATGTCTTTATTCTGAAACAGGGTTGAACCAGGACGCTTGTTGATGACATCTCTAGTTTTACTACTTGTCTGTATCAGTCTGTCGTTATATTTACGTGAGCTTTGTTTATATAAATATAAAAGAGGGTGTGTCGTAATGCACGA
>UMIS01030796.1_pt1 | contig 17356 bp, 20 predicted proteins | sample 1965801 | NCBI WGS metagenome assembly UMIS01 (sample SAMEA4836128, study PRJEB28245) | human gut metagenome | biome: gut microbiome; material: fecal sample | place: Denmark | collected 2008
GCTTCTGAAAATGAAAGAAATGAAGGTGGATTATCTGCAGGGATATTATTTTGGCAGACCCTGCGGGAAGGAACAGTTTCTACAGCAATATGCCAGTGGCATCAATGTTAAATAAAGAGAGTAAGGCAGACTCAGCTATGTGGGGCTGCCTTATTTTATGGTCTTATCAGAAGGATGGATCCATAACGGCTTCTTTCAGTTTTTCCAGGTCATTGGCATCAGGGTGAGACAATGCACAGTCAAAATTCTGGATCAATACATCAAGATTTGCCGGATGATCAGGAGCTTCCTTCATTTTCAAGTAGCGTTCCCGGACAGACTGCGGCATTCTGCCCTGACACATATACTCTCCGACGATAACATTGCTTGCGTCAACGAACTGCTTAACCTGATTCAGGATTTTCCGGAAATAGATATCACTGCCACCAAAGCCTGCAGTTCCAAACAGAAAAATCTGTTTATTTTTTAACTGCGATAATAGCTGTAATGTCTTGGTATCTGCATTTCCCTTGTCTGTCCAAAATCCGATATAGAGCAGTTCGGAAGAAGGGATCACTGTGTCGGACACACCGAAATACTCACATTCATCCTGTGGTAATGCCTCGTGGATCGCATCAGCCAGCACCTTGGTATTACCTGTTAAACTGCTATAAATGATGGAATATTTTTTATTCTTCATATCATGTTGTCTCCTTTCATAGGATCATGAAATTATCATATCGCATTCCTATTTTAGTTCGGAAAGCATGATTTGTCGAATGAATTTTCCATAAACATTTTACGGGGGCTGCCCCGGTATCATTTAATGAGGTAGAAAAAGTTGACAGAAGAGAAATATACGATCCGAAAGTATAAAAGAATTTTATTTTATGTGGTGATCCTTGTGCTGCTTGCAGCCTTTGTTTTAGGGCAGCGCATTTACCCCAGTGAGAGGGACACGGTCACGGAGGAAAGCATTACTTTTACGGGAACCTTTTACCGGGTGCTGGCAGACGGAACAGAAGAAGAAATCCCAGTTCCGGGCAAATGTGATGTGCCGGCAGGAGAGCTTTTGGTCATCCGGTCAGTGCTCCCGCAGGATTATAAGGAAAATACGATCGCCATCAGGTCCTCCCTGGAGAATGTGCGTATTTACATCGGAGGGGAACTGAGGACGGTGTATGATACGGAGAATACCAGGCCCTTTGGGAAAAATTCTGCCAGCCGGTATGTGTTCTGCGAGACATCAGGCGAGGATGCGGGAAAGGAAGTGCGGATCGAACTGCAGTCCTTTACCCACAAGTATTCCGGTGTCGTCAATACGGTATATTGTGGGGATAAATTAGATATCTGGGCATATATGTTCCACTGCTATTTTATGGTAACTTTGATCGCCTGTACGATGTTGTTTGCCGGACTGGTCGTGCTGATCATCAGTCTGGTGCTCGATATTGTATACAAGACGAGATTTGATCTCGAGTACCTGGGATGGTGCATGATCCTGGGAGCAGTGTGGATGCTGGGAGAATCGAAGCTGCGCCAGCTGTTTGTTTCCAATGCTTCTATTCTGTCGAATATGTGCTTCTTTGTTGTGATGATCTGCCCGATTCCGATCCTGTTCTATATTGACAGTGTGCAGCAGGGAAGATACCGGAAGGTCTATCATGTGGCAGAGTGTACCACTTGTGTGAATTTTGTACTATGCACGGCCTTACAGGTACTGAATATCGCTTTTGTCCCACATGGTGATCGCAGGAACCTTCCTGACGGTATTTATCACCATTTGCAGGGATCTTATCCAGGGAACAGCGAAACATTACAAGCTTCCGTTGATCGGACTGGTGGCTGCCATGATCGCAGTCATGCTGGAGGTGACAGCAGTGTATCGAGTGGTGTCTCTGTCCGGAATCTTTATCGCAACCGGACTGGTGGTCCTGTTGGTCGTTACTCTGATCCAGACGATGGACCGCATCCGCGAGCTGGAGCTGGCTAGGCAGAGAGAGGCAAGGGAAAGTCTGGATTATCTGACAGGTCTTCCTATGCGTCATAAGGGTGAGGCACTGATCCTTGAGAAAATGCAGAAGCAGGGTGGCTGTCTGGGATTTGTGGATATGGATAATCTGAAGAAGATCAATGATGTCTATGGACATAAGGCGGGGGATCGTGCCCTCAGACTGGTAGGAGAGGTGCTTACAGAGTGCATGAAGAACGCAGTAGTCTGCCGGCTGGGAGGAGATGAATTCCTGTTCTATCTGCCGGAGGTATCGGAAGCAGAAATGAATACGCGGATGAGAAGTCTGTTTGACAGCTTTCGTGCGGCAAAAAATGCTGCGGCGGAGACTTCAGCGGCATCCCTGTCCTGCGGTCTGTGCATGTGCAGACAGGGAGACAACTTTGAAGAATATTATATAAAAGCGGACAAGGCATTGTATTATGTCAAACAGAGCGGCAAGAACAATTACCGGTTTTATGAGGAGTTGGAGGAACAGTAGCCGGATGCTGACTACAGCAAATAACAAAACCAAAAGAATGATCCAAGAAAGGGTGCCAGATAATCAGGCATCCTTTTTATATAAAGTTTTTTATAAAAAGTTTACAAAATTTTACGATAATGTTCAAAAATATACAATTTATCAAAAGTGATGTAGACAAACAATAAAAAGATGGGTAATATGTATATGTAATCAGCCAGATGAACGATAAGTATGTACAATATGCTACATATTTAAAGCAAGAAATATAAAATAAGGAGGAATGTTGCCGATGAAACAGTTCAGCTATATCATTAAGGATGAGATCGGTCTGCATGCACGTCCTGCGGGACTGCTCGCCAAGGAAGCGAAAAAGTATCAGAGTACAGTGACACTTTCCTGTAAGGGGAAATCAGCTGCAGCAAGCAAGCTGATGGCGATCATGGGAATGGGCGTGAAGCACGGAGACAATGTGGAAGTCACGATAGAAGGAGCGGATGAAGATACCGCCGCAGCAGAGCTTCAGAAGTTTTTCCGTGAGAACCTCTAGGAGAAGACCTGCACGACAGAGTTTGGAAGGTAGAAAATGGAAAAATATATTGGAAAATCCGTATATAAGGGAACAGCGATCGGACCTGTCAGTGTTTTGAAGAAAAAGGACAGTCTCGTTAAGAGGATCCATATCGACAATACAGCGGAAGAACTGAAACGGCTGGATGCGGCTAAGGAACGTACGATGACGCAGCTGGGGCAGTTATACGAGAAGGCTCTGCAGGAGGTCGGAGAAGTCAATGCAGCCATTTTCGAGGTGCATCAGATGATGCTCGAGGATGATGATTATCAGGATGCCATTCACAGCATGATTCAGAACGAAGAAGTGAATGCAGAGTATGCGGTGGCAGTGACCGGTGATAATTTTGCAGAGATGTTCGCCAACATGGATGATGAATATATGCAGGCCCGCTCTGCGGATGTCAGGGATATCTCCAACCGGCTCGTCCGCAATCTGTCCGGGGAGGAGCAGATTGACTGGAGTACCATGGAGCCATCCATCATTGTGGCAGATGATCTGACTCCCAGTGAGACGGTACAGATGGATAAGAGTAAGATCCTGGCCTTTGTCACAGTACATGGCTCAACGAATTCCCATACTGCGATCCTTGCACGTATGATGAATATTCCGGCACTGATAGGGGTACCATTGGAACTGGATAAAATTCATAACGGGACCCGGGCTATTGTGGACGGCAGGGAAGCGGTATTTTACCTGGATCCTGAGGAAGAGCAGATCCGGCAGGCAGAAGCGGCACAGCAGACGGAACAGAGACTAAGAAGCCTGCTGGCAGAATACAAGGGACGTGAATCCGTGACAAAGAGCGGACGCAAGGTCAATGTATATGCAAATATCGGCAGCGTATCGGATGTGGCATATGTACTGGAGAATGATGCGGAGGGTATCGGCCTGTTCCGCAGTGAATTCTTATATCTCGGAAGGGACTCTCTTCCGGATGAGACAGAACAGTTCAATGCTTACCGTCAGGTACTGCAGATGATGGCAGGGAAAAAGGTCATCATCCGTACCCTTGATATCGGTGCGGACAAAAATGTAGATTACCTCGGACTGGGCAAGGAAGATAATCCTGCCATGGGATACCGTGCGATCCGGATCTGTCTGGAGCAGCCGGAGATCTTCAAGACACAGCTGAGAGCACTTCTCAGGGCGGCAAAATACGGAACATTGGCTATTATGTATCCGATGATCATTTCCGTGGAGGAAGTGCTGGATATTCAGAAAATCGTGGCTGAGGTGGCTAAGGAGCTGGAGGAAGAAAAGCTTCCTTACGCAATTCCGGAACAGGGAATTATGATCGAGACTCCTGCAGCTGTCATGATGAGTGAGGAGCTGGCGGAGCATGTTGATTTCTTCAGTATCGGCACGAATGATCTGACACAGTATACTCTGGCTATCGACAGGCAGAACAACAGACTGGACAGATTCTATAATCCACATCATGAGGCAGTCCTGCGTATGATACAGATGACTGTTGACGGAGCACATAAGCATGGGAAATGGGTCGGCATCTGCGGAGAGTTGGGAGCGGATACGACACTGACCACACGATTTGTGCAGATGGGAATTGATGAACTCAGTGTGGCACCGTCCATGGTGCTGAATGTCCGTAGTAAAATATGCGAAATGGAGTGAGAGATTCATGAGAATATACAAAGCAAAAGATTATGCAGATATGAGCAGAAAGGCTGCAAATATCGTATCGGCACAGGTTATTATGAAACCGAATTGTGTTCTCGGACTGGCTACGGGATCTACTCCCATCGGCCTGTATAAACAGCTGGTGGAATGGTTCCGCAAGGGAGACCTGGACTTTTCTGAGGTTATGACAGTGAACCTGGACGAATATAAGGGGCTGAGCCGGGAAAACGATCAGAGTTATTACTATTTTATGCACCAGAATCTGTTTGACCATGTGAATATCCCGGTGGAAAATACACATCTGCCAAACGGAATGGAACCGGATTCGGAGAAAGAATGCCGTAGATATACGGAACTGATCCAGTCACTGGGCGGCGTGGACCTGCAGCTTTTGGGAATTGGACATAACGGGCACATCGGCTTCAACGAACCGGGAGAGAGTTTTGACAAGCAGGTACATTGCGTGAACCTGACAGAGTCTACGATCGAAGCCAACAAGAGATTCTTCGCATCGGCGGAGGATGTTCCGAAGCAGGCATACACCATGGGGATCAAGACCATTATGCAGGCGAAGAAAATATTGATCGTAGCCAGCGGCGAAGACAAGGCGGAGATCGTACAGAAAGCTTTCTTCGGACCCATCACACCGCAGGTGCCGGCATCGGTATTACAGCTTCATAATGATGTGACACTGGTGGCAGACGAAGCAGCGCTCAGTAAGCTTTCTGAATAAGAAGGGGGAAGCTGATAGGTCATGAGAATCAGAAATGCAAATATATATACAGAAGAGCATCGGTTTGTCAGAGGGGATGCAGCCGTGGAGAACGGCAGGTTCGTAAGCTGCACCGGGGATCCGGCAGGTGAGGAAGCTGTTGTGGATGCCAAAGGCATGTATCTGATACCGGGACTGGTGGATATTCATTTCCATGGTTGTAAGGGCGCAGATATGTGTGACGGTACGAAGGAAGCACTGGATGTCATCACATCATATGAAGCATCTGTCGGTGTGACAAGTGTCTGCCCGGCTACCATGACGATCCCTAAGGATGAACTGCTGGAGGTCATGAAAAATGCCGGCAGCTATGAGTATTCCGGTGGATCCCACCTGGTGGGCATCAATATGGAAGGACCTTTTATCAGTCCGGCGAAAAAGGGTGCTCAGGCTGCAGAAAATATCATGCACTGCGATTATGAATATTTCAGTCAGCTGCAGAAAGCGGCGAACGGGCTGATCAAGCTGGTAGATATCGCACCGGAGGAGCCGGGAGCGATGGAATTTATCGACAGAGCCAAAGGAGAAGTGGTCATTTCACTGGCGCATACAGCTTCCGGTTATGATACAGCAAGGGAAGCCATTGAACGTGGAGCATCTCATGCGACACATTTGTATAATGCAATGCCGCCGCTGAACCACAGGGAGCCCGGCGTGATTGGAGCAGTGAGAGATTCAGAGAAATGTCATCCGGAGCTGATCTGTGATGGTGTACACATTCATCCGTCAGTGATCCGTGCAACGTTTGCGATGTTTGGCGCTGACCGCATGATCCTGATCAGTGACAGTATGCGTGCAACGGGACTGGAGGATGGTGAATATACGCTGGGAGGACAGCCGGTTACTGTCAGAGGCAATCTGGCTACCCTGCATGACGGCACGATCGCCGGATCGGCGACGAATCTGATGGATTGTATGCGGTTTGTAGTAAAAACAGTCGGTCTGCCGTTAGAGACGGCAGTGATGTGTGCCACGGAGAATCCGGCGAAGGAGATCGGCATTTTCAATGAAGTGGGCAGTATATCCGTTGGTAAGAGGGCAGATTTCGTACTCCTGGATCAGGAACTGAACATTGCAGCGGTATATATCGACGGAAAGGAGTTCACATGTTAGATTTTTTGAAAGGTAAGCGAAAAGGAAATTGTATCGGATCTCCCTGTAAGGGGAAGGCAGTTGCTCTTACGGAGGTGCCGGATCCTACATTTTCCGAGAAGATACTTGGAGACGGATTTGCAGTGATCCCCTCTGAGGGGAAAATATATGCTCCCGCAGACGGAGAGGTGACCGTGGTATTTGATACGCTCCATGCGATCACCATGACAACGGATCAGGGAGCGGAGCTTCTGATCCACATCGGACTGGACACCGTGACACTCAAGGGAGCCCCCTTCACGGCACATGTTGCTGCCGGAGACCATGTCAAAAAGGGCGATCTTCTGCTGGATGCGGATCTGGAGAAGATTCAGGAAGCCGGACTGCATATCATCACTCCGGTACTGGTCTGCAATACTGATGAATATAACAAGATCAGTATTCTGAAAGAGGGAGAGGTATCTCCCGGCGAGGACGTGCTCCAGATCTCTTAAGAGCGGTACGTCCGTATCAACTAATGAAACTGACCGGAACTGTTCCGGTTTAGTATAATGTAAAGGAGGAGAAATGTATGAAGTTTCTTCAAAAACTGGGTAAAGCGTTAATGCTTCCCGTAGCGGTTCTGCCGATCTGCGGTATCCTCATGGGTATTGGTTACTGGTTGTGCCCGGCAACAATGCAGGGTGGTGCGATCGAGGGTGTAAGAAATCTGATCGGTCTGTTCCTCGTAAAAGCTGGTGGTGCTCTGATCGACAACATGGCGATCCTGTTCGCAATCGGTGTAGGTGTCGGTATGTCAGAGAAAAATGACGGTACCGGAGCCATCGCAGCTCTGGCTTCCTGGCTGATGCTCACAACACTTCTGTCTACCGGATTTGTTACGACCATTATGCCCTCCATCGCTGAGGATGCTACCAAGACACTGGCATTCGATAAGATTGCGAATCCCTTTATCGGTATTATTGCCGGTATTATCGGTTCCATGTGCTACAACAAGTTCAAGGATACCAAGCTTCCTGACTGGCTGTCCTTCTTCAGTGGTAAGCGCTGCGTAGCTATCGTAGCAGGTGTGGTATCTATTCTGGCATCTGTTGTACTGCTGTTCGTATGGCCTTTACTGTTCGGCGGTCTGGTAGCTCTCGGTGAAGCTATCGTAAGTCTGGATGTAGTCGGTGCCGGCATTTATGCTTTCCTGAACCGTCTGCTGATCCCTACCGGATTACATCACGCACTGAACAACGTATTCTGGTTCGATACCATCGGACTGGGAGATCTGCAGCACTTCTGGAAAGGTGAGACAAGCGCTGATGTATCCTGGAGCCTTGGAATGTATATGTCCGGCTTCTTCCCTTGTATGATGTTCGGTGTCCCCGGTGCGGCTCTGGCAATGGTAAAATGTGCAAAGCCCGCCAAGAAAAAGGCAGCGATCGGTCTGGTAGCTTCCGCAGCAATCTGTTCCTTCATCTGCGGCGTTACCGAGCCCTTTGAGTTTGCATTCATGTTCTTAGCTCCCGGACTGTATGTGATCTACGCAGCACTGTACGGCATCTTCACCATGATCACTGTTGCTCTTGGCTTCCGTGCAGGCTTCAGCTTCTCCGCAGGTGCGATGGATCTGCTGTTCTCATCCCGCCTGCCTGCAGCGGCCAGAATCTGGCTGATCATCCCTCTGGGTATCGCAGCATTTGTTGTATTCTACTTCGTATTCCTCTTCGCTATCAAGAAATGGGATCTGAAGACCCCCGGTAGAGAAGATGATGATGTAGAAGCAGAGAAGAAGATCGAGCTGGCAAATGATGATTTCGCAGCAATCGCAGCAACCATTCTGGAAGGCTGCGGCGGCAAGGACAACATTGCAAGCATTGACAACTGCATTACAAGACTGAGACTGGAAGTAAAAGACATTACCGCAGTGAATGATAAGGTGATCAAATCTGCAGGCGTAGCCGGTGTCATGAAACCCGGTAAGACCTCCGTTCAGGTAATCATCGGACCTAAGGTTCAGTTCGTAGCGGATGCATTTTCCAAGCTTTGCGAATAATAAAGCACTGATAAAACTGAATATATGACTGGAAGAAAGACCTGCCTGGGAAGACCATGCGGGTCTTTCTTATACGCAGGCCCGATGCCTGCGGGATGTATTGTAATGTAATGGAGAGAAAAGTCATGAAAAAATCAACAGGAAAGTATAACCCGGTGATATATAGCATGTCTTCGGATAGACCGGATTCGCTGAAGCAGCGTGAAATTCATTTTCTGAACGGATCGACAGCCAAAATGCAGGCCGGATATTTCTCGGTGACAGAGGACACACGAGGGAAGGGGGGATACAATATCTATTATTATTGTGATGAGTGTCTAAGTGATAATGATAGTGTGAAAAATAAGCATCTGGATACCTGTGCGACAACATTTCTGTGATGGCGGTTGAGAGGAATATGTTATCTTCCCAGACATAACCCGATATTATCAGAAATATAGCAGATGTACCCATGCTTCCCGGCGTAGGCGGCTGCCTGCCTGCGGATGGTGGGATCCATTGCGTATTCCAGGGTGTAAGCGGTACAGCCGTGTGACATAGCCAGATCCAGATACTCAGTATAGTATTCACGCGTGCTTTGATCATTTTTAGTATAGATATCCTTTGAAAAATCATACGCAGTAAAAACGTTCTCCTGGTTTACCCCATCGATGAGAACGTTTTTTTCAGTTGTAAGATATTTTTTTACAAAACAGTCCCCACCGTTGAGTATGATCTTTCTGCCTGTATGGTTCATATAGTCCAGAATCGTAAGGATTCCGTCATAGATGGATTCCTGCGGATAGTTATAGTATACATCCGTGTTATCGACAAAAAAGCCGTCCACACCCTTCTGTACCAGGGCGTCTACTCTGGAAGCTGTACATGCCTGCCATTCCGGAGCTGAGACATCGATCCATTTTTCCTCCGGCCAATTCTCATAGGCACCCAGAGTATATTTCTCAAAGTCTGTATCATAGGACCGGAAGCTCTCGATCGATCCGATATTGATATAGGAGTAGATTTCGCGGATACCATTTTCTCTTAAACGGGCAATGTCATTTTGGGAAAAATATTCCGCATCTATGACAAGCAGATCAATGTCAGAAAGCTTTTCTATGATTTCAGAATCTTCGCCGATCAGGACAACGTATTTTTCTGCTTCATCGGAAGGACCAGCGGAGCAGGCACTGAGCAGGGCGGCAGATAATATCAGAACGAGAACATATATTTTTCTTAAGAATATCTTCGTTTTCTTCAATTAACGGCACCTCCCTTTTCCACGATCAGCACTCATATCTGCATCCAGATAATTATACTATAGATGGCATTGCATTGCATCTATTTTAGAGCGTTTGGAGGGAAGGAAGCATAGATAGAAAATGTTGTTAAAATATCGGTAAAAATGGAAAAAAGGGCGAAAAATATTGCGGTTTGTGGTATAATTTTTATGTAAATGTAAGATGATGCCGGGATCAAAAATTACCGGCTTTGATGCGTTCGGCGGTTAAGATAACCGGGAAAGTAGGAAGTTATATGAAAATTCAGGATTTTTGTGACATGAACAAATTCGAGCAGATCATGAAGAACTGGGCAAACAGCACGGGACTGGCAACCGTGGCTGTGGGTGCAGACGGAAAATACATCAGTGACTGTTATAATTTTACGGAGTTCTGTATTGATCTGACGAGAGGAAGCGCAGAGGGGAAAAAGCGCTGCGAGCAGTGTGACAGAGAAGGCCATGGTGTGTATCCCTGCCATGCGGGACTTGTGGATTTTGGTATTCCGATCACACTGGAGGATGGAACCGTGCTGGGCAGTATTATCGGAGGACAGGTGCTGCCGGAGAATCCGGATGAGGAGAAGTTCCGTCAGACAGCGAGAGAGCTGGGTATTGACGAGGATAAATATATTAAGGCCCTGAAAAAGGTAAATGTGAAGACTAAGGAGCAAATAGATGCATCTGCAAATCTGATCTGCTGGGAGATGTGATCAACATGTTCGTGAGAGCCAGCTACGCCAACTGGAAAAACGAGAATCTGGTAGGTGAGCTGAAGGGTGGCATTGCGAAAGCAGCGGAACAGATCGAGGAAGCAACGGACAAGACCAAGGAAATCGATGGTTATAGTAAGAGACAGCAGATTTTGGCACTGAATGCTTCGATTGAGGCAGCAAGAGCCGGAGATCAGGGCAAGGGCTTTGCGGTGGTAGCAACGGAGGTCCAGAAGCTGGCGAGAGATATGGCGACCTCCAGTGAAGCGATCAAGAAGATTCTCGGACAGTTATCTCATACGATCAACAATTTGAATCAATAGTAATTTAGAATAGAGTTTATAGGAAAACCGTTTTTCTGATCCACAAAGGATGCAGAAAGGCGGTTTTTTTGCACATTTTGCCTGTTTTCTTTTGATGTGTATAAAAAAGTCGGAGAAAGTGTCCGATATTCTCATTAGAATAACCAGGTAAACAAACGGATTTGGCATCTATTTTCAAGGAGGAGATAAGTATGACAGAGATAGGGGTAAGCAGCATCGGTGCATATGCTGCGCAGAGTAATTACAGCAAGAATACCAAGAACAAGACAATGAAGGATACGACGTGTGCTGCAGGCACGGTCGATACTTCCAAAGCAAAGCAGACGACGGGGAATTATGGTCAGACCATCGGTCAGCCGGAGTTGTCGGAGAAGGCTGCGAAATACTATGAGCAGCTGAAGAAGAAGTACGGAAATTATGATTTTATTCTGGTCAGCAGAGATCAGAAGGAGAATGCAAAAGCCAATGCTGCAAAATATGCCAACGGCTATAAGACGGTTGTTCTCATTGATGAGGACAAGATCGAACAGATGGCAACAGACGAGAAATTCCGCAAACAGTATGAGGGAATCCTGAGTGGTGCCGCTGCACAGATACAGCAGTTAAAGACCAGCCTGCAGAGTTCCGGTGCGAATGTCAAGGGCTTTGGAATGCAGGTAAATGATGGCGGTACATTGTCATTTTTTGCAGTGCTGAAGAAGTCAAGCGCAGATCAGAAGGCAAGAATCGAGAAAAAAGGCGAGCAGAAGAGAGCAGAGAAAAAAGCTGCGGAGAAGAAGGCAGCAAAGAAAGAAAAGGAAGAACGGCTAAAAGACAAGAAGTCGGATAAGGTAGCAGACAGCAAGGAGGAAGCCGGCACAGAGGATACGGTAACGATCAGCGCCGGTTCCATAGAAGAACTGTTGTCTAAGATAGAAACCTACAATTTCAACACACGGAGTGACAGTGTGCAGACTGCAGGCGAACGGCAGGTCGGCCAGAACTTTGACTTCAGAGGGTAAGGTGAGGTTGCATGATTTCTATGGGGAAGTCCGGAGGTGTTTACGGGAGCGGCAATACCGGTTTGTCGCAGGCATTTTCCGGAGGAAGAAAGACGCAGAACAATCAGAAGAGTATTTTCGGAGCAAAAAATAAAAGTTCTGTTACCGATATCCGGCGGATGTTGGCGAGAGATGACCGGAACGGCCAGATGCAGGCGGCGAACAGCTGGAGCCAGGATTCCATCGTTACAAGTTCCCTGAGTTACAGTGAATCGCTGCGCAATCAGAGGCAGCAGACGAAGAACACGACGCTGGCGCTGAAGAAATTGAAGTACCAGTTCAAAAATATCTCGTCCAAGATACTGCGGAGCAAGACGTCCCAGGCGGCAAAGCAGGCAGCCGGGCAGGCGCGGAGAGAAGTCCTGCGCCTGAAACGGCAGAAGCAGAACAGTGACAGCGACAGTGAAGAAATCGAAGCAGCAATCGCTCATGCACAGGCTATGGAACGTGTGGCGAAGAAAAAGGCAAAACATCTCGAAGAAGAGGAAATGGTGAAGGCAGCCGGCGGAATCTGGCAGGGAGACCGAATCTGCGAAGAAGAGACGAAGGATGTGCAGGACGCAGAGGCGGAAAACGCGCAGAATGAGGAAGAAATGTCTGCGGAAGGTTCCGCGGATGAAGTGTCCGGGGATCTCTCTGCGTATGAGTATGCGGCGGATAGCTATGATATATCCGATTATATTGATCTCGGCATGGATGCATTTTATGCGCAGGCAGGAGATTTTATGTCGGAAATGAGCGACTTTACTTCTGAGATGATGCAGGAAATGTCTGACAGCCTGCGTGACCTGATGGAAGAGATGGGACTAGACGTGGAATCGGATACCGTGGTCTCGGTGAACAGGGAGATGGATCCCGCGGACCTTAAGATGATGAAGATCAAACACCGCAACAAAGAGATGAAAGAAATCGTCAAGGCAGATGCGGAATACCTCAAGGCAGTGTTTGACCGTCTGGAGAAAATGAAGGACAATCCCGTCATTCCCTCCGGAGGCGGCATGAGCTTATCTGCCGGATCCTCCGGAACATTTTTTTCCGCCGATGCCGCTGGAATCGGTGTCCCAACCGTACCTGCTCCGGTGATCGATATTTCGTTATAAAGTAGTATTCTGAGGAACTTAGGGTATCCCGATTTTCATACATTAAAAGACATGAAAATCAGGATATAATTTTCCATTTATTTTAAGGAGGTAACAGAGGATGACTGCGTATGAAAATGATGTATTGATAATACCAAAGAAATACAAAAAGATGTCTGTTTCCGAACTAAATAAGGAAAAACAGAAGCTTTGGGAAAAAATAAAGAGTTCAAAATCACCGCAAAGGGAAAAAGGCAATTAACTTTTATTTCTAATGCATACTTGAAGTCAAAAGGCACTGGATTCATCCGGTGTCTTAATTTTTTTGGAACCTTTTTATCCACTTGCGACTCATATATAGTGAAGCCGGCGATAAGAAGGAGGTGTTACCTTGGCAGTCATGACAAAAGAAGAGTTTGCACAACATGTGAAGAGTGACACGCTTCCCATGTACCGACTGGCGTATTCGATTCTGCAAAACAGTGCGGATGCGGAGGACGCGGTCAGTGAGGCTATCGTGCATGCTTATGAGAAATTAGACACATTGAAAAAAGCAGACAGTTTTCGTAACTGGATCCTGCAGATTGCAGCCAACGAGGCGAAAAAAATCTATAGGCAGAACAAGCGCACCAGTCCGGTGGAATGGGAAGAGAACCTGTCTCCGGAATTCTACGATGAGCATCATGAGTTGTGGGATGCGGTGATGCAGTTGGACGGCGGGTATCGGGATGTAATCGTTCTGTTTTACTATGAGAGGTGCACAATCCCGGAGATCAGCAGGATCCTGGAATGTAGGCAGGGCACAGTGAAATCCCGTCTGCATCGGGCGAAAGAGCAGCTGCGGGCAATGTTGTAGCAGCGGAAAGGAGCAGGAGATGCAAAGCGATTTTTTAGATAGAAAATTATATAAAATGGCAGAACAGGAACAGATGGCGGTATCGGAAGATCTGGATGCGAGGGTGGATGATATTTTACAGCATCTGGAGAAAAACGGCAGAGGCAGCAGACACCATTACAGCTGCCGTCGGGCGGCGATCCTGGCGGCAGCCTGTCTGGTGCTGGCTTCGGCTACGGTGGCGGCATCCGGAATGTATCAGGCGCGGATGGAAAACATGAATCATGAAAAACTGGAGGAGTATTTTGCCCAGTTGCAGGAGGCAAATGTCTCTGCGGATACTTACAGCAGACCAATGACAGAGAGCGAGACGGCGAGACTGGAGGAACTTAGGCAGGCATACCTGGAGCAGGGGTATTTTCCGAAGAAGGAGCTTACGCTGATTGACAGCCCCGAAAAATACAAAAAAGGAGTGGCTTTTTATGCGGAGCGGAGTACCTTTTTTCTGCCGGAGAAGGAGCTTACGGATGAGCAACTGCTGGAGCTGATCGATTTTAAGGAAAAGAGAGAATACAGCCTGGCGAAGATCAGCGAGGAGATTGAAGCAGGTTCTTATGAATATGTGAAGACAGAGCCGGAAAAGGATGCTGCGCAACAGGGACATACAGCACAGCAGGGAACGAGTGGTACGGTTCTCGGCGCCGACACGGCAACACAGGAATGGAAGATTGCTTATGAGGGAGACGTAAGTATCCGTTGTGCGGCAGTGGCAGAGAACGGTCTGTATGTGGGCGGATTCACTACGGACGGACAGGCGAGAGTGGAATATCTGCCTTATGGTAGCGGAACGCCGGAGACGATTTTTGAAGATTTTGCGGAAAACGGAGAGGTCTACAGTCTGTGCCTGGCACCGGATGGCAGTATTTACGCAGGACTGAAGGGACTGGCAGCAGCGGGAGCGGAGCACGGCTGGCTGCCTGCAATCTATCATATCAGCCCGGAAGGAACGCTTCTGAACAGTTTTACTGTTGGGGAGAGGGAATGGAATATAGTCGATAGTATGGCAACAGATGCCCAGGGCAGATTATATGTGCGGATGCGGATGCAGGAGGATGGCAGTTATGTGCGGATCTATTCTGCGGAAGGTGAGCTGATCGGAACCGTGGCGGATGACAACGACTATGCCGTACAAGGTGCCGGAGCATTAGGACAGGGTAAGGACGGCAAAGTCTATGCGGCTGCACAGGCAGTGGGCGATACGACAGCAGGTGATATGGCTGTGACATTAGTGTCAGTAGACCCGGAAAACTTCAGGTTTGTTCCGGTGGCTGGAGGCGAGAATGTTATTTGCAGTGCCGATACGATTTACCCGTGGAAAATGGTGGCAGCAGGTGTGAACGAGACGGCAGATTTTATCCTATGGGGATACATCGGCGTGGACACCTATTGTCTGGGTGAGACGGAATTCACCAGAGTGCAGGAGAACTGGGAGATGCCCTGCGGTACGGAAGGTACCTGTGCGGTCCTTGTACCGGACGGTCGCATTCTCTATATCGGCGCATCCGACGGCTTCCAGGGAACGACGGCGGACGGCGTGGAGATCAGCGGAAAAGATCCTGAGAAGACAGTGCTCTATTATGAGCCACTCGTAAAATAGAGTGACAATAAACTGGCGACACCGGGAAGCCGATGCCGCCAGTTTTATAGTTCCAGACTGTTAAGTTTCCATCTGCTCAATTGTGCATTTACAGTGGTTATGTTATAAAAAGACCAGAAATAACAGAAAGCGGTCGCTTGGGTGAAAAGAGTAGATTCAGGGGTGAAATTTTGTTATGCTGTTTGTAACAAACGAAGTATAAAAGTCGTCAATATAGATAGAAGGGAAACAAAGGAGGGGCTTATGAAGAAGATTAACATAAAAGCAACCATTTTTCTCAGTGCAATCGTATTGGTGGTAGTGGTACTTCTGCTGAATCTCATCGAATTCCGCAAAACGGTGGATTTCACGGTGCCGGGGATACAGATGCCGAAGGAGAACGCTTTCGGAAAGCAGGAAGAGGTACAAGTGAGCGTCAACGGAACCTATTATTACCGGGTACTGCCCTGGATCCACGGCAGCACTTTCCATGGGCAGATATCTTTCGTTGGAGAGGGAGAGGAACCGCAGAATTATTTCTTTACCTATGGAGCAAGCAGAGGATTTCTGAAGGAGGGAAGAGGGGCTGGCTGGATCGGAACCCCGGATGCCCAGACCACCGTAGCGATTTATCAGGCGGTACAGAATGTGGAAAAAGGGATGATATCCGTAGAGAATCCCGCCAGCTATGTTTTATATCCGGCGGCAACACCGGAAGAAGCCTATGCCATAGCGGATATATGGTATCCGGGAATGCTGGAGAATGAAGCAAAGACAGCATTCTGCGCGGCTTTTTTGCCGGAGGAGTGCCCGCAGAAGATCGGTTGCAGCTTCTGCACGGAGGATTACGATTATGTGGAAGATGTCGATACCGTAGAGCAGCTGTGGCAGGAATTTATACAGCTTTCCGGAAAAGTGACGTCAGATCCGATCCCGCCGGAAGAGATGGTGGAAGGTGTGGGATATTTTCAGTTTGTCTATGCAGACGGTGAGACAAGGACCTTTCGCTACGCGTCGGAAGAACAGGGATTATGGATAGGTGAGGACGAACGCTGCCTGGTGGACGGCCAGGCTTTCTATGACTGGCAGGAGCGTCTGATGGAAGCGTTGCAGAAGTAAGCACGAGAAAGAGAGGGGCGGAAATCTGCTCCATTCGCAGCAGATCCCACATCGGACAGGGGTATGCGAAGCAGTATGGTGAGGAACTGCGGCAGTATTGGGAAGCAACCAATGAGGTTTTTGTGTGGATCAGTGAACAGTATCGGAAACCGTTATATGTCACTTCGGATGTGACCATAGGAGATGGAAAGACAGTGATCTCGTTCCGGGGGACCGGCACTTCCATGACTACCGGGGAGACAGAGGAAATCCATAGAGACTGCGTGCTGGATTTTGAAATGCATGCGGAGGTATTGCGCTCGGAAGAAGAGCCGGAGCTGACAGTAAGTGACTGGAATCCGGAAGAAGAGGGACAACAGAATCAGGCAGAAACGATTTATGACCCTGAGGCGGGTGTGACTGTGACCCTGCGGGATATTTCCAATATAGGCGCCAGTATTGTCATCCGGCGGGAGGATGAGGATGCCGGGACAGAGGTGACCTATGGAGATGCCTATATTCTACAGCGCAGGATCGAAGGAGAATGGCAGGATGCGGAGACGATCATAGACGATTACGGATTTACGATGATAGGTCATACGGTGGGCTGCGGGGAGGAAGTCTCAAACTTTTACAAATGGGACTGGCTTTACGGAGTATTGGAGCCGGGAGAGTACCGGATGGTGTACGATGTCTTCCGGAAAACAGAGGGCGCGGGGAGTGCTCAGAAATACCGGGAGTACATCCGTTTTCAACTTTAAAGGAATCAGATTTCTTACTTGACAGACGGGTCGGTAGAATGTAGAC
>UMIS01016483.1_pt1 | contig 16731 bp, 14 predicted proteins | sample 1965801 | NCBI WGS metagenome assembly UMIS01 (sample SAMEA4836128, study PRJEB28245) | human gut metagenome | biome: gut microbiome; material: fecal sample | place: Denmark | collected 2008
GTCTGTCCTCTCTCCTAATCATCGCAAGCTCCACTTTTTTGTCGCCAAACAATGCCTCACGTCCCAGCATCGTTACCTTCAGATGCTTGTCTTCGGTATATGCTATCTCTATAAAGCCCATCTGCAGCATCTGCAACAGATAGTCGCGCCAGTCGCGTGCCGGAACGTCGTGCCCCACTCCAAAAGTCTTAAGCAGATCATATCTGTTTGCCGCCACGTCGGCAGACATCGTACCGCGCAGAATGTCTATCGTCGTAGTAAAGCCTATACGCTCTTTTGTGCGCATTATTGCCGACAGTGCTTTCTTCACTATCATCGTGCCGTCAAAATGCTGCGGAGGATTGTTGCATACATCACAGTTGCCGCAGTCGTGTTCGCTCACCTCACCAAAATAGTTTAGCAGTATGCGCCTTCGGCACACCTGTGCTTCGGCATACTCCTGCATTCTGTTCAGTTTCTCGTTGTTAAGCTCGCTCTGTCCACTCTCGTCGGCAAAGCTGCGCAGGGTTACAAGGTCACCTATGTTATAAAACAGCACCGTCTCCGTGGGCAGTCCGTCGCGTCCTCCGCGTCCTATTTCCTGATAAAAGCTCTCTATGCTCTTAGGCAGGTTATAGTGTATCACATACCTCACGTTGCTCTTGTCTATGCCCATGCCGAAAGCCACCGTTGCCACCACTACGTCTATCTTGTCTTTTATAAAGTCCTCTTGTATTCTGCTGCGCTCTTCCATCTCCAGTCCGGCATGATATGCTCCGGCGGCAACGCCCTCACGCTTCAGCTTCCCTGCAAGCCGCTCTGTCTCATTGCGCGACAGACAGTATATTATCCCGCTCTCATAAGGATGCCTGTCTATTATGTCCAATATGGTGTTCAGCTTCTCCTTGGCCGAGTATCCGCGCCTTACATCAAGACTAAGATTAGGGCGGTCGAACGAACTTACAAATATCTGTGGATCGCGTAGGTTCAGTTTGTCTATTATGTCTGCCTTTGTCGTTTTGTCGGCAGTAGCCGTCAATGCTATTATTGGTACATCGGCAAAGCGTTCATGCAGCACGCCAAGATGTACATATTCAGGCCTGAAGTCGTGTCCCCATTGTGATATGCAATGAGCTTCGTCTATCGCAAACAGAGACACTTTCATCATCTGCCCTATCCACACTATCTCTGTCATAAAGCGTTCAGGCGAGATATACAGCAGCTTTATCTTTCCCTGCTTGCATTGTTCACGTATCACTCTGTCTGTTGCCTCGTCGTTACCGCTGTTCAGTGTCGCTGCCATTATTCCGTTTGCACGCAGTGCTTCCACCTGGTCTTTCATAAGCGATATCAGAGGCGATATAACCACTGCCGTGCCTTCAAGCATCAATGCCGGCAATTGGAAGCATATCGACTTTCCGCCGCCTGTAGGCATAAGCACTAAAGAATCTTTCTTTTGTATCACATTCTTTATTATCTCTTCCTGCATCGGTCTGAAACTGTCATATCCGAAATATGATTTCAATATCTGTTTTAATGCTTCCATCTATTTTTATGCCTTATCGTACATATGCAATTTTAATGTACATTCTTTTTCTTTTATCAATGAAACAGACAAATCAAATAACCTTTTATATAGAGGTGAAATTTTATCTCTTAATATTATTAATTTATTCGTAAGTCCGTTAATATCTTTCTTATATGTACTCAAACTTTTGTTTAGTTCAGCAAGATCATTCATGTATGATTTTATTTCATTATCATATTGTTTCTCGTTGATATTGCCATACTTAATTTTTAAGAAATAGAATTTTTGATTTAATTGCTGATTTATATTCGATTGCAATTTTGTTTCAATTTGATTTGTTTTTATTCTTCTAACAAGACTTTCATACACATCCAATAATTGGCTATAATAATCTTTTGCTTTTTCCCAACATTTTATATATTGTTCTTCTAAATCTGTTTTAACTCCAGTCTTTAAGGATAATGTATAAATAAATTCTAAATCTTGACTATAAATTGATACTCGCTTATTTTGTGATAAAGCGATAGAATGCATTAAATTATCATTATCAATAGTTCCGACAAGGCTACTTATCTCCATAAGATTAATGGCATTTAAATTATTCTTAAGACAATTTGTATAATCATCCAATTCTTTTCTATTATCCTGCTCTATAAGCATTTTATATTGTAGTTTAATTGCTTTTTCATTATTTCTATTTCCATAAATTATTGCAAAGTAACCAACAATTAAAGCAAAAACTCCACCACAATATCCTCCCCAAAAATTTAGCCAATCATTAAGAGAAAGATTTGTTGTTATAAAATCACCTTTGGACAAAGATTTATTTATAACCCATGCCACAATTAATGAAAATAAAATAATTAAAATAGCAATAACAATATCCCTCTTTTTCATTTCAGATATATTATTTTATAGGCATTTGTTGAATAATACTACCATTTAATATTTTACCGTTTGCCTTTTTATTTCTTTTTATTCCATCTGCTCCCCAAGTACCCCATTGTTTAAAGAAAAAAGGTATATTATTGGCTTCTGCTTGATTCTTTATATTTATTGCCCACTCTGCTTTCATGGGTCTTGCTTGAACTCCACTCTCTCCTCCAACAATAATCCAATTAATACCTCTTAAATTTAAATTTCCTAAATCTTCCAATAGCGGTTCACACGATATAAACTTCACTTTAGCTGATAAATCTCTAATATAATCCATTCTATATTTTGTGTCTCTATTCTCAACCGTAACTCCAATCCAAGCATTTTCAGGTATACTTCTTTCTTTAAAATACTCATTCATTCGTTCAGCTCTTTTTGTTAAAATCTGATAAGTATGTTGGGGTGTTTGACGAATAACATTAAACACTTTATCAATAAATTCAAATGAAACATCTTTATGAAAGAGATCACTCATAGAACACACAAAAACCATAGAACGTCTCTTCCATTTTGTTGGTTCAAGCAAGTCATTTGAATGTAAAGTCACTTTAAAACCATTACTATATTTAGGCTTCTTCATTCCTTGCAATCGATTGGTCATAACATTGGCATAGCAATGCTTGCAACCTTCCGAAATCTTGGTACACCCAGTTATTGGATTCCAAGTTTTATCAGTCCATTCTATTGATGTTGTTGCCATTATTTAAAATTCAATATACAATCCTTTGAAATAAGAACAGAAACGAAATGATTTTTTTGATCAATAAATTTTGCTTCTAATAATCCTTCTGAAACTAATTTTCTTAAGGCTTTAGTATAATGTGCTCTGCAATAGTTTCCTGTTATTTGATGTTCTTCAAATAAATCAAAAGCAGAAATACGCTTTCCACGATACGAAGTATATATAGCTTCTTTTAAATTGTCTATGTTTTGTTCACTTACATCAAATAATTCAGTAATAGGATTCTTTATCTTCTTTACATCAAATGTATATGTATTTACGCCATCAAAAATAGTACCAACATTAGCAAAATCATTATAAATTGTTTTTATTAAATCAAATCCTCTCTTACCTTTTGTTAGATGTACAATATAATGACTAGTGGTATCTATATCTTCTTCTTGAAAACGAAATGCTGTATAATATATTTTTGTACCTAATATCTTTTGGTATTCTTTCCCTAAGTTGTCTATAATAAGTTGAAGTCTTTCCGATACAGACCGTTTAAATTTCCTGTCAGACTTAATTATCTCATAAGTTGTTGGAAATAGATCACGCATTAGCGGTTCGAACTTTTCATTCTCTAATGCAGGATGTATTCTTTTCGTATTTATAAATAAAAATATTTCATTCCCCCAATTTTTTAAGAATTGAGCTAATACATTTGTTTCTATACCTTTATATCCAAAAGGATCAATAAAAAGTAATGCTGGAGATTCATTAAAACGTCCAATGTGAGTATTTTTAATTAAATACCGCGTTATAGGAGTCCATTCACCTACTGTTCTATCAGAAAAGAATGGATCAAAAGCAAAAGTTCCTAGTGGAAATTCTTTCAAAAAATTTGCTTCTAATTGTTCCTTATAAGCCTTATCATTAAATATGAATTTAACATGTTGTTGTAAATAACCATTTCTAAGACAATTTCGTGCAACGAGTAAAGGAGTTGATTCGTTGCCATCTTCATATTTGCCAGGTCCTGCGAATAGATCTATATATCTTAAATTTTTTGGTCTGTGTTTATTAATTATAATATTACAAAATTTTGGGAAATATTCAGATACAATACTAGCCTTAACCCTTGAAGACATCGTTTGTTTTTCAAAAAAATGATTATCTTTCATTCTTTATATTTTAATTTAATAAATCTATTATAATTTATATTGTAAATATAGTTTCATCTCCACAAATATTACGAATCTTCATTCGCAAAGGTTTATGGTCGCAACGGATACAGGCATCCCAGTCTTCTGTTGTTTTGGTTCCATTCTTTATGACATATCCCACCTTGTCAATCTTAATTTCGCTATCGCTATGCCAAGGCGCACTCTTTTCGTCCGTAGTACAATCCAAGCTTATCCATTCAATAGTTTCAAGACCCTCATCACTGATAAGAATAGGAGTAAAAATCTTTTCTTTACCTTTAGCCTTTTGATGTAATACTTGTTGTTGATTTTTCAGGTTTATTTCATCAATTTTTTGGCGTACACGATCACTCTGGAACTGTTTGATTTCAACTTTCCAACCATTGAATAATCCATTTGATTCTTCGGTAACTTCCCATTCCGCAAAATCTTCTGCTACTACATTGTCGAGAATCTGTTTCAGGTCACGAAGCTCTATCGTGACAAGTGGATTTCCATGCTCACGGATGAAACGTTCGATTTCTTCGCGGTTGTCTATGTCAATGTAATAGACGATAACCCGCTTCGTATTGTCTGGCAAGTCGGGCATGGCTTCATGGATGATGCGATTCATCAAAGGTTTGTCCAACACTCGAGTACTGCTATCCATCAGATTTGGGAGATAGACGGGTGTCATTCCGTATTTGGTATCTACAATACTACCTTCCCAGAATTTATCCAAAGCATCTTCGTTTCTAAGGCCAGGAATCAGTTTCTTCAAACGTTCCATAGTCTGCACAGGATTACGATACAACGAAACGCCATCTTTTATCTCCATTATATCGAATTCAGCTTTGGTTGCCAAAAGACGATCGCGCGTCGTCTGTATGCTGTTGATGTTAATATCCGCATGAATGAATTTGCGTCCCAATCTGTTTGCAACGGCAGCCGTCACACCGCTACCACCAAAGAAATCGGCGACAACCATTCCTTCGTTGCTGCTGGCTTTAATGATACGTTCAAGAAGTCCCTCAGGCTTCTGTGTCTTATAATCCAAATATTGATTAGATCCACTTATCAAGGGCTTTGTATAATCACAATCCCAAACATCTCTTACATATACATTTGCATAATGTTCCGTAAATAATAAATGTTTGTACTTATCATTTAATGGCTGATTATTTTTAATAGAATTATTTATATATTCTATGTCACGAGATGTCAATTTCGATAAATCAGGATTATTCTTTAGAGTATCAATAAAAGCTTTTTCATATATAATTTTTTCTTTTTCGGCATTAAATATGTAATCTGCATTTTTGCTATAATAATATATATTATCGTGTTTTCTTGCCCAAAAAGCTTTACCGACTCCTTGAATTCTATATCCCCAAATTATTTCATTTATAAAATTATCCTCTCCAAAAATTTCATCCAACAATATCTTTACATAATGGCCGATATGCCAATCCAAATGAACATAAATACTTGCCGTATCGCTCATTATCGACTTGATAGCCATCAAGTTTTCATACATCCAGTTGAGGTAACTTTCCTTGTTCCAAATGTCGCCATACATTTTTTCCTCAAACGAACGTAGTTCTTCTATATCCAGTTCGCTTTCTGCCTGACTGATGGCTTCGGTCACTTTGGGATTGCGACGAAGGTATACTTTCTTTGCATAATCAGCTCCACTGGCAAAAGGAGGGTCGATATAAACCAAATCCACTGTGATACCTTTGTCTTTCAGATAAGCACAAGCAGAAAGACATTCACCTCGAAGCACAAGATTTCCATCTTTGTTTTTCCCTACACGTTCTTGCAGCTCAGTTTCGTATAGAGGCATACCTTGAAGAATACGTTCTTCCACACGGTCGTTATCACGATAGCGGAGAATACGTTTAGTACGTGCAAAATTGTCAAGCACGGCTTGACCTTCCAATGTATTGGGAAAATATGGTATGTATTTTATTGCCATTATTTCATTGTTTAAATGTTGAAAAACTCTTTTATTGCCTTTATTATCTTTTTCTCTCTTTCTTCTTTAGTAAGGGTATCTTCCAAATACAGGAAGTGGAAACGTTCGTATCCGAAACGTTCATTGTTTTTACGAATGAATTCAGTTTCCATAAACTGTCGGCGATCGGCGAATTTAGCGGCAAAACCTTCACCTTTCGTTTCGACAATAATGATTTGTTGGATCGTACCATCATCTTTTCGACTTAGCAGCAGAAAGTCAGGTACATACTTGCCGATATATATCCATTCTTTACCCGTTTGTTTATAACAGTTTATTTTAAAGTCGGTAAGTGTGTCATCACCATTGAAATAGATTTCCAACTTAGATTTATATTCTTTCAATATAGGTAAAACAGAGTCATTGAAAAATTCACGCTCCAGTCCACTGTCGAAACGATAAGGCAGATAATGATAGGTCTGTTTGCGTTCTGGATGTGGATCAGTTGGCTCGGGTACTGGATATCCCATTTTTTTCATTTTCTCTATCAGTGCCAATTCCTCATGTGATAATACCTTATTCTGTGCATTAGCATCCCAATCTACAATCGTTTTGACAATGTCTTGAGACGGGAAAAATGGTTTGTCATCTTGCACGGCAATAGGGGAAACAAGTTTCTCTATATGTAACAGACTTGCTTCACAAGGAACGACCTCCTCTTTAACTGAAAAATCACGTTTGGGCACAAAAGCCTTACGGATGAGTGAACGGATATTGTCTTGATCGTAATGATTGTCATATCGCGTATTTCCCATTTCGTCTTTTACAGTAATGCGCTCAAAAATATCTTTAAGGATATCCTCATATTTATTCAGGCTTTCCAAATTCAGCGTGCGGAAACTTTCTTTTGCTATCAGGTATAACCACTGTCGGAAAGAAATATATTCGCCAGTTTCTGTTTCAGCCAAGTAATGCCCAAGTGCTTTGCCTTCCAAGTCTTGTTTATGAATTAAAGTAGTATCCGCTTCAATGAAAATATTTTCATCTTTTAGTTTTTCATTTGTATGCGGATGCTCTTCCGTTATTAGAGTCTGATAGGACACCTTCAGTTGGTAGAAATCAATAGGCGGAACTTTCAGTTTATCCATCCTGGAGAAACGTTCTATCTGAATGTTCTTATGGTGCTTGCCTTGATTGAATTCCTGCAAAGAAATGTTCTGTTGTTGCTTCAGCTGTTTATTAAGCTTATCTGCATTGAATTTGTTCAGCCATATCAATGCTGTTTCATCTGTATTTTTAATGACTTGGCGCAAGCAACGGCAACTGGTTTGCAACACCATATTTGTAGGACATACCCCTTTTTGAGGCAAGATAACTCCTGTCAGGCTTTTACAGTCCCATCCTTCTTTACCTATTTGAACCAACAATACAATACGGATTTTTGAAAAATCAGTATCAAGTGAGGCAAACTCTGTTTCAGAGCCTTCCGGTTGCGGATAGACTTTATTTCCACCATGGTATTTCAGAATCGCTTCTGTTGGGTTCAGACCATATTCTGAAACGATACTAGTAACAAGTGGATAAATCAATTCCTCCAATGTTTCTATCTTCCCGCAATAAATAGCTAACTTGGCACAAGTACCATTAGCATAAACCGTATTACGATATTTATCGAGGAACTCCTTAACTCCGTTTTTTACGATGATTTCCGTATCATTATCGGCATATTTCACTTCGGGTACTTTAAGGAAATTACCCACACCTTTTATTAATGGATAGTAATAAACCACATTGGAAAGGTCGGTATTCTTTATCAAAAAAGAATCTGTCAATTTGACGCTTTCGACTTTTTCAAGATAGGGAGTGCCTGAAAACCCCAATACACCACAAAAAGAATGTTTTTTAGTCCACTCTTCTACTACTTGACGCAACTTAATTTCTCCATCTGCAGCATGGTGTACTTCATCTATGAATACAGCCAGATGGGGGATTTTTCCAATAATATCACGCAATTCATTGGCTATGCGAATTTTTACCAATTCTTCTTTGTCGAATATATTAGTATCTTCATTTTTATCTACACGGTCGAGGATTACTTTTTCCGCATTAGTTATAGCAACTAGTCCCATCAAATCCTCTAAAGGTTGATGGTTATTTATCTTTTGGGCATTCGGATTTCTTACCAGATTACTTTTCTTGGCAGACTTCTGTTCGTCTAGAATCTCAAACTTAATGATTCTTCTTAGATTAGAAGCCGTAGGTTCAGGAATTACCCATGTCGGATCAAACTCCTGAATATTCTTTAAACTAGGAATAATAGACGATTTTAAACCAGAAGGAGCCAATACCATGAAGTTATGGGCAAATGCCGGATTGTCTGGTTCGTTCTGTGCAAAATATAAATCCAAATAGATAAAGGCTGCCATCAGATAAGTCTTTCCTGCTCCCATAGGAAGGCTGAAAAGATAATCGGTATAGTTTACGCCATAAAATATCTTCTTAAAGACGTCTTCATAACTTATGTATTCACTCTGCGATTTGATGACTTTTTCTAACTCTGGTGCTAACTGATTCCCATTTTTGTCTGTTAATAACGAATACTCCAATAACGCAGCAGCTGCTCTGTTTGTGGTAAGTATTTCCCTAGCTTCTACTGTTAGTTCCATAGTACTGAAATCCAGGCTATTGAAACGTCCTTCGGTAAATAATTGCCACAAGGGTCTGTTACCACAAGCAATTTTTAGAAACAGATAGATTTTGATTGCCTCAATTTGGGCATCACGCATCTTGTTTTGTGTATAAATATATTGTATCAATTCACGAATGGTGCAATCTGATGATTTCATCCATTCTTCACATTTATTTTTTATTAATTTATAAAACATACTTCACACGTTATCAATCAAATATCAAGTATTTATTTTGTCAGATTGTAGCTTACATTTTAAAACTTAATTTAAAATAATGAAACTTAAAACTGATACTCTGTACGAACTTTCTATCACGTTATATATTTCTATACGACATTCTTCTATAGCTTAATTTTTTCAAATTTTAAAATCATTCATATTTTTATAATGGATATTTGAATACAAAGATATAAAACATAATGCTTCTAGAAAAGAAAAAAGAAATGATTTTCTCTTCTATACAAAAATTATCTAGCATCTGTATAATCCTAAAAGAATATCAAAGCCATACAGATTTATACCAAAACAAAATAAACTTAATAAAACGCAACATTATTAATGTTATAGCTACGTACAAAACTAGAACTCAAAACATAAAAAATTGGCAAAACGATGTTTAAATATATTACGAGAATACATTACTTTATGCTTATACAAAAACATATCACATCATCCACCCTTCTCAATCATTTTAAGGCACAAAAATTTGAAACAAGAATATATATTTTTCGTTAACAAACAAGAGAAATGAAGATTAATTTAGTACAGACCGTAAGCAAAACAATACGCATAGGTTTCAAATCATTAACCTATTGTTTTTGAGTCGTAACTCGGCCACCTTTGATGCAAAAGTGACTGAGTTTTTAGGCACAAACAAATGAGTTTTAATGGCAAAACTGATGCGTCGGGATATGGCGCAAACAGCTAAACAAAAATGGGCTAAGAATGCAGGCAACAAAAACCGGCCTATACAGTCAAAAGAAGAAAAGAAAGAGTTAATAAATCATAAAAATAATGACGGCATATAAGTTACGCCGCAACATAACAGCAAGCGACGTAACTATCAGATAATCAATGCCTATTTAAAACAAAGTAAAAAATAAGGCTTTAAGCTCTTTGAAAACGCCTGAAATGCCTTTACGCCGAACAGCATCGGACAGCGACACGACAAAAGAGGATTTGGCAATATGAACAAAACAGACTATATTTGCTGCGTATTTAACCCATATTATATGAAAGATTTTACTGAAGAATTGATTCTCTTTATCAGAAGACACAAAATCCTGGCATTAGTTGTCTATACGGCTGCAGTAATGACGGTGTTGACTATGACGTTTAGCGAAAGCAATGACGAAAGATGGTTGAACCTTAATCTTTTAGACATCATAAATCGGATGTCAGATTAATAAACGACCTAACAAAAAAACAGAACACGGAACAGTTTTTATTGGTTCCGTGTTCTGCTGCTATATGTTTAATCCTAAACCGGCCATCCGGCCGCATACTTGGTTTACAATATTATCACTGCGCTTTATTTAACAAGCACTTTATATGAATTATTGTTGATGCGAACAATAAACAGACCCGGCTCAGAGCTTATGTCAGATGCCTTGCCGCTATAAACCATCTGTCCGCCAACGGTGTATACCTGCATCATCTCGCCGTCTGCACCCTCAACAACAATTCTGTTGTCAGCAGCATAGACATTGATATTGTCATTAAACGCAGGGCTTGCAATTCCGGTGCCGATAGACTCCATGAAGCTCAAAATCGGGAAACCGTTGTTTATGTTCTTTGTATCAGCTGCCCATACCTTATCTTCGCTGCCGCTACCGTTGTTGAGCGTAGTAACAAAATCTTCAGCCTTCATCTGCTCAGAAGTCATGACAGGAGCATTTGTTATTTCGAATGCACCAAAGATATCGGTAACTTCACCGCATGAAGAACCGGCAAACACATCAGAGCTGAAATACATGTCGTGCATCTTAAGCGTGTTGAAATTCTGGAACAAGGCAAGACCCATGATACCGCCTAAAGTAGAGTTGCCATCTATTGCACCGACATTATAGCAGTTGTATAATTCACAGTTGTCTCCACGGCCTAAGGCATCACCAATGATACCGCCGAGACGCTCCGGACCACTCACTTTACCGGTATTAATACAGTTGCGTATAACGCCACCCTCAAGCAGTCCGATAACGCCGCCTGCACCATTTGTCATAGCTTTAACATCACCGAAGTTTGCACACTCTTCAATCAGGCTGTAGCATGTACCGGCAACACCTCCTGCTGACATACCGTTTCCGCCTTCGCTTCCGGCTGTAATATCTCCATAATTAACGCACTGTCTGATGACGCCTTCTCTGTAATTAGAACCAACGATACCGCCGGCATAATAGTAAACACATGATATGTCAACCTTGTTGACACAATTCTCAATGATACCGCTGTTTGAGCCTACAAACGGACCTACAACCATATCGCCCGTAATCGAACCGCTCTCAATTGTCAGGTTTCTCAACTCAAAGCCCGGATCAGTGAATCCAAACATACCCATTGACTTATAGTCTGTCAAACCAGGAATGGTCAGATTAGTAATTTTATGGCCGTCGCCGTCTACTTTTCCGCTGAAAGCAACTCTTACATTTTCCTCACCAACAGAACAGTTGTATCCGATAGGGAACCAGTCGTGACCTGCCAAATCAATATCAGCAACCAGTTTGAAATATGTATTTTCGTATACAGAAGTACCGTCGTAAACATCTTTAGCCAATTTAGCAAGCTGCTCCGGAGTCTTTATCAGATAAGGCGATTCTGCCGTACCCTCGCCACCTTCAAAACTTGAAGCAGCGAAATCTGTCCATTGTGTCCCGTCGGCAACAGCAGATACATGATTGACACTTTTGTCGAACGAATAAGACGCTGAAGCTGTCAGACTCTGCATAGACAGTCCTAAGCAAAATAAAAGTAAAGTTTTTTTCATAGTTAAATTATTTTATAAGAATTTATATGATTATATTTGTCAAATATAGACAAAATAAAACAAACCGCAATGAATAATCACAATTAAATATCGTTTTGTTTTATAAATTAAACCATGTAGACATATATTTTAATTTATTAATATTAAAAACTTTTCTATTCATGATGTTTTAAAAAGAATTAATGTAAAGATATTTTCTGCCGACCTAAACGGAAGATGAGATGCAAATATTAGAACACTATATTAGGATTAAGAGAAAATATTTCGCAAGATTTACTCCCAATCGGTTATCAGACCGCATATAACTTTATCAATTTTATGCATTGATGCTTTTAGCCCGCCTTTTGTTTCTATTGGCCTCTTTTTGTTCGCTTTTTCTTGACATAGCCCGCTATGCCTGCAAAAATCCAACAAAAAGCCGCTCAATATAAAGCAAAAATACAGACCGAATCATAATAACAGATTTGGGTTTAAAAGGAATTCAAGAAAATAACGTTGACTTTTTATACTTTGCCCATGAACCTGTTATGACAATAATAATAAGGTCTAAAACAAAAGAATAAAGTAACAGAAAAACCGATACACCGAAACAAGACTACAGAAACAGCAACAGGTCATTATAATCAAACAAGAAAAAAGTATAAAATATGAAAATATGACGACAAATGAGCGTAAATTTAATAATTTTGCAAGTTGAACGGCTTAAGCCGGAATCAACAACATATTAACAGAACAGAATATGAACACTCCATCGTTACAGCAAATTATAGACATAGTTAAGGAGGCTGCGGGACTGATGCAGACCGATGCCTTCGAGATATCAGAGAAAGAAGGATTTGCCAACATCGTGACATCATCAGATGTGGCTGTGCAGGACTTCCTGTGCGGCAGACTGAAAGAACTGATGCCTGACAGCGGATTTCTGTGTGAAGAAGAAGACATGTGGGACACATCGCACGAATACACATGGATAATAGACCCAATTGACGGCACGGCAAACTATAGCCGCGGCATAGCGCAATGCGCAATATGCGTAGGCCTGAAGCACAATGAAGACATGGCTATGGGCGTGGTGTATATACCGATGACAGGAGAAATGTTTTATGCCGAGCAAGGCAAAGGGGCTTTTCTGAACGGACGACAGATACACGTGTCAGACCGCCCGTTTGAGAACTCGCTGCTATGCACTGCCCTGCCCGTCTACCACAAAGAGTATGCACAGATGTGCTCTGACATTATAGTTGAAGCCTTTGGCCACTGCAACGACATAAGGCGCTTCGGCGCTTGCGCCCCGGAACTGTGCTATCTGGCAATGGGCCGCTGCGAACTCTACTTTGAATATCTGCTCAGCCCATGGGACTATGCTGCAGCCTCACTAATTGTGACTGAAGCCGGAGGCACAATAACAGCCACAGACGGATCGCCTGTAAAACTGACGCAAAAGGGCGGTGTCATAGCAGCCAACAACGCAGCCAACCATAAACAGATGGCAGACATCGTGGCAGAAAAGACCAGAAGCACAAACTGACAGGCACGCACGCGAAGGCATAAAGACCTGAGCGGCACGGACAAGACGCGGCTATAAAGAGACAGCCGCGTCGAAATCGCTGTTGACCCGGCGCATCCATTCAGGAAGCATAGCCAAAGCCTCATCCTGCAAGTTGTCAGGCATAGACCTGTAGAAGGCATAAGCCATAGGCCCGGCAATGGCTGCAAGAGTGTCGGCATCGCCGCCGAGAGAAATGGCAAGCTTGATGCAGTCGACATAATCTTTCGACTCAAGAAAACAAATAAGAGCTACCGGCACCGTGCCCTGACAGGTGGTGTCGTTTACGTAGTCATCATGGATATCGGCATAACCTTTTAATGCCCAGTCAGGATAGAAATGTTCGAGAACATAAGACCTGACATACGCCTTGTCGCGGCCCGACTTGAGATGATACACAGCCAGGGCCGTTGCCATAGCCCCCTTTATACCTTCAGGATGATTGTGAGTGGGCATAGCCGTAAGACGTGCCATATCTACACACTCTTCTTCTGTTCCGGCAAGCCATCCGGCAGCACTGCATCTCATAGCACTGCCGTTGCCGTAGCTGCCATAAGGATTATGGACAGATGAAGCCATCCAAAGCCTGAACCTGTAGCCGTAGCCTGCATGCGGATGCCCGTTGGTACGCTTCCACAGATTATCGGCCATGTCGAGATTGTTCAACAAGGCTTCGGCACAAGCAAAAGTACATACTGTGTCGTCGGTAAAACGGGCGTGAGAAGAAAACATCTCAACGGCATCATAGTTCTTTGTACTATTATATCTGCTCTCATAAGCACTGCCGGCAATGTCGCCAATGGCTGCACTCAACAATAAATTCTTCATATCGAAACAACTATTATCTGATAATAACAAGCAAAACTCTGCCGACAGCTAAAACTCCGGAAATATGCCGTTACGCCTGAGTTCCTCATACTTTTCAGCGTCAAAGCGATAGACTGAACTTTTATGACCTGATGCAGGCGCAACCTTAACAAGAAGGCCTGTACGCAACATTCTGCCACCAAAGCTCCGATGATCAAAGCTAACACAAAATACTGCTTCATAAAGGGTGCGCAACTCCTTCATGGTAAACTCTTTTGGCAGAAGGCCGAATGCTACGGGATGAAAATGGATGCGCTCACGCAAACGTGTAAGGGCATCTTTCAATATACGTGCATGATCGAAGGCCAAAGGCGGCACCTCGTTGAGCGAAAACCACCGCGCCCTTGAAGCATCGTCGCCGGGACGCACCTCGCTTGTGCGTACAAGAGCATAATGTGCTATTGTTATTACACGCTCACGCGGATCGCGGTCAGGGGCACTATATGTATGAAACTGCTCCATATACGCCCCGGTCAGTCCTGTTTCTTCTTCAAGTTCGCGCATGGCACCCTCGGCTGCCGACTCATCCATATTGAGAAATCCGCCGGGAAATGCCCAACAGCCTTTAAACGGCTCAGCACCACGCTCGATAAGCAACACCTGGAGACTGGCGCCATCGAATCCGAAAATGACACAGTCAACCGTAACTGACGGGTGAGGATGCTTATATGTATAAACCTTATTTTCCATATTGTCTTTGTGCATTGATTCTTTTGCAAATATAGTGAAAGGCGAGAGCAATGCAAAACAAAAAAAACATTTTTTTGAATCTGCAATGCCGAGCCGAATCCTATATATATCAGGCACGAAATGTCCAGTCTGCCCAAAACATGAGCAGCAGACAAATGTTTGCAATATAAAAGGCACAGAATAATCAAAAAAACAGCTATATTTACAGCCGGAAAAAATTATATAAACAAAGAAAAACAGAATGGGAAAGAAAGAATATATCAAGGCTAACCGCGAATGGCTTGAGGCAAAAGCCGGCGAAGACGGCGTAATGGCATTGCCGAAGGGCGTTTATTACAAAGTGCTTTCGGCTGGAAACGACAACGGCGTACACCCTACTCCACGAAGCATCGTAACGGCACACTATACAGGACGCACCATTGACGGCAAAACATTCGACTCAAGTGTTGGCGGAACTCCTGTGGCTTTCAGACTGAGCGACCTCATTGAAGGATGGATTATTGCCATGCAATACATGTGCGTAGGCGACAAATGGGAAATTTATATACCGGCAGAACTGGGTTACGGAAAATTCTCACAACCGGGAATACCGGGCGGCTCAACATTGATATTTGAGATAGAACTGCTCGGCATTGCATAAAGTCAACGCAAAGATAAAGACAGACAGCAGGGCCATCAACGGGCAGAAGCAAGTCTGCAATAAAGAGACAAAAGCTCGTGATTGGCCTTGCCGTCAATACTAATGCTGCGCTGTTCGTCAAAAAGGTCGAGCGAAGGAGTACATTCTCCACATACATCTATACCTATGACGTTCTCGTTTCGAAGTATTATTGAAAGCAAACTCTCAAGTGATACAAGCGACAAAGAGCCCTGATCCCAGTTGGTAACGGCAGAGTCAGTATTAAGCACATCCTTGTCTACTGAAATATACACAGGCTCGTCGACATGTTCAGCTGAGAACTTTCTCCATGCCTCAGCATGCTCTAAAGAAGACTCACCATAAAACTTTACCCGGTCGCGATACTCATCAGGAACAGCCCGGATAAGTCTGTCGGCTGCCCCAACGATAAGCACCTTGCGCAAAAACTTGTTAGTGTCGAGCATGGTCTTAACCCAAGAGCCACACGAAAGCATCTCATCGAATAAAGACGGCTGCATGTCGGGATGATGGTCAAATACTACCATTGAGAACGGTTCGCTTATTTTATCGGTCCAAAACTTGCTGACGTAATGATAATTGCCAGAATCGATAAAATGCAGTCCGTGTGGACTGTAAGGCTTCATCCTACGTCTGAGCGCATCTGCTGCTTCAGCATCACAGTAACAGTCGGTGCCATTAAGGTCGGTACAGTCAATCCAGCAGAAATGACTATTTGACAGAAAACGCTCCTGCTCATATACATGAGTGAAGTTCATCACCACAATTTCAGGTTTCATCTTACAGTTAGTTTTTTATGTTTATTTGTGTATTGCGCCTGCAAAGCCACAAGCTACTCGACCGCAACACTTCCAGCATTAATCCTAAAAACTGCCGCACAGAGCAAGAGCGAGCAGAAGAGTCAAAAGTCAGGCATGAAAAATCAGCCTTGCTGACGCTGCGGCCTAAGTTCCCAAAAAGCTACGGCTGCCGCAGCAGCCACATTAAGAGAGTCGACCTGATGTGACATGGGGATGCGCACCACATAGTCGGCCTTACAGATAGCTTCAGCA
>UMIS01000915.1_pt1 | contig 15855 bp, 14 predicted proteins | sample 1965801 | NCBI WGS metagenome assembly UMIS01 (sample SAMEA4836128, study PRJEB28245) | human gut metagenome | biome: gut microbiome; material: fecal sample | place: Denmark | collected 2008
AAGACTGCAAAGCCTGTGTCTGATGCTCGTTTGAAATCTGAGCAAGCAGGGCACTGTTCTTCTCTCTCAAAGCATCGAGCTTATCCTGCATAGCCTGTGTCTGCATCTGATCCAACTTAGCCAAGACAGACTGATTGTTAGCATCTGCCTTGTCACGGAGCATCAAAGCATTGGCGTTTGCCGTATCATTGATGGCGTGAGTCTGCTGACAGATAGACAACTTGAGGTTGCCGTCCATTGCTGTGATGGCGTTATTGGTCTTGCAGCAGCATTCTGCCAACTGGGTAGCGATAGCGTTGTTACCCTGCATGATAGCTGTCAAAATCTGATTAGCATTCATGCCCATCTGATTGCCGAGGTTGCAAATCTGCTGACCTAAGCCATTGATTGCAGCCATAACTGCGTCACTTGATGTATTGAGGGCTGTAGCCAAGCTCTGAACATCAAAGCCATTGCGCTGAACTGCCTGCATGATAACGGCAGTATTAGCATCATTGTTAAGCATTGGCATAACACCGCCCTGTCCGTTAGAGCCCATGCAGCGATTACCTCCGAAGAGTCCCATACCATTATTGCCCATAAGTATGAACAACAAAAGGATAGCAAAGATGTCTTCACCCCAACCATTTCCGTTTCCACGGTTGTTCAAGAGTGCAATAAGACCAGGGTCAACACCCTGTCTCTGCATGAGTGCAGGAAGCATAGCCAAGATTCCATTAGAGCCTGTGCCGCTTGTGCCGCTCTCTGGATTGAACACGTAAGTTTTACTTTCCATATCCCGAATTTTTAATTTAACCTTAATATTTACTAACACTATTTGTAACGTTACAAATGCAAAGTTAGAAAATAGTATGCATATAGGCTATAACTCTATCATAGTTTCTGTTAGTGGCTCTAAATCAGCAGTTTGGTGTGATAGTAGGTAGCGTCATTTTTGAATCTCTTAGAACGAAAGAATTTACTTTGCAAACAAAAAGGGCGACCGCTCATCACGAGTAGTCGCCCTAGTTATCCTAAATAAATCTCAAAACCTTAATTAAACAACTTTTCTAAGATTCTTTCTTTTTCTTCCTTGATATATATAATAAGTACATAACTATGAGTATAAAGCAGAACCAAAACATCTGCCCCGTTTTTAAGAATATCTTCTGCATACTTGACAGAGATTTCTCTTTTATAGAAGGAGCGTCAATCTTATAGAACTGAGAGGTACCAATCTTTGATAAGGAGTCACATCTTCCTCTGTAATATATAAAACTATCTTTGTATGCTTTATATATACTGATAGAATCAAGTAGCATTCTTCGTTCCTTTTCAGATAAATAGTGACTCTCGTAATGAAAACGATCTTCACCAATCTTATTCCCTTGCGCATCATATCGAGTTGCTGTGCTATCTTTAACATAGCTGCTATCTTTGGTAGCTTTTTCTGTTTCTCGCTTTTGGATATGTTGCCATTGCTCGAAGGCATAAGACAATCGGGTAGTGAAGAGGGAATCGAATTTCTTTTCACTCTGCTTGTCTGTGATGAAGGTTTGTGTAGTTACTGCTCTAGGGGTGCTGCACCCTAAGACAGAAACAAGCGCAAGACCTACCACTAAGGTAGTGGTTGCCCATTTCCAAAATCTTATATCATACCATTTCATCATTTATTCAATTTTAGATTACCATACGTAATGTAACTAAGTCTGCGAAGCCATCCTTTAAGAAAACCTTTCTGGTCACCGACTGCGATTCTCTTTAGATAAGCTTTTCTATCTTTCTTTAAGGCTTCGAATAGCCTTTCTCCATTGGATTTATTAATGGAATGCAGGGTCTTATTACCGATAATACCATCTGCTGTGATACCTAATACAAGTTGTAGATGTTTTACAGCTTTATTAACTCCGCTATTATAAGCAAAGTCTACCAGCATATTAGCTACGCTCTGATCAATAATTAGGTCTGCTTTGCAGGCATCCCAAAAGTTGTTCTTGAAGACACGATGGAAGTCTTCCTCAGTAAGGAGTTTCACGTCTTCTTCGTTGAGAACACCATCGCCATTCTTGTCGTACCCGACTTTTCTCCAGGTAGCAAGGGTAATTCCGTACTTTGTCGGTCCCCCATTATCGTTTTTTCTGTTCGTGTATTTATCCGTTTCCCAACTAAGAATAAACGGAACAAGTTTAGCTGAATCTGCCATAATCATTCCTCCTTTTCTGCGTAATTAAGATATTCTGATAGATAGGGAATCTTATCAATAAACCTAAATCGCATAAGATAATACAGGAAGCTGACTACGTACCAGGGTGGAGTTCCTTTTTTGAATATCAGCTTCAAGTTCTTAAGAATATTGCATCCATAGAACCACAGAACTAAATACGAGATAAAGGAAACACATTGAACAGAGCCTTCCATCTGTCCTTTAAACCTCCCAATAGCATACACGGCTGCGCAAAGGACGAAAAACACGGTAGCGTGACCGATGCACACAACTGCTTTCTTCAACTCGAAGTTCTCTCCTTTTGCAATCATGCCACTAAGATAACCGAAAATAAAGTTGAGGGTAAAGACGATCATAAGCGAAGACAACTCACCTTCAATCGGTTTAAGATAGGCGAGGAGTGCAAGAACTACGCCTGCAACAATATCTTTAATTCTATCTGCCATACTATAACTATTTGATGATTAAACAATAACGCTGCAAATATACAATAAAATATTTAATCATCAAATAGCTATTGCGAAAAAGTGCAAAACTTTATGCACTCATATAAACGCATATATATAATTTCCTCGAAATATTGTATATAATTGTATACAATTTTATCGAAATATTGTATTTTTAAACCCACGAAATCGGGGGAATTAAAATCCTTTCCAGTGTTTGCAAGATTTGAAAGGATTGGAAACAAAAAAGAGAGGCAATCACTTACCTCTTTAGCTTATAAGAAATAATTAAAATACAAATACAGTCCAAATCCGAACCACATTGTCAATACCATAGTTGACATCGTTACCCAAGCCAGGAAGAACTTATCGACCTTCTCGTACTCATGCGTAATGTATAGGTATGCAATGAACGTGCAATTAATGACGACTATCATTGATACTATAATCAAATTCTGAAACATAAAGTCCATAATACTCATACATACTCGCTTATCCGTGCTGCGTAGGGCTTAATACGTTAAGATTTTCTCTTACTCTTAATATAGTGAAGAATATCCCACTTCTTAAAATATCTCGTATGTCCTCGCTTCTTGCATTCACCATTAGGAATGTCGCCTCTCGCTACCATCCTGTTCAATGTAGCATCAGAAACGTGCAGTTTCTCTTTTACTTCCTCGGTGCTCATCATCGGGTTGAGAGCATACGGCAGATAGTTCTCACAAAGGTCTTCTATCTCATCGCTACTCATTCCGCAAGCAGTTACCTTCTCCCCTCTCTTCTCTTGCTCGTCTGCTCGAAAACAAGAATCCGATAACGATTTTAATAACACTCCCAAGGTGTGATAACCAAATAACTTTCCCATATCATTATAATCTAGAGATTAAACTTTGACAGCCCTTGCCTGAGAAATACTTATCGGCAAAACCATATACATAAAATATAATGGTCATTACAAGTATTACAACATTAGCTTCCACCATTTCGTTGGTGGTAAAAACATTCCAGTATACGATATGAATAGCATTTATCCCAAATAGGTAGATGATCATCGGAATACGCCATCTGTAGCAGAGCCAAAAGAATCTGCTCGCAATTATAAGCACAAGCGGATGGATGTAAACGGAAAAATAGATAAATGCTGCCGATACCCAATTCTCCTTAAACCATACGCACATTTCTTTTTCATGAGACGCAAATGTTACCATGCATGCAATATGAAAAAGCATGATAAACAGAGGCATCACTTCACAATAATACTTAAGCCAAGTGAGTAGCTTTACGCTGTAGCCTCTACCTGCAAGGATAATAACGTTTATCATTTCGCTAACGTCCATGCCCTTAAACATTATTCTTGACAACTGTACAACACCGACTGATTGAACTAACCGATGTACTTCATCTTCTTCCTCTTTAGTCATAAATTCTTCTCCTTTTGTCTATAGTTAATTGTTCTACGTTCTTGATAAAATTAAAATCTGTGGCGAAATTACAATTTTTTGCCCAAATCAATTCATTTTGAGCAAAAATTTAAAGTTAAGCTTTGATAAAGTAACAATCTGTAAGCAAATTATTCGTATATTTGCATTCAGAAGGCCAACTCAGGTAGGTGACATCTTTTATTCTATATCCTTATATTCAGACATGGCATCAAAACAAGGACAATACTTATTTCTATTTACTCATTTTGTTAAAAAAATAAAGTAATTAATAACACTACCGAGTACAATCACTACGGAATACCTCACAATATCTTCCCACTCAAATCGAGAGAGATGGTAGTACTTGTACTGGTATATCTCTCTACCTACCATTACTGGCAAGGCAAGAAGACCTATCAATATACTGATAAGCAACCAACAAGCAAGACCAATCCAGTCTCGCTTGTTTAATTTTAACACATTCTTCATAACGCACATGCCCAATAAGTAATATACACGTCAAGAAACCCTGCAACCTCTGCCATATACCACACAGGCTTATATCCCTCGTCATCGTCCGAACAGCTTACGAGTAGCAGATAGATAAGAGCTATTACAGCCGTCGGAACCCAGCACACCGACATACACCAGCCTACACACCCTGCCGCAGCTACAATAGCCCCTCCTTTATGAATAGGGTAGGCATCAGCATCGAGATAGTTCGGTGCAGCTCCCACGAACATCAGTCCTCCACAGCCTATAAAGGCAAGGAACTGAACGCCCTTACCTGTGTCGAGCATACATACCATCATCAGTACCGCACACGTAACCATAACGACCGTAAATACCCATCCATAGTTCCGCTTGCGCTTATCGCCAATTACTTCGCTACCCGTACAATCCTGTAGCTGATAATACACATCACTCACCATCGCAGGAACGCCAAAGCGCATCGCTGCGAGAAGCAGAAATCCTCCAAGTAAGAGGAAAGAAATAACACTTAGTATATACATAATCTTTTTATTTTAATTAATTACACACTCATCTCTAACATCTTAGGGTAGCCTGCCTTGTAGTCATAGGCTTCCACCTCCCCGATAGTCCTCAGCTCATTTACTGCCGCCTTGTGGCTTGCTGTGACATTGAAACATTCCAGTGCATACATCTCAAGTGCAGAGAGTAGCTGAATAGCCTTATCACAATCCACCACCAGTTTCAGTCCTCCAAGCCACAGGGTCGTTGTCGGCTGCCCCATAGCTTTTGCGATATTCGTGGAGTTCATCAATCCCACTCTTGTCGCTTTATCGAGCCACACCAGCAACCCGTTCAGCATAAAGCCGTTCACCGATGACGAGGTGTCGTAGACTGTAATCTCAGCTATCTTATCAGCCTTTGCCTGTTCAAGCTTCTCCGCTTCCGTAGGCACAGGTTCTTGATATTTCTTGTAGCCAGCTTTAATCAGCATATCCTCCGTAGGGTTACACACTACGCATCCATTTAATTCTATGGTGTCTGATGCAAAGACACCGTTTTTAATCCATCGTTTTGTCATAATCTATTTTTATTAATAAGTTGTCATCCTCCTGTAAAAGATACTCCGTCAGGTGAGGTGTAGAACTTTCTACCTACGATGTCGTACATTCCAATCACTCCATCTGGCTTACGCTTAACAGGAATAAAATAAGCATTTAAATCACCACCAATCTCTAAGTCATATATCCTTTGTGGTTTGGAACTGATAAATGGAATCGATCTTGATATCTGAAATATAGAAAATGGATATTTAGTCTCAAATTCAACGTTTTTTAAGGTAGCAGCTTTTACACCATCAATCGAAGCTATATTATTTGCAATAGAAAGATTGTATATTCTGTCGAATTTTTTATTCAATCTTGTATCAAGACACCCTTCGATTGCCGTATTAACATTAAAAATGGTTTGCATTATACCACTACCCCAAAAAAATCTAAAACATACACCATTTTGTGAAGTGCCAAAACCGATTGCATTCTTAGTTATATAACCATCATATTCATTAAACAATTCAGTAGATCCACAAATACTCATCACTTTTTCGATTAAAGGTTGAACTTTTATATTCAATGTAGATTTGCTGGTTAAATATAGATTAGTCAGAATCCAACCTCCATTTGTATTGGCGATGTACTCCAACTTTTCGTATATTGATGGAAGTACAAACTCCATCATTAATTTTCTTCTTAAAGTTCTCATACAATTTCCTCCTATGTATTAATATTCCACTCTTGCACAAGTCCATAGTACTTGCCGCCTATATATCTGATGTTGAACTCGTAATGAGTGTTAGCCACAACAAATGGTGTCTCTGCCCAAATTACGTTTGATGGAAAAGTTACCGTTGGCGCAGTAACTCCTGTGTCAAAGCTACCTTGATACTCATTTGTCACCGTAAAGTCTGTAGGAGCATTGAGGGTTAGGGTAAGGGATTCACCAATAGTAATGTCATACACCTTGTTAGCATCCATAGCCAATGTCGTTTCGGATGCTGATGTTTCCACGACAGGTAACTTGACAATATCCAAGTACTTATTCAGTTCATTTGCAGCATCGGTAGCAGGCTTCTTTAAGTTCGCAATCTCGTCGGGAGTAAAATCATTATAAGTGAATGGGTCACCCTTAACGCCTTGTGGACCTACAGGACCAGTTTCACCTTGTGGTCCAGTCAAACCAATATCACCTTTATCTCCTTTTGCACCATCATTGCCTGGAAGTCCTTGCTCTCCACGTTCTCCCTGCAAACCTTTGTCGCCCTTCTCACCTTTATCTCCCTTTTCTCCACGCTCGCCCTTAATGCCTTGGTCTCCTTTGTCACCTTTGAGTTGCATGAGGTCAAATTCCTTTTTCTCACCACTCGGACGAGTAATATTCAAGTTTGTGCCGTCAACATCAATATCTACGTTTTGAACTTTTTTCAGAGCTCCGTTTACCTGACTTACGGCATCGTTGGCTTTTTTTACAGCTTCCTCCGTCTTGTTTACCGCACCATCAACCTTTCCTAACGCCTCATTTGTGTCTGAAATGAGGTCAGAAAGTTCCACGGAAGGAGGGAGGATAACCATGGCGGTATCCATCTCCACGCTGTTGTCGCCCTCATCAGTCTCACCAAACTCAGTGTCGGCATCGGCATTCTTGGCTACAATGGAAAACTGAGGATATTCGTTGCTTCGCCAATCGTTGCCGAAGATTTTACCCTTCACCTCGATAGCATACGTGCCGAGGCTCATCTTATCACCCTCTACTTTCGCAAGGAGAACATTGTCCTCCTTTACGTCAATCTCAAACGCAAGAGGGATGCGCTTGAACTAATTGCATACCTGCACCACTACATCGGTACAGGCTGGCAAGGGGAAAGCCTTTGCTTGCCCCTCCACCATCTTCATCACTGGAATCCTCAGCGTGAAGTCATTGCCTTTAACGATTTTCTTCATAGCTATAAAATTAAATTGTTAGTCGTACTTTTTCGGGATAACCTGCCGTAATATCATAGGCTATCAATGCGTCTATCGTCTGTAGCTCCGCAACCTTGTCAAGATGGGTCTGCGTAACATTGTAGCAGTCTTTAGCGTAGACCTCTATCTTGCTGATAAGGTCTTGAGCTGTTTCAATAGGCAGGGTATAACACTCTCCGTCGAGCCACAGGGTCGTTTCTTCTCGCCCCATTCGCATAAGTCGCTCGTTGCCCTGATACACTCTGTCTCTTGTCTCGAAGTCGAGCCAGTGAGCCTCGTCGTTGAGATAAAACGTATTCACCTCTGCGCTCTTATCGTACTCCGTTATCTGCTCGATGCACTTGTTTCTCAGAGCCTCTGTCAGCTGTTCTTCAGTAGGCTCCGCATCGGTATTCATGCCGATCAACACGCAGTCATACAGATACTCACCGTCTTCTGTCTTGCGTTCGTTCACAGCAAGGCGCACCTCATTATTTTTCCATGTCGCAACCTTCGTTTCCAAAGGCGTAGCATACAATTCCTTATATGTTATCATATTCGTTTAGTACTTATTGTTGTATTCCTAAGTCAAGATTACCGAAAGTGGTTTCTGTCTGTATTGAATAGATTCTTCCGAATATTCCGAGTGTCGTGAACCTTGCGTTAAAGGAAGCTATCTGTACATAAAAGGATGGCCTTGTCACGAACTGTCCCTTCTTGATGGCAGGCACCAGCTTTGTGTTGTCGTAGACCGTGGCATCTCCAGTAAGGAACACGCCATCCGCAAGATTGGTCAGCGCACCATTCTTCACCATTGTACGGCTCGTAAACGTCCTTCCGTCGGCAGCACTCGCAAGGTCGTAGGTACCCAATCCGTTGGCCGAGTCGGCTACTATTTTTCCGTTCACTCTTGGTGCCGAGTAACGATACAGGGTTGTCGTTTTACCCGTCGCACCCTTAACGAAAAGAATGTAGTTGTTATCCTTCGTTGCCGTGTACCACGACTTCGTTGTGTCAACCCACGGTAGGTCTACATTCTCTCCGAGCGGAGTCGTCAGTCCTGCGTCCTCTGCTTTGATATATTGCGCAGAAGTTATCTTCGCATCGGTCTTGCTTAGCGAGGCAACACCAGCAGGGCCGAGGTCGTAGAGAAAGTTTCCGTTGTCGTCGTAGTACGACAGCACGGCCTGTCCCGAACTGTTCAGACCGAAGCGGATATTTGCAGTTCCTGCCTTGCCGTAGATATTGATAAGGCCATCGGCTATCCTTACCATCTGTCCGTTGTGTCCTTGCGATGTAAGCATCTGCGCCAGTATCAGAGCCGCATTGATGGCTCCGTCTGTAAAGAGCGCGGCTGTCGTAGTCTGACCGGTAGAGAGTGTGTTCTCCACCTTGATTTTCTCGCCATACAGAGTTACTCCGCTCGACGTAATCTCAAGTCCTGCCGCCTTGGCTGTGGCTCTGTCTATGAGGTCGGTCTTCCGTTCTGTATAATCAGTAAGCTGTGCGCCTTCCTCCAGCTCCGGCTTTGTCACCCAAGCCTCAGTATCGCCTGGAACACGTATCAGCACCTTGTCAGGAATTACCTCTGCTCCCTCGCCAGTATAGTCCTCTATTCGCCAATGCACCCAGTACCGCTTATAGGTCGATGTGAGTGCGAGCTGTACGTATCCGTCAGCCCTGCCGTCCGTATATTCGTTTCCTTCGCAGGTTTCTGTATATACATTTGCATGAACGCTGTTTCCATAGAGATAAACGTTGATGTTCCCGCTGCCCTTGGCGACGAAGGAGAACACATAGTCCTGCTTCTTTACTATTCTCGCCTGCCCAGAAAGGGTAGCTGTTGTTGGAAATTTATATTGCAAGGCTTCTGTGAACAGAGACTCTGCCGAGTTGTTTTTATTGTACAATATACCGTAGCAGCCTTCGTATTTTTCAAACATAATCAGTCCGCTGGCAAGCTGGAGATTGCTGTTGTCAGACGATCTGGTCAGTGCCATCGTGTCCTCCAAAAGGTTTCCTCCCACATAGTCGTAGTCCGTTTCCGCAGGAGTCCAGCCTGTGTACTCGCTCCCCTCCTCAAGCATTGTCATACATATCCATCCGTTGCCCGAGGCAGTATAACCAAAGGTTCCGTCCACGGTTATGCCATTGTAGACAAAGATATTCACCTCGATAAACTCTGCGTCACCAGAGTTGAAGGTGTAGTTCACCTGTCTCCACTGGTTCACCTCGTTCTCCTTCGTCAGCCAATACGTGTTACCCGAGGTGGCAGTAATTCTGTCCCCTCTATCGCCAATCAGCGCAGCCATCTTGTACACTTCCGAACGAACCTGTAAGTCCTTCGTGTCGCACTTTATCCATGCCGAGAAAGTGTAGTCGGTGTTCTTCTTCACAGCGATGCCGTTGACGCTGTGTTGTCCCCAGAAAAGTCCTTTGTACTGAGGCTTTCCGTCACCCGTCACCGAGAAGCGGATGGCATTATGGCCATTCATACCCTGTGTTATCGTAGGCTGGAAGAGGCCGTCCGAATAATATATATCACCCTTCCTTGTCAGCGCCGTATCTCGCAGTAGGTTATGCCGTCCTTGCTGGCTCTGAGTCACACTGAGAGTAATCTCCTTTGCCGTCTGCTTGATAGTAGATGTGTAGGCGTTGAGAACGGTAGGATTGCTTTTTTTGAGGTCGTTCTCCAATGCCTTAAATTGCGACTGATACTGCTTTGCCGTAACCTTTACACTACCCATATACTTCGACACGTTTACCGAGAATGGAACCTGTGTACTATAGCTCTTCCCTCCGAGAGAGAATGCGATTGTGATAAATCCCTCGCTCACCGACACCTTGTCTCCGCTCGCCAGAGTGGTAGTGTTCACAGAATTGAGCTTCACCTTTATGTATCCTGTAGCCAAGCTTGCCGCAGCCGTACAGTTCTGCATATAGCTCACCCTTACGTCTGAGCACTCGTTAGTAACATTCTCGCCACCTCTCATCACCTTTACTCGTCCTTCTGCCGTGGTGTCCGACACGATGCCGTCATCGTTAGTGTCGAGCACGATGGGCTGTACGAGAAGTATGCTCACTCCGTCATTTCCATTCACACCAGGAGTACCTTGTTCTCCTTTCTCGCCCTGCGGTCCCTGTGCGCCCGTTTCGCCCTGCGCACCTGTTTCTCCTTTAGGTCCCTGTGGTCCTTCGTCACCTCTATCTCCCTTTTCGCCTTTGTCACCTTTGTCACCTTTCTCTCCCGACAACACTTTCTGCCAGTCGCTGCTTGCGTCCGAAGGCTCTTGACTTGTTCCGTTCTCATTGATACAAGTCCACAGGGCGTTGTTGTGATTTACTTGGTCGTAGTAGGCATAGCTTCCTGCTTTCCACTCGCCTCTGTAGTTCACCATGTGCATGGTGTCACCGCTTGGAGATACCCATTCAAACAGATTGCTGTAGAATCTCGACCCGTCAGGAGAAAAGACAAACACCTCTTTGCCGTTGTGTGTATATCCGTCCACACCCTTGAAGCCTACGATGCGAGGTGTGTTCTCGCCAGTACTCTCCAGTATCAGCACACCTTTTCTGCTGTCATCGTCAACAATTTGTCCTTCAACAAAAACTGCTCTATGTCCGTCAAGCACGATAGTGTCTCCTGCTTCAGGAATACCACCTATCTCTGCCGTTGCAAACTCCTCAGTCGTTGAGTCTAACGACAAAGAATGCTTGCCGATTACAATCCACGAGAACATCTGCCCTCCATACAGCTCGTTGCCATATCCGTCATATATCTTCTCGTTCACACTCGACACACCATAAGCAGGGATAGTTCGCCAGTAGCTCTTGTTGCTTGCGTTCGTGGTTCCAGTAGCCAACGTTTCGATAGTCTTACACCTCACTTGGTCGCCCTCTCTCCACAGGTTCTGTGTAGCCGTAGTTCCGTCATCCGCCAAGAGATAACAGAGCCAGCCTTTGCATTTATCTACAGAGGTTTTATGCCATTCGCTATCTTCATCATCCCATATTACAGGCACAACCTTCACTATCTTGCTTCCTGCGCCCGAAAGATACACATTACCGCCTGCATACGACAGCTTTCTTACCTCCAGTTGGTTAAAGATAGCCTTTCCCCAAATAGTGAGGTTCGTAACAAAGGCGTTGTATTTCCCGTTTTCTTTCTTGACAGCGAAACCCTGCTCTGCTTCATTGTCGTAGTCGATGGACTGCAACGACTCCAAGATGGCACGTCCTGCCTCGTCTATCAACGCTCCTCCCTTACCAAAGTAAGCACCTCCGTTCAGCTTCACCAAAGCCTCGCTCACCAGTCCTTTGATGAAAGTAATCACGCCTTGTGCGGTGTCGTTGTGTAGCTTTGACAAGAAACTAAGGATAGTCTTTCTTGCTGATAGAACATTACTGTCTGTAGGAGGTGTAGAGTCGTTCATGCCTATTACATAGACGCCACCACCACCATTGCCGCCACTTATCTGAATGCCGTTTACCGTGATGGAGTCAACCTTATCTTCCAGCTTCCCTAATCGACTTGTTGCTGCTTTTTCACCAACTATGTATTGGGGGTGGTCATAAGGTATATCCAAAGGTATCTCCATGCCGATGATACGAGAGTTTCGGTAGTGCTTGCCTTTAGCATCAACCTGCGCAAACATATCATTAATCAGCTTTACTTGTTCACCGAGAGGATGATAATCGTATGTCCCATTATTATAGAACTTATCGCCATCCATCGTGCATGTGAAGTTTGCGTTGCTGATCATAGTCTTCTGATAGTACTGCTTCGCTCTATCGAACAGAGATAACTGAGCAGTAGGGATGAGGTCCGTATCTGTAATCTTGGTTGCATCCCAGTTGAACAGAAAGTACTTATCACCAACCTTCGGACACATGACACCATCGGGGAGAGTTCTTCCGTAAGTGTCATTAGCAACAATCTCAAAGTAGTTAACCTTGTCAATGACTTTGAAACTAACATCGAACACCATACCCATGAGAGCACCGCTAGTGAACTTGATGCCTAAAGTAAGGTTACTCTTTATCCAACTCTCCTTGAAGCTATTAGTGAAAGAGTCTGTAGAAGTGACCTGCCAAAATGTCTGTGTAGTCTTCGTTCCGTCTTCGTTATCAACGGTGCTATCATAGGTCTTGATACTGCTGACTGCACTTTCCACCTTTGGATATTCGTCCTCAAACATCACGACACCTTCGATAGCCTGCTTATTATTCTTCACGACATTCACGTTCTCTATGTAGCCATCCTTGGCGTAGAAACCGTCACTATCAACTTCCTTGTTAGGGAGCATGAGGTAATCGGTAGCTACGCCATCGGTGGTGACGTCCGCATCGGCACCAGTGAAATACCCTTTCGGAATATTCCTGTCTGAGCCGAATGCGTACAGTCTCGTAATATAAGTTGACTTAGATTCCGAATAGGACATAGACAGAACATTAACATCCTGTTCGAATGTTGTCTGACCTTCCATTTCGCAATATCCAAGGTATATAATAGAGCCATCTATCCACCACTCGCAGTTGAGCGCATCTTCGGAACAGATGGAGTTGAGAGCATCAAGAATACTGATGGAGCCGTACTCGATCAAGAATCTCTTCTGAACATCGAAAGCTTTATTGTTGTATGTAGTGTAGTCGACAGAGAACTCCTTGCCATTGTACGTAAGACCTATCGCCTTTAGGTTGCCGAGTATAACGTTCATGTGTATGCCTACCGTTGTGGTGAGCTTGAAGGAGGTCTCGTTGGCTCCGTGCTGAGGGCGATACTTGCAAATCTTATTCTTCCAAGACATATAGTAGGCATCCATCTGCATTTCGTAGTCGTAGCCATCACTATCGTTGTGCTTAGGGAAGTATGATGATGTAAGTTCAAAGTAGCCGAAGTCAGGAATCTCTACGGAGTCCCCAATCTCGAAATAGATAGGAGTAGCCGTAGTGAACTTCAAGATGATGTAGTGGTGGTCCATAAGCTGATATGACAGCTTAGAACCCTCACCGAAGTCCTCTAATGTGAAGAATACCTTGTTGTTTCTCTTAATCTGAATCATTAGCTTGTATATATTTACTTGTTTCACCTCTGTCACTTGGGTCTGGCTCGTTGAGCTTTAGACTGAACTTTGCCATTTCCCGAATGAACTGACTGAACTGTGTGCAGGAGAGATAGATGCACCGATACCACACATTAGGCTGAAATCGGGTGCGGATAACCAACTCTCCCTTGGCAAGAACCTCCTCGCAGAACCTGGCATAGTTCGTCATGAACGTATCTGAGTCTTTGGCGGTCATATTGAATGCCAGCGTTATCTCCCTCTCATCCAGTCTTGGATTGTGCTTGATAACCGACTTGCCGTCCTTTGAGCGATACTTGTTACTGATAAACTCCTTGTTTGGTGCAGGAGTCATTAGCGTGCTGAGGGCGGTTTCATCTAAGATTATGCCCCATGTAAGGTAGGCATCCTTACCATTGATATAAAGTTGTCCATTAAGCATAACTATCTAATCATTAAATAACCTCATAGGCTTCGCTGTGAGCCGCTTTTGCTATTGTTTGGTATAGTTGTAAGGGCTGACAAGCGAAAAGCCTATAGAGGTCAAATATCCTTTAATCTTCTGTTCATGTCATCCAGCTTTGTTCCGAAGTCATTATAGGTGAGCTTTGAATACTTCACTATGTCTTCGAGGTAGCTGTTTGTCATAATCATCATATTTCTAATCTCCAATACTGCGCCATTGGTTGAGATACCGAGTGTAACGATGCTCTCCATCTGTGAAATGGTGGTAGTCATGTTCTGAGCGATAGACTCTCCTGCAATCTGCAGGGCGGTGAAGCGACCATTCAGCTCGTCTGCGGTATCTTGCCCCATAGATGCCCATCCTCCGCTTGTTGCGGTCTGTGATGAGGATGAGGAACCAGTGTAGCCTGTTACCTTTGCCCACTCGTCACGTCTCTTCAAGCCTTCCTGGACTATATCATCGTAACGCTTATTGAATGCGTCTATGTCGATTTTCGATGAATCTCCATTTGCAGCATCTATTGCATCTGCCCAATCCTCATAGAGTTTTTTCAATTTCCCATTCATGAGGTCTTCCATCGAGTAGGAGAGAAGAGCTTTCTGCATCATTTCTGCGAAATCATCAGAGAAGTCCTGTGCAGACTTATCCATATCCATGAGGTTACTGATGAAGTTATCCTTCATGCCATCAAAGGAAATCTGAGTAATAGACTCGCGCCATTGCTCGGTCAGCTCATCAAGATTGCCTGCAAGGTCGGCATAGTCTTCGAGTTTGTCAAGAACCGACTCTCCGTAAGCAGAACGCCCCTTGTAGTGCTTACCTGTTCCTCTGATCTTGTCAACCAAATCTTGGTATGAAAGCAACTTCTTCATTTCCTCTGGTGTGAGGGTGGTAATATCACCATTGAAGTCACTCTTCACGTTCTGTCTGATTTTAGCCAACTGCTCATTGCTGAACCCGCTCCAATAAGAGCTCCAAGAATGGTGAGAGCCATGATAACTCATCTGCTGCTTGGCAATCTCCATGACGTTGTGGTTATAGGTCTCCTGCTGCCGCTTTGCTTCCTTGTAAGCATTGGTGGACTCCTTACCATACGTACCTGTCATGGTGTCTTTCAGCTTGTCGATGGACTTCTGTAATCGCTCGTTGGAAGAAGTGAGGTTGTTAATAGCTTCCTGTACTTTCTTTGAATTTCCATCTCCACCGAACAGACTATTGAAACCACCGAATGAAAGCGTGTTGAGGATATGAGAAACGTTGTTCCCGATACTCTTCAATGGCTTCATAACGATGTCACCCGATAAAGCATCATCGAGGATGCCCGTTACTGCGCCAAAGACCGTGTCCATGAGGTTGCTGATGAGTGTTCCGAAGCCATCTTTCAGAATATCGAGGATGCCGAGTATTGCGGAGATTATTTCACCTGCCATACCGCTATCCCCTAAAGCTTTCGTCAGAGATTTGGCTGCGTCACTATCTTTACCGAGCAACCCTTGGATGCCCTTTGCTAGAGTGTTGGCAACGTCCTTCTGCATAGAGCCACCGAAAAGCTTGTCAAGCCCTAGGATAGAGTTTCCTATGCCTTTGAGTGACCCCGATGTAAGACCCTGCAAACCATTTTCTAGCTGCTGGAACTGAGAAACTGCCTTCTGTGCAGATGTCTGCAAGTCTGATGATGCCTTCTGAACTGATGAGCCAAACTCCAAAACGTTGTTAGATGCGGTAGCGAGAACGCCCTGCGCTCTAGAGAGGTTGGCTTCAGCCTTGCTGATACTTGTCTTGTCACCGCT
>UMIS01020545.1_pt1 | contig 14478 bp, 9 predicted proteins | sample 1965801 | NCBI WGS metagenome assembly UMIS01 (sample SAMEA4836128, study PRJEB28245) | human gut metagenome | biome: gut microbiome; material: fecal sample | place: Denmark | collected 2008
AAAGGTACCGGATATGGAGCGTTTACTTATTTACTACTCTAACAAGCATAATATTAGTCATATCAATACTGTATTGACCCAATATATAAGGAAGACGTAATCTGTCAATCTCACTCAATCCATTCTTATAAAGCAAAGAATATTGCTCCTTTGCCCATTCTATTTTGTCAATTTTCTTTACATTACCATCCCTATTAACGGTATTTGGCTCCGCCAAAATACATCCTAAAAATTCCGCATCACTGCTTGCATGACTAAATGTAGCTAATCCTCCTACTGTTGTTACATCAAAATACGAAGCATTAGCCTGCCACAATGTATTGATTGCAGCAACTCCGTAATATTTCCCATCTGAATATAATTTAGTCAATCTTTGATAATTTGAATCAATATACTCTGTGTATAAATTTCCTCCACGATATCTTGCATATGTAATATCCTTCAACCATTCTCTCATCTGATTGCTTCCAATTTCCATCTTCGCAAAGTCAGAATGAATCAGCTCCTCTTTTTTTCTTCCTCTTTATAGAACACATCCACATCAAGTCCCGCTGTTAGGTTTGATAATACGGCGCTATAAGGCACCTCAAAAGGACTCTCGTCTTGTATTCCAGGTCTAATCTCCACCTTACTATTCCATCTGTATTTTAATTCATCTATCGAGAATCTTACAGTCGTGGAAGAAGATGAGGAATTTGACCTAGTATTTGAAATAATAGGACGTAAACAAAGTCCTTTAGGGAATTTCACAACATATGCATCATCAAAACTTTTATCAAATCTCCTGGTTTCAACACGAACCTCTGACGCAATCATAAATACAGCGTAAAAGCCTATGCCAAATTGTCCAACCGCCTTATATCCTGAAGAATTCAGTCCTGGGAACTCTCTTTTTGCCAAATCAGAAGCCCAAAAACTGCTACCAAAATTCAACAAACATTCTTTTAGAGTCACTAATGACATTCCTATTCCATTATCTTTTACTGTAACCCATGTTATGCCTTCAACTTTTTCTATTGATACAATTATTTTACCTTCGAAATCTCGATCTATCATTCTTCGAGCACAAATAGCATCTCTTCCGTTTTGAATTAATTCACGCAGTACAATTTCCAATTTGTGTTCCGATCCATACAATTTTTCTCCACCAAGATTATTAATAAGTCCTTCTATATTACTTATATGAACAGACGCATTACATGGCATCCATCCATCAGTTTCTATATATTGGCAAAGATGTTCTTGAGAATCAGCTCCTGTTACACTATGCGCCTGAAATTCACATATATTATTTCGTTTCATTAGTTCATTTGATACCTTTAGTTCATGATTTAACACGCATACCGCATCATACGCTACATTCCAAGCTGCAAAATCCTCTTCACCGAATTTCATATTTGATCGAATTATTACTTTACTATCATCTCTCAAATCTGTATCAATTTGAGACAACCTATTTTGTGCAATCCAATGATTTCGAGAGACACCATTAATATCTAATAATTTAAGAAGATAATCCGGTGCACGCCCCGCATCAATATGCCCTGCATCTGCACATCTTAATATACACGCAAGCTTTATTGGATTAATTCTCCACTCTCGAGGAAATCCTGAAATGGCGGAGAATTGACACCCCAATTTCTCTACATCTTCAATATTCCAATGGTGACTGGCAGCAATTTTACAAATAATCTCACCTAAATGGATTCGCAACAATTCATCTTCTATGATATAAAATCTAGATCCATCTGGTTTTTCGAATAACTGCTTATATAATTGCTCAGCATATTTTGCGTGTAACAATCTTATTGTACTGAAATCAGTCTCATATAATCGAATTTCCTCTGTTGAATATTCTTTTCCCTTATAATCAGCATAATAATCTTTCCATTCTATTGTCTCACGTAATCTTTCCCGTCCTCCAGCTGCCTCGTATGACAAAACTGCATCATGCATAAGAAATGCACAACCCAAAACAAATCCCTCTAGCGGATTAATGTCATAGTCATTGCCTGTAATAACACTTCCTACCTGCCATAAACTATCAACATGCGAAATATCATGAACTGTAAGAGATGGAAAATCTCTCCTAATTTTGTCCAAAATAAACTTTGCATTGTCACGCGCTCTTAAGAAAGCCTGTTTCAACTCTTCTCTCTGTGAATCATTTCCATATTCAGTATTATCAATAGAATTTTTCCATAATAAAGTTTCTTTATAATCCATATCTACTCTCAACTTTCATCCATTCAATCTCTTCCGAATACTTCAACTTCGAATCATGCAACTCATGTAAACTACAACCATACTGCTTCCTTCATATGTCAGCTTATAAACTTCCCCATGCTAAAGAAACAACACTTTCCTTATAATTTTTAAAGATACTTTTCTCATGTGTTTTAAAAGTAATAGTACGAAGAAAATCCTTCCTTGACATATCCCACTCAAAAAATTGCTCATTATTATTCTTCAAATAATCCACAAAAATATCCAGTGCAATGTCTGCACAATTTCTATTGCCTGTCCCCGTATATGGAAGGGAATTAATTACTCCATTAATTAGTATTTGTGATGTAGACGACAATAACGGGCATCTGTTAAATACCAACACCCACCAGAATTCTCTATATTCAAAAATTGCCTTTTGTACCCTAATTGCTTCAATACGTTTAGCTAATATTTGCTCAATTGTTGTTTTGATATCATTATAATATTTCTCATTATACTTTGAGTACAATAAATAGGTTGCCCAAAGTATAGGATCATCTTTCTCATGAAGCTTTTTAATAATCCTTTCTTCCTCCACATATGGGATTTCAATTTTCGCTTGAGTACAGAACAAAAATAAATCAACAATATCATTCAAATTTGCCTTTTCAAATACAAATGCATATTTATTTAGCAAATTCTGAAGACTCCGAGATTTACTAAAAATATCATACTCATCTCGTACATAACTAATAATTGACAAAAGCTTCTGCGTATTATTATAGTTAGGGAAAAAGGAATATGCATAAAACACAAGATCCAAAAAACTGAATATTGTTGATTCAGATACATCTTTCTTAAAAATACGCACCTTATCTTTATTCTTACCAATATGATTTAATATAGCGCTAAGAAAATATGCGATCAATGTTCTATCCTTAGCTTCATATTTGCAAACAATCTCATTTAATTGATTCATTATCGATTGTTTCGATTTCGACCCATACCGAATAACATACGATTTCAACAAATATGGACGAACATCACCATTTTCCATCTGCATTTCTCGTTCAACATATACTTTTTGCTCTTCTCTAGTCGTAAAAAGCATTTCACATATTCGATTTGTAAACAAATTGGCTTCAATTAACCAACCTTCTAAAACAAAAGGGACTTTACTCCTATATAATTTTGATTCGTTTAATCTTAGTAAATACTTTCTTGCTAATTCAGAATACAATTCTACAATCAAATTAGCTAACTCTTCTGTTTTTGCAAATATAAAAATATCATCCACATATCTATACACGTTATAATCCTGACCACAAATAACTCCCAAATTTAAAAGTCTACTATTAACACCAACATCAATAAATTGTAGCATTAACTCAGCAATCATTCTCGAAAATTCCGGTCCAACAACTATGCCATTTGATCTTCTTGCATTTATGTTCTGTAGTACTCTATCAATGACAGAATAAATATTTGAATTATGGTCAAATCCCTTTGTATCGATGGAATCCTTGCCAATTACCCATGTGTATGTATGCGTATATATACTATCAAAACAAGCTTTATAATCTGTTTTAATAAAATAGGCATATTTACTATTCAACACAAGCCATTTTTCCGATGATGTAAACGCAGAAATCGACTTATATGGCAGAATATTAAAAAACATGCCTGTTTGCTCAATTACTTCTCTTCCTGCCTGCTTGCTTTCCTCACTAAAATACCTGATGACAGACTTATTTTTATTTTTATAGCAGAGATCATTATTTCTATGATGATATCGTAGAGAAAAACAAGCATTCTTGTCCAATAAATTCAATAACTCCTTTTGATATATCCCAACAAATAATAACATTTCAATCGCAGCAAGTGGCTGCACTAAACTTATCTCTCTCACGGTATGTAATTCTTTCATTATTGAATATTTCAATGGCATTGATGCCCAACACTTTTTCCCTTGAAACATTCCTTCAGCCTTGGCTTTGGTTTCCTCAAGCTGTTTATACATTTGTTCCACTTCATCTGATCTTCCTATCAAATATTCATAAAAATGTGAGTAAGTAAATCTATCTGATAACTCATTTGGCAAAATATCCGTCAATAAGTAATCTAACTGATTTCGTTTTATATTATTTAAATTCATTGACTTTATCTCCATTTTGATCAATAATAATTATTGAACATTTAATGTTCATGTAATCCTTTGGATTACACACGTCAGCTATACAAAGTACCTTCAATACGAAGACTATACGTTGTATTTGAATAGCATCTCTTTCGGGGGATGCTATTCTATTTTTATTTTTTCAAGATAATCTATTACAATTCTATAATAGTCTTTTCCTCGACATGAATAACTAGAATCAATCTTTAACATCCAGTCCAAAAGAACCTCTTTGGGAATACCAATGTTTTCTTCAAAAAGAAGTGTTCTATTTCTCTTCATATTAGAGAAAAGGTTATACATACTTTCTTCATTACATTTTTTAGGAATAAAATATGGTCTTTTCAAATGGTATTTTCTTAACAAAATATAATATAAATTCTCTAGAAACTCTTTGGTGTCTCTATGGAGATAGTCAGTATAATTTCGAAGTTCATTGTAATTTGCTATCACTCCCTTTGTTAACCAATCAAAGGAAGTTCCCATCAGTTGTCTTGCTATTACAACTCGTGAAGAAAAAATTTTCATTCTTTGTCTAAGTAATTCTTCATCGTGATTTACTGCATATTGAGCAAAAGCACGTTCAATTATATTGGAATATCGACTTCTCTTCTTTTCAGTAATACCATACTGAAAAGAAATATTTTCATCAAATTTATTAATAAAAAACTCATATCCTAAAAAATTGAATTTCTGAGATGCTAACAGACCTCTCCTTGATATGTATGAAAACTTTCCTGGCGATGTACTTAACCTAACTGAGCAAGGGCCAAAGGTCTCACTTATTGTCATATTAATGATATCAATAATTTCATCTTGTGAAACATAGCTATTCAACATAATAAGCATATCATCCACATAACGTTCATAGAAGAACACACCGTATGATGTCAACCTTGCTTTCAATTTTTTGTCAAAATCTCGGCACACTATCTCTGTCATACCATTTGATAGGCATAATCCTGCATAACAATACTTATATTCATCAATGTACTTTTCTAATATATCTTTATCTCCCCTAGGTAATAATGATGGCAACAGATATTTTTCATAAACAAAGCGTGATAATACACTATCAAAAAATGATTTAAAATCTGCTCGAATTATTATAAAATCGTTCATGTTCTTTAATGCTGGTATTGTGTTAAAAAGCAAGTTTATAATTTTACTTCTACTCGAATATTCAATCTTAAACACTTTATCTAAACGCTTCTTCAAATAATGACAAATAAAATTTTCAACCGATAATTTAGGATAGTGATAAATAACCCGTCTTTTTCCGCTTTGTGTGAAAATCTCTTTTACCTTTGTTGAAAAATCAAATGTTTTGTTCTCTACTGCAAAAATACATTGTCGAACCCACATATCAATATCAGCATCCGTTAATGTATAATCTATTCGCCTAATTACATCATGAATATTTTCTAACATCCTTTGTAATTTCCTCTTCTATTTTTCTTTATATATACCAATTACATAAAAGTATTATCCGTAAAATCTAACACATATCCGCTCTATTAAATAATAATAAAATATTTTTCTTCTTTTTGAGAAATAAAATCCATTTCTATTCCTTCTCCCTTGCATCAAGGTCATTTGAAATCAAAATTAAATAATCATTTTAAATTACTATTTGATAGAATTTCTAATTTTTTTGATAAAAACAAACGCCTTTCTAATGAACACAAATACAGACTCCAACAATACTGCACACAGACAAATAAAAAAAATGATCAAACAAAAAAGTTGTATTTTTTCTATTTTTACAAAAGAATAGACGCACGCACAAAAATAACACACAGTAAATTCAAATACTATGCGAATCAGTGTTTTGGTCTTTATTGGCAAATATTGATAAATTCTAAAATATCCAGGTTGTAAATACCCAAGCTTTTTTCTTAAATAAATACAATTATCATGTATATTATCACAAAAAGAACTATATATCCTCTCTTGTTCCTCCATGGCTGTACATTCACATAGTTGCTTGTATATCATAGTCGTAGATCTGTCAATATATTTTTCATATTTACAAAAATACTTTTTTGTCTTTTCTATGACTGTAGAAATTTCTATTGAATCTTCTCTCATTATCCTATAAACCGGGTAGTAAACTCTATTGTATGCTAGTTCCATTTTATCAAGCGGTCTATTTTGAAAATTATTGTACCTTCCTATCAAAAAGGCTGTTACGCTTGTCAATAATGTAGGGGCTAATGTTATAAAAAAATCCATAAATTTTTCATTCATTATCTATTTCCTTTTCATCATATGTCATTTTTAATTCAACAGTTACTCGTTATTCAATTTAGAAATTACGCCCTGAACAATATCGTTTATTATGCCATAAACTCTTTGAGTTTCCTTATCATCCGACATACCATTCAATACTATCTTCGTTATCATCAGGTCCAGCGAAACAACCAATCAATCCATCCACCCACAACAATTCATTTAGTAACTTTAAAACATAGTCTTTATTCAGTCCTACTTCATTTACTATGTCAATCGTTAAATGTTTTCCTTCGCAGCTATATTTGATATTCTCTTTTATCCCATGTTCTCTTGTCAATATTTTGTCTGTATTATAACAATATTTTTATCTTGTTCATATTACCTCTTTACTCATCTTTTAATAAATCATTGTTCAAAATTAAGAACTGTTGATTGCGTTTTCATAACTATTTTTCCTTTCGGAGCAAAGTTTGGACCTGCAATAGCATCGGCAATTCTCTTAATTTTGGGGTTATCCCCATCAATAATAAGTGTCAAAGATTGTGTTGCTCTCGAACATGCGACGTAAAAATTCCGTTTTTTTATTTCATCAGTAAAACTTTTTTCATCAATATCAACAATAATAACTACTCGGCTTTCTAATCCTTTAAATTTCTTTGCTGTTGTGAAAAGAACAGATGAATTACTCTTTTCTCTTGTAATAGGAATTTCGCAAAGCCTATATATATTGTTCATAATGGATTCTGATTCCGTTTTCAACGTAAGAATAACAATGTCACTATAATCGTATCCATGTTCCTCGCCTGTAAGTGTTTTTAATAATTTCGCTAGTTTAAAAACTGGATCATTTCCTGCAAATATTAAGCCTGTTTTTTCCCCCTTGCTCATTTGAATCTTCTGATTTAATTTAATATCAATTACATTATATGCTGTAAGTGCTATCTCATAAGTGTTACGGCAATTTTTTGTAAGTAATAATCTACATTCAGACTTTTCTATCCACTCAGGTACCTTTGCAGTCTGAATAACCTGATTCTTATCGTAAAATGCATAAAACCTACCTTCTTTTAATTCAGCAAAATCTCTAAAATAAATGATCTCTCTATCATGGAAATCCTGTGCTTCATCAATTATCACATCATCATAGTCCAGATCAGACCAATCTATACGCTCCAATACATCCGCACGAGTATCTGCATCTGACAAATCTTCCTCTATATTACTGTGTGCTACAATAAATGAATGAATATTATAGTATGTAACGTTTTTATACGGATACTGTTTTTTTAGATAAGCATACAAAAATTTATTAAAACATAAAAATAATACTTTATGTCCCTCATTCCCAAAATTTTTCGCTGCTTCTTTTGCAATTAAGGTCTTTCCAGTCCCGGCAACACCCTGAATCGTTGCAAAACGCTGTTCAGAAATATAGTCCAATAATCCCATCTGCTCTTTAGTTAATTTCAAAAAGGCATGATCCAGTTCATCTTTTTTCACCAATGGCGATGTAATTAGTTCAAAATCTGATGCAATCGCATCTAATATCAGCTTAAATTCTTCATCTGATATATTAACTTTATCTCTTGAACAGTAAAAATCGTAAACGTCATAAATTGCTTGCGCTCCCCTGCTAAAGCTCGATAAATCAAGAACTGCTTGTGCTGCCTCACGATAAGCCAACGGAAAGCTTTTAATTTTTTCACCAATTGTACATCCAGGAAACCACACTGCAACCTCAACAGGAAATCGGTCATCTAATGCTAATTTTTTTTCAGTAGCACCAACTAGTTTCTCAAGAACACTCCTATAATGATATGCCCCATCAATTGCTTGCGATAATGGATCTCTCTTCTTTTTGGGATCTAATACAGAATTTTCCCTTGTCTCTGTATTTATCTGATGAAATACCGTTCCGGTATATTCAATATCTCCACCTTTTACTTCCAAAACAAGTGCACCCAAATTTCTATTGATAATCAAAAAATCATTTTCTTTCCACGTAGCTGCCCACTTTTTTGTTTTCTTTAGCCATTGAACCGAATGAAAAATATTAAATTTTTTCCTAGTTTTTCTAACGCTTCATATACTTTAAATTCTGCAAATGGCAATTCCGATAAATCTTCTTTTATGGGATATATGTTCGCCATTATTTAAGCACCTCTTTTATTTCCTCTAAGTTTATTTCATAAATTCTATAAACTATCCATCCTTTTTTTCTAAACCCCGCTATAATATGGTCTGCAGTGTCCTGCTGACATATTAATACATTTTTTGAGGGCCATGACAAAAGTATATTATCCCCCCAGTCAGACTTCTTTAATACCGTGCTCAAATACTCAGGAATTACCACATTCAATGTTGCAATCTTTTCAATAATAACCCAGTCATTTTCATCAAAAAAAATTTTTAACTCTGACCAGTTCTTATACTGATGTGTAGGATATGACTTTTCCCTATCAACCGCCTTGAGCATAGAAACATTTTCTATCGTTTCCGTCGAAGACACTGATTCACATAATACATCATATCCTAAAAAATAATCCTCAATATAATCCCATCTCTCATTATCAGTAGTTAATTCTTTGAAAAATTTTAATAAAATGCTCACATCACGATCATGCTTCTGTTTTGCTTTATTCACATAATTGTTTGAATAAAATGCATTTCCCAAAACAATATTTTTAATCTTTTGTGGATCGTTCAAACGAATAAATATTTCTGGTTCCTCGCCTCCTACAATTTCATACGAAACATAATTAAATATCGATAATAGTTTAAGTGCAATATTGGACCATTCATCATTGGCAATATTCATATAACTAGAATAACTCGCCTCACCGCTCTTTGTAATCTTGTTTATGAGCTTAGATTTGATAACGCCTTTACGCATATATTCTTTAAAATTACCATTAGAAAGTAAATAATAACTTTTCGCAGAATTATCATTACTTCTCCTCTTAACACAAGTCATATTAGGATCCACTAAATCAAACAAAGAGTTTGCAATAATTCTAGCTTGTGTCACTCCATATCGTTCCCTGATTACTCGTATGAAGTCTTCTGTAGAAAAATAACTTTTTCCAAATTCTCTGTATAAAGCATCTCCTATATATTCAAAATCCTCAAGTATTCTCTCTCTAATTTCACTTAAGAGCAGATTACCACGGGTCTCAATGTTTACTCGCTGTCTTGGCGAAAAATATTTTCTAACAGATGGCATAATTGCAATTTTATCCTTTGCCGTTGATCCATCATTAAAATACCAATATTTAAATTGTGGAAAAGAAATATTACCATAAAACTTTTCCCATATCTGTTTCAAATCTAAGATATACACATCGCCAGTATCACTAAGTGTTGAACCATCTGGCTGTATTTCTTGATACCTACCCTTCGATAAAAACATAAAACACTTACCATATTCCGAATTCAACACCGTGGGTTCGTGCTCTTTATCAATCACAACATACGCTTTTGTAAACACACTCTGTGGTCTTGAAATAATCACTTTAAAGTTGTACTTATCATAAAAATCTTTTTCCAACATCAACAGACACGTTTTGAGTTTATTGATACACTGCCCCTCATCCTTTACACCTTTCCCATTAAAAATATAAGTAAATGATTGAGGCGATATTAAAAAGCTTCTCGCTCCATTCTTATTTTTATATACATCATAGATTCCTTCCAACACCTTTTTTATCTGATATTGCCTAATCTGAGACATGCCAAATAATCTATTCATATATGTCATATCATTATAGAAAAAATCTGTTGCAGCTGTGCCTACCATCCCAGCTTGTCTAGCTGCCCTACCTATTTCTTGAACATAATCACATAAATTTCCTGAAACTGCATAATGATATACATTTTGAACATCATCTATATCCACGCCCATTCCAAAAGCCTTCGTTGCATATATAATTGTCTGATCACCAGACTTGAATTTTTTTAAAGTTTCTTTTTTTATTTCGTTGAATGACTCAAGGCTTAATTCATCCACATTCTTTCCAGTAAATACTCCAATTCTTGAATCTGTCCTAATTCCTGCATATCCTTTCACTCCTCTCGAAGCATCAAATGCATTTTGAGCATAGGGAAAATATGCAATAGTCTTCTCATTATTGGCTAACCATTTTTCTACTCGTTCCGACATGCTCTTAGTTTTCTGAGCTTCATATGTTGCCTGGGGAATTTTTGCAAGTTCACATATTTTGACATCAAATTTGATGTTTTCTCTTCTGGCATATCCAATAAATTTAATCGGGTTCTCCATATATAAACTAATAATAGTATCACTTACAGAGTCATCGATTCCACCATTTATCGCTGTTGCCGTAAACGCGCAAATTGGGAAATTATATATATTTCGCGTTTTTCCCACCGTAGTCTGAATTTGATTTCTAAGCCTATTTATGTAACTTCCAAGATACCAATAATCTGGTCGAAATCCCATTCCCCATGTTGTCACAATATGTGCTTCATCTATAATTAAAAGTCCTATCTCTCTTTCCCCAATGATTGTCTCTAAAGAATATGAAAGAAGTGTTTCTGGACTTAGGTATAGCAAATCGACTTCTCCATCTTTGATACGTCTAAGAACAATTTCCCTTTCCACCTGAGATATCAAATCTGAGTTAAATGTTTCTACTCTTTTATATCCATTTTTTATTAGCTTTTCTTTCTGATCCTGCATAAGAGCTTTTACAGGTTCTATAATAATAGTAAGTTTATGATAATGTTTCGCTAAATAAATCGCGGGTATTTGGAACATTATTGATTTACCGGCTCCGGTTGATGCTGTAATAAAAATATCCCGGAACGAATTTCCTGGTGAAATGTCATATGATTTTTCTGCCTGATGAATTATTTCTTGTATCAACGTTGATTGCGATATTTCAATAATTTCTTTATTTATATCAGGGTTCTTATAAAATTTAAGCATTCTGAATCCATTAAATCCCTCAATATGAATGTCGTTTTTAGCAATCTCAATCAATTCATCCTCCATTTCAGTATCTTTATTCAACTGCTCATGGGACTTAATTAGTTTAATTTTGTTTATAATACAATATGCTCTAAGAGATGCAACAATTCTTTTTGCTACCAGTCCATCTGTCATTTTTATTCCCAACACAGAAGGTTTTGTATTCATGATGTGAGCTAAATTACGCAGATAAGTATCAATATCCTCATTAACAAAAATATCAATATCTGGTGTTTCCTGACTCTCTTCAATTTCTATCATACTCGAGTAAAATGGCTTGATATCCACATCATTTTCTTTATCATACTCGAAGTTATAAAAGCTACCATAATAGGTTCCCTCTACATGCACTAACGTATTATAAACAGACAAATATTTTTGACATTCCTCACTACACTCATCCATAGAATCAGAATTGAGATTCTTCTCTATTTCCGCAGCAAGTTCCTCTGGCAGTTCAAACGGCAACGGATAGTAATCCGGATATAGATTGTTGGTAAATATAGTTAACCTTAAACCATCCTCTCGAATTGCATCATCCACCCTATTTTTTATTAACGTATATTCCTCATAGGTTAACCAGACCTTATCATCCTCTTCTAAAGATAACAACGCCATATCTATTTGCTTTCTCATTTTCTTACTATACTTCAGAACATTCAATCGCTCCATAATATTCATATCTACAAGTGGCTTGTCTTCTATTTTGGACAAAAAATCTTCTTCAAATCCTTTATATACTAAAAGTATCATTAGCTTCCCTTCCTATTCATCTATTCTTATCGTTTATTTTTACTTTTGATCATATATCTTCTAAAGACTATCATTTAATACCATTATATACTCTTTAGTTCATATTTTATATTGGACATAAACTCGTCTATTAAATATGCAGATTTGTGCTCATCATCTTCCAGGGAAAAAAATTCCTGAATCTTATTTTTAAGCTCAATCATACTTGCTTTGCAATTGGCATCCCCATTTAAAACTACTCCCATCTTTGTAGTATCAATCGGGACTTCATGATATTTGGGATTTCCAAATGAAAAGTTCGGCACATATACTCCTACATAATCAGTCTGAACGACCCATGCAGCCCCCATCTCACTCAAGCATGCCGGACTCTCTAAATATTCATCTGACCATAATATAATCATAAATACCTGATCATTTATGTTAGCACGCAAGTAATCATAAATTTTTTGCCCCATCGGTATTTTATGTAATGGATGAGATGTATATATAAGTTGATCATCTCCAACCCCCAAGCCAATAATTAGCTTTTCTAATGCATCAGCATACTTCTTATCACTAGACTTATGACTTAAAAAAATCTTCTTTTTTCCATTGTGAATTATTTCTATCGATTTGTCTTTTTTTAAATTTGAGAAATCATAATTTTTTAATTCCATGAATGTTTTCTCAAGAAATTCTTTTATCTCTACATGCTCTCGCTGTTCTGAGTCACTCACATATTCATTCCTTTGAATTGCACATATATTATCATTATACCATTTAATAATTCTTTCCAAATAATATAATAAATCATCCCTTTCGCCATTATCTATTGCCTCTTTAAGACCATCTAAATAGCAGATTATGCTTCCTTCTGTATAGGAATTTATTATGGAATAAATACTATTGTATTCCATTCTTAGTTTATCAAATGAATCAATCATTTTTTCTTCTCCCTCTACATTTTTTAATTGAAACTTCCAATCATGGCGTTAACAGAATGATCGCTTTAAGCCATTATCTTTTAGTAATCATTTTTTCACATAGCATATACTATATATGGGCAATAATATTACTACTTATTATCCTTTATAATACCTCTCCAAATCTTCCCTCATCTGCCCTTTCACTCTCTCCCAATCCCCTTCACTCATCTTCGCCAGTAGCGCATGATTCAGTGAGATCACTCCCAAATCCTTCGAGTAGTACATAAATCTCTTTCTCTCGAACTTTTCAAAGGGATTGGTCAGCATGCTGCTTTTGATCATTTTCCGGTCTTTCAGAGTCTCGGCATTATAAGGGCAGCTGGGGCGATCCACCGGCAATCCTTTATCGATCCTATCCTGATAAAAGGCTATGTAATCTGTCAGCACATCCTCTATCTTCGCATCGCCTATCGTGTCCATATGATCGATAAACGACAGCAGGAACGGCATTTTATAGGACAGTGAATAATCTCTTTCCTCCAGGAATGCAAAAAAGTCATCCCGAACGGTGTCATCGTTATGTTCCTGAATGTTCAGTTCTTTTCTGTATTTCTCCACATCCTCCGGGCTGAACAGGCTGATCTTCTTGCTGCCGAATGGGAACTCCACCGTTGGTGTAATCTTCCCCTTACGGATCCAGCTGGTGATCGTTCCGGTATTGACGAAGTACTCTCTCGCCAGCTGTTCCTGACTGTAGTAATCCCCATACTTTTCTTCAAAGGTATGGATGTCCACTTCCACGATCCGTTCCACGCGCTCTGTGATGCCATCAATCTCGATCATTTGTCCCGGCAGGTAATCCTGTCTGGTGATATCGCCGAACGGAACATACAATGAGTTCCCGAAGATAGCATGCATACTGCAGGGTCTTACCATAGCTCCGTATTCATCTACCACATCAATGACGAACACATTTTTCTTGATGGATGTCCGGCGCAAACCTCTGCCGATCTGTTGAAGATACAGCACCTTCGACAGCGTCGGACGCGCCATAACAAGGATTCCGAGTTCCGGATAGTCCCAGCCTTCCGAGATCATATCACAGGCACAGAGGAAACGTATCTTATGCTCTTTGAACTCCTGCATAACCTTCTCCGGATGTTTTGTATCTCCACTGTAATCCTGCGCTGAGATACCGGCTGCGTTCA
>UMIS01007805.1_pt1 | contig 14431 bp, 14 predicted proteins | sample 1965801 | NCBI WGS metagenome assembly UMIS01 (sample SAMEA4836128, study PRJEB28245) | human gut metagenome | biome: gut microbiome; material: fecal sample | place: Denmark | collected 2008
TCTGCGTACAGAAATATACTTTTAGGTGTGATAGGTTCATGTCTTGGATAGCAGATAAAGGGGGTATTAATGAAGGGGATAATTGAGACATCAGTTTATCTTGTTATATTTGCATTGGTATGTTTCTTTTCTATTGATTTCATAAGGATTAATCAGAGAGTTTCTGATGCAGGAGAGATAAGCCAGTATATTGAGAATTATATTGAAGCATATTGTGGGGATATTCCTGATAGTGAATTATCAGAGGAAGCTAGAGATAAGAAGCTTTATGTGTTAGCCAGGTCAGTTCAGAAAGGGGGTATGAGGCTTACATATGGAGACGTAAGCAGGGCAGGTGATTATGAATATATAGAATACACACTGGAATATCCGCTGTCTGCGGCTATGTTTGGTTATTCTTCGCAACATACATATAATGGACTTGCACGTTACTTTGTAAGCTGAAGATATTTGAGAGGAGTTATTACATGTAGTGGTATTATTGTTGTTATAGCGTTAATAGTTATGATACATGCGTCGATAACAGGAAACAATATTAGAAGAGATGAAGTCAACAGAAGTCTTGACGGTGCAATGGATTTTGCATTTGACAGGATGGGTGATGTATATGCTGATAAATATTTTACAACATATGATGCTGGGAAAAGACAACAGATACTGACTGATCTGATGGAAGAATTTTGTGTGGTTTTAAGTGAAAGAGTTGCATCAGATGGTAATGTTACTGTTAAACTTATAGATTCAGATTTAGACAGAGGGTTGTTTCAGATTGGAGTTACAGAAGAATATGAATATCCATTTGGTGGAAGAACAGGAAAATGTTACTATGAAAAAACGTATTCCTTTAATTGACAAATGTTTTCTTATATCATAGAATATTCTGGTGTGCCTGAAAAGGAGCGTACTAGAATGATATGATAAGGAGATTATTATGGAACTTCAGATTTTACACTGGTTTGAATCATTACATAATCCTGTAACAGATCCGGTTATGTATGCTATAACCTGTCTTGGGAATGCTGGAATATTCTGGATTTTATTATGTGCGGCGTTCTTATTTATACCGGTATTTAAGAAAGACAGAAAGTTAGGACTTAGTATGGCAATTGGACTTATTCTGTCACTTATTATGTGTAACGGAATTATGAAGAATCTGTCAGCAAGAATAAGACCATTCAATGCAGATCCGACATTTGAGAATCTTTATGGAATCTTTAATGGCATTAAGGACTGGTCTTTCCCATCAGGACATACATCAGCTTCTTTTGCAGCGGCATTAGCTATTATATTGTGGGACAGAAAGAAGGGAATTCCCGCAGTTATACTTGCAGCTCTGATTGCAGTTTCAAGATTATATCTTACAGTTCATTATCCAACAGATGTACTTGCGAGTCTGTTACTTGGATCGCTGTATGGAGTAATAGGTTATTTTGTTACAAAGCTTATTATGAAAAGATCAGAGAAAGCAAGAAAGGTGTTTTCGGGAGAAGAACCTTATAAGAAGCTTTTTGCCAAGGCATAATGAATATGTAACTATGTGACTGTTTTTAAGAAAGGACGATTGTATATCATGATGGATGTGGTATTTGATACTATTATTGATAGTGTTAAACTGTTGCCGTTTCTTTTTCTGACTTATCTTGCTATGGAGTATCTTGAACATAAGACAAGTGCCAGGACGAAGAAGTTTGTCAAGGATTCTGGCAAGGCTGGGCCTGTTATAGGAGCTTTACTTGGAGCTGTTCCACAGTGTGGTTTTTCTACAGCAGCATCTAACCTGTATGCAGGTAAAGTAATTACTATGGGAACGCTTATTGCCATCTTTATGTCTACTTCAGACGAGATGATACCAGTATTTTTATCAGAACAGGTAGATGTATTAGTGCTTGTCAAGCTTATACTCATTAAGGTTTTTATAGGTCTTATAATGGGTGTTGTAATTGATCTGATAGTGAGAAGAAGCAAGAAAAGTTATAATATGGTAGAAAAGATTGGACATGTATGTGATCATGACCACTGTGGTTGTGAGACAAGCATATTCAAGTCAGCGTTAAGACATACAATAACTATATTTGCATTTATTGTTGTTATATCTTTTGCACTTAATACTTTAATTCACTTTGTTGGTGAAGAGACTTTGGGGAATCTTATACTTAATAAGCCTGTTATTGGACCATTGATAGCGGGAATTATAGGTCTTATTCCTAACTGTGCATCATCAGTAGTATTAACACAGCTTTATATTGAAGGCGTACTTGGACTTGGCTCTCTTATGGCAGGACTGCTTGCCGGTTCGGGAGTAGGTATTCTTGTGCTGTTCAGAGAGAACGATGATATGAAGGATAATTTTAGAATTCTTGCGATTCTTTATGTGAGTGGTGTAGCATGGGGAATTATAATTGATGCATTATCAAAGATTATATTGTAAGATTGGCAATTTAACAGATTAATATTAATCTCCGGTTATTGGGAGTGTATCTTTCAGGATACATTTTTGATAATCGGAGATTTTTTTATTGAATTAGAAATAAAACAGTGATAGAATGACTTTTAGAAAGATACTTTATAAAAGTTTAACATGAGTTGAAAAAGGAGGTAGTGTTTTTGCAGAGTGTACTGGATGCTGGATTTAAGAAATATGGCAGAGTTATTGCTGATATTGATACCAGTGAAATAGTGAAACTTATGGATTCGTATGATATGCCTGAAGATGTTGTATATGTTGCAGGTGATGAAAAGCTTGAAAATACACAGATTCATAAGGTAATGGAAGAGAGTATATATGGTGGATGTCCTGTACAGACAGGGTATTGTAATGGACATAACCATAAACTTAATGCACTGGAATATCACAGAAGTTCAGAAGTTAATATTGCGGCAACAGATATGATTCTGCTGCTTGGTAGCAGAGAAGATGTGAAAGACGATTTTACATATGATACATCTAAGGTTGAAGGATTCTTTGTGCCTGAGGGAACTGCTATTGAGGTGTATGCAACAACTCTTCATTATGCACCATGCGGTGTGGATGGACAGGGCTTTAAGTGCGTAGTTGTACTTCCAAAGGGAACTAATCTTGATGTAGTTAATACTCATGCAACAGCAGAAGATAAGCTGCTTGCGGCATCTAATAAATGGCTGATAGCCCATGATGATGCTCATATAGATGGAGCATTTAACGGCTTAAGGGGAGAGAATATAACAGTATAGGTTAAAGGAGATAAGTTATGAATAATACACCAGTTATGAAAATCGGTATTGTTGCAGTTTCAAGAGACTGCTTTCCAGAATCACTTTCAGTTACAAGAAGACAGAATCTTGTAAAGGCATATGAAGCAAAGTATGGCAAGGGGGATATCTATGAATGTCCGGTATGTATCGTTGAGAGTGAGATACATATGATGCAGGCACTTGAGGATATTAAGGATGCAGGATGTAATGCACTCTGTGTATATCTTGGTAATTTCGGACCTGAAATTGCTGAGACAATGCTTGCAAAAAATTTCAACGGACCTAAGATGTTTATTGCGGCAGCAGAGGAGACATCAGCTAATGGAGGTCTTGTTCAGGGACGAGGCGATGCTTATTGTGGAATGCTTAACGCAAGCTATAATCTTAAGCTTCGTGGAGTTAAAGCATATATTCCGGAGTATCCTGTTGGAACAGCAGAAGAATGTGCAGATATGATTCATGAATTCATACCTGTAGCAAAGGCGATATACGCATTAAGCAATCTTAAGATTATCAGCTTTGGTCCAAGACCTAACAATTTCCTTGCATGTAATGCACCAATTGCAGGTCTATATAATCTTGGTGTTGAGATTGAGGAAAATTCAGAACTTGATTTATTCGAGAGCTTTAATAAGCATGCAGGAGATGAAAGAATTCCTGATGTTGTAAGGGATATGGAAAAAGAGCTTGGTACAGGAAATAAAAAGCCTGAAATTTTAAGCAGACTCGCACAGTATGAGCTTACATTAACTGACTGGGTTGAATCACATAAGGGCTCAAGAAAATATGTTGCAGTAGCAGGTAAATGCTGGCCGGCATTCCAGACACAGTTCGGATGTGTTCCTTGTTATGTCAACTCAAGACTTACTTCAAGAGGAATACCTGTATCATGCGAGGTTGATATATATGGTGCATTGAGTGAATTTATCGGAGAAGTTGTAAGTGACGATATTGTTACACTTCTTGATATTAATAATACAGTTCCAGCAGATATCTACAATGAGGATATCGCAGGCAGATATGCTTATACACAGAAGGATACATTTATGGGATTCCATTGTGGCAACACTGCATCAAGCAAATTGTCATTCTGTGAGATGAGAAACCAGATGATTATGGCACGTTCACTTCCTGAAGAAGTTACTAATGGTACACTTGAAGGGGATATCGTTCCGGGTGATATCACATTTTTCAGACTCCAGAATTCATCAGATAACAAGCTTTCCGCTTACATAGCACAGGGTGAAGTTCTTCCGGTAAGAACACGTTCATTTGGTGCAATAGGTATATTTGCTATTCCAGAGATGGGAAGATTCTACAGACATGTGCTTATTGAAGGCAATTTTCCACATCATGGTGCAGTTGCATTCGGACATTTTGGAAAGACACTTTTTGATGTGTTTAAGTATATCGGCGTTGAGGATGTGTCATTCAACCAGCCTAAGGGCATGCTTTACAAGAGCGAGAACCCATTTGCATAAACAGGTGCGGTTATAGATATATGATTGTGGAAAGGAGTCTGGCATGAATTATATAGGAATTGATCTTGGAACTTCATCGGTTAAGCTTGTTCTTATGGACACAGCAGGACATATTATTGCAAATGTGTCTAAGAGTTATCCGATTGATTACCCTAAGGCCGGCTGGTCAGAGCAGAATCCTTATGACTGGTATGATGCATGTATGGAAGGCATGAAGGAGCTGCTTGACGGACAGGATGAATCAACAGTTGGTGGTATCAGCTTTGGTGGACAGATGCATGGACTTGTTATTCTTGATAAGAATGATGAGGTTATTAGACCAGCTATTTTATGGAATGACGGAAGAACAACGAAGCAGTGTGAGTACCTGAATGAAGTGATAGGCAGGGATAAGTTATCAGAATATACAGCAATATTGCATTTGCAGGTTTCACAGCACCTAAGATATTGTGGGTGAAGGAGAATGAACCGGATAATTTTGCTAAGATAGACAAGATAATGCTTCCAAAGGATTATATTGCGTATCGTCTTACAGGTGTGCATTGTACAGATGTTTCAGATGCTTCGGGCATGCTGCTGTTTGATGTGAAGAATAGGCGTTGGTCGCGCCAGATGCTTGATATATGTGGCGTGACAGAGGCACAGATGCCACGCATCTTTGAAAGTAGTGAGTGTGTTGGTACGGTAAAGAAGAATATTGCAGATGAGCTTGGAATAGGAAGTGAAGTAATTGTTGCAGCCGGTGCAGGTGATAATGCAGCTGCTGCAGTAGGCACTGGTACTGTCGGTGACGGACACTGCAATATTTCTTTGGGAACAAGCGGCACGATATTCATTTCAAGCAAGGAATTCGGAGTGGATTCCAATAATGCACTGCATTCTTTCGCACATGCGGATGGAAAATATCATCTTATGGGCTGTATATTAAGTGCAGCATCAGCTAATGGATGGTGGATGGACAAGATACTCGGAACTAATGATTACACAGGTGAACAGTCGCAGATAACAGATGATGACCTTGGCAATAATAATGTGTATTTCCTTCCATATCTGATGGGTGAGAGATCACCGCATAATGACGAATTTGCAAGAGGTACATTTACAGGAATGACAATGGATACTGAGCGTAAGGATATGACACAGGCAGTTCTGGAAGGCGTTGCATTTGCAATAAGGGACTGCTTCGAGGTTGCTAAGAGTTTAAGTATTAAGGTGGAGTCAACCCGTATGTGCGGTGGTGGCGCTAAGTCAGAACTGTGGTGCAAGATTATGGCTAATGTACTTGGAATTCCTGTGGAACTGTTAGAGTCAGAGGAAGGTCCTGCTATGGGTGCGGCAATGCTTGCCATGGTTGCAGCCGGGGAGTATAATTGCGTTGAAGATGCGTCTAATGCTCTCGTTAAAGTACGAAAGACAATAAGGCCAGACGAGAAGATGATAGAAAGATACGAGGATAAATACAATAAGTTCAGATGTATCTATCCTGCAATGAAGAATGTATTCAGAACAATTAATGAGTGATTAACAAGGAGAATTTTATTATGAAGTTTTTTATTGATACTGCAAATGTTGAGGATATCCGTAAGGCTAATGACATGGGAGTTATCTGTGGAGTAACCACTAATCCATCCCTTATCGCCAAAGAAGGAAGAGATTTCAAGGAAGTTATCAAGGAGATTACTTCAATTGTTGACGGACCTATAAGTGGCGAGGTTAAGGCTACTACTGAGGATGCAGAAGGAATGATCAAAGAGGGAAGAGAGATTGCAGCAATCCACCCTAACATGGTTGTTAAGATTCCTATGACAGTTGAAGGCCTTAAGGCTACTAAGGTGTTATCATCTGAGGGAATAAAGGTTAATGTTACATTAATATTCTCAGCTAATCAGGCACTTTTAGCTGCAAGAGCAGGTGCAGCATATGTGTCCCCTTTCCTTGGAAGACTTGATGATATATCACAGCCGGGCATTAATCTTATTCAGGATATTGCAGATATATTTGCTAATTATGATCTTAAGACAGAGATTATCTGTGCAAGTGTAAGAAATCCAATACATATTACAGACTGCGCACTTGCAGGTGCTGATATTGCAACAGTACCATATAAGGTAATTGAGCAGATGGTTCATCATCCGCTTACAGATGCAGGAATTGAGAAGTTCAAGAAAGATTATATTGCTGTATTTGGCGAATAATGTAACTGACACACAAGTTAACCGGGATTAAGCGAGAGGTAATGGATGGATTCATCACAGAAACTAACGAACACGGATGTAAAAAAACTTAATAAAAACCGTATATTCAGACTGATATATAATTCGGATAAGATATCAAGGCAGGAGATAGCAGACCAGTTAGGTCTGTCTCTGCCGACGGTCAATCAGAATCTTAAGATGCTCATGGAAGATGGGCTTATAGAATATGTTGGCAATTTCACTTCAACGGGTGGAAGAAGGGCACAGGCAATTACTATTAATAATAATGCAAGAAAAGCTATCAGCGTGAATATCAAAGCTGACTATATTAATGTAGATGTAGTCGGGCTTAAAGGTCAGATTATATACAGTATGGCTGTTAAAGCACATTTTAGCAAGAGCAGTGCATATATTGAGAAGATTACAGATGCGGTAAGACATGCAGTGGATTATGTTGGAGCAGACGCAGATGACATTCTGGGAGTTGGCATTACAGTTCCGGGAATACTTGATGATGAAAAGCAGATTCTTATCTCAGCACCACCATTAAAAGCTAAGAACTATGATTTTACAAGGCTTATATCAGCTATTGATTATCCGGTCGTAGTAATGAACGATGCGAGGGCAGAGGCATACGCAGACCACTGGTTTAATGGAAAGCCTGAAGATGAAAAAATATATATTATGCTTGGTGAAGGTGTCGGAGGTGCATATATTAACGCTTCCGCAATCAGAAATGGTGTTCATAACCGTGGTGGCGAATTCGGACATATGGTTATTCACCCTGGAGGAAAGCAGTGCCTGTGTGGTAAGAAGGGCTGTTTTGAAGCATATGTTTCAGAAAAGGTATTATCATCAGAGCTTGATATGACACTTGACAATTTCTTTGAACTGGCAGCACAGGGAAATAAGAATAATTCCAATGTGTTAGATGAATATATGGACAATCTGGCTCTTGGAATTAATAACATATACACAATGATGGACTGTGATATTGTTCTTGGCGGAACAGTTGCACCATATCTTAAGCAATATGAGAATAGTATTAAAGAACGTCTTGTTAATGATTATTCCTTTGATACTGATGCGGATTATTTAAGAATATCAGATGGCGGTGGCAGAAAATCAGGGCTTGGTGCAGCATTAAGCTTTGTCGCCAGATTTATTGATGGTGTGGAGTAATGAAAGCTTATAAGATAGCGTGAAGTAGTGATTCTTGCTGCATGAGTGCCGAATGCTATGATGCGTCAGAGGGTTGCATAAGCTTGGAATGTCTCTGTGTTTACCTATAAAAAAGATGTAAAGTGTGTGATTTATAGGTGAATTTCAAATCTGACTATTAAGATAGATAAAAATAATGCTTAAAATACCTATAAGGAGTCGATTAATGACTTCTTATAGGTGTTTTTTTGCTTTGAAGAAGAATTTTTGCTGAAATTGGTTGGAAAACTCCTATAAATTAGTTGAAATAATGGGTTTTATAGGATAAGAACCTGAGAAAAAGATACTTACAGGCTGAAAAATCGTGAATTATATGAAAAGTTACCTATAAATTAACAGGTATGAGGATTCTAATAGGACAGAAGCGAAAATAAACACATAAGAAACACATACATGAGTGTTTTATAGGAAATGAGTTTCCAGTATCACTCATCAAGACTTTTCATCTTCATTGCACTCATAAGTCCTCTCGCTGATAATAAACCTGGGTCTATTCTTGACCTCCATATATATCTTCCCGATGTATTCCCCGATAACGCCAAGGCACATAAGTTGTATTCCGCCCATGAAGCATACGATACATACTGTACTTGCCCAGCCGGTTACTGTGTTGCCGAGCAGGTTGTCTACTACAGCCCATATAACACCGATAAAGCTGAGGATTGAAACGATGATACCAAGTGACATAACAAGGCGGAGTGGTTTTACACTAAGGCTTGTTATGCCGTTTAAGGCAAGGTTAAGCATTTTGCTGAAAGGATAGTGCGACTTTCCGGCAAGTCGTTCGCTTCTTGAATAATATACGCTTGTACTTTTAAAACCGACAAGCGGGATAAGCCCACGAAGGTACAGATTAGTTTCTTTGAATTGTGCCAGTTCATTAATCACACGCTTTGATAAAAGCCTGTAATCGGCATGGTTATATACAGTTTCTGCGCCAAGCTTTGCCATGATTTTATAGAAGCCTTTGGCTGTGTTTCTTTTAAAAAATGTATCTGTTGAACGGTCATTTCTTACACCATAGACGATATCACAACCATCGTGGTAAGCGTCAACCATATCTTCCATTGTATGAATGTCATCCTGTCCGTCACAATCTATAGATATAGTCATATCGGCATACTGAGAAGCCTCTATAAGACCGGCAAGTACACTGCTCTGGTGTCCGCGGTTGCGGCTCTGACTTATTCCGATGAAATGCTTATCTTTCTTTGATAAATCCGTAATGATATCCCATGTACTGTCAGAACTTCCATCATTAACAAACATTATCCTGCTGTCAGAACTGATTTTGCCGGCTTTGATAAGATGGTTAAGTTCATCAAGAAACATGCCTGAAGTAACAGGCAGAACCTGTTCCTCGTTGTAGCATGGAATTACAATATATAAACAATCAGGTCTGTTCATAAAAACCTCCCGTTAAAGTTTTTGTTGTTCAATAGTGTATTCCCTGTATTGTCTGTAACTCTTATTATCCTGATTAAGAATAATAAAACTGTTGAAAATAATTGCTATGAATAAAAGAATTACAGCGAATACACCACATTTGTATAAATGCTTCTTTGTGACATAGGACAGTTTCTTTGCCATGCTGTAAAAACCAATAATACTAAGAGGCAGTAACAGCATGAAATAAGGAAGCGTGTACTGGCATTTGCCTTCCCAGAACAGGTGGAATATGAAACCGCCTATAAAAGTAAGCGGAAGCACAGCAGCACCTGCGAAAGTACCTTCAATAAGTGTATTCACAGCATAAAGCATACTTCCCAATAAAATAATACTCTGCATTATATTAAGAAATGCGATAAATGTTGAACTTCCCTTTAGTGAAAGAATATCCGAGATAACAGGGCTTTTCTCAATATCACTGCTACGGACATTGGTTATCCAGAAACACTGAAATTCAGGGTTATTCCACTGAGAGGCAACTTTCTTCGAAAGAAATGATGTAAATGCTTTGTGGTCGTTTTTATATGTGTCAATATAACCTTTAATCTCTGCTTTAGAAACCTCAGCTTCTTTCTTAGTATCGTAATCGTTATTCTCATAAAATGCAGCAATACGCCCGCTGTACCAGCCGTCTGCATAAACATTGCCATCAGATGGGTGAAGTCCCATTGCAATCCATGTCCAGCTTGAAGCACCGCTTCCAAGATTGCAGCCGGAAATCTTTTCGATAACAAGCTTTGGAACAATGGCCTGAATTGCAAATCCTGCAATTACGGCACATGTAACAAGAATAATCTGTATATTTCTGTGTCTTAGTGCTTCTGCAACCGTATAGATTATGAGCGCAATCATGAATATAAGATAATTATTCTTAACCATAACGCTTAACATCATGGAAACAGCACTTATAACAATATATGAAATCTTAAAGCTGTTAAACTCTTTAAGGCTGTCAATAAAAAGCATTGTGTATTTGAAAGCGGAAGTGGCAAAGAATAATCCTGCAACATTGCCATATATGAATACGCTGTAGAGAGTCCATGGGAAAAACAGAATTCCAAGTATAATAGTGGACAGGCTTGCAATCCGCGGAAGCTTTAAAATCCCAAGTATGTCAGAAAACATCTTGTAAGTGAATACAATCATCACAACATTAAGAAGCTGCCAGAATAAGTAATTATAGTCACCAACTATGAAACCTATAATGTATTCAATGAACAGAAGCCCAATCTGGTTAGTGTATTTTGATATATAGCCATTGTACCGGAATGCCGAATAATCACCGTTTCTAAGTCCTCTTGCAGCATCAAGTACATAATACTGGTCAGCGCCTGCATTACTCTGCGTAAGCAGAACCCAGGCAGCACCGCTTATACCAATTATAATAAGACATATATTGCGGATTCGTATAAATGTTTTCTCGTTATTGGAAAGATAACTGTTAATTCTGGTGAAAATGTTATTTCTCACAAGATAAAAGACTGCAGCAATAAGAACTACAAGTATGATTATATGAAGCCATACATGGTCTCCTGTGTAATAAGTGCGTTCACTTGCATCAGCTGTCAGTCTGCTCGTACTGAAAATGCTTAGCAGAAACAGCCATATGTTAATAATAAGAAACAGACCTAAAACAATATATCTGTATACTGAATAAAGAGTTTTAGACATAATATTCTTCCCCCAGTTGGAATTAATGAAATACTAATCTAAATAATAACATATGATTACATCTATTGAAAGTTGTAAAATCAAATGATTTTGATTATAATGTAGTCATATTTTTTTTGGAGGATATAAACAATGATAGCTGATTCAATGGTTTCTTTAGTAAAAAACAGTTCGGTAATCCGTGCAATGTTCGAGGAAGGCAACAGACTTGCCAAGTTATACGGAGCAGAAAATGTGTATGATTTCTCACTTGGTAACCCTAATGTTCCAGCACCTGCAGAGGTTAATGAAGCAGTTAAGGATATAGTAGATAATGAAGAATCAACATTTATACATGGCTATATGAGTAATGCAGGATATGAGGATGTGAGACAGACTATAGCTGAGTCACTTAATAGAAGATTCGGAACACATTTTAACCATACTAATATTGTAATGACTGTTGGAGCAGCAGGCGGGCTTAATACAATATTCAAGACATTACTTAATCCGGGCGAAGAGGTTATGACATTTGCGCCATTCTTTGGTGAATACAGGAATTATGTAAGCAATTTTGGCGGAAAATTAGTGGTTGTTTCACCTAATACTGTGGATTTCCAGCCTAAGCTTGACGAGTTTGAAGCAAAGATAACACCTAAGACAAGAGCTGTTATCGTTAATAATCCTAATAACCCGACAGGTGTTGTATATTCAGAGGATACTATAAAGAAGATGGCTGCTATTATGGATAAGAAGCAGAAGGAGTACGGAACAGAGATTTACTTAATAGCAGATGAACCATACAGAGAGTTAGCTTATGACGGTGTTGATGTTCCATATCTTACTAAATATTACGACAATACTATTGTTGGTTATTCATACAGTAAGTCGCTTTCACTTCCAGGTGAGCGAATCGGATATCTTGTTATTCCTGATGAGGTTACAGATTCAGAAGATGTTAAGTCAGCAGCTTCTGTAGCTACAAGAATTTTAGGATTCGTTAATGCGCCTTCACTTATGCAGAGAGTTGTTGCAAAATGTGTTGATGCACAGGTTAATCTTGAGGCATATGACAAGAACAGAAAGGCAATATACGAAGGACTCACAAAGTTAGGCTTTGAATGTGTAAAGCCAGAGGGTGCTTTCTATCTTTTCGTAAAGTCACCTGTTGAAGATGAAACTGTTTTCTGTGAGGCAGCCAAGAAACACAATATACTTATGGTTCCTGCGTCATCATTTGGATGCCCAGGATATGTTAGAATTGCATACTGTGTATCTTATGAGACAATTGTTAATTCATTACCACATTTTGCAGAAGTTGCTAAAGAGATGGGATTATAATTATTCGTGAAAGAAGAGGACTTATATATGAAGACATGGGAGAAGAATATCAGAAGAGTTGAGCCATATGTGCCGGGAGAGCAGCCTAAGGTTAAAGATGTTGTAAAGCTTAATACCAACGAGAATCCATATCCTCCAACACCTAAGGTGCATGAGGCAGCAGAGAGAATGAATATAAGTGATTTAAGACTTTATCCGGATCCTGAGGTTACAGACCTTGTACATGCAATTGCAGCTTATTATGGAATGAATGATAATCAGGTATTCGTAGGAGTTGGTTCTGATGATGTATTGTCAATGTGTTTCCTGACATTCTTTAATTCAGACAAGCCAATACTGTTTCCTAATATCTCATATTCTTTCTACAGTGTATGGGCTGACCTTTACAGAATTCCATATGAGAAGCAGCCGCTTGATAAGGATTTTAATATAATTCCAGAAGATTATTACAAGGAGAATGGCGGAGTGGTATTCCCTAACCCTAATGCTCCTACAGCACTTTATATGGAACTTGATAAGGTTGAAGATATTATTAAACATAATCAGGATGTAGTTGTTATTGTTGATGAGGCTTATATTGATTTTGGCGGAAAGTCAGCAATGGAGCTTGTCAATAAGTATGAAAATGTGTTGGTTGTACAGACATTTTCTAAATCACGTTCAATGGCTGGTATGAGAATAGGTTACTGTTTCGGTAATCCTGAGCTTATAAAGGCACTTAATGATGTCAAATTCTCATTCAATTCGTACACAATGAACAGAACTTCAATAAGCTATGGCATTGAGTCTGTCAATGATAAGGAATACTTTGAAGAGTGCGTGGGTAAGATAGTTAAGACCAGAGAGAATGCTAAGGAAAGACTTTCACAGTTAGGCTTCTCATTCCCTGACTCTAAGGCTAACTTTATATTTGCAACACACAAGAGTGTTTCGGCTAAGGAAATATTTGAAAAACTTAAAGAAAAGAACATATTTGTCAGATATTTTAACCAGCCACTTATTGATAATTACTTAAGAATTTCAATAGGAACTGATGAGCAGATGGAAAAGCTTTACGCTGCGTTAGAAGAGATAACAGGACAGGTTAAGTAATATGGGAATACCTTTTGAACAGAGAAATTTTCAGAAAGAGCTTGAAAAGAAGATAGCGGGCTTCCAGAAGGACGGAATTGTACCGACTCTGCTTCTTCACAGCTGCTGTGCACCGTGTAGCAGCCATTGCATAGAGTATCTTTCTGATTATTTCCATATAACTGTATTCTACTATAATCCGAATATATCTGTTGAGGAAGAGTACAGAAAAAGAGTTGAAGAACAGAAGAGATTCATCAGTGAATTTCCGGCAAAGTATAATGTTTCCTTCATAGAAGGCGATTATGATACTAAAGAATTCTATGACATAGCTAAAGGATATGAACAGTGCAGGGAAGGTGGGGAAAGGTGCTTCCGCTGTTATGAGCTGAGACTGCGAAAGACCTGTGAGACTGCAAAGGCTGGTGGATTTGATTATTTTACGACAACGCTTACAATAAGTCCTCTAAAGAACAGCGTCAGGCTTAATGAAATAGGTTTAAAGCTTTCAGAGGAATATGATATGCCTTATCTTTTATCTGATTTTAAGAAAAAAGAGGGATATAAGCGTTCTATTGAGCTTTCACATGAGTATAATCTATACAGGCAGAATTATTGCGGATGTGTCTATTCGCGTTGATTTTTGTATAGGGAGTATGATATACTAAAACAAGATTTTGTGGTGATTAAATTTAAAGAGTAGATTGCATTATAATGCGTGAATTGGAGGATAATACTATGGCAAAGAAACATGGATTGGCTAAGGTTGTTTTAGGAGTAGGCGCTGCTGCT
>UMIS01015558.1_pt1 | contig 14406 bp, 6 predicted proteins | sample 1965801 | NCBI WGS metagenome assembly UMIS01 (sample SAMEA4836128, study PRJEB28245) | human gut metagenome | biome: gut microbiome; material: fecal sample | place: Denmark | collected 2008
CACTGCGGAGCAGCATGATGGAGAAATACACGAACCTGACGGCAGGGGAACTGACGAAGCAGGAACCTGGTACTATCGTATCCCGGTTCGTAGGAGATGTGGATACGGTGGAGAACCTGTTTACCTCCGGAATCATCAGCATGTTCGCCGATGCCTGTAAGATTATAAGTATCCTGGTGGTGATCTGGTTAAAAAACAGAGGACTGGCGATCGTACTTTTGATCCTGCTGCCATTTCTGTATTGGTTCACCCGGACGGTGCAGAAAAACATGCTGAAAGCCCAGATCGGGAACCGTCGTGCTGTGGGCAGAGCCTCCGGACATGTGCCGGAGACGCTGCACAATATCCGCACCATTCATACGCTGGGAAAAGAGCGCTATATGGAGGAACGGTATGATGAATATATTGCGGAGAGTTATCGCGCGGTAGATCGCACGAATTTCTATGATGCTATTTATTCCCCGGTGATCCTGATCCTGAATGCTATCGTGGTGGCGGTTGTGATGCTGTTTTCTGCCTCCGGTAATGCAAAGGTGTTGACACTGTTCGGTATGTCTGCCGGTACAGCGGTAGCGGTAATTAACTATATCTCCCAGATCTTTACCCCAGTGGAGAGTCTGGGAATGGAGATCCAGACCATACAGTCCGCCGTTGCGGGCGTGCACCGGATCAATGAATTCTATGCGCTGGAGGAATTGCCGGAGAGAGTACGGAATTTGGAGACTCCGGTGGTCACAGAGGAAGAGACGCCGTTTGTGGAACTGCAAAACGTGACCTTTACTTATGAGGATGACAGCCGTAAAATCCTGCATCACTTAAGCTTCCAAGTGTATCCCGGAGAACAGGTGACACTGTCCGGAAGAACCGGAGCAGGGAAGAGTACGGTCTTCAAACTGTTGTTGGGACTCTATCAGCCGGGAGAGGGTAAAGTGCTGATTCAGGGAAGAGATGCTTTTCAGATTCCGGAAAATGAAAAACGCAGCCTGTACGGCTATGTGGAGCAGACTTTTCACAGAGTACCCGGTACCGTGAAGGATCAGATCACGCTGTATGACGATTCTTTTACTATGGAAGAGGTACGGGAGGCTGCAACAATTGCGGGACTGGATGCAACGATAGAACAGCTGGAAAAAGGCTATGACACGATCTGTACTTCGGAGATCTTCTCGCAGGGGCAGTGGCAGCTGTTATCCATTGCCAGAGCCGCCGTGGCGAAGCCGAAGCTCCTTCTGCTGGATGAGATTACGGCAAATCTGGATGCCCAGACCGAAGAAGAGGTGCTGCAGGCACTGAAGAGGGCTTCCAAAGGACGTACCGTAATCTCGATTTCGCATAGAGTGAACGCGGAGACAGGACGGATCATTACATTTTAATCCATCCAAATGCATTTGCCACAGAACTTAATAAAATAATCGCAGCAAATACCGGGCAGAGATACTTGATCATGAAGTTGAATATCTTTTTGCGGCGGAAAGCGGCTTCTCCGTTCATGACTTCTTCCTCCACAGCCTTTACTCCGATGACGCGGGATACCAGCAGACAGATGGTGATGGCAGCGATAGGCATCATTACGGAGTTGGTCAGGAAATCGAAGAAATCAAGGAACTGCATGCCGATGATCTTCACAGCACCAAGCGGTCCGTAACCCAGTGAGGATAACGTTCCCAGTGCCAGCATGATCACACCCATGATCACGGTAGATTTTTTACGACCCCAGCCAAGCTCGTCCTCGAAAGTAGACACAGCACTTTCGGTAAGTGCAATGGAGCTGGTCATGGCTGCAAACAGTACCAGTACGAAGAACATAATACCTACGAAGGTGCCCATTCCCATGCTGTCGAAGACCTTGGGAAGTGTGATGAACATCAGGGAAGGACCAGCCTGTAAGGTATCGGGATCCCCACCGGAAAATGCGAACACGGCGGGAATGATCATCAGACCTGCCATGATGGCGATGGCGGTATCAAAGATCTCCACATTTTTCGTGGAACCTTCAATGGAGACATCTTTTTTCATATAAGAGCCGAAGGTGATGAGGATACCCATGGCAATGGACAGAGAGTAGAACATCTGCCCCATGGCAGCTACGACTGTCATCCAGGAGAAATTCGCGGGATTCGGGATCAGGAAATACTTCACACCGCTCAGGGCTCCCGGTCTGGTAACGGAATAGACTGTGATGACCACAGAGAGCACTACCAGGATCGGCATCATAATGCGGGATACACGCTCGATACCGTTGCGGACACCGGCGTAGATGATGCCCAGAGTACACAGAGTGAATACGATAAAGCACAGCTCTGTAGAGACACCATTGGAAATAAACGTGGAAAAATAACCGTCCGCTGCCAGATCATGTCCGTGACCCTTGGCATATTCCACCAGATACTTGATCACCCATCCACCAATGACGGAATAATAAGGAACGATCAGAATAGGAATAATAGCGTTGATCCATCCACCGAAGGACAGCCATTTGGACTTCCCAAAGGTATGAAAGGCACCCACGGGGCTTTTACCTGTCATGCGTCCCAGTGAAGTCTCTGCCACGATCATGCTATAACCGAAGGTAAGCGCCAGGATAATATAGATCAACAGGAAGATACCGCCGCCGTATTTGGCTGCCAGATACGGGAAACGCCAGATATTGCCTAAGCCTACGGATGCTCCGGCAGCCGACAGAACGAAGCCGATCTTGCCGGAAAATGAACTTCTGTTATTATTTTTGTGATTCATAGTTTAAACTCTCCCATAAAAAATTGTCGTAAACAGAATAAGTGTAACATAGAAATAAGGAAAATACAGTACGAAATAGTCTGATTGAGAATTGAAAAATTCGATAATGCAAGAGTGAAAATTGAATGGATGCATTTTAATTTTAATATAAAACAATAATTCTGAGGAAAAATACAGAACTGCTATAAATATAAGCCAGTAATGGCACTGCTGAATGACGGTGTATCTGGCAATTTAAAGTATATTTTTTCCTGCATTTCGCATACTAACTGCAACGTTAATGATTAGTAATGCGAGATGATGATTTATCTTACGCAATATGTCATGGAGGAAAAAATGATGAAAGCAACTGGAATTGTAAGAAGAATAGATGACCTGGGACGCATCGTGATCCCGAAGGAGATCCGCCGCACGTTACACATCAGAGAGAGTGATCCGCTGGAGATCTTCACCGACAGAGAGGGGCAGGTCATCCTGAAAAAATATTCCCCTATCGGAGAGATGACCACATTTGCCAAACAGTATGCGGAGAGCCTGGCACAGGTGTCGGGACATGCCACACTGATCGCGGACAGAGACCAGTTCATCGCCGTCTCAGGAGGCTGTAAGCAACTGTTAAATAAATCCGTGAGCCGTCAACTGGAAGAGAAGGTCAATAATAGAGAGACTGTGATTGCCGCAAAAGGAGACCGCAACTATGTCAACATTGCGGAAGACATTGCCGTGGACTATGCCTGGCAGCTGATCACGCCGATCATCTGCGAAGGGGACATCATCGGAAGTGTGATCCTGTTGGAAAATGACGGGAAGAGCAAAATGGGAGAAGTGGAGCAGAAACTGGCTCTGTCTGCGGCAGGCTTCCTGGGCAGACAGATGGAACAATAAATAATTACTTTGTTTATTTACAATTTGGAATAGAAAAGTGCAACCAGTTGCAAAAATCTTTTCCAAAAATGAAGCAAGTATATTGATTTTCAGTTAAATTATCCATATAATAGAATAGAAAAGTGTAACTAGTTGCAAAAACCTATTCCAGGGAGAAAATATATGGATATTCGCAGAGATTTCTATTTGGAAAAGTTAATAAAAAGAAAGAGCAATGGATTAATCAAGGTGATTACCGGTATTCGAAGATGTGGTAAGTCTTATCTGCTGAATAACATTTTCTATCATCATTTGTTAGATTCCGGTGTGGAAGCAGACCATATTATACGGTTTGCCTTTGATTCTGCGGATGATCTTTACCTGATCGGTGAAAGTCTTATTCAGATCGAAAAGGAAAAGCGGGGTGTGGATCCGGAGAAATTTATGGCATATATTCGGTCGAAAACTACAGGAGAGGGAATATATTATCTGCTGTTGGATGAAATTCAGATGCTGGATTGTTTTGAGGCTGTTTTGAATGGATACCTTCGCAAAGAGAATATTGATGTGTTTGTGACGGGAAGTAACGCAAAACTGTTGTCAAAGGATATTGCTACGGAATTTGCAGGCAGGGGTGATGAAATTCATATGTACCCTCTCAGCTTTGCTGAATTTATGTCTGTTCATAACGGAGATAAATATACCGGGTTATCTGAATATATGCTTTACGGTGGAATTCCATTAGTGGTTCTGCGGGATGGTGCCGGGGATAAGGCAACAGCGCTGCAGAATTTATTTAACGAAATTTATATCCGTGATATTACGAAACGGAATCGTATAAAGAATATTGGGGAATTGGAAGATCTGCTAAATATTCTTTCCTCTGCGATCGGTTCGTTGACCAATCCGGAAAAACTAAAGAACACTTTTAAAACCGTGAAGAAATCTAAAATTACTTCTGCAACCATAAAGAAATATTTGGATTACTTTGAAGATTCTTTTTTGATAGAGTCAGCACAGCGTTATGATATTAAGGGAAAGTCATATATAGAGACTCCTAAGAAATATTATTTTTCTGATTTGGGGCTTCGGAATGCCAGAATTAATTTCCGGCAGTTGGAGCAGACACATTCCATGGAAAATGTAATCTATAACGAACTCCGGATGCGGGGATATAGTGTGGATGTAGGTGTTGTCCCTATCGCAGAAAAAGATTTGGAAGGAAAGGTAAACCGCAGGCAGCTGGAAGTGGATTTTGTCTGCAATCTTGGTTCTGCCAGATATTACATTCAATCGGCATATTCTCTTCCGGATGAAGCAAAGCGGACGCAGGAAATCCGACCGTTCCGGAAGATTGATGACTCTTTTAAGAAAATTGTCATTACAAAAGATATTGTGCAACCATATTATGATGAATATGGTATTCTGACAATCAATATTTATGATTTCCTGTTGAATCCGGAATGCCTGCAAGGTTAAAGATAACAAGATCAGAAACAAATAAAAAACGGTCGTAACCGGGTTAAGATATCACCTGGTTACGACCGTTTGTCTTACCGATATATAATTTCTCATCAGCTTCTTTTAATAATGTATGAACATCTTTGTCAGACTCACAGACCAGTCCGAAGGTCATATTTATCTTCACGTGTTGCCCTTCGTAGAGTGTATCCAGTTCGTGGATTTTGTCCATGAGAAGCTCCAACTGTTTCCGTGCTTCTGCAAGATCTACATTTTCAAATACCAGTAGAAATTCCTCACCACCCCAACGCGCGGCAAAGCCACGGCGCCACATATGCTGCTTCAGCAGGGCAGAGACATTTTTCAGTACGGCATCCCCACATTCGTGACCGTAGGTATCATTAACCTTTTTGAAAAAGTCAATATCTCCGATGGCGAGCGCAAAAGAATGGCGGGAGGATTGGGCTTCCTCGAAGATCTGGCGCAGCTTTTTTTCCCCGCTGCGTCGGTTGTACAGCTCGGTCAGGGCATCCTGCTCGATCATGGTACGAAGAGAGCGCTGCATGGACAGGGCACAGCGACCGATATCACCTAATTCATCACTGCGTTTTGTTACGGAATGATCCAGTGTGGCGTTCAGATTCCCGGAGGCTACCTCCGACAGGAAGCTGTGAATATGGAGTAATACAGCCACGAATCTTCTGGTGTAAAAATAGATGCAGACAGCCACGAGAGCCACAAAACCGATGATCAGCCATGTCAGCGGATAGACATAACGTTGAATGGATTGAGATACGGCGGCACTGGATTTTCCTATAAAAAGCATGCCAACTATGCTGCCGTCCTGATTGCGGACAGGACTATAATAGGAAAAATAAGACTTTCCATTGATCAGAGTGTTGATATAAAAATGATCTTCACCGGTATTCAGAACATCACGGATCACCACATCCGGAGCACCGGAGCCGACAATGCGGTCACCCTGGGCATTATACAGAGTCGTCAGAATGCGGGTATCCTGATAGAACAGGGTGATGTCCAGTCCGGTATCCTCTTTGAATTGATCAAACAGAGAATATTCACGGGTGATATCTACATCGCCCTTATACAGAAGGTAGGCAACATCACCTTCCAGCCGGTAATCGCCGGGATAGGCAGCGTTCAGAAGTGTAGTGGCACTTTTGGTGGCATCATACAATTCACGTTCCACTTCCTGATACATAGTTTTTGTGAACCATTGGGAAGTGAAAAACAACATCATGATCCCCAGCGTCAGCAGGGGAATCAGGCCGATCGCCTGCAGAGTATATGATATTTTACCGCCGCTTCTTTTCGGCGTATTTTGCGTATTTTCCATAGAATTCCCTGCCCCTTCCGGTAAGATCGGTACACATATCAGTCTTAAAATAATTATATGAAATAAATGTCGGAAAAGCAAGAAAGAAAAGCTTTCTAAGCAAATGATAACATCCGGCTTGACAACGCAAAAAAATGAGATATATAATAGCGGTATATCAAAAATGCATTGACGAAGAGAGTAACTTTTCCGCAGAAAGGCAAAGCGAGCCGGTGATGGTGAGAGACCGGTGCGAGTAAGGGAATCGTGAAAATCACTTCTGAGCTGTCAGAACAAAAGCCCAGGTCAGTAGTTCTGAACGGAATCCCGCCGTTACCGGGAAGCATATCACTCCTGTGAGATGACACATGTGGAATCATATAGGAAGTATGTTGTAAGAGGTGGTTAACGAATGCATGAGCTTCGTCCTGTTACGGGACGGAGCTTTTTTCATCCTCAGTTTCAGAAAAGAAAGGAAGCGCACTATGTACAAGCAGGTACCCACAAGCCTGAATTTCGTAGACCGTGAGAAAGCCGTCGAGAAATTCTGGGAAGACAACAACATTTTCAAAAAAAGTATGGAACACCGTAAGGAAGGCGAGACCTATACCTTCTACGACGGACCGCCTACCGCCAACGGTAAGCCCCACATCGGTCATGTAGAGACCCGTACCATCAAGGATATGATCCCCAGATACCGTACCATGAAGGGATATATGGTTCCCCGTAAGGCAGGCTGGGATACTCACGGACTTCCCGTAGAGCTGGAAGTTGAGAAGCTGCTGGGTCTGGATGGCAAGGAGCAGATCGAGGAATACGGTCTGGCACCTTTCATTGACAAATGTAAAGAGAGCGTTTGGAAATACAAGGGAATGTGGGAAGATTTCTCCCGTACTGTTGGTTTCTGGGCTGACATGGATAACCCTTATGTTACCTACGATGACAACTTCATCGAGTCCGAATGGTGGGCACTGAAGACCATTTGGGATAAGGGACTTCTGTACAAGGGCTTCAAGATCGTTCCCTATTGCCCTCGCTGCGGAACCCCGCTGTCCAGCCACGAAGTGGCACAGGGCTATAAGGCAGTCAAAGAGCGTTCCGCTATTGTACGTTTCAAGGTAAAGGGCGAGGATGCATATTTCCTGGCATGGACCACCACCCCCTGGACTCTTCCTTCCAACGTGGCACTGTGCGTGAACCCGGAGGAGACCTACCTGAAGGTGAAGGCCGCCGACGGTTATACCTATTATATTGCAAAGGCACTGGCAGACAAGGTTCTGGGACGTCTTGCAGAAGAAGGCAAGGATGCTTACGAAGTACTGGAGACTTATGTTGGTAAGGATCTGGAGTACAAGGAGTATGAGCCTCTGTACAAGTGTGCGGGAGATGCCGCCAAGAAGCAGAAGAAAAAGGCACATTTCGTAACCTGCGACGGTTATGTAACCATGACCGACGGTACCGGTATCGTTCATATCGCACCGGCTTTCGGTGAAGACGACAGCCGTATCGGACGTAATTACGAGCTGCCCTTCGTACAGTTCGTAGACGGCAAGGGTGATCTGACCGCAGAGACCCCTTATGCCGGAAAATTCGTAAAAGATGCAGATCCTCTGGTACTTAAGGATCTGGATGCAGAGGGCAAGCTGTTCGATGCACCGAAGTTCGAGCATGATTATCCCTTCTGCTGGAGATGTGATACTCCGCTGATCTATTATGCAAGAGAGTCCTGGTTCATCAAGATGACCGCTGTGAAGGATGATCTGGTACGTAATAATAAGACCATCAACTGGATCCCCGCTTCTATCGGTGAGGGACGTTTCGGCAACTGGCTGGAGAATATTCAGGACTGGGGCGTATCCCGTAACCGTTACTGGGGTACTCCGTTAAATATCTGGGAGTGCGAATGCGGACATCAGCATTCCATCGGCAGCCGTGAAGAGCTGTACAAGATGAGCGGCAATGAGAAGGCGAAGACCGTAGAATTCCATCGTCCTTACATCGACGAGATCACCATCACCTGCCCCGAGTGCGGCAAGCAGATGAAGCGTGTTCCTGAGGTAATCGACTGTTGGTTCGACTCCGGAGCAATGCCTTTTGCACAGCATCATTATCCGTTTGAAAACAAGGATCTGTTCGAGCAGCAGTTCCCCGCTGACTTTATCTCCGAGGCAGTGGACCAGACCCGTGGATGGTTCTACTCTCTGTTGGCAGAATCCACCCTGCTCTTCAATAAGGCTCCTTACAAGAACGTTATCGTTATGGGTCATGTACAGGATGAGAACGGTCAGAAGATGAGTAAGAGTAAGGGCAATGCGGTAGATCCCTTCAACGCACTGGAGACCTACGGTGCAGATGCCATCCGTTGGTATTTCTACACCAGTTCCGCACCCTGGCTGCCGAAGAGATTCTCCGGCAAGGCCGTACAGGAAGGACAGCGTAAATTCATGGGTACCCTGTGGAACACCTACGCATTCTTCGTACTGTATGCAAATATTGATAATTTTGATGCTTCCAAATATACACTGGAATACGACAAACTGCCCGTAATGGATAAGTGGCTGCTGTCCAAGCTGAACTCTACCGTTGCAGAAGTAGACAGCAATCTGGACCAGTACCGTATCCCCGAGGCTGCCAAGGCTCTGCAGGACTTCGTCGATGAGATGAGTAACTGGTATGTAAGACGCAGCCGTGAGCGTTTCTGGGCAAAGGGTATGGAGCAGGATAAGATCAATGCCTACATGACGCTGTACACCGCACTGGTGACCATCTGTAAGGCAGCCGCACCCATGATCCCCTTCATGACAGAGGATATTTACCAGAACCTGGTAAGAAGCAACGATGCAAATGCACCCGAGAGTATCCATCTGTGTGACTTCCCGGTAGTGAACAAGGATCACATCGACAAGAAGCTGGAAGAGGATATGGAGGATGTACTGGATGCTGTAGTAATGGGGCGTGCATGCCGTAACGAGGCTGCCATCAAGAATCGTCAGCCCATCAGCAGAATGTATATCAAGTCAGACTTCACCTTAAGTGAGTTCTACCAGGAGATCATCGAGGATGAGTTGAACGTCAAGGAAGTCGTATTTACCGATGACGTACGTGACTTTACCTCTTACACCTTCAAACCCCAGCTGCGTACCGTAGGACCCAAGTATGGCAAACAGTTGGGCGGCATCCAGAAGCACCTTGCAGCACTCGATGGCAATGCAGCAATGGATGAGCTGAATGCAGACGGCGCATTAAAGTTCGATGTAGACGGTGTGGCTGTGGAACTGACCAAGGACGATCTGCTGATCGACATGGCACAGAAGGAAGGCTATGTATCTCAGGAGGACAATCGGATGACCGTTGTCCTGGATACCAACCTGACACCGGAACTGGTAGAGGAAGGCTTCGTATACGAGATCATCAGCAAGATCCAGACTATGCGTAAGGAGAGCGGCTTCGAAGTGACCGATCACATCCGCGTATCCATCAATGGCAACGATAAGCTGTCCGAGATCGCACAGAAGAACAAAGAAGCCATCAGCAGCAAGGTTCTGGCTGACGAACTGACAAGCGGTATGGAATACGGCGTATCGAAGGAATGGAATATCAACGGCGAGAACGCAGTGATCGCTGTGGAGAGAGTATAAAGATAAAGATTCTGTGGTTTTCCGGAAGGGGGACCGCAGAATCTTTTCTGTTTCGGAAAAACATTTACGAAACTTACGAAAACCGGCGAAAACAGTTGGAATGCGCATGGAAGTTTGTTATAATATTACCTGTATTTGGTTAAGAATATGGATGAAATCATAACGCTATCCGGTGCGGAATATCTTGAGAAGAGTACAGTACCGGAGAGGTAATGGAGAGGAGAACATAGGTGAAAAAATCAGTAGCAGCCAGCGAGAAGCCGGTAAAGGCAAAAGAGTTCGACAAGGAGCTCTTCAAGAGAAGTGTGGAATATAATGTGCGCACCCTGTATCGTAAGAATCTGGAAGAGGCAGATGCACAGCAGATCTTCCAGGCAGTATCTTATGCGATCAAGGACCGTATCGTAGAGAACTGGATGGAGACCCAGAAGGCATATGAGAAGGAAGACCCCAAGATGGTCTACTACATGTCCATGGAGTTTTTGATGGGAAGAGCACTGGGCAATAACCTCATCAATTTAAAGGCATACAAGCCCGTAGCGGAAGCTCTGGAAGAACTGGGACTGGATCTGAACCTGATCGAGGACCAGGAGCCGGATGCAGCACTGGGTAACGGTGGACTGGGACGTCTGGCAGCATGTTTCCTGGATTCTCTGGCAACGCTGGGATATCCTGCATATGGCTGCGGTATCCGTTATCGTTATGGTATGTTCAAGCAGGAGATCCGCGACGGTTATCAGGTAGAGGTTCCCGATAACTGGCTGATGAATGGTAATCCTTTCGAACTGCGCAGACCTGAGTATGCGAAAATTGTGAAATTCGGTGGCTATGTCAGTGTGCATACCGATGAGAACGGCAGAAACGTATTTACCCAGGAGGGCTATCAGTCCGTTAAGGCGGTTCCGTTTGATTTCCCCATCGTGGGTTATGGCAATGGCATTGTAAACACCCTGCGTATCTGGGATGCGGAGCCCGTAGAGTGCTTCCAGCTGGATTCCTTTGATAAGGGCGATTACCAGAAGGCGGTAGAACAGGAGAACCTGGCACGTAACATCGTAGAGGTTCTGTACCCCAACGACAATCACTATGCAGGTAAGGAGCTGCGTCTGAAGCAGCAGTACTTCTTCATCTCCGCATCCGTACAGGAAGCTGTAGAGAAGTACATGAGAAAGCATGATGATATCCATAAGTTCTATGAGAAGGTTACCTTCCAGCTGAATGATACCCATCCTACCGTAGCTATCGCAGAGCTGATGCGTGTGCTGATGGATGATTATTATCTGACCTGGGAGGAAGCGTGGGAGATCACCACCAAGACCTGTGCTTACACCAACCACACCATCATGGCGGAAGCATTGGAGAAATGGCCCATCGAACTGTTCTCCAGACTGCTTCCCAGAATCTACCAGATCGTAGAGGAGATCAACCGCAGATTCATCATCGATATCCAGCAGAAGTACAGCAATGTACCCGGTGTGGATGTACAGGAGAAAATCCGTAAGATGGCGATCATCTACGATGGACAGGTGAAGATGGCACATATGGCAATCGTAGCCGGATATTCTGTCAATGGTGTTGCAAGACTGCATACAGAGATCCTGAAGACCCAGGAATTAAAGGACTTTTATGAGATGTTCCCGGAGCGCTTCAATAATAAGACCAACGGTATCACCCAGAGACGTTTCCTGCTGCATGCAAACCCGCTGTTAGCTGACTGGGTAACGGCTCACGTAGGTGACGACTGGATCACCAATCTGCCTCAGATCTCCCGACTGAAGGTATATGCGGATGACAAAAAGGCACAGCAGGAGTTCATGAACATCAAGTACCAGAACAAAGTACGTCTGGCAAAATACATTTTAGAGCACAACGGTATCGAAGTAGATCCCAGATCCATCTTCGATGTACAGGTAAAGCGTCTGCATGAGTACAAGAGACAGCTGCTCAATATTCTGCATGTAATGCACCTGTATAACGAACTGAAGGAGCATCCGGAACTGGATTTCTACCCCAGAACCTTTATCTTCGGCGCGAAGGCAGCAGCCGGTTACCGTAACGCAAAGCTGACCATCAAGCTGATCAACTCCGTAGCGGATGTGGTTAACAACGATCCCGCTATTAACGGCAAGATCAAGGTTGTATTTATCGAGAACTATAACGTATCTAACGCAGAGATCATTTTTGCGGCAGCAGATGTCTCCGAGCAGATCTCTACCGCAAGTAAGGAAGCATCCGGTACCGGTAACATGAAGTTCATGCTGAACGGTGCCCTGACCCTGGGAACCATGGACGGTGCCAACGTGGAAATCGTAGAAGAAGTGGGCGAAGAGAATGCCTTCATCTTCGGCCTGTCCGCACAGGAGGTTATCAACTATGAGAACCATGGCGGATATGACCCCATGGAGATCTTCAACAATGATCAGGATGTCCGCAAGGTACTGATGCAGCTGATCAACGGAACCTTCGCACCGGGAGATCCCGAGCTGTTCCGCCCGCTGTACAATTCCCTGCTGAGCGCCCAGTGCACGGCCAAGGCAGACACCTACTTCATCCTCAAGGACTTCAAGTCCTATGCAGAAGCACAGAAGAGAGTGGAAGCTGCTTACCGCGACGAGGACAACTGGGCGAAGAGCGCCATCCTGAATGTGGCATGCTCCGGCAAGTTCACATCTGACAGAACTATACAGCAGTATGTGGATGAGATCTGGCATCTGGATAAGGTAGTACTGAAATAATTAAGAACTTAAAAAAGAAGTCATACCGCCTGGAGAGACTGTTGCGCTCTATAGGCGGTATTTTTTTACGTACACTCAAGTGCAAAAACATCCTATAAGATCATTGCATCTGAGAAAACAATCCAGTATAATGAAAGAAGTGCACACAAGATGCACTCTATCTATGCATAAGAAGTGGAATAACAGGAGGACGAGCATGATTCAGTTAACACAGGGCGGCGCTTACCTGGTAAACGGTACAGATATTGTAGCGGATACCTCCGAAGCAGCCAGACAGATACAGGCGAAGACCGGCATTACGATCTCCAGAGAAGAAGCAGCGAAAAACACCATGGCATATGGTATCCTGCGGGAGCATAATACTTCCGGCAATATGGACAAGCTTAAGATCCGCTTCGATAAGCTTACCAGCCATGATATTACCTTTGTAGGTATCATTCAGACCGCAAGAGCATCCGGACTGCAGAAGTTCCCCATGCCCTATGTACTGACCAACTGTCATAACTCTCTGTGTGCCGTAGGCGGCACCATCAATGAGGATGACCACATGTTTGGCCTGACCTGTGCGAAAAAGTACGGTGGTGTCTATGTACCCCCTCATCAGGCAGTTATTCATCAGTTCGCGAGAGAGATGTTGGCCGGCGGCGGCAAAATGATCTTAGGCTCCGATTCCCACACCCGTTACGGTGCCCTGGGTACCATGGCTATGGGTGAAGGTGGTCCCGAGCTGGTAAAACAGCTGCTGAACCAGACCTATGATATCAATATGCCCGGCGTGGTAGCCGTATACTTAAAGGGTGCTCCCGTGAAGGGTGTCGGACCGCAGGACGTGGCACTGGCGATCATCGGCGCTGTATTCAAGAATGGTTATGTGAAAAATAAAGTCATGGAATTCGTAGGTCCCGGCGTGGCTTCCCTGAGTGCTGATTTCCGTATCGGTATTGATGTCATGACTACAGAGACCACCTGTCTGTCCTCTATCTGGAAGACCGACGACCAGATCCGTGAGTTCTACGAGATCCACGGACGGACCAAAGAATATAAGGAACTGAACCCCGGTCAGGTAACCTACTATGACGGTCTCATAGAGGTGGATCTGGACAAGATCCGTCCCATGATCGCCATGCCGTTCCATCCCAGCAATACTTACACCATTGAGGAGCTGAATGCGAATCTGATGGATATTCTGGATGAGACCGAGAAACGTGCGAAAGTAAGCCTGGACGGTGCCGTAGACTTTACTCTGAAGAATAAAGTAAAAAATGGCAGATTTATCGTAGATCAGGGTATTATCGCAGGCTGTGCCGGCGGCGGATTTGAGAATATCTGTGCAGCAGCCGATATCCTGAAGGGCAGATACATTGGTGCGGATGAATTTACTTTAAGCGTATATCCCGCATCTATGCCCGTATACATGGAGCTGATCCGTAACGGTTGTGCTGCGACCATCTTAGAGACCGGTGCAGTCATGAAGACAGCCTTCTGCGGCCCCTGCTTCGGTGCCGGAGATACCCCTGCCAATAACGCATTCAGTATCCGTCATTCTACCAGAAACTTCCCGAACCGTGAAGGCTCCAAGCTGCAGAACGGCCAGATCGCTTCCGTAGCTCTGATGGATGCAAGATCTATCGCAGCT
>UMIS01019874.1_pt1 | contig 13444 bp, 10 predicted proteins | sample 1965801 | NCBI WGS metagenome assembly UMIS01 (sample SAMEA4836128, study PRJEB28245) | human gut metagenome | biome: gut microbiome; material: fecal sample | place: Denmark | collected 2008
ACCATAAATTGTTTGAAATGCTGATCTTGGAATCGTTTCAGGCAGGATTATCGTGGGAGTGTGTGTTAAATAAACGAGAAGCGTTCAGAGAAGCGTTTGATGATTTTGATGTATATAAAGTGAGTGCATATGATGAGGAGAAACAAGCGCAATTAAAAGAAAATAAAGGAATTATAAGAAACCAAAGAAAAATATCTGCTGCCGTATCAAATGCGACTATTTTTATGAAAATCCAGGAACAATACGGAACCTTTTCTGAATATTTATGGAAGTTTACAGATCATAAGATCATCCATGAGACGGGAAAAACATCTTCAGAATTATCCAACCAGATTTCAAAGGATTTAAAGAAACGTGGAATGAAATTTGTCGGTACAACGATCATTTATTCCTATCTGCAGGCAGTGGGAGTGGTCGAGTCACATGAGGAAGGGTGTTTCCTGCATCATAAAGAATAAAAATTTACAAGTACGTAACACTGCGTACTTGAATTTTTATACAAAAAGGAGTAAGGTAGAAATTACCAGATAAAATTGAGTATTAGAAAGATGATCATGTCATAACAATGTTCAAACAAAGGGAGGAAGCGATCATGAGACGTAAGATTATGACAGCATTTGTATGCGCGATTATGACAATCTCTGTAATACCGGTTTATGCAGATGATACACAGACCGATCAGGCAGTGACAACAGAAGTTTCTACCGAAACAGCAGCAACGGTGCAAGAAACAAAAAGAACGCAAAGTAAAGAACAACTGAAGAAAAAGACAACAAGCAAGAAACATACTAAGACAAAGAAGACAAAATTAAAGAAAAAGGAAGAAAACAAAGTCATTCCAATGCCAACACAAGTGATCAGTAAGAGTTCTTCGGATACGATCGAAGGAAGGATCAAGGATAAACAGGCGAAAGTGAAACAGCTGAAAAAACAAAAAGCAAAGATTGAGGAAGAGATTCGCCTGGAACAGCAAAAAGCACGATCTATAAATGAATTTTACAAAAAGTATACAGCAAATTCCAAGGCGGAGATTGCTTTATATGGGCAGGAGATCACTCCTTCTATGAAGATTTCTAAAAAAGATGAGCAGTTAAGAGAAGATTTATATGAGCTTGCAGATTTATTTGGAGATGAGAATCTGAGAACGATCGCAAGCAAATATGTCTTTGGAATCAATCATCCGGATTTTGAGACTTTGCTTGATATGAATGAAACGATTCAGCTTGATCAGTATTTAAAGAACGAACAGATACTTCCGATCAAACCAATGGAAGAAAAGGTTCAGACGATCAAGAAGCAGATCAAGAAGTTCAAAGGAGAGATTAAAAAAGAGGAACAGACAAGATATTTTAATCCAAATGATGTCAGTGCTCTAAGTCATATCACAGTTTCAGACGCCAAACATATTTTGGAAGGAACTGCTTTGTATGATGATGCGAAAGCTTATGTCAAGGCGGAAGAAAAATATCATGTGAATGCAGTCTTTTTGATGGGAATCGCTGCACATGAAAGTGCATGGGGCACGAGCCGCCGTGCGAGGGAAGATAATAATCTGACTGGATATGGTGTAACATCGGATCATGCAAAAGGAATTAACAAATCAACGAAAGAAGCAGGACTTTTAGCAACTGCAGAAACTTTACATGAAAAATACCTGACACCAGGTGGAAGTTACTATGTTGGAACTTCTGCGGCAGCAGTGAACAAACATTACTGTGTTGGCGGAGAATGGGCGGCAGCAGTTGTAAAGAATGCTTATTTATTAATGAATCGTTTATAATTTTCTATTTTTGTATTGATTTTATAGAATCACAATGCTATAATTTACAAGAAATCAAAAAGAAGAAAACGTTGATGAGAAGAGTACTTTGTGGAAAGCTTCCAGAGAGGGATACATTTGCTGAAAGTATCCTAAGCAGACAAACAAAGGAAGACCACCTCGGAGTGGCTGTAAACCAGCCCGGCTGACACCGTTAATCGTCGATCAAGTGATCTGTTTCTGGAGTTTATGATCAAAGGATATGAAACAGATAACCAGGGTGGAACCGCGATAACTCGTCCCATGGATTTTTATTAGTCCATGGGATTTTTTATTTCTGTTATAGATTTATTATAGAAGAAATCTATAGAGAATTGTGACAGGATAAATAAAACGTTATATATCAAGAAAGGATGAATAAGAAGATGAAGATTACATTAAAAGATGGATCTGTAAAAGAGTATGAAAACAATATGTCTGTCATTGATATTGCAAAAGATATCAGTGAAGGACTGGCAAGAGTTGCCTGTGTGGGTGAGGTTGATGGAGAAGTTGTTGACCTTAGAACTGTCATTGACAAAGACTGCGAATTAAATATCTTAACATTTGATTCTGATGAAGGAAAACACGCATTCCGTCATACAGCATCCCATATTTTAGCTCAGGCAGTAAAACGTTTATATCCAGAAACAAAACTTGCGATCGGACCTTCTATCGACAATGGTTTCTACTATGATATGGAGAAAGATACTCCATTTACACAGGAAGACCTTGAGAAGATTGAAAAAGAAATGAAGAAGATCGTCAAAGAAAATCTTGAAATCACAAGCTTTACAAAACCTAGAGATGAAGCGATTGCATTTATGAAAGAAAGAAACGAACCTTACAAAGTAGAATTGATTGAAGATCTTCCAGAAGATTCTGTGATCAGCTTCTATCAGCAGGGTGAATTTGTTGATCTTTGTGCAGGACCTCACTTAATGACTACAAAACCAGTGAAAGCATTCAAACTTACAAGTATTGCAGGTGCTTACTGGCGTGGAGATGAGCATAATCAGATGCTTACAAGAATCTATGGTACTGCATTTACAAAGAAAGCAGAATTAGATGCATACCTTACAATGATGGAAGAGGCTAGAAAGCGTGACCATCGTAAACTTGGAAAAGAACTTGGTCTGTTTATGATGAGAGAAGAAGGACCTGGATTCCCATTCTTCCTTCCAAAAGGTATGGTTCTTAAAAACACATTATTAGACTACTGGCGTGAAATTCATCAGAAAGCAGGATACGTTGAAATTTCAACACCTATCATGTTAAGTCGTCATTTATGGGAAACATCAGGACATTGGGATCATTACAAAGAAAATATGTATACAACAGTTATTGATGATCAGGATTTTGCAATCAAACCTATGAACTGCCCAGGTGGAGTTCTTGTTTATGATTCTGAACCACGTTCATATAGAGATCTTCCATTAAGAATGGGAGAATTAGGTTTAGTACATCGTCATGAAAAATCTGGTCAGTTACATGGATTAATGCGTGTTCGTTGTTTTACACAGGATGATGCACATATCTTTATGACACCAGATCAGATCAAAGATGAGATCAAAGGTGTTGCAGGATTGATCGATCAGGTTTACAATTTATTTGGATTTAAGTATCATGTAGAACTTTCTACTCGTCCAGATGACAGTATGGGAAGTGACGAAGATTGGGAACTTGCAACAGATTCTCTTCGTGCAGCTTTAGATGATCTTGGACTTGATTATGTGGTAAATGAAGGAGACGGAGCATTCTACGGACCTAAGATTGATTTCCACTTAGAGGATTCTATCGGAAGAACATGGCAGTGTGGAACAATCCAGCTTGACTTCCAGCTCCCATTACGTTTTGACCTTCACTACACAGGAGCAGATGGAGAGAAACATCGTCCAATCATGATCCACCGTGTTGCATTTGGATCTATCGAGCGTTTTATCGGTATTTTGATTGAGCATTTTGCAGGTGCTTTCCCTACATGGTTAGCTCCAGTACAGGTTGAAGTGATTCCTATCTCTGATAAGCATTTAGATTATGCTAATAAAGTACTTGATACATTAAAGGCAGCAGGAATCCGTGCAGACATCGATACAAGAGCTGAGAAAATGGGATACAAGATCCGTGAAGCGCAGCTTCAGAAGATTCCATATATGTTAGTTGTTGGTGGAAAAGAAGAAGAAAACGAAGCTGTATCAGTAAGAAGCCGATTCAAAGGTGATGAAGGACAGATGAAGTTAGATGACTTCTTAGCTGCAATCAAAGAAGAGATTGCTAATAGAGAAAACCGTAAGGTTGAAAAAGAAGATTAATTGTCAAATGAAAAGGAGGCACCACATTTGTGGAATGCCTCCTTCCTTTATATCATATCCGTTCTAATAATTCATCAGGTTTCATAGCAGGTACTTTACTTTCGATAAAATCCTTGATATTACGAGTTACAATAAAATCTACTTTCATTCGCTGTGCGCATACCATTTGAATTGCATCTTCATAATCAGAAGTTTTCATATTCGCCGCTTTTCTTATATCAGAAGACTTTAGATCAGCAATATGAAAAATCATAAACAGCTGTTCAATAATTTGCTGAGTTTCTTCTGGTGTTAATTCTTTTCTCAAAATATAAACAATATTTGGAATAGACAATGCTGAAATATATCCATCAATTTTTTCTATTTCACATAACTTCCAGATTTTTGAAGAGCTTTCTACAAAATCAGTTCTGTCACATAATACATCAAGGATTACATTTGTATCAATCAATATTTTCATATTTTTCTGCAATCCTTTCTGCGCGGATATCCTTTTCGTTATAATCTTTTTTTAGAATTCCAGTTAAAGAATCAGTCAAGAAAGAAATACCTGTGTCTTTTGAAATTAATCTGGCGACTTCTTTTCCTTTCTTTAAAATAATAATTTCATTACCTTCTTGGACAGCTTTTAAATATTTACCAAAGTTATTTTGAATATCAGTTGCTGTTGTTGTAATCATAGTATCACCTCCTATTTTAATAGTTAGTACCTAAAATTATTATATGCTATTTTAGGGATTTTATCAATGATATTAGAAAAATTGATTCATTTTATAAGTTATATAAAACAAGATTGTCTATATAACTGCAACATTTTCTCAAATAAACATCTTGAAATATACCCTAACAGGGTATATAATATCAAACGTAAAGGAGGAAATCACATGGAAGAAAAAAAAGAATGTTGTTGTCATCACAAGACAAAAGAACGTTCAGACAAAGAATATAAAGATCTTATTAATCGTCTAAGCCGTATTGAAGGACAAGTTCGTGGAATAAAAAAGATGGTAGAGAATGATACTTATTGTACCGATATTTTAGTTCAGGTATCTGCTGTCAATGCAGCTTTAAATAGTTTCAATAAAGTCCTTCTTGCCAATCATATCAGAACTTGTGTAGCAGAAGATATCCGAGAAGGAAAGGATGAGACGATTGATGAATTAGTAAAAGTTCTACAAAAACTAATGAAATAACAATTTGACAAGCAAAATGAAAGGAAGGGAAACCATGGAACAATATCAAGTGACTGGCATGAGCTGTGCTGCTTGCAGTGCACGCGTGGAGAAAGCGGTTTCCAGTGTAGAAGGAGTCACATCCTGCTCTGTAAGTCTGCTGACAAACTCAATGGGTGTCGAAGGAACTGCAGATTCATCTGTGATCATCAAAGCTGTGGAAGATGCTGGATACGGAGCAAAGAAGAAGGGCGTGCAAACGCAGAGTAATTCTTCAGATGCAGATTTATTAAAAGATAGAGAAACTCCTGTCTTGAAGAAACGACTGATCACATCGTTATGTTTTTTGATTCCTTTGATGTATCTGTCAATGGGATATATGATGTGGAACTGGCCGATTCCTAAGATTTTAGATGGAAACCATGTAGCAATGGGGCTGATCCAGTTGTTATTTACAACAATCATCATGGTGATCAACCAGAAATTCTTTATTAGTGGATTTAAGAGCTTATTCCATAAAGCACCGAATATGGATACTCTGGTTGCTTTAGGATCAGCAGCTTCTTATGGATACAGTGTTTATATCCTATTTGCAATGACAGATGCTCAGATGCATCAAAACATGGATGCGGTTATGAAATACATGCATGAATTCTACTTTGAATCTGCCGCTATGATCCTGACATTGATCACAGTTGGTAAGATGCTAGAAGCAAGATCCAAAGGAAAAACGACAGATGCTTTAAAGAGTCTTATGAAATTAGCACCAAAGACGGCAGTTGTGATCCGTAATGAACAGGAAATAGAAGTTGGGATCGAACAGGTACATCAAGGAGATATCTTCGTTGTAAAACCTGGAGAAAATATACCGGTAGATGGTATCATCATAGAAGGAAACAGTGCTTTAAATGAATCTGCTTTAACAGGAGAAAGTATCCCTGTGGATAAAAAAGAAGGAGATACCGTATCTGCTGCAACATTAAATACATCTGGTTATCTAAAATGTGAAGCTACAAGAGTTGGCGAAGACACAACTCTTTCTCAGATCATTCAGATGGTCAGTGATGCGGCAGCAACCAAAGCACCGATTGCAAAGGTTGCAGATAAAGTATCAGGGATTTTTGTCCCAACTGTTATTTGTATTGCAATCGCAACAATGATCATCTGGCTGCTTGTCGGACAAAGTTTTGGATTTGCACTTGCCAGAGGCATTTCTGTATTAGTTATCAGCTGCCCTTGTGCTTTAGGACTTGCAACACCTGTAGCGATCATGGTTGGAAATGGAATGGGCGCAAAGCATGGAATCATGTTTAAGACAGCCGTATCCTTAGAAGAGACAGGAAAAACACAGATCATAGCTTTAGATAAAACAGGAACGATCACAAGTGGAAAACCTCAGGTTACAGATATGGTACCGGTAGAAGGTATCAGCGAAGAAGAATTACTTTCCATTGCATATGCATTAGAAAAGAAGAGTGAACATCCGCTTGCTCATGCAATTTTACAAAAAGCAGAAGAAGCGCAGATTCATGACAATCTTGAAATTAAAAACTTTTTGGCGGTTGCGGGAAATGGGCTTTCTGGAAAGATTGATAAAGAGACGGTCTATGGTGGAAACCAGAGATTTATTGAGAAATATGCAAAAATTCCATTATCTATGATCAAAAAATCAGAAGAACTTGCTAATCAGGGAAAAACACCATTATTCTTTGCGTGTGATGAACAGCTGATTGGTATCATTGCTGTTGCGGACGTTATCAAAGAAGACAGCCCTCAGGCAGTCAAAGAACTTCAGAACATGGGAATCCGTGTGGTTATGCTAACAGGAGATAATGAACGTACCGCAAAAGCAATCGGTAAACAAGCTGGTGTTGATCGTGTGATCGCAGGTGTTCTTCCAGAAGGAAAAGAAAGTGTCATTCGTGACTTGAAAGAAAAAGGAAAAGTTGCAATGGTTGGTGACGGAATCAATGATGCACCAGCGCTTACAAGAGCTGATATGGGAATTGCGATCGGTGCAGGTACAGATATCGCAATTGATGCTGCGGACGTTGTTTTAATGAAAAGCCGTTTGAGTGATGTACCTGCAGCAATCCGTTTGAGTCGTGCGACACTGAAGAACATTCATGAAAATTTATTTTGGGCATTTATTTATAACATCATCGGAATTCCATTGGCTGCGGGAGCCTGGTATATGTTACTTGGGTGGAAACTAAATCCAATGTTTGGAGCTGCAGCAATGAGTTTATCAAGTTTCTGTGTTGTTACCAATGCATTACGATTAAATCTTTTTAAAATGCATGATGCTAGCAAAGACCAGAAGATCAAAAATAGTGTAGTACTTGAAGAAATTCAGGTTCAAAATATAACAAAACAGGAGGAAAAAACAATGAAGAAAACAATGAAGATTGAAGGAATGATGTGTGGACACTGCGAGGCTGCTGTGAAGAAAGCCTTAGAATCTTTAGAGGGTGTAGAAGAGGCAATTGTAAGTCATGAAGAAGGAACAGCAGTTGTTTCTATGACAAATGAAGTGTCAGATGATGTCTTAACACAGACAGTAGAAGATAAAGATTACAAAGTGACAGAAATTGAGTAAAAACAAAGATTGTTATAATATTTTGACATAATTCAAGAAAATATAACAACAAAAAATCAATATTGTTATATAAAATAATGATAAATTTGCAAGATGTATGTAGATTTATCATTATTTTTTTATATAAATCGCTATCTTGTTGAGAAAAATTATCAAAAGTGTGGTACAATATGACTGGTTAGAATCATCTAATCAATTACAACAATAAAGATAGATAAAGGATATAAAAAATGACACTAAAAGAATTACAAATCGGTAAGAGTGCAGTGATCAAAAGCGTTGGCAGTCATGGTGCATTAAGACAACATTTTCTTGATATGGGAATGATCCCTGGTGTTGAAATCACAGTAGTAAAGCTTGCACCAATGGGTGACCCTATGGAAGTACAGATTCATGGGTATGAACTGACTCTTCGATTAGAAGAAGCCGATCAGATTGAAATTGATCCAATTGTAGAAAGAAGCAGAAGTCATAAGGGTGCGGAATATATGAGAACTTTTGAGCATCCGGGATTAGGGGAAGAAGGTAAATACCATTCCAAAGAAGATGAACATCCACTTCCAGAGGGAACACAATTGACCTATGCATTAGTCGGTAATCAAAACTGTGGAAAAACAACATTATTTAATCAGTTGACTGGTGCCAATCAGCATGTTGGAAATTTTCCAGGTGTAACAGTCGATCGAAAAGATGGTGCGATCAAAGGACATCCTGAAACAAATGTAACGGACCTTCCAGGAATTTATTCGATGTCACCTTATAGTAGTGAGGAGATTGTTTCCAGAAACTTCGTACTAGAAGACAAACCAAAGGCGATCATTAATATTTTAGACGCGACAAATATTGAACGAAATCTTTACCTTACTATGCAGTTATTAGAGATGGACATTCCAATGGTGGTGGCCGTAAATATGATGGATGAAGTTGTTGGGAATCAAGGATCGATCAATGTCAATGAAATGGAATCATTGCTAGGTGTTCCAATTGTTCCGATTTCAGCGGCAAAGAATGAAGGAGTCGATGAAGTTGTAAAACATGCACTTCACATTGCAAAATATCAGGAAAAACCATTGCGGCAGGATTTTTGTGATAAAGAAGATCATAATGGTGCAGTGCATCGTTGTATTCATGCAGTAATACATTTGATTGAAGATCACGCGGAAAAGGCACAGATACCAGTTCGTTTTGCAGCGACAAAAGCTATTGAAGGAGATCCTTTGATCTTAGAACAATTAAAGCTTGATCAAAATGAAATGGAAATGTTAGAGCATATTGTCAAACAGATGGAAACAGAACGAGATTTAGATCGAAGTGCAGCAATCGCAGACATGAGATTTGATTTTATTGAGCGTTTATGTGAACAGACTGTTGTCAAACCAAAAGAAAGTAAAGAACGGATCCGAAGCGAAAAGATCGATCGAGTTCTAACAGGAAAGTATACAGCAATTCCTTGTTTTGTAGGAATCATGGTTTTGGTATTCTATCTTACATTTAATGTGATCGGGGCCTGGCTTCAAGGAATCTTGCAATTAGGAATTGATAAAATCTCAGTACTTACAGATCAGGCATTAACTGCGGCTCACGTGAATCATGCGATCCATAGTCTAGTGATTGAAGGAATCTTTACTGGTGTAGGAAGTGTACTAAGCTTTTTACCGATCATTGTAACCTTATTTTTCTTCTTATCATTAATGGAGGACAGTGGATACATAGCAAGAGTGGCATTTGTTATGGATAAAATGCTTCGAAAGATTGGATTGTCTGGGCGAAGTATCGTTCCGATGCTGATCGGTTTTGGATGTACAGTGCCTGCGGTTATGGCAACAAGGACTTTAACGAGTGAACGAGACCGTAAGATGACGATTCTTTTAACACCATTTATGAGCTGTACAGCCAAGCTGCCAATTTATTCTTTTTTCGTGAATGCATTTTTCCCAAAACGTGGCGGTCTTATTATGGCAGGATTATATTTAGCAGGAATCATGATAGGTATTTTGATTGCATTTTTATATAAGGGAACGTTATTTAAAGGAGAACCAGTGCCATTTGTTATGGAGTTACCAAATTACAGACTTCCAGGAGTGAAGAATGTAGCACAATTATTATGGGAGAAAGCAAAAGATTTCTTACAGAAAGCATTTTCTGTGATTTTGGTCGCCACGATCGTTGTATGGTTTTTACAGAGATTTGATCTGCAGTTAAATATGGTAGAAGATTCTGCACATAGCATTTTAGCAATGGTAGCTGGTGTGTTAGTACCAGTTTTTTCACCATTAGGATTGGGAGATTGGAGAATCGTGACATCATTGATCAGTGGATTTATGGCAAAAGAAAGTGTAGTTTCAACATTAGGAGTTTTATTCAATGGAAACATCACAGCGGCGATCACACCATTAGCCGCAAGTTCTTTATTAGTATTTAGTTTGCTTTATTCTCCATGCGTTGCGGCCATCGCATCTGTAAAACGTGAACTAGGAACAAGATGGGCGGTTGGTCTGGCATTATGGCAATGTATGATTGCATGGATTGCAGCATTAATCGTAAGATTCATTGGATTAGTAATTTGAATTACATAAAATAAAAATATCGAGAGAGGCCAGTAAAATACTGGCTTCTCTGTCTTTTATCAGCAATCTATAATTTAAATCAGTATTTTGCGTATAGATTGATTCTTAAGCATATGGCACTTTCAAGGTCTGTTCTCTCCATATTTTATATCATTATTGTCAAATGTAAAAAAATAAAGGAACATTGAAAATCTTATTCCAATTCCATGTTCCTTTATCATTCAGATGTTATTTAGAAACTTAAATGCTTCTTTTTCTTTAACAGATTCGCACCTGTGATGATCAGCATGATTCCAGATGCAAGTCCAATACAAATGGATAAGATTCCAAGCACGATGTTTCCAGCACCGGTACGTTTCATTGTTAAGTAGATTTTCTCCATGTCCATGATGTGACCTCCGTTTGAGAATTATAATTTGTAATGTCTATGATTTACTATATCATTAAAATTCATACTTCGTCAAATAACAACTTATAAAAGCAGATTTCTTACCATTGCACCATCAAATGTTACACTATTCATATGGTGGACTTCAATCTGATATAATGCATTGGCTGCAATATGTTCTGCGGCTTGTTCCAGATCTCTGATTCCTGTGGTTTCAGAATACATCTTAATGACTGCATCTAAGGCCTCATCTGTCATAATACATTCATCATCTTTTAATCCCATACGTTTTAATACCTTAGGGAGTGCAAATCTTTGGAAGATCGCTTTCTTCTCTTCCGGTGTGTAATCAGGGATGTCAATGACTGCAAAACGTGACATCAATGGTGCACTGATCTGGTCTTTTTCATTTGCAGTGGCAATTGGATATACTCCAACTGTTGGGATCATACATTCCATATAATTATCGGTAAATCCGAGATTATCAAGCAATGTTAGTAAAACATCTGCAGGATTTCCATTTCCTTTTCCTGAATTGGCTTTATCAAGCTCGTTAATGATAAATACAAGATTTGATTCTCCTGCCATGGAAAATGCATCCATGATGATCCCTGGTTTTGCATTTGCATAAATACGGGAACTTCCCGTTAACTGCTCTGGATCGTTAATGGAACTCATATCAAGAGTTGTCCATGGAAGTTTTAAAATTCTTGCAACCGCATAAGCAATCTGAGATTTTCCTGTTCCAGCAGGTCCAACTAATAATAATCCATAAGCAGGCAGCGTGTGTGTACGATTGATCTGAATGATCGTTTCAATGATTCTTTGTTTCACACGTTCCATACCATAGAGTTCTTCATCAAGAATCCGTCTTGCTTCTTCAGGATCGATCGCTTTAAAATAATTACTCTTCCATTGGATGTTCATCATGATGGATAATGCACGCTGGGCATGACGTCTCTCTTCTTGTGAAACTTCATGAGATTTTGCAACAGCAAGATTTCTTCTTGCCCATAGACGAATATTATCAGGCAGCGTACTTCCGGCACATGTCATAAAATCTGTGATACTCTGGATGCTGGTAAGTTTCATATCATCACCCATCTCATCAAGATTTTCATCAGTGATCCGTTCATCTGGTGCATCACTTTGGAATAAACGTTCGATCATAAACTGAAGGAAACCATCTTCTGCAGATAATTTGGTGCCACCGCCAAGAGCAATTTCTCTGATCTTGTATACACAATAACCTTCTACTGTATTCTCCCCAGATAAGCGAACATGAATATGATTCTCTCCAAGCCATCTGACCAGGCTTACAAAACGGGAATCTAATTTTAAGATATCAGATATTACTGTCCCATCTTCTCCCTCAAATTCAAAGGCTGTCTGCTTATTTTGCTCAGAAAATACACCACAGGAATGATGCTCACACTGCTTCTTCTTGTTTGATAAAATCAAGATAGGGCATTCTATCGTAGCATGATCTGCATTCGAAGAAAATGTTGTATAAGTACAGACTACTTCTTCTTTTATTTCTGATGTATCGTTACTAAAATCAAATACTGGCATAATTAAATACTCCTGTTTTCTTTTGTTTAGCATATTTATATTTCATTATATCAGTTTTTCTTGATTTTTAAAAGTTTTAAACTCTTTATAAAATAGAAAAAGGGATAAATGCTTCTGGATGTTCTTTATGTTTTCCAATATATTTTTCCATCCAGACCATATCATACCAACGTCCGAATTTATAGCCGCTTTTATAAAATTTTCCAACCATATGATAACCAAGATGTTCATGATACTGAACACTGTTTTTTGTAACATATTCATCTTCGATTTCCGGATCTGTAATGCACGCATCCAAATTGATCACATGTTGTTTTCGAAGGATTTCTTCTAATGCCTCATATAATTTTTTCCCGATTCCCTGTCGTTTTACATCCTTATCTACATAAATGGTTGTTTCTACGGACCAGTCATATGCAGCACGGTTTTTAAAAGATGATGCATATGCATATCCGACAATCTTTCCATGCCCATCAACAGCCGCCAGATAAGGATAGCGTTTTAATGTCTGTTTGATCCTTTGACGGAATTCTGTTATCGAAGGTGTTTCATATTCAAATGTGATTGCTGTATGTTCTACATAATAGCGGTAAATTTCCAGTAATTCTTCTGCATCCTGTGGAGTTGCCAATCTGACTTCCATTTTGTCATTCCTTTCAGTTTAATGAAATAGTGGTGCTTTTTTATTTAATTTTGCATTTGAATGTGTTCCCCAGTGATCACTTCATAACAAATCAGATTTTTTGTGTTTAAATCTTCTTTTGTCATATCAACAGCACTGATCTGGTGATTATCATAGGTTGTATAATAGTAGATTCCTTTTTGCGTATTACAACAAGAAGTATATAAGGTAATCTCATATTTTCCATTGACATCGCAGCATCCTCTTTGCTGATCGACAGATCCAAGAATATGGAAAAACTGATTGACACTTTCATTTTCAGAATCTCCAGAGACAGAATGTAATTTGGTAAATGCTACTTTAGCAAAACGTGAGGAAGAAGAAAGATCTCCAGGAAGACCAATCGCACCCATT
>UMIS01028938.1_pt1 | contig 13395 bp, 9 predicted proteins | sample 1965801 | NCBI WGS metagenome assembly UMIS01 (sample SAMEA4836128, study PRJEB28245) | human gut metagenome | biome: gut microbiome; material: fecal sample | place: Denmark | collected 2008
CCGTCCAACTTTTTGGGGTCACTTCAAGCCTGCCGGATTTTTTTGTATTTACATTGCCGGATAATCCTCATAAAGAAGATACTTTTTTCTTATTTCTTTATATTGATTTAGTTTCTTTTGCCAGGCAGAACGGATTTGTTCCTCTGTTTTATTTTTTAGAATATCCAGGCGTACTTGATTGGTTCCCATTAAAAGATCGAACCAGTGTGGGCGTGTGAAAAATTCTTTTTCCGCATGTTTGGTGAGATTTTGAAAATAGTTATAGAACTGGATGACATACTGCAAAGAAAATCCTTTGGGAATATTCTTTTCCGAGCTGAGATTTAATCCGTAACAATATGTATCTTGGTGTAGCGGATGTTTATCAGAGCCTTTCATTGGATGAGGCATAAAACGAAATTTCAGATTTTTTGTTGTCGGGCTTCCAATTATTTGGAATGGAAAATCTGTACCTCTTCCTACACTGATAGATGTTCCCTCAAATGGACAGAGAGAAGGGTAGAGCGCAATGGCCTGATCATTTGGCAGGTTAGGGGAGGGCTTTACCGGAAGTGAATAAGGTTGTCCGTGCTTCCAGTCTTCTATAGTAATAACTTTCAGTGGACACTGGAGATTATTACCTAGCCATCCCTCTCCATTTATCATTTGTGCCAGTTCACCTATCGTACAGCCATGAAGTATCGGGATGGGAAGTATACCTACGAAACTTTTGTATTTCATGTCAAGTACAGGTCCGTCTACATAGTCACATGGGTTGGGGCGATCTAAAATAATCAGTTCCTTATTGTTTTCGGCGCAAGCTTGCATGACATAAAACATTGTGCTGATGTATGTATAAAATCTTGCACCTACGTCCTGAATGTCAAAAATCATAATGTCTGTTTGCTGTAGTTGTGACGGTTGAGGCTTTTTATTTTTTCCGTATAAAGAGATTATAGGCACTTGAGTCCGGTAATCTTTACCGTTTTTTATAAATTCTCCCGCATCGGCATCCCCTCTGAATCCATGTTCAGGAGCGAATACCTGAGTAATATGCACTCCTTTATTATACAAAGTATCCAGAAGGTGTACGTTCTGTACAAGGGAGGTTTGGTTTACAACCAATGATATACGTTTGTTTTCAAGCAGAGGTAATAATTCCTCCAGTCTGTCGGCTCCGTTTTTTACTTGTGCGGTTGTTTGTAGAACTGCCAGCCAGTAAATGAATAAAATAATATATTTCATATCGGATGATTTTTTTTCACTATCTTTGTTTCACACAAAGGTAATAATAAAAGAATAATTACATGGATCCACTGTTGTTAATAGACAAATATTATCCTGAAGATAATGAGTTAAAGCATATTTTATTGAAGCATAGTCGTTCGGTAGCAGATAAAGCCCTTGCAATGGCACGGAAGCACCCTGAGTTGAATCTGGATTTACAATTTATAGAAGAGGCTGCCATGTTGCATGATATCGGTATCTTTCAAACCGATGCCGAGGGAATCTGTTGCTTTGGAAAGTACCCCTATATTTGTCATGGATATTTAGGAGCAGAACTGGTTCGTAAAGAAGGATTTCCGAAACATGCTTTGGTATGCGAACGCCATACGGGAGCCGGATTATCTCTGCAAAATATCATACAGCAAGATTTGCCTGTTCCACATCGCGAAATGACTCCGGTCAGCCTTGAGGAGCAAATAATTTGTTTTGCAGACAAATTTTTTTCAAAGTCCAAACTGGATCATGAAAAAGGAATTGAAAAAGCCCGAAAAAGTGTTGCACGATATGGCGAAGAGGGTGGTAAACGTTTTGACTATTGGTGCGAACTCTTTTTATAGTCTTAAAAATAAATTAAAAACAGTAGCTCTTGTGTTTATTTGAGAGAGAATGCTTACTTTTGCACTGCATTGTGTAAAAGATTAATGAATGGCGTCATTTAAAAAAACTACATATCTGCTGTTGTTTCTGTTCTTTGTAGGATTTTTTTTCTCTTTGTATGCTGAGACTCAGCGTGTGAGAGGGAAAAGATCGCGAGGTAACAGAACAGAACTTCGTACGGATTCGCTTGCTGCCGATTCTTTAAAAAATGATTCATTGACAGTAGATTCATTAGGACTTGATTCTATTGGAGCAGATTCACTGGCTCTTGATACAACTCCTAAAAAAGAACCTCTGGATGCTCCGGTTATTTACGAAGCAGCCGATTCTATCGTGTTTACTAAAGGAGGTTTCGCTCATTTGTATGGTGATGGAAAGGTGAATTACCAGAACATTGAATTGACTTCCGAGTTGATTACAATGAATATGGACAGTAGTACGGTGTATGCCCGTGGTGTGGCAGATACTACTGGTGTAGAGCAGGGTACTCCTATATTTAAAGACGGAGAAACACCTTACGAGTCGAAGACCATGCGTTATAACTTCAAAACGAAAAAAGGATTCATCAATAGCATTGTAACGCAGCAGGGAGAAGGATATGTCACCAGTGAGAATGCCAAAAAAGGAGCTGATGATGAGATCTATATGACTCAGGGTAAATATACCACCTGTGATAATAAGGAACATCCGCATTTTTATCTTAAATTGTCTATGGCGAAGGTACGTCCTAAAAAGGATGTCGTTTTTGGTCCTGCACAACTTGTGGTTGAAGATGTACCTCTTCCGATAGCTGTTCCTTTCGGTTTCTTCCCATTCAGCAGCAGTTATTCTTCTGGTTTCATTATGCCTACCTATGGTGATGAAATGAACCGTGGTTTCTACTTACGTGACGGTGGATATTATTTTGCCATTAATGATAAAGTAGACCTTAAGGTTTTGGGAGAAATATATACCAAAGGTTCCTGGGGACTGTCTGCCGCATCCAATTACAATAAGCGTTATAAGTATAGCGGTTACTTTAATGCAAGTTATCTGGTAACAAAGACAGGCGAAAAGAATATGCCCGATTATGCTGTATCAAAGGACTTCCGTATTCAGTGGAGTCACCGTCAGGACTCGAAAGCTAGCCCGAACAGCTCATTCTCGGCAAGTGTAAACTTTGCAACCAGTAGCTACGACCGTTCAAGTTTAAGTTCATTGTACGACCCTTCGGCATATAGTAACAATACCAAGGCGTCAAGTATCAGCTATTCACGTAACTTTCCTGAAATCGGATTGAATATTTCGAGTACATTCAATATTACTCAGAATACAAGGGACTCTTCTGTTAATATGACCTTGCCCGACTTGAATATTTCGTTGAGCCGTATTTATCCGTTCAAGCGTAAGAAGGCAGCGGGTGACGAACGTTGGTATGAGAAGATTTCATTCCAGTACACGGGTGCTTTGACAAACAGTGTAGACACAAAAGATAATCTGCTTTTCAAGACTCCTTTCTCTCAGTGGAAAACCGGTATGAAGCATACCATTCCGGTGGAGGCTACCTTCAATCTGTTCAAGTACATCAATATTACTCCTTCGTTTAACTATACCGAACGCTGGTATACACGTAAGGTCATGCAGAGCTACGATCAGCGAGCTCAGGAGGTAGTGAAGGATACGGTCAACGGCTTCAATCGTGTGTACGATTATAACATGTCAGTTTCCATGAATACGAAACTGTATGGTATGTATAAGCCCCTGTTCATGAAGAGTAAAGAAATTGTATTGCGTCATGTCATTACTCCTTCTGTAAGTTATACCTATACGCCTGATTTCGGAAAATCGCGTTATGGTTATTACGAAACTTATACATATACCGACGAAAACGGTGAAGTACGTATGGCTGAATATTCACCATACGAAGGCTCCCCATACAGTTATCCGGGAAAAGGTGTTTCTCAAAACGTCAGCTTCTCGCTGAAAAATAATCTGGAGATGAAAATGGCTTCCGACAAGGATACTACCGGATATAAGAAAATCAGTCTGATTGATGATTTGAGTGGAAGTTTGTCATACGATATTGCCCAGAAGCGGTGGAGTAACCTTTCGTTGACTGCCCGCTTGAAACTGACCAAGAGCTATACCTTCAATATGAATGCAACGTTTGCCACTTATGCTTATAAGTTCGACGAAAATGGTAAGGTTGTAGAGAGCGATCGTACCGAATGGTCTTACGGACGTTTCGGACGATTCCAGGGATATAGCGGATCATTCTCGTATACCTTGAACAACGATACGTTTAAGAAACTGTTTGGTAAGGGTGATGATAAAGATAAGGAAAAAGACAAGAAAGATACGGATACGGAAGAAGATGATGAAGATTTGGAAGAAGAAACTGATAAACAATTGAATTCTGGTACCCGTAAGACAGAAAATGCAACACTCGATCCGGATGGTTATCTTGCATTTAAGCTTCCATGGAGCTTGAGTTTGAGTTATAGTTACAGTATCCGTGAAGACAGAAGCAAGCAGATTAATATCAAAACCATGCGTTACCCATATTCTCTGACTCATTCGCTGAATATTTCAGGTAATATAAAAATGGGTAGCCGATGGAATGTAACTTATTCTAGTGGTTATGATTTTACTTCGAAGGAAATGTCTATGACTACAGTAAACATAACTCGTGACTTGCACTGTTTCAATATGAGTTGCGGTTTGGTTTTCGGTCCGTATACATCATATAACTTCTCGATTCGAGCTAACTCGGCTATGTTGACCGATGCCTTGAAATGGGATCAACGCAGTAATACGGGTAGTCAGGTTACCTGGTATTAATAATATACATTTGTTGAGCGATAATATGAAAAGAGCCGCGGAAAACAATTCTGCGGCTCTTTTCATATCTATAGGTAAGTTTCACCATTTGATTGGTTCTTCGCCATGCTGAATCAGATATTCGTTTGCGCGGCTGAAATGTTTGTTTCCGATAAAGCCGTGGTAGGCAGAAAGCGGAGAAGGGTGTACGGATGTCAGAACCAAATGCTTGTTGCGGTCTATAAAAGCCCCTTTCTTTTGTGCATACGCTCCCCATAAAATAAATACCAGATGCTCCCGGTTTTCGGCTAAAGCTCGGATTGCTGCATCCGTAAATTCCTCCCAACCTTGACGTTGGTGTGAGCCTGCCTGATGAGCACGGACAGTCAGTGTGGCATTGAGTAGCAAGACACCTTGTTCTGCCCAGCGGGTAAGATTTCCAGTTGTTGGTATGGGAGTACCTAAGTCATCATGTATTTCCTTGAAAATATTTTGTAGCGACGGAGGAAAAGGAATACCGTCGTTTACAGAGAAACAGAGACCATGTGCTTGTCCGGGACCGTGGTATGGGTCCTGACCGATGATAACTACTTTTACTTTGTTGTAAGGGCAGAGATTGAAAGCATTGAATATCAATTTTCCCGGAGGATATACGGTCGTAGTCTGATACTCCCGACGAACAAATTCCGTCAGGCGGATAAAATAGTCTTTATCAAATTCAGGAGTCAGCACTTGCTTCCATGATTCTTCTATCTGTACATTCATATTGTCTGAAAATTTTATTGTATATAAGTGAAAATGCGTTGCTTTGTTGCTGCTAAATCAGACAAATGTAGTAAAAAAGATATAAATACAGTATTGTGTGGAAGAACTTTTTCAGGAAGCCTGATTCCCTTTACAGGTATCTGTGGAGGGGATAAAGATTTTTAATCAATGAAATATGTTATTATGCAAAAAACATCACCTTCTTTTACCTGATTCTTCTCGATATTTTTTGAAAATCTGTACAAATTCTTTTCAGGATTTCAAGAGTGAATTTTTATTCTTCTATGAGGGTTGGCAGGAGGTGTAACTAAAAAACGGCAAATATTTCTTATGTCGTAATATTTTACCTCGTAAAGAAATATTTGCCGGTAGAAAATCATTCAGTGTATTTGTATTTCGCATCAAATAAGTTGCATACCCAGTTCAGCACATTCCCGACGCATCTCTTCGGGCCATATGCTAGCTTGTATTTCACCGATATGCGCTTTTCGTAAATACAGCATACAGAGGCGCGACTGTCCGATACCCCCTCCGATACTAAGCGGAAGAGAACCTTCCAACAAACGTTTGTGGAAGTAAAGTTTAGTTCTTTCTTCCTTTCCTGCCAGTTCCAGCTGTTTTAGTAAAGCTGCTTTGTCAACACGAATACCCATTGATGAAAGCTCGATTGCTCTTCCAAGTACACTGTTCCAGATGAGCAGGTCACCATTCAGTCCCGGAAGTCCTGTTTTCGGGTCAATAGTTGTATAGTCATCGTAGTCCGGGGCACGTTTGTCGTGTGGATTTCCGTCACTCAGTTTGCCACCGATACCGATGATAAATACGGCTCCGTATCGTTCGGTAATCAAATCCTCACGTTCTTTAGGGGTTTTGTCCGGATACATATCAAGCAAATCCTGCGAATGGATGAAATGGACATCGTGAGGCAAGAATGAACTGATTTGCGGATATACTTCACAAATCATATATTCAGTGCGGCGCATGGCCGAATAAATACGGGTAACGATACTCTTCAGGAAATCTACGGTTCGCTGTTCTGGAGTGATGACACGCTCCCAGTCCCATTGGTCTACATAAAGCGAATGCAGGTTTCCCAGTTCTTCATCGGCACGGATTGCATTCATATCGGTATAAATGCCATATCCTGGTTCTATATTATAGTCGGCAAGAGTTACCCGTTTCCATTTGGCCAGCGAGTGTACCACTTCGGCACGTTGTTCTCCCAAATCTTTTATAGGGAAGGTTACAGGGCGCTCTATTCCATTCAAATCATCATTCATTCCCATACCGGTCAGAACAAAAAGCGGTGCCGTAACACGGCGTAAACGCAGTTCAGAAGACAGGTTTTGCTGGAAAAATTCTTTTATTTGTTTTATACCCAACTCGGTTTGCTTCATGTCAAGCAAAGGTTGATAGTTGGTAGGTTTTATTAGGTAACTCATGTCTTTTTAATTTTCTGTATTTAAATATGTAGGCAAAGATAATTATATTTTGTAAAAATGCAATGTATTTGTTTGAAATATTATCATTGTGTGATGATTATCTTTGTTTTTATTGATAAAATGGTAATTTGTTGTGTGTAAAAGTTTTATTCCTCTCTTATTTTTTTTCTCGAATATTAGGACGAAATACAGAATAATTGTATTTTTGCCATGGTTTTAGAAAATATGCACCCATAGTTCAATGGATAGAATAATGGATTCCGGTTCCATCGATTGGGGTTCGACTCCCCATGGGTGTACTAATGTAGTTTGAAAAGATTCTGATTATCAGAATCTTTTCTTTTTTTACGACGCTTGCTTTCTGTCAGAGAAAGCAATCTTTTCTTAAATTATAATGGATTGTCCATTTGGGGAATTCAGGAAATTTTCTGAATGAATTTATTTTCCGCAATTAAGTGACAAACAGATTTCTGTTGGAAATATCTGTAAAAGCTTCTCTTTTATTTGTTCCTTGTAGATAAAAATACTCCCAGCATAACCAGTAATACACCGATGAAGGCATAAATAGTCAACGTCTCGTTTAATACGACAAAGGCTGCTAAGGTAGTAAACAATGGATTGAGATATAAATAGTTTGATGACATTATCGTACCGAGATGCATCAATACCATATTCCATACAACAAAGCAGACCAATGAAGCTAGAAGACTAAGGAATAGAAGGTTGATGAATACTTCAGGACGGAGAAATCCCTCCAGTGGAAAAGAAAAAGGATGGATGATGAAAGCTGGAAGTATTCCTAAAGTTCCATAGAAAAATATTTTGCGGGTAATGAATATAGAGCGGTATTTCTTCGAGAGTTTATTGATTATAAGACTGTAAAAGGCCCAGGATAATGCAGCTGCCAGTGTCAGAAAGTCTCCGATGGGGGAGAGTTTCAGAATCACGCTGCCATTGAATATAAGTATAGCTACGCCAATGAGTGCTGCTATAGATCCCAGAAGCGAGTTGTGACTGACTTTATTATTTCTATCTGTCAGAAGTGATAGTCCCGTAGTTAGCAGAGGAGTAGCACATATTATAAAGGCTACATTAGTAGTCTGGGTAAATTTTAAGGCAGTATTTTCGGTCAGGAAATACAATGTACCTCCAGTTAGTCCGGCAGCAAACATAGTAAGTTCGTCTTTGATGCTGTCTGAAAAAATCTTGCGAGGAGAGATAAACCATATTCCGATATATGCAATAATGAAGCGGAGAAGAAATATTTCCTGAGGTGATAATCCGTTGTTTATCAGAATTTTTGTAGAAATGAATGTGGTTCCCCATACCGCTACGGTGAGAATAGCCAGAATGTGATATTTTGCCTTTAATGAACTTGTCATATTAATTTATGTAATACTTGCTGCTGTAAATATGCGCAAAATTAGATATATTTTCCATATTTCTGAGACTATATCAGATACTAATTTGTCAGCTGACAATAGTAAAAATAGAAAAGGCTGCTTCATCACGAGGCAGCCTTCCCGAATATCCAATTGAATTTGTTAGGGTTAGTATAAGCATTTGTAAATGCTCAATTGCAAATATACGATTTTATTTGATTGCTTGATAAAAATCTTTCCAATTCTTGCTGAAATCTGACATAGAATGGAAAAGATAATTAGCTCCTTCGTCCAGTAAGACTTTATCGGGCAGAGGACCAGTATTTACAGCTACTGTAAAGATACCAGCAGCTACACCAGCACGTACTCCGAGAGGAGCATTTTCTACAACGATAGCTTCATTGGCTTTGACACCGGCTTTCTGAAGTCCCATCAGATAAGGTTCCGGATTTGGTTTTCCATATTTTACATCGAAAGCTGTTACCATAAGCTCGCCTTTGAAAATATTTGGAAAATTTCTGTTCAAGCGTTCCAGCAATGATTTCTGTCCTGAACCTGTTACTACCACTGGAATCAAATTATCTTCCTTTATCTGATTGAGCAGTTCGAGTGCTCCCGGCATTCGTTCGGCCTTAGGAAGGGAATTGAAAATATCGCTTTTAGTCTGATAGATTTCTTTTATTTCCTCTTCGGTTGCTTCTCTATGACGCTGTCGGGTACTTACTATATTGATTGTTGATGCCCCTGTACGTCCTTCGTGCATATATGCTTCTTCCGGACTCAGATGCATACCGTACTGCTTCATGGCTTCGTGCCAGGCTGCTGCATGATTTTTCATGGAATCGAATAATACACCGTCCATATCAAACAATACAGCTTTCAGGTTCAGTTTATCAAAATGATGGGTTGTGAGATAATTTTCTATTGCTTGTTGGAACATCTTTTTCAGTTTAAGAATAAACTACATATGTGTAAATAATGAAAAAATGAATAATGATAAATGAAGAGCGGTATTGATACTGGTTACCGCTTTCCACTTATCATTATTCATTTTTTATTGTTTAATTTTTATTTTAAACGAGCTTGAATAGCCTTAGTTTCTTCTTCATATCCAGGTTTATTCAACAAAGCAAACATGTTTTTCTTGTAAGCTTCTACACCTGGCTGGTTGAACGGATTAATTTCAAGCAGATAGCCGCTGATACCGCAAGCTTTTTCGAAGAAATAAATCAATTGTCCCAAATAGTATTCGTTCAGTTTTGGAACACTTACGCGCATGTTAGGTACTCCACCGTCAACGTGTGCCAGCTGAGTTCCAAGTTCTGCCATTTTATTGACTTCATCTACGCGTTTTCCTGCCAGGAAGTTCAAGCCGTCCAGATTTTCTTCGTCTGAAGGTACATGAAGTTCGTGGTTAGGAGTTTCAACAGAAATCACTGTTTCATAGATGGTACGTTCGCCTTCCTGAATCCATTGTCCCATAGAGTGCAGGTCAGTAGAGAAGTCTACAGAGCTAGGATAGATACCTTTGTGATCTTTACCTTCAGATTCTCCGTAAAGCTGTTTCCACCATTCCATGAAATAATGCAACTTAGGCTGGAAGTTTACCAGAATTTCAATCTTCTTTCCGTTCTGATACAGTTCGTTACGAGTTGCTGCATAAAGAGCGGCAGGATTTTCCATCATATTCTGGTTAGCACAAACTTCTTCCATCTTGCGCGCACCTTCTACCAACTGGTCGATATCGATACCTGCTACAGCGATAGGCAATAATCCTACTGGAGTCAGAACAGAGAAACGACCACCTACATTATCAGGAATAATGAATGATTTGTAGCCTTCTTTGTCAGCAGTTACACGAGCAGCACCTTTCTTTGCATCAGTTACGGCAACGATAACCTTACGTGCCATTTCTTTGCCGCGCTGGTCTTCGCATTGTTTTTTCAGCAGGCGGAAAGCCAAAGCTGTTTCAGTAGTAGTACCTGATTTAGAGATATTGATTACACCGAATTTCTTGTCTTTCAGGAAAGAAGTCAGCTCGTACAAGTAATCTTCACCAATGTTGTGTCCGGCAAAGATGATAGTAGGCTGTCCTGCTTTCTTTTCTTGCAACCACAAGAAGCTGTTGGACATAGCTTCGATAACGGCGCGGGCACCCAGATAGCTTCCGCCGATACCAGCAACAACTACAACTTCACAGTTTTCGCGCAGAACCTGTGCTGTAGCTTTTAAGTCGTCCAGATGTTCTTTAGTAATGGAAGAAGGCAAATGTAACCAGCCCAGGAAGTCGTTTCCCAGTCCTGTACCTTTTTCCAATGTTTCCATACATGCTCTTACCTTAGGTTCGTAAGCAGCTAGTTTGTCTTTGGAAATAAAACCTAAAGACTTGTTGATTTCAAGTTTAATATTTTCCATAAATATTCTTCTTTATTATCTGAATGAATCAGTCAGTAATTTGATTTCAATCATTGGAGAAATCCGTTCATACAAAATGTTGTAAACGGCGTCTACTATCGGCATATTGACGTGCAGATGCTTGTTCAGTTCCTTGATACATTTGGTGCCGTAATAGCCTTCGGCTATCATTTCCATTTCTATCTGTGCGCTTTTTACCGAATATCCTTTTCCTATCATTGTTCCGAATACACGGTTACGGCTGAAGTTGGAATATGATGTAACCAACAGGTCGCCCAAGTAGGCCGAATCGTTTGTACACCGGTCTACCGGATGTACTGTATCGAGAAAACGGTTCATTTCCTGAAGAGCATTCGAAACCAGTACTGCCTGAAAGTTGTCTCCGTATTTCAGGCCGCTGCATATTCCGGCAGCTATGGCATACACATTCTTCAAAACAGATGCATATTCTATACCTGCTACATCGGTATTGACCGATGTCTTGATATAGTGTCCCGAAAGCTGTCGGGCAAACATCTTCGCTTTTTCAATGTCTTTACATCCGACGGTCAGATAAGACAAGCGTTCCAATGCCACTTCTTCTGCATGACATGGACCAGCCAGTACAGCAATGTTCTCTTCTGGAACATCGTACATTTTATGAAAGTAGTCGGACACAATCAAGTTTTCATCGGGAACAATTCCCTTGATTGCCGTCACAATGAATTTATCCTTGAGTTTTGTCTTTAGCTTTTTAAGGTGGCTTTTCAGATATGGCGAAGGAGTTACGAATATTAGTGTATCCGATTCCTTTACTACCTTATTTATATCTGATGAAAAGTTGATGCACCTCATGTCGAAGCGCACACTAGTCAGGTAAGCCGGATTATGCCCCAGACGCCGAAATTCTTCAATTCGGTCGTCGCGGCGCATATACCAGTTTATCGAGTCGGCCTGGGACAATATAATTTTGGCTATTGCCGTTGCCCAGCTTCCTCCACCCATGATTGCTATTTTCCCGGGGAGTTTCATTTTAGCCTATTTTCTGTATCCAGCCAGCTACTTCGTCGACGCTAGGATTCTTCAATTCTAATTTATATTTTTTATTCACTCCGCAGATGTCCTGATGTAATTTTTGCGGATTAACATCTTTCATGTCTGAAACCAAGTTGTAACCGGCTTTCTGAATCACCGGAACCCATTCTTCGGCAATACCCAGTTCCATGAACTTAGCAGGAGCGTCTTTCGGGATAACCTTTTCCGGACGCATCTGCGGGAAGAACAATACTTCCTGAATAGTGCTTTGTCCTGTCATCAGCATGACCAGACGGTCCATACCGATTCCCATACCAGAAGTAGGAGGCATACCGTATTCCAGTGCGCGAACAAAGTCTTTGTCGATAATCATAGCCTCGTCGTCACCCTTTTCGCTCAGACGCATCTGCTCTTCGAAACGTTCAAGCTGGTCGATCGGGTCGTTAAGTTCTGAATATGCGTTACAAAGTTCTTTTCCGTTAACCATCAACTCGAAACGTTCAGTCAGATCCGGATTGTTGCGATGACGTTTAGTCAGCGGTGACATTTCGATAGGGTAATCAGTGATGAAAGTAGGCTGGATATAATTTCCTTCGCAGAATTCGCCGAAGATTTCGTCTATCAGCTTGCCTTTTCCCATTGTATCGTCTATCTCCATGTTCAGTTTCTGGCAGACTTCGCGGATCTGTTCTTCATTCATTCCGGTGAGGTCGTATCCTGTAAATTCTTTGATTGAATCGAGCATGGTAACACGCTTGAACGGAGCCTTGAAGTTGATTATGTTATCACCTACCTTAACTTCTGTTGTACCGTTTACATCCATACAGATCTTTTCGATCATATTTTCAGTAAACTTCATCATCCAGTTGTAATCCTTGTAGGCTACGTAAATTTCCATACAAGTGAATTCTGGGTTATGAGTACGGTCCATACCTTCATTACGGAAGTTCTTTCCGATTTCGTATACACCTTCAAATCCACCTACGATCAGACGTTTCAGGTAAAGTTCGCTGGCAATACGCATATACAAAGGAATATCAAGTGCATTATGGTGAGTAATGAACGGACGTGCCGCAGCTCCTCCGGCGATAGATTGCAGGATAGGAGTTTCAACTTCGATATATCCTTTCGAATTGAAATACTCACGCATAGAGTTATATACCTTATTGCGTTTCAGGAATATATCTTTTACTCCATCGTTTACTACCAGGTCTACGTAGCGCTGGCGGTAACGGAGTTCTGGATCATCGAATTTATCGTAAGCTACACCATCTTTATATTTTACGATAGGAAGCGGGCGGATAGATTTTGACAAAACAGTCAGTTTCTGTGCATGGATAGAAATTTCACCCATCTGAGTACGGAATACGAAACCTTCAATGCCGATAAAATCACCCAGGTCGAGCAGACGTTTGAATACTACATTGTATAAATCCTTGTTTTCATCAGGGCATATATCATCGCGGGTAATGTATATCTGAATACGACCTTTAGAGTCTTGTAACTCAACGAAAGAAGCCTTACCCATAACACGGCGTGACATGATACGTCCTGCAACAGATACTTTGCGCGGTTCTGCCTCGTCATCCTTAAATTCGGCTTTTATATCAGTCGAAAATGCATTGGTTACATACTCGGCAGCAGGGTACGGATCGATGCCCATCGCTCTCATTTCATTCAGACTGTTACGTCTGATAATCTCCTGTTCACTTAGT
>UMIS01016125.1_pt1 | contig 12963 bp, 12 predicted proteins | sample 1965801 | NCBI WGS metagenome assembly UMIS01 (sample SAMEA4836128, study PRJEB28245) | human gut metagenome | biome: gut microbiome; material: fecal sample | place: Denmark | collected 2008
CGAAGAGGCCATCCTCGCACACAGAAAAATAGCAGCCAACCGACTGGCGATTGACTGCATATATGTGTTATCTAAAGAGGAACTATCCAAGGTGGATAGGGAATAGGAATTGATTGCAAGTGACTTTCTGATGCAAGACCTCGGAATAAGAAGATAAATGTATGACAAACATTGTGTGGATATATGTCACTGATTCTACTCCTATTCATTTCGATTTTAAACGTATAGTCGTATCATTAAAAAGATTCATTGAATATTTCTTTGTTGCAGGTTTCATACTTACTTCTGTTATTATTGAAAGCTTATCATAAATGGGTAAAACTGTACAATGTTGAATCTAGGATAATGGTTTCATTTTTATATTTAACAACACAAAAATCATGATCTTTGAAGAATGGAGAAATTAGTCCTAGAATGCTACATAAGTCAATCCCAAGATACTTAACTGAACCTTTCACATGATAGCACACAGCATCAACATTATTAACTTTAAATGTATAATTACATGCTTCTGTAAGCATTGCTGCAAAACCCACACAGTTCTGTTCATTGCTCTTCCTTTCAGATTTTTTCTTAAAGGAGAAAATCAATTCATCAGCAACAACACGCTCACAGTATTGTGCTATGTCTTTTGCGTCATTACGATCATAGTAATCTTCCCAATGTTCAAATCCAGAAGCGTTGACTGTGGTCAACTTGCCTTTTCTGAGTGCGTCTTTAAAATCTTTGCTAAGTGGAAAAGACGATGTTACAGTTTGGCGAGGGACAAGCTCTACACAGTTTGGCAATGTGATATAACCAAATAACAATATTACAGGAATAGCAACTGCAATAAAAAACAATATTATTTTTTTGTTCATATTTAACTGTTTTATTATAACAATAAACTTTAGAGAAGTTGGAAATTATTGGTTCTGAGAAGCAATCTTCTTCTCTCATTTTCAAGTATGGATAATGCAGATTTGATATTTGAATTATAAAATTCTTTCATGAACTTATAGTCATCAATCGCTACTTCAAATTCATTATACAATCTTATCAAACCCCTTGCAAATTCTCCATAATTGAAATTCGATAAATTGATTTGACTGCCTCCTGTATCAAATAATTCTGCATTGGAATTTAATATACTCCACAAAAAATTACAATCTCTTTTACAATCTCTTCCCCAAGTTTCGCAATCGTGATAAGTAAAATAAATATAAATAAAATATATTGAGTATAGTCCCAATACCCCAGGGTTATAATGCAACTCAGTGTATAGCTTTATTGACAAATCTTTCTTATCATAAGGATTATACCATGAAAGATTGAAAGTTAATGAATTTGTCAATATATACCCTCCGAGTGTAGGGTGCTTTTGGCAATACTCGTCAAAGATAATTTCTTGGTTGAATTCAAATTGGTCAATTAAGACTTTTTCAGGCCTCCCGAATTTATAATAGTAAACTTTATATTGTTTATGATGGCGTAGTTCGGAGGGTACTAAACGAGAATAATCCGTTAAGTCATTTTCTTCTACTATAAATCCATACGATACGTTGAAAAAGTCTTCCTCATTGACTTTTTCGGCAATTATACCCTTATTAGACAAATAATAACAATAGTATGTTTTTGTAGTTTTCATAACCTTAATTCCGCAACACTATTATAAAGTAAACTTTTTAAGTACCTGAGCAACAAAAAGCGGCCCAGGATTTTGTCATGTCGAAGAATTCACTTATCTTAGTGTTGCAAAACAAACAAGAGAATTCAACGATAGACATGGCAAAGGTACGAAAATCTGTTGTGAAAGCATCAAATTCGCCCTGTTTGGGTGCTTGTTTGGCAAAGAAAATGAATATATAGCATTATTCTGATAGATTATCACACTTAATAAATATCACTTATTCTATTTTCTCAAACCTCTCAACTAACCCCGAAACAATCCTTCTCGCACGTTGCCACTTAGAACTACTTGACACAACAAACTCTTTATGATTGATTGTGATGAACGAATCAACCCTTTGGGCTGGGTCATACTTGTATTCTCGACCAGAGAAATGATTTACAGCACGCAGGAAAGTGGCGAAAGACACATTGGGGGCAAGGTGGTTGGTACGCAGTAGTGCTGTCTTGATGTAAGCGGTCTCATATTCATGCTCCATATCATTGAGTGCAGATAGAATTGCTCCTTTCAATGCAGACTTATCCTCTGCGATGAGGATGTCGTCGATGCTTAGCTCTTCTTGCTGAATGATTCTGCGTCCATGCTTCCCTTTTGTATTGGCAAGAGCATTCTTTATGGTCTGTCGAAATTCTATGTCCTCTATTTCCTCTTGGTGTTTTGTCCATTCTGCTTTCTTGTCAAGACCTTGCGTAACGCTGGTTTCCACAAGATTTACTATAATTGTTTTGACACTTTCACGCACGATGGAAAGTTGTTTGTCGTTAAGACTTACTTTGCTCAATGCCGTTGCACTCTTGGGTAGTCCATGGTCAAAGCAGATATAATAGAGCGTACACATCAGCAATGTATTTCGTTCCTCAAAGATTTCATCACGGAGACGGAAAAACATTTCTGGGAGAGCATGAATGGCAGACAGCATTATTCGTTTTGATATTGTTGCAAGTTCTTCCGCTGTATGCCCTTTGCTGAAATTGAAAACAGCCATTTGCACGAGGGAAGGCAACGAATCCCAAAACTCTTTGGCTGAGACATTAGGAATATAAAGGTGTTCGGCATCTTCCTCATTCATATCTTTGTCAACAAGACAAAATTCCCTTATAAAGAATAGGTCTTCATTTGTTTCATCCTTATCCCCACCAATAACTTCGGAATATAGCCCCAACCGCAGATAACCAGTGAACTCCATCATTTCGTCAACAATGCGCACTGCAACGGCAGTCTTTTCATCATCAGACAGAATGGTATCTGTGTTAGGAGTAAGCAGTTTCTGACACTCAATAAGCACGGAAGTAGGCACATATTTCGCAGCCATCTTGAATATGCGTTCAAGTTGGCTGAAATCGTTGCGCATCATCTTCATCATATCCAATGAGAAGCGTGAGTAATCATCTTGGTGTTCCTGCTTCCAAGAATGCACTTTGTCAAGCGCATCCCTCATGGCGTTCTTTTTGAATTCTTTAATGTCCATCTGTTATATTCCTGTTATTAGGTGACAATTTGAGAACACGTTTCATTCACCCAACTGCTTCAACAAGAAATCTTCCAAGGTCTTTCTGTCTGGCAACTGGAGCATATAGGTGGAAACAAAGAGTTGGTTATCCATACCAGCGAGGGCATACTCCACCATTTTCTTTCCCTTTCGTGTACATAGCAAAATTCCGACAGGTGGATTATCACCAAGCTGTATCTCGTTCTCCTTATAATAGGATACATACGCATTGAGTTGTCCAAGATTCTCATGCGAAAATTCCTCGTTCTTCAGTTCAATGATGACACCGCAATGCAGAATGCGATTGTAAAACAAAAGGTCGGGGTAATAATATTCGTCATCGATAATGATGCGCTTTTGGCGAGCCTCAAAACAAAAGCCTTTGCCCAATTCGAGGATAAACTCTTGAAGATGACTTATCAGCGCATCTTCCAAATTGTGCTCATCCACTGTTTCCTGCGCTTTCAATCCGAGAAACTCAAAAGTGAAAGGTTGACGAATCTGTAATGCTGCCGAGTCATGCCCCTGCACCGATGGCAATGAAAGCATTTTCTCTGGATTGGCACTGATGCCTGCACGGAAATAGAGGTTGGTACTAATCTGTCGGCGAAGCTCACGAACAGACCATGTACACTTGATACATTCCTGCTCATAGAAATAACGGGCAAGGGGGTCCTCTACACTCAGCATCTCTCTAATATGAGAAAAAGATAGGCGTGAGACCACTATTTCTGGTGGCGTTTGTAATTTATGCGACGCTGTCGCACAAATTACATCCGTCTTATTATCTGATGTTTTACAACTCAAAACGGCATTATCTCCAGATTTATTCGACACTGTCGCATAAATCTTATTTGGAACGAATAGATGTCCCATTTGCGGATATAGATTATAAAAGTTTCGAGACGTTTGGAATAAAGTGACATTGAGTCCTTTTCTATTCACTCGTTCCTCTAGTTTCTTCAGCAGTTGCGCTCCATATTCCGCCCTATCCTTACCATGTTGCTCAAACTCTATGATATAATATCCGATGAGCCAGTTGCGCATGGTCTGCATACGGTTGATAGCCCTTACTGCCGATGACTGAGCTGCATCGTGGGTCGTTTGAATGATGGATGCCAAGTCGCTGAAAGAGTGAAACGTTTTGCTCCAATCTTCAAAAGGAAGTTCCATTCCTTCGTGAGTGTATGTTGATATTTCGTTTGCCATGTTGCACCTTTTATATATTGAATGTGATTATTTTTTCATCAGAAGTTCCAGAAGCATTGCCGTCTTCTGTTCTTCTGTCATATTGCTTATGTCCTCCTCCGTTATCTTGGGCTCCAAATCAAGAAGTTTGCTGTTGTACTCAAACTGGGTTTCCAAAGGATATTGGGCAATATACCTATCCGTTATAGAGTGATTGGTGGAGTGCCCCATGCTTTCGGATATGTACCTCTGTTCTACACGTGCATGGGTAAGGTTCGTTCCGTAAGAATGTCTGCACCATGTTCCCGATGGGCGCACCTCCCAATGAAGCACATCCTGACAAATCTTGATGATTCGGTCCTGTACATTCGAGTTCTCTTGGGATATTCTCTTGCGCTTGTCGGCTTTCAACGTTGCACCTTGCAGAATGTCGGGGAAGACAAATCCGTCAAGGACAGGCTCGGCTGCAATCTCGTCAAGGATCCTTTGAAGTGGTGCTATGATAGGAATTATCACTTCTGAACCGCCTTCCGTGCGGTTGGTCGTCTTCACTCTTTTGAACTTGAATGCTTTTCTTCCTGTATCGAAATAATACTGAGAATAAGTCAGTTCTCCTGCATCGGCAAGGTTGAATCCATTACACAGATACTGGGCAAGGAATAGCCCCAATGAATAATGCGCCCTTTCGGCATATCCACTTTTCCATGTGTCGGGATAACGCTTCTCAATGAATACATGATACAACTCAGTCATTTGTTCCACTGTTAGATAGCAATGTTTTCTCGATTCTCCAACAGGAATAGACACCAACTTTTTCTTTTGGATATTGGAGAAAGGGTATTCCTGATTGGTGAGGTAACCCATAGACACGCACTCATTCCAAACGGCCCGACAAGAACGAAGGTATATTCCACGCGTAGTGTTGCTAATCTTGCCTACAATGTTGCCTGCTTCGTCCTTTACGCCATGCATCATGCCATTGTTCCAATATTCTATATCTTCCTTGTCGACCTTGAAGCCAACGACGGGTCTATCCCACATGATTCTCTGAAAGGACTTCAAGGCATACTCGTATGATTCTGCGGTGGTGCAACGCTCACCATTATTATCCGTGAGATAGAAATTAATCTTTTTCTCCCAAACGCCTATAAATGACGTTTCCTTTGTGGAATCCACTCCTGTAACAACAACCTTGAGACGTTCGAGCGACAGACTATTGCCCAAACGTTCTATCATCTCGGTCTGAGCATCGAAGATGGCATCAAACTCCATCTTCTTTTCATAGAGTTCCGAGCGAACAGCCTTTGCACTCAGTGTGCAAACTCGCGCAAAATCCTCTTCGGTAAATTCGCCAGCGACAAAGTTATACCACGACTTTCTGTCTATGGTATAACGCATTGCGACAGGAAATGTATTCCTGTCTTTCTTCGGGTGACGCTTGTCAAGGATAAGGGCATAAGTACAACTTCCGTACCTTGCGCTCTTGTAAGTGGTGTCCAGTTTCTTTGCCATTTTACCAATAGTCTGTAGGTCTCAACTTGCCAATTATCTCAATTTCGGAAAACAATGGGAAAACAAACTTCCTCTTTTCTCGTCTAAACGCCCTGTATTCCGATGTTTGTCGGGAAAACAATGGGAAAACAGAGTCGTTTTGATATGGGATTTCTTGGCATATCATAAACTATTGCAAAATTAATAAATCGTTGTGTATCAATGAAATCTACAGATATAAAAAATCATAAAACATCAATCTCTCAGACTCATAATCTGGAGGTCCCAGGTTCAAGCCCTGGCTGGTCCACGCTTCTATTACAGCGACTTATGCTTCGGCGTAGGCCGCTGTTTTTTGTTTGATGAGAAATATGATCATGAAAGATTTACGCAGAAAACAAGTAGTATTCATCCAATACTACAACTCACCTTGTGGCGAAATCATCTTGGCATCGGCAGGCGACTGTCTATGCCTGTGCGATTGGAACAAAATGCCATGTGCCGAACGCAACAAGCACCGGCTCATACGACTGCTGAATGCAGAATGCATCATTGCCCCCTCTGCCGTCCTGGAAGAAACGAAGAAAGAACTTGATGAGTATTTCGCTGGCAAGCGCCATACATTCGAAATTCCCTTACATCCCGTTGGTACCGTCTTCCAAAAACAAGTATGGCAAGCCTTACTTGAAATTCCGTATGGAGAAACAAGAACTTACAAAGAGATTGCACAAAAGATAAACAAGATGAAAGGTATAAGGGCTGTGGCACAAGCCATCGGTGCCAATGGCATCAGCATTCTCATCCCTTGCCATCGCGTCATTGGCACCAACCGCTCACTGACAGGATACGCAGGAGGCATCGAGGCAAAAAGATTACTGCTGAATATCGAATGTCAAAATACGCCTTATGGCTGAACCTACAACTTAACTTCTATTACTTCTGAACCCAGCGAAAGTTGAATAAACTTATTAACTCCATTTCCCCATTTGAGAAAGCCAAGTTGGGCATATTACTTCCCATTGCCGTACAATTGCTCCTAAAAAGGCACTATTGTGCCATAAGTAGGCACTTTTATTGCATCAGTATTTATAAAAATAGCATCAGTAATTATAAAAATGGATCACGAAAAACCCTTCACCCTTCATCTGTACGCGTGAAATGCCGATAAACACAGGGGATTCCAAGGGATAGATGAAGGGTGAAGGGTTTTATGCTAATTCTATTTTAATAAAATCTTTGATTCACTTTTCGAGCAAGATATCCAGTCGGTTACAGACCTGAGTAAAACATGAAGTAAACATGGAGAGCAAACTAAAAGCAGAAAAATATGGAATTCTACAAATCACCGAACGAAACATCAATAAATAACCGAAAATAGTTATTCTCCCTATTCCCATTATAAGTTAACGAACTTAAAATATCAAGACGTAACCGTTAATTCTACGAAAGAAAAATGCGGAAATCCGCAAAAATCTTTCCTGTTATGATTGTAAATAGAGACAAATATCTACAAGAGTTGGTTAGTTCACGCCATAATGGACTGGTAAAAATCATTACCGGTATGCGCCGTTGCGGAAAATCCTTTCTGCTGTTTCGTCTCTTCAAGCGTTTCCTTGAAGACGATGGAGTCATGCCCGACCACATCATAGAAATGGCATTCGATGACTATGCCTTCAAGGAGTTTCGCAATCCCGACAAGTTTTATAAGTATGTAAAAGAGAAGATTGCTGACGACCAACCTTATTACATTCTGCTTGATGAGGTACAGATGCTTGACGAGTTTGAAGACGTACTAAATGGATTATTGCATATTCCCAATGCTGATGTTTATGTGACGGGAAGCAATGCACGCTTCCTATCCAAGGATATAATAACCGAATTTCGTGGACGAGGATACCAAATACCCGTTTCACCACTCAGCTTTGCTGAATTTATGACCGTATATGATGGCGACAAACAGGATGGCTGGAACGAATATTTGCTTTATGGTGGCCTTCCACCTGTTGTTCTACAAAAGACAGAAGAAGAGAAAGTGAGACTTCTGAACAGCCTCTTGACTGAGACTTACATGATAGATGTCATCAACAGAAACAAGATAAAGAACGATGCAGAACTCAACGATTTATTCAAGATTCTCGCATCAGGAATTGGCGGACTTACCAATCCACAACGACTTGCCAATACTTTCCAATCTGTAAAGAATGTCTCTATAAGCTCTGCAACCATCAAGAAATACATCGAATATCTTGCAGATGCGTTCTTGCTTGAGCCATGCAATCGCTATGACGTAAAAGGTCGTAAATATATCGGAACGCCATTGAAATATTATTTTTCCGACTTAGGCATTCGCAATGCACTTCTCGGCTTCCAACAACAAGAGAAAACCCATCTGATGGAGAATGCCATCTATAATGAACTTCGCTACCGTGGATATAGTGTGGACATTGGCAACGTAGAAATCAACGGCGTGGACGAAAAAGGAACCAAAGTGAGACGGATGCTTGAAGTTGACTTTGTTTGCAACCAAGGCTACAAACGCTGCTACATCCAGTCGGCTCTCAGTTTGCCTGACAAGGAGAAGACGAATCAAGAACTTGCCTCTTTGCTACGTATAGACGATAGTTTTATGAAGTATGTGATAACAGGCGACCTCATCAAGAAATACCAAAACGATGACGGCATCGTATTTATGGACGTATTTGATTTCTTGCAGGATAAAGATTCTATATGACAACTTAAATAAGAGGGTGTGTCAGAAATCCTGATACACCCTCTTATTAAAATATCAGTCTAATTGCTTAAACTCAAAATCTGCTTTGCTGCAACAACTCTTCTTATAGTCGAACTGGTACATACGCATGTACTGCTCCAGTATCTCCTTCGCTCCATTATAAAATGGATCGCAAGTATATGATTTAGTTGTAACAGTAATCTCCATCTCAGGAGTCAACACTTGCCCATTCGTTCTCTTGATACGCTTAGGGCGTACAGCAAAAACTCTTCCCATAATCTTAACTTTTTAAATTGTTTGACTTATTTTCTTAGATAGTTCTCCTATCTTTTTTACTCTTTCTCAAAATCGATAAGTTTAATACCAATAGCAGCACAAGCCTCTGCATCCGCCAAAGCATGGTGATGCGCTGTCAAATCATAGCCACAATAAGCAGCCACAGTTTGAAGTTGATGATTTGGCAGTTTGTCTCCCAACATTTTTCTTGAAGCACGGCAAGTGCAATAGAAGCGATAGTTAGGATATTTCATACCATAAGCCGAAAATGCCGCCTTCAAGCAACTCTCATCAAATGGACTATTATGCGCCACCAATGGCAATCCTTGTACATGAGGAGCAATCTCCGCCCACACTTTGGGGAAAGACAATGCAGTATCAGTATCCGCCTCCGTTAATCCATGCACTTGGGTACATATATAAGTATAGTAGTTGGGATTAGGCTTTATCAGCCGATACAATTTATCCACCACCTTACCATCACACACAACTACCACCCCGACACTACACACGCTGGAACGATGCTGATTGGCGGTTTCGAAATCTATTGCAGCGAAACTTTTCATCTTAGCATGATTCTTTACCACTTTATCCAGTCATTTTTCATTCAAGACTTTCTGAGAAATAAGGCAAGCCCAATGTCTAAGACGCTTTCCAACATCTTCAGGTCTTAACGAAGCCACCTCTTCCAGAGTTATGAAACAACCATCTTCTTGAATCTCTCCAAGTCTATCAGAAAGACCTATATGTGTCAAGATATCCTTTAGTTGCTCAATACTATTTGCACGATTACCCAATTGGATAGCAACAGCATCTTTGCCATCAACAGGCAAAGTATCCATATAAATCTTACCTTTTTCCTCACTCTGACTTTCACAAGCAAGCGTTGTCCAATACCAAGTGAACAAATTCCAATTTTTAGGTTCGCCCACTTCCTGCATCCAAAGATGGGTTCTATGAGTCTTCAAAATTATGTCTTGCAAATATTCCACTCGCTTAATGATTTGTTGCTGGAGTTCAGGCGAAGACTTGAACTTATCAATAAAGCCACCTTTTGGTACATCCATTGACAGAGTTGGATACTCCCACCAAAATTCACGCTGTCTTCTTCCACCATTATCCCATTTCAAGCACTTTGAGAAGTTCCAATCCCCTTCATAACGAGCCTGAATAAAATAATGATTATCATAGAATCCCATGTCTATCATTCCTGGATTACCATCATTACGAGTAATCAGCAAAGGACAGTCCTCGCTTTCAAGCGATGCTACAGTCCAGCGAGCCTTTGTCCATCTCTCAACCGCTTGTTCCCAAAGCGAAGTATTGTATTTTCGTTGGTCAACGACAGTAGTCGCTTTATTCTCCGCAGAAACAGAATTTCCTTCGATTTTACTTGAATTCAACATTGCATGATTAACATCAGAAAGGACATTCAAATCTACCAACAGATGTTGCTTTGCTTCCTTTCCCTCGTCTTCATCTCCTTTTTTTGCCTTACTATAAGCCGCATTGAAATTTCCAATCGTTTGTTCCTTTACATCATTAGGGAACGGCTTAAAATCCTTAGCATACAAATCTTTACGCAAAGCCTCAACAACGTCAAACAATGTTTTTAGCAAAGCATTCTCGTTAGAACTTCTCTTCTTACTTGGTTCACAAACTACAGTTATCACCTGATTGACTGCTCCACTGAGTTTTTGGATATTATCTGGCTCACAGTGCATTGCCACAAGTGATGTCTGATACTGTAGCTCTAACTTTTCAGATTCAGTAAGTTCACCATCCTTCACAGCATTATACAATGTGTCGAGGAATTTCTGATAAATTTTCAACTTCTCACCAAAGACTACATTACTTCTATCATGCTTTAATCGCCATTCTTCAGCCTTACGAGCTTGTTCATCTTGCCATTCTTGGGCCTTGCGAGTCTGATTTTCCTGCCATTCTTTCTGCTTTTCATCCGATTCCCTTTGATTATTCGCCTGCCCTTCCTTTAGTCGGAGTTCCTTCTCAGTTTGTCCCTCCAGTAGTAGTTGCGTTATTGAAGCCGTAATTACAACACCCAGAATTGCAGCCATGATTCTTCCTGGCAGTTCCATATCTGTGAACACACGGAAATATACTGCAACAAGGCAAATTAAGCATGCGGCAATCAATGTATAAGTAAAAAACTTCTTGTTTTCCATTTTTACTTCATATTCTATTTATTAAACAAATCTTGAAATACCTTAGCCCATTCACACCAAGAATAAGATCGAGATGGATGATGCTGACGAATCATAAGAGCCTTATCATCACCACCTATACTAAACCAGCGAGTATAAACCTTTTCTCCATTGGTAAGAGACATTTCTTCTCCATCCGTTTCCCCAAGACCATAAAGTCTATCGAAGAGACCATAGCCCCAAACAATGATAACATCAGGCTTCAACTCTTCAAGAACCTCCTTGAAGGCAGGAATAGAATCGTTAAATTGTTCATCGGTCTCTTTCACACCAGGAGCCTCAATATTGAACTGAATGAAATTATAGAATGCTACTTGATTCCATACATATTCTCTATCATCAACTGAAATCTCTCGATTCAACAAAGCTTTGGTTTGGCTTGTAAAGCCTTTATAATAAGCTCCATCTTCTCCACTCAAGAATCCGTCCATCATTTCTATTGTAAAACTATGATGGCAAGGACAACCTGCACTATCTGCATCATAGTGGCTATGCCCTAATATCAAGACTTTCTTACCACTATTTAAGAATCCTTTCTCGTAATCCTTACCAACAAAAGGATAAGCATTTACATGTTTCATACACTATTCTATTTTAAAGTTATTAAATTCTCGGGGACAAAGATTGTTCTTCTATTGGAAACTATCAAGTCCATAATGGTTCATAAGCGAAAATTCTCGATTTAGGCTTTACAAAAGTAGTAAAAATCGTTCTGTTTCATTGGTATATTATCATTTTGCCAGGTGTTCCCGAGACTTGGCGGGTTAAGATTTCGGTTTCGGCAAAATAAAAAAGCGTGGGAACTTACCCGTCACTCGTCCCACGGATTGAGGCCTTCGCATTGCCCTGCATTGTTGAACGAGCAACGTCGAAGCCCACGCCGATATGTATACACTTTTCCCAATACGGATATAGACCTATCGCCTTGACGCAATAAGCCATACCAGTAAAGGGATGTGAATTAACACATCCCGAGAGCACCTACCGTTGCTATGTTCTGACAATGCATGAAGTTTGCGAAGTTTCAATCCGTCAAAACAAAGCGCTAAGTATGCGCCTTTTCCATTATGTCGCGATCCTTTTCAGAATCGCTGACAAATATACAAATAATGCTTGAAAGGACAAAGAAAAAATGGCAAAAATCCCTCAATGAGGGATAAAATTCATCAAAATCCTCCCTCAATGAGGGATTTTCTATATAAAACGAACCCTATACAAGTTTTTTGTTGTAATTTTGCAGCCGTGCTTGAAAAAACAACAAACAAGCTCTCTAACTTTCTACCAAGCTGGTAGAAAATTAGAAGCTATAGACAATTGAAGAATTATACAAAATAAATGGTTTTAAATTACATTTGGATAGCATTTTTCGTGATTGCGTTCATCTTCGCACTCATAGGATTGGCAATGGGAGATACTACTATCTTCCAGAAGATTGTAGATTCCACCTTCGACTCTTCCAAGAATGCCTTCGAGATTTCTCTCGGACTGACGGGCGTGCTCGCCCTCTGGCTTGGCATCATGAAGATTGGAGAAAAGGCGGGAGTAGTGAATGTGTTGGCAAGAGCGCTCAGCCCTGTCTTCACCCGACTCTTCCCCGATATTCCGAAGAACCATCCGGTAATGGGAAGCATCTTCATGAATATCGCTTCGAATATGCTGGGACTCGATAATGCGGCGACGCCTACAGGATTGAAGGCGATGCAGCAGATGCAGGAACTCAACACGAAGAAGGATACGGCGACGAACCCGATGATCATGTTCCTGGTTCTGAACACCTCAGGACTCACCATCATCCCTACCACTATCCTCGCTTTCCGTGCCTCCTATGGTGCAGCCCAGCCTACGGATGTCTTCATCCCTATCCTGATGGCTACGCTCGTGGCTACACTTGCCG
>UMIS01010990.1_pt1 | contig 12853 bp, 9 predicted proteins | sample 1965801 | NCBI WGS metagenome assembly UMIS01 (sample SAMEA4836128, study PRJEB28245) | human gut metagenome | biome: gut microbiome; material: fecal sample | place: Denmark | collected 2008
TCGCTCTGGCAGCGCATCAACATCCTTCAGCCGGTATTGCTCGCCACTCTGTTGGGAATGTGCGCCTTCGTGGGCATCATCATCTGGGGATTCGGACAGATGGATAAGGATACGATGAACACGGTTACTACCGTGGCTTCGAATATGATTCTCTTAGGCATCATCCTCTGCTTTATCCTGGCAGGATTCTGGAAGAAAGTGAATGTTTATGATGCATTTATCGAGGGAGCAAAGGAAGGTTTTACTACTGCAGTGAAGATTATCCCTTATCTCGTAGCTATCCTTGTGGGCATCGGCGTGTTCCGTGCTTCGGGAGCGATGGATATGGTGATTCAAGGCATTTCGTGGTCGGTAGAACAATGTGGCTTGAATGCCGATTTCGTAGGCGCCCTGCCTACCGCCATCATGAAACCGCTGTCGGGAAGTGGTGCACGAGGCATGATGCTGGAGGCGATGAAGAACTATGGTCCTGATTCGTTTGTGGGCCGACTGAGCTGCATCTTCCAGGGTTCCACCGATACTACCTTCTATATCTTGGCAGTATATTTCGGAAGCGTAAGTATCAGAAATACCCGCCACGCCGTGGCTTGCGGCTTGCTCGCCGATTTGGCAGGAGTCATCGCAGCAATAGCTATTGCATATTTATTCTTTTAAAGGTAAAAAAGTAAAAAGGTAAAAAGGTAAAAAAGACTTAGATTATATAGTCATATAATAAAAAGGGAATATGGGCAATAATGTCATTTATGAATTAAGTAAGAAATTTGCTATACGAATCATCAAACTCTATGTTTTCCTCAAAGAAGAGAAACATGAATTCGTTATGTCTAAACAAATATACAGATGTGGTACAAGCATAGGAGCAAACATTGCAGAAAGTACCTATGCTCAAAGCACACCAGACTATATAAGCAAACTTAGCATCTCCCTAAAAGAAGCAAGTGAAACTTTATATTGGCTGGACTTACTTCAAGAAAGCAATAATATAACAACAGAACAATACGAATCAATATCCAATGATGTTAAGACTATCATAGGAACTCTCGTAAATATCATCAATAAATTGAAACAAAAAAATAATCAATAAACAAAAGTAAAAAGCGAAAAGGCAGAGGATCCAGCTTCCTTTTACCTTTTTACCTTTTTACCCTTTTACTTTTAAACATATGGCAAACCTCAAAAGTTTAGCAAAGGATACCGCCATCTATGGTTTGAGCAGTATCATCGGCAGATTTCTGAACTATCTGCTTGTACCACTCTATACGGCTAAGATCAGCGCCGCCAGTGGTGGTTATGGTGTCATCACCAACATGTACGCCTATACGGCTTTACTCCTCGTCATCCTGACCTACGGAATGGAGACCACCTTCTTCCGTTTCGTCAATAAGGAGGGAGAAAATTCTGAGAAAGTTTATCACACGGTATTGAGCATGGTGGGCTTCACTTCCCTACTCTTCATCGCCTTAGTATTCCTCTTCATCACGCCTTTGAGCGATGCGATGGGCTACGCTGATCATCCGGCTTACGTCTGGACGATGTTCGTAACCGTGGCTATTGATGCTTTCCAGTGCATCCCATTCGCTTATCTCAGATACAAGAAACGCCCGCTGAAGTTTGCTGCCTTCAAGTTGCTCTTCATCGGACTGAACATTGCACTCAACCTGGTTTACTACGTCATCATGGATGGTCACGATGTGGGTTATGCTTTCTACATCAACCTGGTTTGTACCGCATCCATCACCTTCTGTTTCTACCAGGAGCTGAAGGAAGGATTCATGGGAGAGAAATGTTCCTGGAGCGAGTGCAAAGTGCTTGTCAGAAAGATGATGGGATACAGTTGGCCTATCCTCGTGCTCGGTATTGCCGGTATTCTGAACCAGACAGCGGACAAGATTCTCTTCCCTTACATCTATGAGAAGGGCGATGCTCATGCACAGCTCGGAATCTATGGAGCTGCCAGCAAGATTGCGATGATCATGGCAATGATTACCCAAGCTTTCCGCTATGCTTACGAGCCTTTCGTATTCGGCAAGGCAAAGGACAAGGACAACCGACAGACTTATGCTTCGGCGATGAAGTATTTCGTCATCTTCACCCTGCTCGCCTTCCTGGTGGTAGTAGGTTATCTGGATGTATTGCGCCACATTATCGGCCGCGACTACTGGGACGGACTGAAAGTAGTGCCTATCGTCATGGCAGCAGAGATCATGATGGGAGTATATTTCAACCTCAGTTTCTGGTACAAGCTCATCGACAAGACCATCTGGGGAGCTTACTTCTCAGGCATCGGCTGCCTGGTATTGATTGCCATCAACATTATCTTCGTGCCTATCTATGGTTACATCGCCTGTGCCTGGGCTGGTTTCGCTGGATATGGAACAGCCATGCTTCTCTCCTATTTTGTGGGTCAGAAGAAGTATCCTATCAACTATCCGGTGAAGGAGATGATGATCTATGTGGTTCTCGCCCTCGTCCTCTTCGTGGGAATGACCGAGGCTAACAGATACTTCTCCAGTGGAATCGCCTGCCTCATCAACACGGTGCTCATCCTCATCTTCGCCGCTTATCTCGTGAAGAAGGATTTCCCTTTGAAGAGTCTGCCGGTGGTAGGAAAGTACTTTAGAAAGTAAAAGATTCCATTCTTTGAGATTATATCCCAAGAAGTCCGTGAGCAATGTGTAAGCTCACGGACTTCTTTTTTGTTTTATCTTTGACTTTTCGGTCTTCAAGATGCGTTCACCCTGCAAAAGTGGTTCACCTTTCATGAAGTAGTACTTCTTCCCTTAAAGAAGTACTACTTAACACTGTAAGGAAGTACAACTTCTCCAAATAATGATGTATAACTACACAAACAATAAGTACATTTCTATAACGATTTACTTCTTTTGTTCTTTCGCTTTTTCCTTTTCGGCTTAGGTTTTGACATCTCAACACTTCTTCTCATAAGAATCAAAGCAATTTCCTCGTCTGTCAAATTCAAGTCTATACCATAGACTTTTGCCACTATCCTATCATTCTTTCGATGAGCATCAACCAAAATTGCAGGCATTAGTTCTGGCTTGTATAATTGCTCCAAAGTAGAATCAGGGAAGGCTGCTCTTGCCTGCAAGATTGCATCAGCTGATTCCGAAATGGATTGTTTTTCTTCCTCCGTCAAAGTTTGCCAAGGAAAATTATTATAGACAACATCAGCAGAATATCTATAATCACTCTTTAGTCTACCACCTACAGCATTCATCCACGCCATGTGAATACGAGATTCCAGCACGCCAAAAATAGACTTATCATCTGTTGGCACTACAAGGACTGCATTGCTACAAATGCAGTTTGGAGCCATAAAGCCCATTGGAATATATGTTCTATTTCCTGAAGAATGACATGGAATCAATATATATTCCGAACTCGGCATGTTCTCCACATGAAACCTGGTCGGTTTGTCGGCATACTTTCTAGTATCTGGAGATGTACTTTTCTCACGATATTCTTTCACAGCCTTTATTCTCTGTTGGCACAATGGCAAAGAGGCCAATTCGGCAGGAGAGCAATCGCCAAGCCACAAACAATAACGAGGTTTATTTTTAATAAATTCCGTTGCCCCATAATATGGATGGAACAAAGCCTTTGCCTTGGGCTCCTTACTTACAAACTCTACCATTTGCTTTTCTGTAAAAATATAGTTTTGATTGTCAATAGGTTTGTTGCCAATACCTATCGGAGGCACATCACCTATCGGTTTCGAGGCACTCTTGATAAAGATTTGCTCTGCAGGAAGCAAGTAACTATTAATACTATCTGTCACGAGAGGTCGCTTACCTACTTCGTACAAGTGACAAAGTTGGTGTTCTTTGGAAACCTTTGTCAAACCTATGATTACACAATGCACATGAGCCATGTTATCTGCTTTGTTGAACCATTGAAACGACTTCCAAGCAAAACGAATTTTCAACTTATAGTAGTTTACGAGAGGCTCCCACAAAGTGGCAACTTGCTCACCCTGTGTAATACTATTAGTAGAAACAAAAGCAGTCTCTACATTATTGAATCCCTTCATATAGTCGGCAGCCTTAGCGTACCAAGCACATACAAAATCTAAATCACCACTCTTAGGCCATAACTTCACCCCATCAATAGCCTTAGGCATAGCGTGCGCTTTGCTCTCTTTTTGTTCCTTGCCGAAGCTTTTATTCTTACTACCCAAGAAAGGAGGATTTCCCACTATATAGATGAGATTCTTGCGATTTCGTTTTAACAACTTATTCCAATCACATAACAAGGCATCCTCACAATGTATCTGTTCATACTTCAACAGCGGAAGCCCCACCAATTCAACACCCAACATTTTACCTGTCTCTATCAGCATTTGGCACTGGGATATCCACATCGCCGTTTTTGCGACCGAAGCTGCAAAATCATTGATTTCTATTCCATAGAACTGATAAATGGATACTCTACTTGGCGACTCATTGTTGAAAGAACGCTCGCGTTCCTTGAAACTCATGTGCTTGAAAGCCTTCATATCAAGACGATACAATGCCTTATAAATTTCTGTCAAGAAATTACCACTTCCACAAGCAGGGTCAAGGAATCGCAAATTAGCCAGTTCCAATCGAAATGCCTCCAAGTCTTGGTCTCGTTCATAAGTGTTTTCATAGCTGTCAGAAGCTATAATTTCAGCCAACTTTGTTTCCAATTGCCCCAAAAACAAAGGGTCAATGGCACGATGGATATTCTCTGATGTAGTATAATGCATACCTCCAGAGTCACGTACCTCCTTGTCTATCGTACTTTCAAATATACACCCAAAGTTTGTTGGCGAGATATTTCCCCAAGAAAAAGGCTCACCATTCTCTGAATTATCTAATTGCTCTGAATTATTCAACAGTAACTCTCTTGCTGCATCAGAAATTATAGGATTCTGATACATTGTATCCTTGGCGAACAAACCACCATTCACATAAGGGAAAGAAGCTATTAATTTATCGTAAGCCTCCGACCTTTTCGCCATATCAGTATTGAGCGCCATAAACAATTGTCCAAACTTTTCCTGCAATTGGACAGCAGAATAAGCCTCCAAGAATTTCTGGAATATATCTTTTGGGAACAAACCTGCATCTTCTGCAAACAAACAGAACACTACCCTGACACAAAAAACATTCAGAGAATGAAGCACTGATTTATCCTTACCCTTATTATCCTTACTCAATTCCTTGTAAAGCAAACGCACGAACTCGCTTGCCTTGGAAGCAACCAATCGTTCATGCTTTTCTTGTTCTTCCTTCTGACGATAAGTTTCTACAAGAAACGCAAGCTGCTTCCAACGTTTAGGCAGTTCTTCCAGTTTAATGACTACTTGCTCTTTACGTTTATTGAAATTGTCAAAAACACGAAACTCCTCAAAATTACAAGTCACGATATACCTACCTTGTTCAGGTTGGTCGAGCCAATTATAATAGCGCTGTGCTTGTTCGAAGGGAGAAAGCATCGTCTTGTCACTTTGTTCCTCTTTCTTATCCAAGTTAACACCTTTGCTCTTTTGCTCAATCACAACTTTGGAAGTCTTGATGTAAATATCAATCGCTTTGGTACTACCTTGGAACTTGACAGGTTTCTGCACCTCAATAATGTCTCTGGCTTTTCCTATGCCAAAAACATCCTCAAGCAAATCTTCCCAAAAGGTTTTGTCATCTTGACGTTCTTTCCCCCTTCCTTGCCACTTCTTGACAAAGAGCTTTGCGTTAGCTGTTATTTCAGAAGAATTGTTCATCGTATATCGTTTAGATAGTTTCACATTAAGCATACCCATCTTGGCTCCCTCTATACTGGGGAAAATAAACTATCTAAAAGAAATTGGCGCAGGAGCCATCACTTCAGCTATCCTTGCCTTTCGAGGTATTAGGGGACCTACAACATCAAGGATAAGAAGCAACAGATGCCTACGCCAAATGAGTATATATACATATAGCACAAAGTACACCCTTCCTTACGAAAGGGCGCACTTGTGCCGTGTAAATACACGATATGGGTAGACGTCCATTTGCCATCTCCCTCTGAATGTTATATTCGAAAGTCCCTAATTTTCGAAAAGGTCAGAAGAAAACGTTATGAACGCCTTTCTCTAAAAATAGGCCAAGCCTTGGATTCACGCCAGCAACTCATCACCGACAATCCGCAGAATGACAATTGCAAAAGTAATGAAAAGAATTCAGATAGGCAAATATTTGAGTGACAATTAATATTCTTGAAGCAATTTCCTTATATTTCATCAGAAAAATGCAGGAAAACAACTTTTTCTATATATTACTGAGACCCTTCCCTATATTGATTTACAATAAAAAGTTTGGCGATATGGCAAACTTTCCTTACCTTTGTCGCATATAAACATTAAAGAAACCATCATAATGCAAGATACTAACAATAATAACGAATTACAATCTCCTTTCGAGCAACTGCGAGAGGTAGATGCTGACGGCAAGGAATGGTGGAACTCCAGAAAGCTGGCTCGTGTAATGGGCTATGGCAAGTATTGGAACTTCGAACGCGTCATCGCCAAGGCACAGGCGTGGACTTCACATAAAGGTTACCCTCTCGGAGAGCATTTCGTAGAAATCACCGAGATGGCAGAACTGGGAAGTGGTGCCATCAGAGAAGTGAGAAGTATTCGCCTCTCTCGTGCCGCCAGTATGGCTGTGGCTATGAACGCCGATGCCAAAAAGGAAATGGTGAAATTGGCTCGCCAATATTTCAGTTCGACTATCACACCTGATGTAGCCGCCAAAAGCATGGAGTCATCCATCCTTATGTATAGAGGAGGACATAGAAAGGTGCAAGTGCAAGTTGTATTCGACGCCAATACATTCTGGCTTTCACAACAGAGAATGGCAGAATTGTTTGGGGTAACTGTTCCGACCATCAACTATCATCTTGAACAGATAAACGAAAGTGGCGAAATCCATTTGTCCGATGCTATTAGAAAAATTCGAATACCTTCGGACAAATGGTCTGGAGAAGTCATGATGTACAACCTCGATGTGGTAATAGCGGTAGGCTATCGTGTAAACAGTTACGAGGCTACGCAGTTCCGCATTTGGGCAACAGGAATTCTCAAAGAGTACCTCACCAAAGGTTTCGTACTGGATGACGAACGGCTGAAAGGGAAAAATGTATTCGGGGCTGATTACTTCGATGATTTACTCGACCGCATACGTGAAATACGTATAAGCGAACGTCGTTACTATCAGAAGATAACGGACATCTACTGCGAGTGCAGTTCCGATTACAACAAAGACTCCGAAGAAACCCGAATTTTCTTCAAGACGGTACAAAACATAATGCACTATGCTGTAACCAAACAAACAGCAGCAGAAATCATCTATGACCGTGCCGACGCAGAGCGTCCTCACATGGGTTTGACCACTTGGAAAAACGCTCCCGACGGAAGAGTCATCAAGTCGGACGTGACCATCGCCAAGAACTATCTGAGCGAAAAAGAAGTGGAATCACTGAATCGATTAAGCAATGCCTTCATCGATATTGCCGAGCAAAATGCTGAAGACCATATCTTGATGACTATGGCGGACTGGTCAATACTCTTACAGAAGTACATGGACTTGAACAATCGTCCTATGCTTCTTGACACAGGACGAGTAACACATGAGCAAGCGATAGAGAAGGCTCTTACAGAATACGATAAATTCCGTGTCATCCAAGACCGTGAAATCATGTCGGATTTCGACAGACAGTTGAAATTGCTATTTGGGGACAAGGAATAATCCAGAGAGTATAAAATCCTTTGTACGTAGTATCAAAGATACATCTTATGAGAAATCAACTCACAAACAGATTAAGCATCAACGATATTTATTCTCTTTGCCTTCAGACGCAAGGCAAAGAGAATAATTGTTTAAAGGAAGAGCTTTACCAGCTCACCCTTGATGAAAACAACCGCGTGGCGTTTAATGCGCTTTGGGCATTAAGCCATTTCGATGAAGCCAACAATCCGTGGCTCTTTCAGAAGCATGACGACCTGATAGACCGAGTTCTCGTAGAGAAGAATGAGACTAAGCGCCGCCTGATACTCTCCCTCCTTCTTCGTCAGCCTTTCGAAGAAGAATCTCTCCGTTCCGACTTTATCGACTTCTGCATCGCCAAGATTACAGCCTGTTCCCAGCCCTATGCCATCCGCTGCTACTGCATGAAGCTCGCCTATGAGCAAATGAAGTATTATCCCGAGTTACTCACTGAGCTCAAAGCAGCTATAGACATGCTGGAACAGGAGCCACTTTCACCTGGCTTGACCTCAGCCAAGAAACAGGTGATGAAGAAAATCAAACTAAGCCTTGGACATTTCGGAAAATAGTCGTAACTTTGCAAACGTAATATTCTAACAATATAATACATAAATGAATGGAGATACAACTGAACGATTATCACAAGAAAGTCAATGCCCAAAAGATGGCTTCAATGGCTTATTGGCGAGAGCATCCGCTTTCGCTGGAGGAGTGCTTAGCTCAATTCAAGCGCTTGCGGGAACAACGGCTTGCAAGGGAGTCCAAATTGCAAGGTTAAAAGACTGGGCTAAGGAGAATGATTGCTGGTTTGAAAATCCGGAATCATTAGGTGTGTTCTCTGACCGAGGTTCAGAGAACGAGGTTTATATGGCCTATGATGGAATACACGTCTATAAACTTAACGACTTCCGCTATTCAGACGACAACCTTACTCCATTCTTTGAACGCATTCCTGCCCATAACCAATACTTTCCTGATTGCGCCTACGATTTCATCGGTTTCTCACAAAATCGAGACGGAAAAGTTTGTGCTGTCCTTCGTCAACAGCTTGTTGTAAATGCAAGGGAAGCTACTCCCGAAGAAATCAAGGCTGAGTTTGAACGTATCGGTTTTCACGCAGAAGACAATGGAGAATATTTCACCAATGGCATTCATGACATCTTCGATGCCGTGCCCAATAATGTATTGGTTGGAGATGACGGCAACTACTATTTCATAGACACCATCATCTTCCTATCAGACGATAACGGCTTGGATACTTACAAAAAGTATTCGCCGAATTACTCAAACAAAAAGTGAAGCATTATGCCTCACTTTTTATTTTATCAATATAGGGTGCAAAAATTTTACTCAGCAAAATATAAGTATCAAGCAACCATTTAAATATTGGTTTCCAATCCGATTGCTCATATCCTCCATTTTCATAACTTGTAACAAAGATAACACTTGTTTTATTTTCCTCTGCCAAATTCCATTGCAAAGGGTTGCCAAAAGACTCGTTAATTGTATCTTTGTCTTTTTCTATCATCCGATAATGCTTTTTGTTTTCAGCTTTATCTGGACTATCAAGCAAAAGGCGAACAGACACAGAACCTTTACGAATAAATAAATCATAATGAACCTTTGTAGTTCCTGTAGAAATATTCATCCAATGATAAGACTGTGGCATTTTTTGAAAATCGGCACCATTACTATTCGCATATTCTGTAAAAGCCGTCCAAAAAGCCATTAACTTTTGTTCTGTAGATGACTTTTGGACAGTTTCTTTCTTTTCATTTGCGGGTTCACAAACAACGCTGAATAATACTGCAGGTTTTGATTCACCAATACTTACAGCCTTAGCCTCAACAAAATAGAAATTACATGGAGTTTCAGAATCATTCAGCATTTGAATTGCACTAATATGCTCCTCCCTTGCCTTTTCAACTATCCATATAGCATAATCTGCTCGATGATGTGCTGCATAAGTAATCACTTTACCTAAATGATCAGAATCACTATCACCAAATTGATTTTCTATTATGACATTTTTCTCGCCATCATCCCCAGCTTTAGCCACAATATCCACCTTCATTGTCTCCAACTTGTGCTCCTTCTCTGGTTCAGACAGATTAAGACCTAGCTTATCAGCTAACACCCCAATATTTTTTGTTAGCCATGGGGTGAAGCCTGTTGCTTCACCCTCAAAGACTTCTTTTAGCGAATGAATATTTATACGTTCAATCTCTTTCATTTATTCAATAGTATAAGAATAATCTAAATCTGATTGATCATCTTTCCAAGAATACGATACATGAACAGACTTTATGCTACCATCGGAATTATAAGTATAATCATTATATGTCACATTCTCTGGAAAAAGGTACTGATGTATAGTTTTTCTTTGCACCTTTCCTTGAGCATTATAGGTATATTCGTTAAAGGTCGATAAATCTTCTTTTCCTGTATCTCCATTTATCCAAATTTCCTTTGTTAAATTTTTATGTTCATCATATACATATAACGTTGTTCCAAACAACTCTCCATTATCTACACGATGTCTTACTACTTTTACATTATTTTCTGAATAAGAATAATCATCAACATATGGTATTAAGACACCGTAAGTCTGCTTAGCTTGAATTAGACGCTTATGACTATCATATGTATAAGTCCAAGCTTCATCAAGTTTACCATCTTTACCATACTTCTGCATTGTCTCTATAGAATCAATTGAATTAAATGTATATTTATAAATATACGAAGACAAACCAGTTTCTGTAGATCCGATAAGATGCCCTTTATTATCGTAAGTATATGTATAATAACATGGAATACGACCTACCATTGCATTCTTATAATTTGTCTCTTTAGAAATAAGCTTATTATCCACATTATAGACAAACTTTTCATACACATCTCCATATGTAGATTTTTCTCCAAATTTCCATTCATACTCCATTATTGTTATGACTCTATTTTTCGAAATATTCTTTTCAGAATCTACATTGTCGTCTTTAGAACAACTGCTCAAAAAGCCTAAACAGACAGACAGAAAAAATATAAACTTCTTCATAAATAAATATCTTTTGCCAACTGTTTCCCAGAAGTAAGCGGTTAATAAAAGGAAAAGCGTGGGAACTATTGCTTATATGCCAGGACTGAGGTTGTGGAAGGACCTACTTGTTGACAATGAAACAATAGCCCACGCTATGAGGTATATTATGCCCCAAAAGAAAAGGGTACAATAATCCTTATGCGTGAGCTGAATTGCCATTATCCAAACAAGTATTGAAACTTCCACATTTCAGTCCTTGGATAATATCAAAACGCTCTATACTAAATTGAGTCTTCATCACAGCAAGTCTTTTCATGCCGCTCCAACTCGAATGCAAAAGTAGTGATTATTTCTGAAAGTCATATCATTTTAAATAAGTTTTTCTAAGAAAAATAATGTTTGGGCACACAAGTAAGCTATAAATGAGCAACTCTTTAATATTTTGCTCTAAAACATTGGGAAATTTGGGAAATAGTCGTAACTTTGCAAAGTTAAATATCAAGCATTACATCTATGAATAAAGATAATACCAACGAGTTCGCATCCTTCGATGAGTATCTCCGACAAGGAGAACCTTCGCAGAAGGAAAGTGCCGAGAACTGGAAGACGGCTATCGGATTGCAGGCTGTGGATGGGCTGCAACCATCGGCGTATCTCATAGATGTGGCTAAACGAAACATCGAAGGAGAAATCACTCTGGATGAAACCAGAAAACTGATTGACTCTTACTATCAGAGCAAGACGGTCCGTACACCTAAGGATGAAGACGAGGAAGAGGCAGATAAGGTTTCTGCCAACATCGCGAAGATTCTCGCCAGCAAGACCTTTGCCTTCAATACCAACGGATATGTTTCCCTGCACCGAAGAATTTTCGAGGGAGTATTCAAGCACGCAGGAGAAATCCGCCAGTATGATATTTCCAAGAAAGAATGGGTGCTCGAAGGAGATTCCGTAAACTACCTGAATTGGGAAGACTTGCGAAGAGCCTTGGATTGGGATATTGAGCAGGAGAAGAACTTCTCATATAAAGGTCTGACGGATGATGAAAAGATTGAGCATATTGCCAAATTCATTTCAGGCATCTGGCAAATCCACGCTTTCAGAGAGGGCAATACCCGAACCACGGCAATTTTCACCATCCAGTATCTTCGCTCTTTAGGCTATAAGGTGAATAATGAGATGTTTGCCAAGCACTCCTGGTATTTCCGCAATGCCCTGGTTCGTGCCAACTATCGAAACATTCAGAAAGGCATAGATTATTCTCCTATCTACCTGGTTCGTTTCTTCAGAAACTTACTCCTAAAAGATAGCTGGGTGCTCAAAAACAGATACTTGCATATTCGGCCGACTGATGATTGGAAAGAGCAGCCGAACTTAAATTCTCAAACAGGAAGTGGACAGAAAAACAACTTCATAAATAAAGAAGGAGAAGAAAACGTCCCAAATTCGTCCCAAGCTTGTCCCAAGTTCGTCCCAAGTTCGTCCCAAGTAGAAGAACTCATTATTCGTATAAATAAAGATTATCTATCCATCGGTGATATAATGAACCTGTTTGGATTAAAGAACAGGACAAGATTTAGAAAGGAGTACATTACCCCAGCCATAGCCGAAGGAGCCTTGGAGATGAAATACCCAAACACCCCAAGACATCCACGCCAGCAATATCGGATGACAGAGCTGGCAAAGACTTGGAAAGAATGGAACGAGAAAAAGAATAAATAACATCATAATAAAAATAGAAAACAAAAACAAGCAATGAAGAAAAAAGCAACGGTCCTTATCGCCTCTATCATGGCGTTCTGCGGAATCAACACCGCACATGCTGACGAGGGAATGTGGACAATTTACAACTTGCCAAACGCAGTGTACGAGATGATGCAGCGTGAAGGTTTCAGCATGACTTACGACCAGCTCTACAATGGCGAGGACGCCTTGAAGAACGCTGTGGTCAACTTCTCCGGCTATTGCTCTGGAGTAGTCGTTTCACCCGACGGACTGGTATTCACCAATCACCATTGCGGTTTCGAGGCTA
>UMIS01030135.1_pt1 | contig 12666 bp, 10 predicted proteins | sample 1965801 | NCBI WGS metagenome assembly UMIS01 (sample SAMEA4836128, study PRJEB28245) | human gut metagenome | biome: gut microbiome; material: fecal sample | place: Denmark | collected 2008
AGTTCGACATCGTTTGCAGAGTATCAGGCGGCGGCGTAACAGGCCAGGCCGGTGCTATCCGTCACGGTATTTCAAGAGCTCTTCTTCAGTATGACACAGAGAATCTCCGTGGCAAACTCAAGAAGGCAGGCTTCTTAACTCGTGATCCGAGAATGAAAGAGCGTAAGAAATACGGTCTTAAAGCAGCTCGTAGAGCTCCACAGTTCAGTAAGAGATAATCAATACCCACAAATATTCAAAAACCCCGAAAACAAGCCGTTTTCGGGGTTTTTTTGTTTGTAGTGGTTTGTCTTAATCTGTACCAAAGAAAACGATTTTGTAGGGGACAACTCGGGGACAACCGCTAAAAAAAGCCCTAATGGGACAACTTTGGGGACAACCTTTTGGACAGTTATTCGTGCCTTTACATATTGTATGGTAACGAAAATCCACTATTTTTTATAATCAAAATACTTTTGTAGTAATTTGTATTTATTTGTATCAGGAAAAATTTTCTAAAATTGATTTAGCGTATACATCTATACTCATCTGTTCGTGCAGAACAGGTGAGTTTTTTGTTTTTTTAAAAAATTTTTAAAAATTTTAAACTTTTTTTGAAAAAATGGGTGTGCAAAACGCCTCCTTTGTCCAAATGAGTGAAGGGGTTAATTTCCGAAAGGTTAAAATTCTTCTTCACGAACCTTGAAAATTGAATAGTCATTCACTAAGACTTTAGTTCTGATGACCTTAGCTACCTTATCGGGTACGCCTTGACCTTGTGAAAACAAGACAGCGAGAACTCCCGATATAAGTATAGGGTTGCCCCCTATATGGCGATGACAGTCAGAATGATAATGATACTTCTCTACGGAGCGGGCGGAGTACCCGGCAGAGGTGCGATTCCTATGATACAGATTAGCAATCTGTTCCTTAGTGAAATCCTAGGACAGGGGTATGAGATAAAATACTGTTGAAAAATTTAATTTAGTTTTCCTTTTAAAATTAGATTATATAAACCGAGATTTTTATCTTGGTTTCAGGCTGTTATTCTACCACTTTTAAAATTTGTGGGGCAGTTATCAAATAACGGATTTTGTAATGTATGTTGTGTAGGTTTTATTGTTTACTTTAACTTTTCTTCATCTCCATTTTACTATACAACTTTCACTTCCTTTTTTTCTCCTTTCACTAATAGCGGTCTGAAGCTGAGCTAAAAATCTCGGTTTGGTACATAGCCATTTCTATAAAATGGCTAAATAAATAAGGAAGGAGGACAGAATATGTCAAAGTGCAAAACGATTGCTATATGCAATCAAAAGGGTGGTGTTGGCAAAACAACAACTACCGTTAACTTGGGCATAGGTTTGGCAATGCAAGGCAAGAGAGTGTTGCTTGTTGATGCAGATCCGCAGGCTGATTTATCAACCTGTCTTGGTTGTAAGGATACTGATAATCTAAACACAACGCTGGCAACGAAGCTGAGTGAGGTTATTAGAGATGTGCCGTCTAATCCATTTGAGGGTATTATCCGAAACGACGAAGGTGTTGATTATATCCCTGCTAATCTTGAATTATCGGCAATGGAAATTAACCTTGTGAATGCAATGTGCAGAGAAACAGCTTTGAGAACTTATCTTAATCAGTTAAAAAGCAATTATGACTATATCCTTATAGATTGTATGCCTTCGCTTGGTATGGTAACTCTCAATGCTTTATCTGCCGCTGACAGCGTTATTATTCCTGTTCAAGCTCAGTATTTGCCTGCAAAGGGTATGACACAGCTTTTGCAGACGGTTTCAAGAGTTAAGAAGCACATCAATCCTAACTTAAAGATTGAAGGTATGCTATTAACTATTGTGGATAACCGCACAAACCTTGCTAAATCAACGGTAGATGCCTTGAGAAGTAATTTCGGCTCACATATTAAACTGTATAATACAGCAATTCCTGTTGCTGTTAAGGCAGCCGAAACAGCCTCTAAAGGTAAAAGCATTTATGCTTATGAGCCAAACAGCCCTGTTGCTAAAGCCTATTCTCAATTCACAAGGGAGGTGTTAAGTGATGGCAAGAAAGAGCGACTTCACTCTGCCCAATCTCGATGATTTATTTTCTACGCAAGAGCAGAGAGATGAAAAGAAGTTATCTAAAATCCGAGATATTCCGATTGAGCTTATTGATAGTTTTCCTGAGCATCCATTTAAGGTGCGTGATGATGACGATATGATACAGTTTGTTGAGAGTATCAAGGAAAGAGGGGTTATTACACCTGCTACTGTTACTCAAAAAGACGATGGCAGATACGAACTTGTATCAGGTCACAGACGAAAACGAGCTTGTGAGCTTGCAGGACTTGATACCTTACGATGTGAAGTGGTTGAACTCAGCAGAGATGAAGCCACAATTTTAATGGTTGAGAGTAACTTCCAGAGGTCACAGATACTTCCGTCAGAGAAAGCCTTTGCCTATAAAATGAGGTTGGAAGCTATGAAAAGACAAGGACAGAGAACGGATGTAACTTCTACACCACTGGTGGAGAAGTTACATGGTGCAGATGCTTTGTCGGTTTCAAAAATAGGTGCAGAAGTCGGTGAAAGCCGAGAACAAATAAGACGATATGTACGCTTAACAAATCTTGTACCCGAACTTCTTGAGCTTGTAGATGAAGGCAAAATCAAAATGCGACCTGCTGTTGAGTTATCATTTCTTGATGAGGATAGCCAAAGGGATGTGGTTGAGGAAATCGACTTAAACGATGCTACTCCATCTCACGACCAAACTATCCGAATGAGAAAGTTCTTTGAGGAAGGAAAACTCACTCCGGAAGCTGTATCAGCCATTATGTCTGAGGAAAAGCCAAATCAACGAGAAAAGATTGTATTGCGAGGGGATCGGGTGCGAAGCCTTATCCCAAAGCATATTTCCGTAGCTCAAACAGAGGAATATGTGTGCAAAGCACTTGAACACTACAGGAAATTCCTAAAGCAGCGAGCCAACAGGGAAGCAAGATAATTAAAAAAACCAATCTCCCTTTCCCACACCCTATCCCTCTTTACTATCTCTATACTATCTGCAATAATAATACTTAATCTATCTATATATATTAACTCGATCTTAAAGATAAGGAAAAATTCGCACAATTAAAGTTGTGCAGAATATTTGATACGATAGAAAGTTATGTTATTCGCAGGATTGTTGTTTTCAGGTGGTTTTGATAAAATAAACCCACTACAATTCAACAAAAGGAGGAAAGACCTATGGCTAAAATCTTTTTCACAAACGATGTTCATTTCGGACACGGAAATGTAATAAAGTTTGATAACAGACCATTTGAAACTGTTGAAGAAATGGATAAGGAACTTGTAAATCGTTGGAACAAGAAGGTCGGCAAGAACGATACGGTGTATATCCTTGGGGATTTTCTTTGGCGAACCCATAAGAAGGATGCGGTAGAACTCATAAGCAGCTTAAAGGACAAAAAGGTTTTGATTAAAGGCAATCACGATGGCTTTTTACTTAAAACCGATGCAGTAGAGCTTTTTGAGGACATTAGAGATTATGGGGATATTGTTGTTAATCTTGCAGGCGATAAACCCGTAAGGTGTATTCTTTCTCACTACTATATCCTTCTTTACAATGGATATAGATGGGGTGCTGTTCATTTGCATGGGTATTCGCATTCCACAGCAGAGGCAAAGTTAGAGAAGAACATTGAAAACTATCTTGCTGAAAATGATTTAAAGACAAGAGTTTTCAATGTTGGGTGTATGTATTGGGACTACGCTCCTGTTACACTTGATGAAATCCTAAATAATATGGGATAAAATCATTCGCATAATTGAGGGTTTAGCTGTGCTTTGGTATTATAATTGCGAAAGGAGGGCTTGATATGAAACGAAGCCTAATTACAATTATAGTCTGTGCAGCAATCCTCTTTGGAGGCTGCGACATTAAATTCGCAAGTGACAAAATGCCTGATGTTTCTTTTTCAGACAGTAACATTGAAACAACAACTGCTACAGAACAGTACACAAGTGAGAACACAGAAAAAGCTGTAGAGGCAACCGAGATAAAAACTGAGTCTGTTACCGAAAAATCACAGCATAACAACGAAGATAATGATAAATCGGACAAGCAGGACACACAGCCTACTCAAAAGCCGACACAGCAAAACAAACCAAATACAGAGGATAAGATACAATATGAGCCAGAGCCTACGGAAAAGGTAACACAAAAGGCAACACAAAAACCAACGCAAGAGCCTACTCCGAAGCCGACTCAAAAAACCACTCAAAAGCCAACCGAGAAACCAAAGCCAAAACCTACAGAGAAGCCTGTACCTAAGTCAACACAAGCACCGGAGCCGAGCATTGATAAAAATACAGTTATCAACAGAGGCATAGCTTATGGGAAAGCAAAGGGAATGACTTATGACAGCTCTCTAAACACAGGTAATTCGAGTTGGTTTCCACCGAGTGACTTAAATGATTTCCCCACTACAAGCGAATTGACACAAGTTTGTTATGAAAAAATCGACTATTTGCTGTTAGCTTGGGGCGAACAAGGCTACAAGGCTAAGGACTTTGCTTTTAATGTCATAATCTCAGGCAGAGATTTGTATCTTGTATATGGTTAAAATTTAATATTCACGCATAGTACACCCGAAAAAATCGGGTGTATTTTTTTACCCAAAATTTTAATTAAACATTAAGGAGGAATTTTAATTATGAAGAAAACAAGAAGAATTACAGCGGTAGTTTTAGCTGTACTCACAGTATTAGGTAGCTTTTTTGCAGTTACAGCAAGTGCGGCTACTGTATCAATAACATTCGATTACTGCTATGATACGGCAGGCAATATCATTAAATTTAAGCAGAAGATTACCGATGACGGATATACAGTAGGTACTGAAGGAGAAGAATTGTGCCGTATTTATGCAGACGGCAAAGATGCCTATTGCATTGAGCCGGGACGAACTCTTATCTCAGGCAATAAGCTCGATAGTGCAAGTTCAAAGGCTTGGAGTTCACTTTCAGAAGGTCAGAGAACGGCTGGTAATTTAGCTATCCTTTACGGCAAGGGCGGTAACTCAGATAATCTCGGAGGCACACAAGGTCAGCAATGGATAGCTACACAGCTCATTGTTTGGGAAATCGTTACGGGTTGTAGAAAGACAACAGGCACATTTGCTTGCACAAACACAAAATATATCGAAAGCATCTGTAAAAGCGGAAGTAATCCGGGTGTGCGTTCAATTTACAATAAAATCTCAAACGCTCTTTCTGCACACCTTACACTTCCATCATTTGCAAAGGTTACAAAGTCATCAGCCCCAACACACCAAATGACAGTAGCAAGCGGCAAGTACACATTGAAACTTACTGATACTAACAAGATTTTATCTGAGTTTAATTTTAAGAAAACAGGTGATGTTTCAGTAAGTAAGTCAGGTAACACTTTAACACTTTCATCTTCAAAGCCTGTAGATTCAGCAGTATCATTTAGCTCGGCAAAGTCATTACCTGCTGTTAGCAGCACATCATCAATAGTTGCTTATGGCTCTACTTCTTTGCAGGATGTAGTTAAGGGTGTTGGTAAACCCGATCCAGTTAATGCGTATTTTAAGGTTGTTGCAAAATCGGGTGACTTAAAGATTGTTAAAACATCTGAAGATGGTGTTGTAGCTAACATTGAATTTAAGATCACAGGAACAAATTACAGTAAGACCGCAAAGACAGATAGTAAGGGTAATATCAGCCTTCCCGATTTAGTGCCGGGAACATACAAGGTAACAGAAACTACTGCCGACAGATATGTACCACAGGAAACACACACAATAACTGTAGTAGCAGGCAAAACTGCTACTGTAACATTTAACAATGTCTTAAAGAGAGGTAATTTAACCGTAGAAAAGGCTGCTGAAGATGGTATCATAAGCGGCGTTAAGTTTCATCTTTACGGAACTTCTGCCGATGGTATCAAGGTTGATCAGTATGCAATTACCAATGCCAAAGGTGTTGCCACATTTACCGATGTTTTAGTCAGTTCCGCTACAAAGCCCTATACAATAGAGGAAATTGATACTCCCGACAGATATTTGATAACATCTAAGCAGAATGTATTTGTTAAGTGGAAGGAAACTACAAAGGTTAAATTTGAAAACAAGCTGAAAAAGGCTACAGTATTCACAATTACAAAGTCCGGTGAAGTATTTTATGGCGTAAGCTCTACAGATAACGAAACCTATGGTAAGGTATATCAGCCCGTATATAAGGTTGTAAACCTTGCAGGTGCAGTTTATGAAATCAAGGCTTCTGAGGATATTGTTACGGATGATGGCAAGAAGTATTTTTCTAAGGGTGATATTGTAGACACCATTACAACAGGTGCTGACGGTGTTGCAAAGAGTAAGCAGCTTTATCTCGGCAAGTACACCATTACAGAGATTAAAGCTCCCGAAGGTATGGTGCTTAATTCAACTCCAAAGACAGTTACCTTAACAACAGACAATCAGAGTGTTTCTTTGTCTGAAACAAAGGTTAGCTTTGTAAATGACAGACAGAAGCTAAGTGTATCCCTTAATAAGTCCCTTGAAAGAAACGACACTTTCAACATCGGTAATGCTGATGAAATTAAAAATGTAGTGTTCGGACTTTATGCAACAGAGGCTATCAAGTCCTCTAATGGAAATACAATTCCAAAGGATGGTCTTATCGAAGTTATGATCGTTTCAGAGGGCGGTAAGGTTATTGCTAAGAGCGATCTCCCGTTTGGCAAGTATTATGTAAAGGAAATTGCAACCGATAAGCATTATGTACTTGGTGCTGAGAAATTCCCTGTTGAGTTTATGTACGAAGGACAGAATAAGAAGGTTGTAGATATTACTCTGAATGATGGTAAGACTTATGAGAATAAACTTATCTACGGCACAGTAAAGGGTGTTAAGGTTGACGAGTACGGCAACAAGTTAGGCGGTGCAGTAATCGGCTTGTTTAAGGCTGATGAAACTACTTTCACAGAAGCTACTGCAATTTACAAAACGACATCTGCAAGTGATGGCAGCTTTAAGTTTGAGGACATCCCCTATGGCAGCTACCTCGTTCACGAAATTAAGCAGCCAACAGGCTTTGTAATCACCAATAAGACTTTCCCCGTTGTAATTTTAGCAAATGAGCAGGTAGTTGAAATCTCAATCGAGAATAGACATATCAAGGGTAACATCATTTTAACAAAGGTTGATGAAGACTTCCCTGAAAACAAGCTCACAGGTGCAGAATTTGAAGTTTACAAGGACATCAATGGTGATGGTAAGTTAGATGCTAACGATAAGCTGATTGGCAACCTTGAGGAAAACAACGAAGGCATTTACACAAAGGACAACCTTGACTATGGTAAGTATCTTGTTAGAGAGTCAAAAGCTCCTGAAGGATTTGAACTCGATAAGGGCGTGTATTCAGTAAACATCACAGAGGATAACAAGACCTATGCTGTTGAGAACAAGGCAGGAGTTGGCTTTATCAACAAGGCTATGAAGGGTAGCTTGAAGATTGTAAAGAAATCCTCCGACAACAAGGTTGAAGGCTTCTCTTTCCGAGTAACAGGTGTTGACGGCTATGATGAAGTATTCACAACCGATAAGAATGGTATTATCAATATCACCGGACTTCGCATTGGCAAGTATAAGGTGTCTGAGATTGAGGACACAGCTTCTAACAGCTATATTCTTCCCGATGACCAGACCATTGAAATCGAGCATAACAAGACAACAGAGGTACAGATGTATAACAAGCTGAAAGATGTACCAAAGACAGGTGACAACAGCAATATGCCGCTTTGGTTTGGCATTGGAGGTATTTCCCTTGCAGGCATCGGAGCTGCTTTGTTTACACTTCTCAGAAAGAAGAAGGGTGATAAGTAATGGAGCCTAAAACAATACTTGCATTGGTATTAGTCGCTTTTATTATAGGTGGCTTTATTTTTTTGCAGATTCGCAATCATAAGAAATAAAACACTGCTTGGGGCGGACAGGAATGTTCGCCCCTTTTTGAAAGGAGTAATCAGATGAATAACTTAAAAACTGTTGAAAGCAGGGTGCTTGAAATCTTAAAGCAGATACCTGAAACACGACACAATGATATGCTTTTGTATCTTGCATATTACAAGGTTTACACTCTCGGTGAGGTTGACGATATGACCTTTGAAGAGGTGCTTGCAAATTATGATGAACTTGGTATGCCCTGCTTTACGAGCATTCACAGAGCAAGACAGCGAGTGCAGTCCTGCTTTCCTGAGTTTGGTAGAAACTGTTTCTGCTGTGACAGTAAGCCCATTGAAATTAATCTTAACATAAAGGTAAATTAAGGAGGTGACGAAATGACAGAATACAAAATTGTTGAGGGATACGAAATCATCAATTCCTTCCGTATTGGAACAGATACTATTGTCATCGGCGAGCTGAAGAACGCTGAAAAAGGCAAGCGATATATTTGCTCTTTTGTAGTAGACTTTGGCATTACTTTTTTTGATGAAAACAAGATGCTTATTAGCGACAACTATCTTGATATTCTAAAACATTTTTCCGATTTGCTGAACAAGTCAATTATGAGATTGGAAATTGCTATGAGAAATTCGGATATTCCCTATCAGGTTATTACGACTGATGATTGCCTTGCAAATAACTATACGAAGAATATAACCGGACAAATCGTGGCAATTAAGAGAGAGGCATTTAAACCTGAATATCAAAATGCAAAAAATCAGATTTGCATTGTAGCAGGCGGTGTAGGTGCTGAGGCTTATGCAAAGGGCGAAACAGTAAAATGTATTAACATCTGCACAGGCAGAGAGAAGGAGTATCGCAGAGTAGATATTTTAGGTGAATTAAAAGCTGAGTGTACTCCTTTTTGGGTAAGCAATTATCAGCTAATTTTACAGCCTGATGAACGAGTATTTGAGCATAACAATCGCCACTATATCTTTTATCGTGAACTCACTAAGGAGGAACACGAAGATTTAAACGATAGTGTAATTATGGATATTTCTGACAAGGGATATGATTATCAGTTATTTAGACTTGTTGCTAAGGGTGAAATCAACGGCTTGTTCCTTTGTCTTGAAAACAACAACCTCTACCTACCCAGCAAGAAATTCTTGACTTTGTGGATGGGTGAACGAGATGCCGAGTAAGGAGTGATTGTATGGCAGTTGCAAAAATGACACCTGCACAGCAAAAATTTAAAGTGTTAAGTAAGCTGTTTGAAGCAGGCTACAAAACAAAGGCTGACCTTAATAATCTTGATATGGAAGCTATGCTTAAAATTGAAGGTATCACTATCCCCGATATGACTATCATCATTGAGATTATCAAGAATGTTAAGAAAGGAAAGTTATACGAATATCTTGGGGGTGGTGATGATGAAAAAGAAGAATAAAGCATTTGACATAACGAAAAGGAGTGATAACTAATGGATTATAGTTTCAGACCTATAAAAGAGGAAGAAATCAAATACACCTATGACCAAAGCCAACAGTTGAGAGGTCAGACAGGCAGTATCGGATATTTGAGAGCTGACTTTGGTACAAGTGGAAAAGAGTTTTACACAACTTGGAATGAGCATAGCACAAGACTTAAAACCGATAATTTTAAGTCTGAACTTGATAATGTAATCAATGAGCTTCGCTTTAAGGATAGTGGGCTGTTAAGCAGCAGGGATAGTATTCTCAACTATGCAAGGTCTATGCCTCAAAGTAGCTTTAAGGGTGCTTTTGATACCGAGTACGGCTTCAAAATTGATACAGATAAACACACATATCTGCTTCGCTGTAATCCTAAACCGAGCAATTATAATCTTTACTGCTACTGTTATGTAAAGGACTATCTTGATAAGCACATAGAAAAAGCAAGTCGAGGTATCCGCTTTATCAACAGCAGATATAAAGAACTGTTTAGAATTAAAGACGGTGACAGTATTACAATCACCGAGCCATCGGGTATGAAATATGACCGCAAGTGCAGATATATCGACGAGTATCACACACAGGTAGGACAGAATCTATTTCATATCTGCGAGTTTGCAGAAAGAATGGAGCATAACGGCAACAAATATATGCCGACAGAAGATGCTCCTTCAAAGGTAAAAAAGCCAACGGCAATGGAAAGATGGGGTGCATAGCTTATGGCACGAAAATTTGAACTAATTTCAGATCTATTTGACCGCACTTGTTCAACAGTAGCAGCTAACCCTGAAAGTTGGATGTCGTTTCTGCGTTCTGCGTGTAATAACTACAAGCTCCGATTTGATGAACAGTTACTTGTGTTTGCACAGCGACCTGATGCTACGGCAGTTCTTGAAATTGAACGATGGAACAGAGTGTTTGGTAGACGGGTAAATCGAGGTGCAAGAGGTATCGCTGTATTTGAAGATACTGACAGAATCAATCAGCGACTTAATCACTATTTTGATGTTTCCGACACTCACGCAGGCGAGTTTTCAAGACCTGTTCCTTTATGGGAGATGAAGGGTGAATACAGCCAAGAGGTAATTGATACTCTTGAAGGCGAATTCGGTGAGCTTGAAGATAATACCGATTTAGCCTATGCAGTTGTTTCAGCCTCTCAAAATGCGGTTGAGGATAATCTTCCCGATTATATCGACGATTTAATTGCAGATGTACCCGACAGCTTTTTAGAGGGACTTGATGAACAGGCAATTACAACGATGTATAAAAGATTGGTTACAAACAGCGTAGCATATATGATTATGCAAAGGCTGGGCATTGAAACCGATGAGCTTAGTGCTGATGATTTCCGAGATGTTGTGAATTTTAACACGCAATCAACAGTAACGGCACTTGGTATTGCTACGAGCGATATTGCCGAAATGGGACTAACTGAAATATCAAAAACAGTTATGGCTCTTGACAAGCAAAATCGCATAATTGATAAAAACAGAGAAAGCGATTACAATAATGGCACAAATAAGACCGAAAGGAGTTTTGAAAATGACCGAAACAATCAGTTATACAAAGCAGGGAGATTATCTGCTTCCGAACTTGAAACTTCCCGACCAACCGGAGGTAACTTTGGGCAGATACGCACAGATGAGGAGGAAGTATCTGAAGGAGCATCACAGAATCCGCTATTACAACCTACTGACACAATGCAAACTGACAGAACATTTGGCGGACATTCAGCAGAGAGCCAACGAAATGGAAGAAATGCTGATGACGAAGATGGCAACTCAGGAAGGCTTGACGGAGGAACTGAAAGCACAGGATATGATGCTTTGGGTGAGCAGGATGAACAACCTGAAGAACAGAGTACAAGAGATAGTGACGTCGGAAGTGATATTCAATTAGAATGGTATGACCGAGATCACGAGGATAAGAGCTTACCTTTCTTTGGGAATGATGATACCATCAACGAAATGTTGGCTGCTTCACCACACCTAAAGGCTACCCACTCGGAGATCAAGAGCTTTTATGAAAGCCACACCGATAACAAGAAAAGAACAGAGTATATCAAGAGCATATTCAATAATGATAGAACTGAACTCACTTTAGTTGATGGTCGCAAGGTTGGATATAAAACGATGCAAAATGTTCTTCATATTTGGGAAGGCAGCTTTGAACAAAAAACCTCACAGGGCTTTTATGATTGGGGTGTAATAGCAAAACAATTTGAGGGTATGCGATTACTTGTAATGTTGACCGACACAGTAAAGCCATTACCATCAATAGAGGGACAATTCAATATTTTGCAAGAGGCAGGAGAACTAAAAACTCCTGCCTTTTCCTTTTCACAGGAAATCATAGACGCAGTATTAACTCGTGGAAGTAATTTCTCAGAGGGTAAAATGCGTATCTATGAGCAGTTTAATAAAAGTTTGTCTGCTAATGAAAATATCAAGTTTTTGAAAAAGGAATATGGTTGTGGAGGGAGTCATCCTATAATTACAGGTACGGGAATTAGCGAAGACCACGATGGAAAGGGAATTCGTTTAACGAGAAAAAATGTTGGGTTGGATTTATCTTGGCAACAGGTAGAGAAAAGAATAAAAAACCTCATTGCTCTTGACCGTTATCTTAATCCAAAGGAAAAGGAGTATTATCCAAAATGGCTTGAAAAGATTGAGCAGGAACACATTGAACAGGCTATCGAGCGTGAAAAACGAGAAGCCTTGCGTACTGCTCCACCCGACACAGAGGAAGTAAAGGAAGAAAATACAGAGTATCAATACCATCTTGATGACAAGGTGTATATAGGCTCTAATGAGTATGAAATACTTTCTCTTGGTGATGAAACAGTTACCCTTTACGACACAAAATTTCCTCTGTTCAATAGGGAAATGCCGATAACGGAATTTGAAGAAAAGGTAAAAGAAAATCCTTTCAATGACCATCTGAAAGTTGTTGTCGATAATGATAAGGGAGATACTACAGTAATCGGCAAGGCAGATAGCTCCGGTGATAAGCCTATTGTGGAACAGTATCTTGAACTTAAAAAAGATGTAGCAAATGAACTGCTAATATTCCAAGTGGGAGATTTTTATGAGGCTATGGGTGATGATGCTATAAAGATTGCAAATGCTCTTAATTTAACTCTGTTAAGTCGTAAAGCAGACGGGACAAGAGTGCCTATGTGTGGTTTCCCGAAAATCCGCTTGGAAGCATATACCAATATGCTCATCG
>UMIS01026257.1_pt1 | contig 11972 bp, 7 predicted proteins | sample 1965801 | NCBI WGS metagenome assembly UMIS01 (sample SAMEA4836128, study PRJEB28245) | human gut metagenome | biome: gut microbiome; material: fecal sample | place: Denmark | collected 2008
GATGACCGATTTGGGTTAAAAAACTTACAAAAACAAAACAGACAATGGGAACAAAGGACAAGAACAACATTTCGATAATTCTGAAGGTGATAGTGGCAGTGGCAACAGCCATCATGGGCGTGTTCGGAGTGAACGCGGCAATCTGAAAAGGATGCAGTTAATCAAAATCAACCAACCGGTCCGGCAGGCATTTCAGTCTGCCGGATTTTTATGTTTATTCAAAAAATATACAAAAAATGTGCATTTTTTTAATAAAAAAACATAATTGTAAAAATAAATCGCTATATTTGGCAAATTAAACTCAAACATATAACACATAAACCTTGAAGCCTATGGGAAAATAATAGACACCAACATCTAAGAGATTAAAATCATTACACAAAATTAACCTGTTAAACTTATCGCTTATGAAAAAACTGATATTTATGCTCATGGCAGTAATCTGTTTCACGGCATGCTCAAACGACGACAACGCCCCCCAAAAGCCTATTAATCCGGAACAGCCAAAAGCCGTGGAGCTGAACGATACCACCCTGACATTTGAACTGAATGCAGACACTGCAACTGTAAACATAGGCAGCAGCGAAGGCTGGTGGATAGAAGAGATTACGACAGAGGAAGACACACTGAAACCTACAGCCGAGGAGAAGCAGCTGATGGCAGGAGGCGGAGCATATGAAGCGCGATGCCAGTGGGTCAGCATGAAACGCAACGGCAGCAGCATCGAAGTGGCCGTAGACGATAACGTATATAAAGAACGCACATTAAAGATTGTCCTTGCCACAGCCGACAGCACGGCCACCATCACGGGCGTGCAGGAAGAAATGATTACAGGCTGGTGGGACGACATTATAGGCCTGTCGACCAAGACCGTAACGCTCAACGGGGCAGGAGACCCTGTTACTGTAACTACCGAAGGAAAACACTGGTGGATAACATCAATAGAGGTTGACGGAGAGACGCTGTATAATTCCTACTACGACAACACAGAGAACAGAAACATGTATCAGACGGGCAAGTTCAACAAAAAGTGCGACTGGCTCAACGTAAGCGTGGACGACTGGACGCTGAACATATCGGCAGACATGAACTACGGAGCAGGCAGAACCTTCAAGATTTATGTTCAGGCAGGCGACTACCACGACTGCATAGAAGGCACGCAGGAAGAACTGATGACGGGAGGAGCCTCAGACAAAATCGGCCTGTCGACCAAAGAAGTTACACTCGACTATACGGGCAGCGAAGTAAAGATTGACACTGAAGGAAAACACTGGTGGATAACAAGCATTGAAGTTGAAGGCGAAACGCTCTACAACTTCGGCTACGACAGAACCGAAAACAGAAATATGTATAACACGGGCAAGTTCAACAAAAAGTGCGACTGGCTCAACGTAAGAGTGGACGACTGGACTCTGTACATATCAGCAGACGATAACTTCAGAAAAGAAAGGACATTCAAAATAACGCTCGAATTAGGCAACTACTTCGACCATATCAGCGGAACGCAGAAAATCAAAGACAAGTAACACCTGTATAGCGCCATTGTATGGCTGCACACAGGCGGCATACGCAACACATAAACACATCCTAAAAAGAAGCCGGCTGCACGCGCCTATGCCCACATAAGCAGAGCGCGCATGCAGTCGGCATGAGTTTTCAGCGATAAACAACATTGCCGTTAAACCAAAATCAGTCATCATTATTAGGCTATAAGCATCAATGTATCTGTAGAATTAAACCATATGACTGATAACCTGTTAGGGGTAATCGTAACTGTAACATAACGGACAAAATACAATAAAAACAATTTTATTTCGTACAATCGAATTTTTGCATTATCTTTGCATATTATAATTATGTGTCATGCCTGACAGAAAATGTAATAACAAATGACAGGCTTAAAGAATTGCTCACCCTACATCGTACAGATATAACAAAGTTACTTAAAGATTTATGTAACAATAAACTTTTAATATCTGAAGGAAACGGCAGGGGAACAAAATATTATATTAATAAAAAGGTTGACACCTCAGAAGAAAAGGTTGACACCCCGGAAGAAAAGGTTGACAATACTAATACACATCTAAAAAGAGATGAACTTGAGCGGTTAATAACAGAAAAAGCAAAAGAATACATTTCTTTGGAAGAAATAGCTTTAAGAATTGGGAAAAAATCCAGTTATCTTAAAAATAAGATAATACCGGAAATGATTAGGAAAAATAAGTTGAAAAGACTTTATGCACAGACACCTAACCATCCCGAACAAAAATATAAAGCAACAGAAGAATAAAAAAACAACGATACGGAACAATGGAATACAATTTCAGAGAGATTGAGAAGAAATGGCAGAAACAGTGGGCCGAGATGAAGACCTACCAGGTTACTGAAGACAAGAGCAGGGAGAAATTCTATGTGCTCAACATGTTTCCTTATCCATCGGGAGCAGGACTGCACGTGGGACATCCGCTGGGATACATAGCCAGCGACATCTACGCCCGCTACAAGAGGCTGATGGGATATAACGTGCTCAACCCCATGGGATACGACGCCTACGGACTGCCCGCCGAGCAGTATGCCATACAGACAGGACAGCATCCGGCCATAACTACGGCCGAAAACATAAGCAGATACCGCAGCCAGCTGGACAAGATAGGATTCTCGTTCGACTGGAACCGCGAGGTGCGCACCTGCGAGCCTAAATATTACAAATGGACACAGTGGGCATTCCAGAAGATGTTCAACTCGTTCTACTGCAACACTTGCCAGAAGGCACAGCCTATAGAGAAGCTCATAGAGCACTTCAGCCAGAAGGGCACCGAGGGACTCGACGTGGCACAGAGCGAGGAGATGAGCTTCACGGCAGCCGAATGGAACGCCATGAGCGAGAAGGAGCAGCAGCAAGTGCTGATGAACTACCGCATAGCCTATCTGGGCGAGACGATGGTTAACTGGTGTGCCGGACTGGGCACCGTGCTTGCCAACGACGAGGTGGTAGACGGCGTGAGCGTGCGCGGCGGTTATCCCGTTGTTCAGAAGAAGATGATGCAGTGGTGTCTGCGCGTAAGCACCTATGCACAGCGACTGCTCGACGGACTCGACACTGTAGACTGGACTGAGTCGCTGAAGGAGACTCAGCGCAACTGGATCGGCCGTTCTGAAGGAACAGAGATGCAGTTTAAGGTGGCCGGACAAGACTGGGCTTTCACCATCTTCACCACACGTGCCGACACAATATTCGGCGTAACGTTCATGGTGCTGGCACCTGAAAGCGAACTCGTAGAGAAACTTACCACACCTGAGCAGAAAGCCGAGGTGGACGCATATATAGAGCGCACAAAGAAGCGCACCGAGCGCGAGCGCATCAGCGACCGCTCTGTTACGGGCGTGTTCTCAGGCTCTTACGCCATCAATCCGTTCACGGGCGAGAACATTCCTATCTGGATTTCTGACTATGTGCTGGCTGGATACGGCACAGGAGCCATCATGGCTGTGCCTGCGCACGACTCGCGCGACTATGCCTTCGCCAAGCATTTCGGACTGGAGATACGTCCGCTCATAGAGGGATGCGACGTGAGCGAGGAGAGCTTCGACGCCAAGGAGGGCACCGTGTGCAACTCGCCTAAGAACGGAGTGGAGACTCTCGACGGATTCTCGCTCAACGGTCTGAGCGTAAAGGAGGCAATAAAGAAGACCAAGGAGTTTGTAACTTCTCACAACATGGGCCGCGTGAAGGTTAACTACCGTCTGCGCGACGCCATCTTCTCACGCCAGCGCTACTGGGGCGAGCCGTTCCCGGTTTACTATAAGGACGGCATGCCTTACATGATTTCAGAAGACAAGCTGCCGCTCGAGCTGCCCGAGATAGACCAGTATAAGCCTACAGAGACAGGCGAGCCTCCGCTCGGACACGCTAAGAAATGGGCTTGGGACACAGAGAAGAACGAGGTTGTGGACAAGAGTCTGATTGACAACAAGACAATATTCCCGCTCGAGCTCAACACCATGCCGGGCTTTGCAGGCTCATCAGCCTACTATCTGCGCTACATGGACCCGCACAACGACAACGCCCTCGTGGGCGAGGAGGCCGACCACTACTGGCAGAACGTTGACCTGTATGTGGGCGGAACAGAGCACGCCACGGGCCACCTGATATACTCACGCTTCTGGAACAAGTTCCTGTTCGACCTCGGAGTGTCGTGCCAGGAGGAGCCTTACAAGAAGCTCGTCAACCAGGGTATGATTCAGGGACGTTCTAACTTCGTTTACCGCGTAAACAGCGACGACCACTCTAAGAAGCCGCTCTTCGTGAGTCTCGGACTGAAAGACCAGTATGACGTAACGCCTATACACGTTGACGTAAACATCGTTCACGGCGACGTGCTCGACACAGAGGCATTCAAGGCATGGCGCCCCGAATACAACGACGCCGAATTCATCCTCGAAGACGGCAAGTATGTGTGCGGATGGGCTATAGAGAAGATGTCTAAGTCGATGTTCAACGTTGTCAACCCCGACATGATTGTAGACAAATACGGAGCCGACACGCTGCGTCTCTACGAGATGTTCCTCGGTCCGGTAGAGCAGAGCAAGCCTTGGGACACAAACGGAATAGACGGCTGCCACCGCTTCCTGAAGAAGTTCTGGGCACTGTTCTACGATCAGCGCACGGGCGAGTTCCTGCCCGACCAGAGCGAGCCTACGCCGGAGCAGTATAAGTCTGTCCACAAGCTCATCAAGAAGGTTACGCAGGACATCGAGCAGTTCAGCTACAACACCAGCATATCTGCCTTCATGATTTGCGTCAACGAGCTGCATCAGCTCAAATGCCACAACCAGGCATTGCTGACCGACGTGGTAGGCCTGATAGCTCCGTTTGCTCCGCACATAGCCGAAGAGCTGTGGCACGCACTGGGCAACAGCGGCAGCATATTCGACGCATGCTGGCCCGAATACAACGAGAAATACCTCGTTGAGAGCACCGTTCAGATGGGTATAGCCTTCAACGGCAAGCGCCGCTTCGAGATGCAGTTTGCAGCCGACGCCGACAACGCAGCCATAGAGCAGGCTGTGATGGCCGACCAGAGAACGGCAAAATACATCGACGGCAAGCAGATAGTAAAGGTTATCATCGTGCCGAAGAGAATGGTCAACGTGGTTGTTAAATAACAGCCGCGCCCATATCACTAAGGCAAACAGCAAAATAACAGGACACACACAGGCGGCAAAGGCCGGGCAACACAGCAGAGCCCGGCCCCTGAGCCGGCCTGACTCACTCACAGGAGCCGACGCGCTCATGATAAAACCGTTATGTCAACAGAATTAAAAAGAAACACACTTTCACCTTAAAAAATCACAAGCCATGCAGAAGCAAATATTAATTCGTGAAGCCAAAGACTACTTCAACATCACCCTCGGGCTGATGCTCTACACGTTCGCCTTCACGGTGTTCCTCCTGCCTTACGAGATAGTAACGGGAGGTATAGCGGGAATCGGCGCCGTGGTGTTCTACGCCACGAAGTTCCCCGTTCAGTACACATTCTTCATAATCAACGCCGTGCTCATCGTGGCCGCGCTGAAGATACTGGGCTGGCGTTTCCTGATGAAGACCATCTACGCCACGTTCATGCTGACGTTCCTGCTCGACGTGGCCCAGAGAGTTGTCATACAGCCCGACGGCACGTTCTACAAGCTGCTGGGCGACGGCAACGACTTCATGTCGCTCGTCATCGGATGTATGATGACCGGCACGGCTCTGGCCATAGTGTTCCTCAACAACGGCTCTACGGGCGGCACCGACATCATAGCGGCCTCGGTCAACAAGTACCGCAACATATCGCTCGGCCGCGTAATCCTGCTAATCGACGTGTGCATCATAGGCAGCTGTCTGTTTATCGACACGTTCGGTCCCGTGCAATTACGCTGCCAGAAGGTGGTGTTCGGCTTCTGCACCATGTTCATCGAGTGCACCATGCTTGACTACGTGATGAACTGGCAGCGCCAGTCGGTGCAGTTCATGATATTCTCAAAGAAATATCAGGAGATAGCCAACGCCATAGCCACCACCACCGATCACACGATAACCATACTCGACGGTCACGGATGGTATACGGGCAAGGAGACCAAGGTGCTCTGTCTGCTGGCAAAGAAGAACGAGAGCGTGACGATATTCCGACTGATAAAGGTAATCGACCCCAACGCCTTTGTGAGCCAGAGCTCCGTGATAGGCGTATACGGCGAGGGCTTCGACCAGATAAAGGTGAAAGTGCCCAAGAAGATGAAAGACAATACGCTTAACGGCAAGTGACGGCAAAAGGCCGCTGCCACGGGCGCACAGAGAAACAATAAAGAAAAGATGAAAATAGTTTTCGCAACAAACAACAAGAACAAGCTGGCCGAGATAAGAGACATGCTCGGCGACAAGATAGAAGTGATGTCGCTGGCCGACATCAACTGCCACGAGGACATACCCGAGACGGCAGACACGCTGGAGGGAAACGCCCTGCAGAAAGCCCGCTACGTGTTTGACAAATACGGCATGAGCTGCTTTGCCGACGACACCGGACTCGAGGTGGACGCGCTGGGCGGAGAGCCGGGAGTCTACTCGGCACGATATGCCGGCGGCGAAGGTCACGACAGCGAGGCAAACATGGCAAAGCTGATGCAGAAGCTCGGCGACAACGACAACCGCAAGGCGCGCTTCCGCACGGTGATAGCCCTGATAACGGGCAGCGGCGACGACGGCGTGAAGCTGTTTGAAGGCGTGGCAGAAGGCGACATAATACGCGAGAAGAGGGGAGGAGAGGGCTTCGGCTACGACCCCATATTCCGCCCCGAAGGCTACGACAAGACATTTGCCGAACTGGGCCACGAGATAAAGAACAAGATATCTCACCGCGCCAGGGCCGTGCAGAAACTTGTAGAATATCTTAAACAGGCAAGCGGCAACAGATAGCCGCCTGCCTTTATATTATCATCACCGCCGCCTGCAAGCGCTGCGCAAAGCGCTCTGGCGGCGTAACGGCAATGCCGCTGAACGAAGAATTTTGGCATTTTATAAAACAAATCTTACCTGCCGGCGTTATATCATTGAGCAACAAGCCACAAGCTGTAAACAAAACAATTATGCGAAAAATAAACACCCATATCCTCAGACATATCATGTCATGCTGTCTGCCGTGCCTTTTTATGCTATTATCAGTGCCGGCCAATGCAATAAGCGGCGGCAGCACAGACGGCTGGACCCTCTATCCTAGCTACGGCAACATAACAGAAATAGAGCCCACGGGCAAGGAGGTGTACGTGCTGGCATCCAACAGTCTGTTTTCGTATAACCCCTCAGACGGACTTGTTGCCACCTACGACAAGACAAATATGCTGTCGGACATCGAGATATCGCACATAGCATGGTCAAAATCTGCCGGCAGACTTATCGTTACCTACACAAACTCTAACATCGACCTGCTTTCAAGAAACGGCAGCGTGATCAACGTGCCCGACCTCTACATGAAGGAAGCTACCTACGACAAGACCATAAACAACATTTATATATATAACCAATATGCCTATCTGTCGACAGCCTTCGGCATAGTGAAGATGAACGTCAGCAACGGAAGCATTGCCGACTCGTATCAGCTCGGATTTCAGGTTGACTACTGCTACATCGAGGGCAACTACATCTATGCTGCATCGAGCACGCAGGGCATCTACCGCGGCAACATGCAGGACAACCTGCTCGACAAAGGCAACTGGAGCCGCACGGGCGACTATGTGGCGCAGAACATAGACCGCACAAAGGTGTACGACCAGACCGACGGCACATGGTGGACCAAGACCGAAGACGGAAAGCTAACAGGATATAAGATAAACAGCGACAACGTGCCCGTGTATGTAACCGAAGGCGTTGCACCAGACGGACCCGCATCAAACAACTTCTACCGCATATACATCAACAACGGAAGCCTCTACGGCGTGGGCGGCCTGTGGTCGCAGGAGACCGACGGCAACCGACCGGGCGAAGTTCACGTGTGGAACGGCGACAGCTGGTCGGAGTTTGAGAAGGTTACAACAGACAAGATAGGCCACAGCTACGTTGACGTGCTGTGCCTCGACTTCGACCCAACAATAAGCGGACACGTCATGGTGGGCGCCAAGAGCGGCATGTATGAGTTTCAGGACGGAAAGTTCGTGAAGCACTACACAACGGACAACAGCGCGCTCGAGTCGCCGTTCAATCCGCCGTCGAAAGACTATACCATCGTTACATCTGTAAAATACGACGCAGCCGGAAACCTCTGGGCGCTCAACTCGCTGATAAGCAACAGCATAAAGTGCCTCTCGAAAAGCGACGGAAAATGGACTACATACAAGCATTCAGAACTGTCGGGCACCAACAGCTACGACCTTGAGAAAGCCTTTATCAGCAAGACCAACGGCAAGATGTGGTTTGTCAACAACTATTACAACAACACCATACTTTACTCATACGACTATGCCAACGATGTGCTGACAAAATACGGACCGAGCATAATAAACCAAGACGGAACAAGCCTCGGCGCAAACTACATATTCAGTCCGGTTGAAGACAGGGAAGGAAACGTATGGGTAGGCACCAACGCCGGACCTGTTTATCTCTCGGCAAGCGCCATACAGAACGGCTCAACTTACTTCACGCAGCACAAAGTGCCGCGCAACGACGGCACCAACTATGCCGACTATCTGCTATCGGGCATCGACGTGCGCGCCATAGCCATCGACGGCGGCAACCGCAAATGGATAGGCACCAACTCGAACGGAGTGTTCCTTATCAGCGACGACAACAACACCCAGATAAGCCACTTCACCACGGACAACTCGCCTCTGCCGTCAAACCTTGTGCAGGACATAGCCATCGACGGTGCGTCGGGCCGTGTTTATTTCGCAACAGACAAGGGCTTATGTTCTTATCAGAGCGACGCAACCGAGCCGACAGACGAAATGACCAAGGATAACGTATACGCATATCCTAACCCCGTAAGACCCGACTACACGGGCCTGATAACCATCACAGGCCTTAGCTATGACGCCGATGTTAAGATTGTAACGTCGAGCGGAGCACTCGTAAACCAGGGCCGAAGCACGGGCGGATCGTACACATGGGACGGCTGCGACCTCAACGGCAAGCGTGTGGCATCGGGCGTGTATATGGTTGAGACGGCAACATCGTCGGGCGACAAGGGCACCGTGTGCAAGATTGCCATAGTAAACTGACATCACAACAGACATAAAAATCTCAGCAGGAACACGTGACACGAAATACAGACATCCTATCTCACGAAAACACATTATGGACGCAGGGCATATCGGCAATAATGGTTATGCTGATGCACTTCATAATGCAGATTGAAGGTTACCCCCGCATCGTCAACATATTAGGCAGCATAGGCGTGGCTGCGTTTCTGTTCATATCAGGCTTCGGACTAAACGAAAGCTACAAGAAAAGCGGTCTGGCCGGCTACTGGCACAAACGTATCGTGCGCGTAATAATACCGTGCTGGCTCGTCTTTCTGTTCAAGCTGCCGTTTGAAGAGCAGTTCAGCCTGTCAAGGCTTGTCCACAACCTGCTCTTCACCGACTCGGAACTGTGGTTTGTCGACTATATCGTAAGATGGTATATCATCTACTGGCTGGCGCGCAGACTATCACCTCGCCACACCACCAAGATACTTGCAGGCTTCTCAGTGGCCTTCATCTTCGCCCAGCAGCTCATGTGCGAGCAGGCCTTCTCGTTCTTCTGCGGATACATCGTGTCGCAGCATTATGACAAGGTAAGACAGACAAGCCGCGGCAGGATAATAAAATTTACGGCGGCAGCCTTTGCCTACGGCGCGGCGTTCATGCTCATCAAGGAGATTCCGTTCGTAAGAAGATACATCGGCACCGTGCCCTTCAACATCATACTGCTCAACATCAAGCTGCCGTTGGCAGTAGCCATAATCACAGCTCCGCACATATTACCGCAGCTGAAGAGGCTCAGACCTATATCATGGTTCGGCAAGATAAGCTATGAGATATACATAGTTCACTTCTTCGTCCTGCCGTTTGTAACCGACTTTTTATCCATAATTAAATACATGGCGGCGTCTACCGTCATTGCCGCCGTGTTCAACAGGATAAACAACGAGATGAAGAACAACTTCACCACGGTGTTCACCTCAATACTCTACATCGCCGTATGCTACATCATGGCATGCAAATACAGCATGAGGGCCACCGAACATTTCGGATACGTCAGCATGAGCTATGCCGTCATCCTGGCGCTCGTCACGCTGCTGTTCAATAGCCGAAAGACAATTATAAGCAGACATTCTGAGGCAATATTCTGGTCAATGGCTGTGATAATGGCAGTTGCAATGGCAGCCGTGCAGTATCATTTCGACCCCATGCAGAACCAGGTTGACCGCTGGTCTGCCATAGCCAATCCGCTCACCGCCATGTTCAGCGGCCAGTTTCCTTATTCGGCACAGACCCACTTAGGCGGCTATGCCTCGCCGTTCCCGGTGTGGATGGTGTTCCACATACCTTTCTGGGCACTCGGCAACGTAGGCCTTTCAGAGATTTTCACCGCCCTGCTGTTCGTCATCAGCGTCAAGGCCGCCTACGGCTCTCAGGCAGGCATCAAGGCCACCGTGCTGCTTGCGCTAAGCCTTAACCTGTGGTATGAAACGGCTGTGAGGAGCGACCTTATATCCAATTTTCTTCTTCTTGCATCATTTATAAACCTTCTTATATGCAAGAAGATAACCTTCAGTAAATATCCTTTAATGCTCGCGGCCATATCCGGCTTGTGGCTGTCAACGAGAATAAGCACGGCCTTTCCTCTCTTCATCATGTTCTTTCCCTTCTGGCTCAAGCTTTCTGCGGGCCGCAAGGTGTCCACGCTGCTCATTGCCGCAGCCGTGCTGTGCCTTACGTTCCTGCCGTTTGCATTGTGGGACTGGCACGAACTGTTCTACGCCGAGAACAATCCGTTCTCGCTTCAGTCGAGACAGGGACGCCCGGCCGACTCGCTTCTGCTGCTCGCGGTTGCAGTGATAATGGCTTTAAAATGGAAGGGAAACAACAAGATGCTTATGCTATTCTCGGCTATAATGCTTATCCTAGTGCCCGTGCTGGCATACGGACATAATATGTATGTGTACGGCAACTGGACCGACATATTCAATTCGGCATACGACATAACCTATCTTGACGCCTCGCTGCCGTTCTGCATCACGCTCATGGCAGCCTTCGGAGCATGTCAGATGCAGGCAAAGAAACCCAGCTTGTAGAGCTTGAATACGGTCAACGACGGCTTATTGCCACGCAGATTGCGCAGTTCGGCGCCACTGAACATTCTGTGAAACAGCCTGACAAGCCACAACATGTGCATCGACCTCAGCCTGCCCATCATGTCGAGCAGCGGCGAATAGTCTTTTAGTTCGCCGGCAAACTGATGCAGAGTGAGCATGGCCTCCTCTATCTTCTTCAGATAAGCCGCGTTGCCCTCAAAGCACGTATATGCCACAGGATTGTCTATATGCCTCACCACGATGCCGTTGCTGCGGAACGCACGGCCAAGCATCACGTCCTCATATCCGTAGCCCTTTATCCTTTCGTCGTAAGGCACACGCTCAAGAACGGAGCGGTGATAAAAGAAGTTTGTCGTGCGGAACGAATTGTATGGCAGTCTGTTTCTCACCTCAACCGAATGGTTTTTCTCCTCAAATTTCTCATATCTGAAGCGAAGGTTCTCCTTATATAGTCTTGCCGAATCTGCCCCTCCGTCAACACACACGCCGCCGCACACGGCCTCGCCGCGCTGCGCTCCGCTGCGTAGATAGCGCAGCAGAAAGTCGTCGTAGACCAGACTGAGGCGCGCGTCGACCATCAGATGCCACTCATATTTGCCCTTAGACGTCATATTGTTGCGCATGGCTGCACGGCAGTCGTGGTGG
>UMIS01009704.1_pt1 | contig 11838 bp, 13 predicted proteins | sample 1965801 | NCBI WGS metagenome assembly UMIS01 (sample SAMEA4836128, study PRJEB28245) | human gut metagenome | biome: gut microbiome; material: fecal sample | place: Denmark | collected 2008
TTATCTTTTCTGCCATTGCATTGCACGGCTTCCAGGTTGTGCCCCTATACCACAGCGAAACGGAAATGCTGGTGTCGCCGCTTCCATCAGCGTGGAAACTGTCCGTCACGAGTGCGTAAGTAAGATACGGCAACGCTGCGCCCTGCGGCACTGTTGTCTCCTCATACGCTGGCAGGAAACGCTCAAAAAACGCTTGCACTGCTGCCGCTTTGGTCTGCGCCATTTGCTTTGCCCTCCCTTTTGGACTTACTACAAAACTACAAAAACTACAACAAAACAAGGTTCTGTATTTAATATATTTCAATATATTAACCCATCTTTATATTACTCTCTAAAACTTTGTAGTGTTTGTAGTGAGTATATATAAAGTACCTTGTTTTTGGCTTAACGACGCCGTTTTTGGCATACTACAAAAAGAAACTACAACGCCGTCTACAAGTCTACATTCTCGCCCGCTGACGGCTTGTTTTAACCGCCAATGCTGGGCGTGAATTCCTCCGCCGTGACCTGGAACACCTGAAAACTGGCGGATTTCGGCGTCATTTTGTCGTCGCCGTCGGAAGTCACACGGAACACCTTGCCATCGGACAGCCGCTTGAACACATCGTAATAGTCAATCCGCGTGCCGATTGGAACAGTGACGGTGTACAGACTTGTTACGCCTGCTTTTTCAGCCGTGCGTGCTTCCATTGAGCTGTCAAAGGTAATTGCAGCCTTGAACGGCGCACCCTCCACCCAGCTGGTGGTATATCCGCCCTCTCCGTCCGGTATGTCGGTTTTTCGCATAAAGACGCAATCTGTCATTGCCTGCGCCAAAAGACTCATTGTAGCTTCCTCCATTCGTTTAGGCGTTCGCGAAAGACAGTAGGCCAGTCAAGCGCAGCGCCATTTGCGTCAGTTCCTCGGCTATAAGAATAGCCGCCAAAACTCTCGCTCACAAACGCGCCGGGCTTTCCCGCCTCACTCTCGCAAAACGCCTTTATTTCCATTGATAAGTCCACAAGCTTAGGAGGTATCGCCAGTGCCCATATCGCCCCGCTGAAAGCCTCGTCGGTCAAATCCAAGTCAGCCTCTGCATACCTATGAACGCCATCATTGAAGACGCTCCCCACGATCCTAAAGTATTGCCCTTCTTGCAAAAAGTCCAGCGGCGTGATCTTGCCGCCTTCAATTTTGTACTCCCCCTTGTGAATGCCGTTCGGCACCAAGAAGTAGTTGTGCAACTTTGCACAAATCTCTGTCAGCATAACCACGCCGCCTTCCTTGTCTTAGGTCTTAATTCGGTTTTGTTCCGCTTAGAATGTGCACTTCAAGCCGGCCAGACGCTTGGCGTCAACGACCTTTGCGCCGTATACATGCAGACCCTTCACAGCGTCAGCAAAGCGCTTCTCGGGGCGATAAGCCTCGGTGCTCACAATCTGCTCGGCATAGGTGCAAGCGCCCTCGTCGCCAGCGGTGACGGTGAAAGTGGTGGTGCCAGTAGCGACCTTGCTTGCGCAGTTGTTAGACATATAAATGTCGAAGCCAGCAGCGCGAGCAACAACGCCGTTCTGCAGCACATCCTCGGCCATAGAACCGCCGGTCTTAACGAAGCGGTCATCCTGCAAGATAAGCGCAATCATCTCGGGAGGCGCTACCAGCCAACGGCCGACAGTAGGCACATTAGCCTTGTCAAGCAGTAGCTTCATTTTGACGACATTCTCATAAACATTTGCAGCAGTCAGCGCCACAGCGTCGGTGGCAACAAGGTTGCCGTTGCCTGCAGTGATAGCGTCTGCCAGCTGCTTAGCCAGGTAAGCGTCAGCAGCGTCATTCAAGCCATAAGCCGCACGCTGCATTGCCTTATCCATCACATCACCGGCAGCCTGGGCAGCGTCCACATCGTCAACTTGGAAGTTGAAGTATTTAGCCTGGTCAATCGTTAGCGTTTGCTCGGTGGTAGCCAGTGCTTCCGGGCCGGTGGTGAAGTCGGTGTTCTTGGTGTAGTTGCCGATGGTCACAGCACCAATGGTGTTGATTTTGACGGTATCGCCCTGCTGCTTGATGTCGCCCTCGTAGTCACGGTTGACCACATTGGCGAACACATGCGCCTTGTCCAGCGCGTTCAGCAGCCGTGCGTCCCAGATTTGAGGGATAAAAGAAGAAATAGCCATCTTTTTTTGCTCCTTTTTTCAGTTTAGTTTGTCGATTTCAACGACTGTTTGATATTTTCCCAATTGGCATTGATCTCGGCAGCGGACATTTTCTTCATATCATCAGCGGAAAAAACAGTCTTGTTTTGCGTATTCCCGGGCGGCGTTGAAGTGTTGGCACCTCTCTGTCCCTCGGACACGATGAAGTCAGCCCATTCGGTCTTTACGGCTTCTGTCAGCTTGTCAGCGCCCTTGATTTCGCCTTTTGCGTCAAGTTCAACGCTGTCAATATCCGACACCTTCAACACGCTGTCAATTCGTTTTTCGGAAACTCCAGCTGCCTGTAACATTTTACGGTAAGCCGTCGCCTTCGCAGTGTGTGCTTCCTTAACGCTTGCGGCCTGTTTGAAGTCGTCGAACTCCTGCTTAAGATCGTCGTACTGCTTTTTGTAGCCGTCGTTGTCCCCGGCTGCTTCAAGCTGCTTTTTCGTTTCGTCCAATTCCCTTTGGACTCCTGCCAATTCCTGCGCCTTGCCTTTCAAAGTGTCACGCTCCTCTTTCAGTGCGTCCACCGTGTCAGCATGCGCTTCGATGATCTGATCGATTTGTTCCTCGCCAATGCCCATTGCTTTGAGCATTTTCCTCGTCAATGCCATAGAACCTGTCTCCTTTTCCTCGGCGGCTTTTCTTTGCCGTTAGATTTTGTTCTTGCTTTAATTATACAGCAAGCATATTTTTTTGTCAATGATTATACCAAAAGTTAATAATTAAGCGTTGCGCAGGCTGTCCTCAAGTAGCTGCTTGTAACGGTCTGCGTGTTCGGCAGCTGCCCGCTTCAAAACATGGTGAGCAACTCTATTTGTACCACCAAGTTCGATAGACGGGAAATATTCGACATTTGAACCGATGGCGACAAAAAGATCTCCTTTTTTGCCGTCCATAGTGCCTTCATAACTACCGGTGCGCAACTCTTTTTCATATTTGCCCTTTTTGTCTGCCTTGTACTCCTTTGTGTTCGGTTCTTGACCTGCCAACGCATAAGTAATGCTGTTTCTCGCCAAACCAGTCACGACGGGCATATCTCCATCAGTCTTGGCATAAGTCTCGGCAGCCATTCCAATAGCTTCCAGTCCTCGCTCAAGTGCGTTTTGAAACGCCCGCTCAAACTCTTTTGTGTTGTCTTTTGAAGTGATTTTTACACTCACTTTTTATTCACCTCGCTAAGTGGCGTAAAGCCGATGGTTTTATAGCCGAGTGTGCAGCGGCAGTTGTAAGTATTCGACGGCGCAGCGGCAGGGTCGCCCGGGTACATTATTGAGCCAATAGAATTAACGAACGGCTTGTCTTTCGCAACTGTCTTTCGGTCAAGTTCCGCGTGCCAGTCTCTCGTTTTGCCGTCGCGTGTGGAAATCCACATTTTATCAACCACCACGCCCTTGGCTTCCATCTCTCCGAGCATATCCATACGCCCTTTGTTTTCTGCGCCGGTGACAGCCGTCCGTGCAGTTCTGACAGCTGCGTGCATATTCATTTGCTGCACCTTGGCAATGCGGTTTGCGATCTTCGGAATGCTCTCTCCCTGCAAAATGCCCTGCAACACCTCGGAATTGATTTTCTTCATATTCCACCGGACATCCTTGGCTTTGTTCAATTTCCGCAGCGGCAACAATGAGCGGTCACCACGCAAAATCAAATTTTCAACAGTGTGGGCGTCCACCAGCGAAAAGGAGAAGCCACGCAGTTCTTGCTTGGCGGCTTTTCCGATCGCATTGTAATTCAAGGCGTAGACTTCCGGCAGCCTGCCGTTGGTGTATTCCAACGCAATCTCGTTAACATGGCTCAAATTCTCGGCGGTCTGCTCCGCAATGCTCTTGAACCGGTCGTTTTGCACGGTCGCTTCACGCTTGGCAAATGCCAACTCACGACCCGCCCGCTTGATTTCTGCCTTGTCGCCGGTTTCCTTGGCGGCTTCGTACTGCTCTTGCAAGCTGGCCAGCTTAGGCTCGGTTTTCGCCATATAATCATCCCAGGCCTGCCGTACCTCATCTTGCGTCTGCCGGTATATCCGCCGAATGCGGCGCTCCAGCGAAAGCAATAACTTGTCTGTCTCTCTGTGTGCCTTATCTGCCAACGCTGGCGCCTCCTTTTAGCGTTTTCTCGTTCACATAAATTTGCTAAACAGCTGTTTATTTTTCGCTTTTCTTTTTCATTTTCTCGGTGATCTTGTCAAGCAGTGCTTGCAACTCCTCATCCGTCAAGGCGTCCAAGTCGTCGGCCTGTCCGCCGCCAGTTGGCTCATCACCTTGCTGGCCGTCATCCGGCTCTGCCTGCTGCCCTGCCGGTTCTGCTCCATCAAGGGCGGGGTCGTCGTCAATCTCAACACGGCTGCCCTCTTCGTCCCTCTTTCGCTTTATAATCTCATCCGCCTGGTCGCCAATACCCAGCAAGAAGCAGACTTGCTCGGTGATTGTTTCATCGTCCAAATACTCGGCAGCAGAAAGAACCATCTGCATTTCCTCGGACTGATTTACGATCTTCGACCGCTTGAAGCTGACGCTGTCGGTGATTTCCGCCAACTGCAAGATTTTTTCAACAAAATTCGTCACGCAGTATTCGAACATATCCGTCTTGCTGTCAAGCGGTTGATAAGCCGCTCGGATTTCCGTGGCAGTTTTTGAGCCAGCCGAAAGGTCAAGCACATTAAGACACATGAAGTCCTCATATAGCCGCGCTTTGATTGTTGCTATCGCAGCGTCGGACGCAGCAATCGGGGCTTCAACTGTGTGTGCTTCAACCTGCGCTCCATCATCGTCAACGTGCGCAACGTGCATTGTACGCAGGTGCTCCAAGAACCGCTGGTCGTCTTCGTCGTCCATTCCGCCGGCGTTTGTGATTGCCCAGTATATCATGTTGCCCTCATCAACGTTGTTTACAAGGTTGCTGTTGATAAGGTCGAATGCGTCAAGTGTGCCCTGGCGGCCAACCAACTCCGACTGTTTCTTGTCGTTGCCATAAAGTGGAATAATCGGAAACTCCGGATAGTTCTCGAAGTCGTAAATCTCGGTTCCATCAGCGATAGAGTGCCGCACTTTCATCTTGTAGGCGGTCTTTGGCTGGATAATCAAGATTTTTTCATTCGTTCCTGTCGGGCTTAGGTACTCGGTGTAGCCGTCTGCTTCATATAGCGTTGCCCGCAGCGGCTTATCATCGGCAAGCTGCCAAAATCGAATGCCAGCCCGCAATGCTCCGCTCTCTTCATCAAACAGCGGGACAAATTCCGTCACATCGAACACATCCAGGTGGTCAAGGTTCCAAAAGCCAAAAGCTACGCCGCCAATCAAAGCAGACTTGCCGATCTTTTGCAGCTGATAGTCAAAGTCATAAGACCCGCCGTGCTGCTCGCCTTGTCCACCGCCCAGCTTTTCCTTTGTCTTTTTGTCGCCAAAGATTGCACCGTTGCCAAGCAGGTACTGGTTCTCCTGCGTGATTGCGAAGTTGAAAAAATTGCTTGTGATCTTGTGATTCGGCGCCCACCTGTCAACATGAGCGTCACCTCGCAAGTCGTAAATCAATTTTTCATAATGCATTATCGTCGGGTTTAACCCTCGATAATACTCCCACGCCCGGCAAGCTGTTCTGTAAAGCTGCCCGGCCTTGTGTTGGCGGATAGCCGAAAGGACAAACGCCTGCCGTTTGCCCTCAAATGCTCCGCACGCTTCAAGGTCTTGATAAGTCAAGCAAGTAGAAATTGTAACCACCCTTTCGTCGTGTTTTTTATTTAGCCACGCCCAAAATAAGCGGGCTTTCTTTTTTGCCGATTTTCTTACGCAAAATCGTATTGACAAAATAGCGAATATCATCCATGCAGTTATGAACGATCAAGCCGCCGTTAACGGAAAAGTTGTGCGTGCCGATAACTTCCATGTTATACACGTCTTCATTTTGCGCGCTCTCGATTTTTAGCACCTTTACAAGATTGGCAGAATTTCGTTTTTTTGTACTTGTTCGCGACATATTCCCCTCCACACCTTTCACAGATTTTTGTCACATTGTCAAAGCCCATCTTCCTGCGATATGCAGATTTGCATTTGTTTGAGCAAAAGCGGTTTTTGTTCTCACCATACGTTGCCTTTGTCTCAAATTCTTTTCCGCAGAAGGTACAACGATAAGACTTCAAAGGCATATTTTTGAAAGTTTCGATTGCGTGTTGCGAGTGCCATTTTTTGCCCTCTTCGCTGCCATGCCATTTAGACGCTTTTGGTCTCGCATTTTTTGCGAGGTTTTCCCTCGCCCACTCTCGTCTTTCCTCGCTCCACGAACTGCCATGCAAGTTAGAATGTTCTTTCGCTGTCATCAGCACAAGGTTTTCGATTTCGTTGTTGTTCTTATCAAAATTCTTGTGGTGAACGTTGTACCCCTTTGGGACTTCTGAGCCGTTGTAATACTCCCACACATAAACGTGAAGCCGTTTGTGTGTTTTCGCATTCAAAAAATATCCGGTTTTCTTATCTCTGCGGAACGACAAGCCGTCAAAGCAAGCAAGATCGCCGTCGTCAACATACTGAACCATAGTTACATCCTCCGTGAATATCGATCTACAAATATTGTATCTCATTTAGTCCATAATGTCAACGATTTTGCTTGATTGTGTTAGATATTTTGCCTTTACCCATCCTTTGTCGGTCAAAACTTTGTGATCTTCGGTGCACTTGATAACCTTTCCGTTTTCAAGCGTTATTTTCAAAATCGGTTGATTTTCTTTTGTTCTTCTCACACCAAAAAACGGTCTTATACATTTCTTTTTCCGCTTCTCGTTGTAACTCCAAACAAGCCCGATTTTTCCAACAAGGTCTTTTATTTTTTTGCAGCCGAAAACTGTATTCACGACGGTATCACCAGTCAAGCAATGGTCGTTCTCCTTAACCACTCGGTCGTCCCCTGCCTTGTCGTCCCAGCGATACAGTCCAAACTCGGCAATGCTGTCAACGCAAGAGCGGTGAATTTGGATGTTGCCAGCGTGCAGATATACAGACACGCGGCGGATACCGTCAAGGACTGTGTTGTCGGCCTTAATAACCTTAAAGCCACGCTGCCGCAGCGCTGCAATGAAAGACGCCGCAGACGGATCAACAACCACCTTGCGTATATTGTATCCGTCAGCCAGCTGCTCCACATCGTCGCAATACTGCTCGTCTGTCATCTGTACGGCCTTTTGGCGGCCATTGTAGTAGAATTCCTTAACCCTTGTCGCTTTTGAGCCTAAAACGCACCACAGGCCAGCAGAAAACGGATTTTGCGTGCCGTAGTCAATGGAGATATAATACTCGCCATTCGCTGGCACATCGTCGGTTATATTGTCCTCGCCAAAGTCGTAAACTAAACCCTCGGCAACGCACCACTCACCGAGAATGTACCGCCGATAGAACACTCCGGTGTACATCGTTTCATATCGCTGCAAAATGTGCTCCGTCAGCGCTGGATTGTCCCGCAGTTCAAAGTGCAGCCGCAAAGCATTATGCGCCTCCGGCTGGCTCACCCACTCGGTGTAGAACCAATGTTGCGGGCTGTCCGGGTTGCAGTTGAACCAAAACTTTGACCCATCGACAGAGCAGCGGGAGAGCGCCTGCTCTACGAACGACCGGGGCATTAGCGCTACCTCGTCAAGCAGAATACCCGCCAGTGTACGACCTTGGATGAGCGTAAAGCTGCTTTCGTCCTTGCCGCCGAATATTTCAAAATAGTTCTCGACACGGCCACAACGAACCACCAGAAGCTTGTCGCTCCGCCTCCACTGTATGTCCATTCGTTCCCTCGGCTCTGTCATTCCAAGATACGGCACAATTATGTTTTTGACGGCGCTGTCAACCGTCTTGCCACATATCCCAAACCGCTGCCGGTCGTACCGTCTCATAGCGTCCTCAACGAAAGCGTACATCATCCAAACCGTCTTACCGGAACGGATGGCGCCGTCAGCAATCAAGGCGTCAAAGCGCGTGTAAGGAAACGCCAATATTTGCAGCTGCTTATCACTCAACCCCGGCATTGTTGCCCTCGCTCCGTTCTATCGCTCTCGCTGTTTCTTTCAGTGCCAAAGTAAGCGGGTCATCTTCCCGCCTATCAACCGCAACAGTGTACTCGCCTCGGTCGCTTTGGCCAAGGTACTGCTTGCCGAGCCAAATGGCCATATTTGCGTTCTTTTTCGCAAGCTGAAACTGGTTACGGCGCAAGGATATTTTGCCAGTTCCCCGCTTTTCTCTAAAAACTTCCGAAAAATTCATCTCATAAGTTCTCTTGCACCAAGATTCCAGCGTATCGGAGCAAACTCCAAACCAGCCGCAAATCTCCTCCTGCGTGCATTGCAAGCCGCAGAGCTTTTCAAATTCTTCTTGATCTATTTCTTTTGTCGGTCTCCCTGTCCGGGCCACTATGTCACACCTCACTTTATATCAAACGGATACATCCGCAAATTTCCCATTCCCATTAAATTCCGTAATGGATTTGCTGAATGTTTGAGCGCTACCGCGAGAATGGCCATCATCATTTATAATTTTTCGCCACAGACGCTTTCGTTCTGTCCATTCCCCAGATCGCGTATCCAAAATCGAAAATGGCGGCACAAGGAAAGTATCTGATAGCTTAGCGTGTTTCTCTTTATTGATGTTGCCTTCTCCATCATCGTTGTACATTGGAAAGTCCCAATCAAAATCGAACCCGTCCAAATCGAGATCCGGCAACTCATCAGCCAGCAGGTCGAAATCCCAGTCGCTCTCATTGCTCTTGTTATCCACCAGCCGAAGCGCGTTAACCTGTTCCGGCGTCAAATCATCCACGCAGACGCACGGCACTTCTTTAAGCCCCAGCTTCTTTGCTCCAAGTGCTCGGCAATGCCCGATCACGATAACACCGTCACGATCAACCACAATCGGCTGAACGAAGCCATACTATTTGATACTCTCGGCCACATTATCAATTTGCGTTTGGTCGTGCTTTTTCGCGTTCTTCTCATACGGCTTGATACTTTCAAGCGCTCGCATTTCAACTTTCATTCAAACGCACCTCCTAAATCTAATTGTAGCAGAAAAGCCGCCAAAAATCAACGCTTTGGCGGCAAATGATAGAATGCACGATATAGTTCTTCCGCTGTGTCAAGGTTCTTGTCAGCGGTATATGCTTCTGTCGCGGCGGTGATCCGTTCCTCCAGCGCTAAAGATTCTCGGCTCAAAAACTCCGCTTCAGACCGCAGCAGGGTGCAGTTGTACCGCAGCGCTTCCTTTTGCCGTTTGGCGGTTTCTTTTTCCATCAGCCCAGCACGGAACAGCTTATATATAGCCACCAGGCCTATATACTCGGCACTGTCCGCTGCTGTCAGCCCTTTCGGTAAGATTTTGCCATCAGCGGCGGCCTTTTCTAAACTCTTGTCCATTATCTTGCCCCTTTCTGCGAAACAGCCTACAATGTAGTAGTGAGTTTGTAGCAGCCTGTTTTTGGCTCAACCACGCCAAATTTTTGACTTTCGAGCCGCTACAAACTACAAAAACTACGTTGTCTGCTATAAATATATTTCTATTTTTACTTTTTTCTTATTTTATATTATTCTCCCAAATAATGTAGTGTTTGTAGTGTTAGTATATAGAATGTGGTTTTTTTGGCTTTGTTGCGCCAAATTTTCGCACTACAAAGTCGGACTACAAAGTCTACTACAACTCTACAAACACCACGAAATCGGCGGATTTTCGGCTAAAATTCAAGGATGTCGTCAAGGTCAATTTGGTCGGAGTTGTCCTCATTCGCCCACCAACGCTGGTTGCCGTAAACGGGAAACTTCTTCGGATAAGGCTGTTTGACCCACCCAGTCATTGACTGGAGTATCAACCCAATCTCTTGGCTTTCCTTTTTTGTGGGCTTTGAATATTCGCCCATCCGCAAGGCTTCCTGCCAAAGTTCAAGCACGCAAATCTCGGTCTTGTTTTCCAAATAATCCTCAATCATTCCAACACGGAAGTCATCCTCCGTTGCTTCTGCTTGCTGTTTGCGTATGTCGTCGATCAACGACCGATCAGCATACGGAAGCAGCTTGCCGGCCTTGTACAGTTCCAACGCTTCAGCCCAACACTGGCGTATGTCTGCCTTGATTTGCTTCTCATTGTCAAACAACTCATAGCCGCTTTGTTTTACCCGCACCGGATAGAACCTCCGGTTGCCGGTCTTGTCAGTCAAAAACTGCTCTTTGTTTGTCGTGCCGATAAAGATACACTGTCGTGGGTGGTCTGTCACTCGCTTGTCGAACGGCATACGATAGCGGTCATTTAGACGGGTAAGATAGGACTTGACTGCCTCCTGCTCCTTTGTGCGTGTCATTGCAAGCAGTTCAGACACCTCGCAAATCCACGCGCCCTCGATAGCTTCAATGCCGCGCTGACCATCAAACTCGTTGACCTCCGTGAAATATTCGTCCGCCAAAGCAAGCCAGCGGATCAGCGTTGACTTGCCCTCGCCCTGCTTTGTGCCGATCAGCACCGGCATATCGTCGAATTTGCAACCGGGATTGTACAACCGGTGGATACCACCAGCGAAGATCAAGCGGCTGACTTCTCTTGTGTATGGCGTGTCCTCGCATTTCGTCCACTTTGCCAAGAAGCAGGAGATCCTCGGGACGCCGTCCCATTCCAATCCGTCCACAATCTCACGCACTGGGTGGTACTCGTGGCGAGCCAACACAATACGCATTGCGTCCTCGCTTTTCTGTACGCTGTGGAAGCCGTACTTTTTCTCAATATACCGCCGCATTTCCGCGTCGTCAGCGTCCGTCCACCGTTCAGCCACGCCGTTGACTGTCTTCTCCGGGCTGTATGTAAGCAGGTTGAACTTTATACCGGAGAACCGCGGATCACCCTCGAGCACTTTAACGAAATTGTCTATCGACGCCACCGGCCGACCATTTGCGTCAAAGTCCAAATCGACGCCGCAACGCAGCTTTGCATTCGTCCGCTTGTACTCTTTGGCAAGGCTCTCGTTTGCCTTATTGAACGCTTTTAGCACGCTCTTAAATTCTTGCTGAATTCCGAATTCCTTTGCCTTAATTGCCATCAGCGCCGCCAGCCTCGCTTGATCTTCCGGCCGTTCCTCGCATAAGTCCAGCAGCAGATCGGTGTTCAGCAGCTGCTCCGGAGTTGCTATCACTTGTATCTGTTCATCTGTAAGCACTTCATCGCCTCCTTAAATCGGCCTGTGTGAGCCTTTCATCTGCCAAGCCTATCCGTTGTAGCGCTTCAACGAAAAGCGGGTTTAACGGCTCTGTGGCGGCCTGTGGTCTGTATTTGCGCAGCTGATAGTCCAGTCTTGCCCATTCGTCGAACGCCGCCCAATAGTCACGCTCCAGCCGCTCCTGCATTGCTTTTTCGGCCTTGCGTTTCTCTTTGCGCTCCTTGGTGGCCCGCTCCATTTTCCGCTGTTCCCTAACGGAAATGCGCTGACCAATCGGCAAGCCGAGCGCAAAGTCGGTGTTCAGTTTTTCGCACGCTTTCAAGAAAGAAAGGCCAAAATATTTTTGCACAAAAGTCAAAATATCTCCGTTTTCTCCGCACGCAAAACAGTGGTAGCCTTTACTTCCGGGATAGACTTGCATTGACGGAGTGTTGTCGTCGTGAAAGGGGCAGACAGCCCGCCCCTTCCTGTCAATGTGAATGCCGTATGCTTCCAGCACCTC
>UMIS01012552.1_pt1 | contig 11711 bp, 11 predicted proteins | sample 1965801 | NCBI WGS metagenome assembly UMIS01 (sample SAMEA4836128, study PRJEB28245) | human gut metagenome | biome: gut microbiome; material: fecal sample | place: Denmark | collected 2008
TAATAATATAATTTCATCATCTAATTTAGGTTCATAGGAAATATAGTAGTTAGATAAATCTTGTAATTGATTTATATAGTCTAAATGGTTATTTAATACTTTTATATTTTTATTATAAATAACGGTAAATATCTGGTATCTTTCATTATTAAAAATAAAGTTTGGGTATTTCTTTAGATTCTGCTAGTTGATAAGGTTTAATAGTTAGTGCTTTTTCTTTTGAATTAATTTCTTCATATGATATATCTTTTTAGTTAAGTTTTCTATTTCAAAAGTCATATTTATATTAGTAACATAAATTGTATTTTTTGTTATATCATCTTTAGTTATAAAACTGAACATTACTACTAATATCTTTTATTTTACAACAATTTAATATTAAAACATATATAAATAAAGACTATATTGATAGCCTTATTATCAATTATCTTATATACTGTTTTTTACTTTATCATTGTAACTATATCCAAAAAAGAACCAAACAATATATTAGGTTCTATTAATAAAAAACGTATTATTTAACCGATGAATTACCACTTGCTATATCATAGATAGTATTTCTAAGAAGAACTAGATAAGATAACTTCTTAGTTGATTTTTTAACTGTTAGATTTCCCTCTCCAACAACATTATTACCATCTTTTATTTTTATTTTACCAACTACTTCTCCTTTTATTAGAGGTAAGTTATTCTTAGTTATTTTAATATCATAACTATATTTTTTCTTAGTATCACTCTTCTTAGATAAAACACCTATATCATAAATTGGTGTATACTCTATTTTCTTAGTACTAGCTTTTTCTACTCTTTCAGTCTTTACTGTCTCATTTTTCTTCTTTACTATTTGTAACCCATAAGTATTAAATCCATAATCAAGTAAAGCCATAGTTTCACTATTTCTTACTTTTGATACTTCTTCTCCTAAGACAATAGCAATTAGTCGCATATCATTTTTCTTAGCAGTTGCTGCAAGACAATATTTAGCAGCATCAGTATGACCTGTCTTTAACCCATCTGCACCTTCATAAAATCTTACTAACTTATTAGTATTAACTAACCAAAACTTATTTGGAGTATTAACTCTTAAATAATCTTCATACTTAGAAGAAAACTTTAAGATATCTTCATGTTTTAATAACTCTCTTGCAATAACAGCCATATCATAAGCGGTAGAATAGTGTCCTTCTTCATCAAGTCCCGTACAGTTTTTAAACTGGGTATTTTTAAGTCCTAATTCTTTTACTTTTTTATTCATCTCTTTAACAAAATCTATCTCTGTTCCCTTTAAAAACTCTGCCATAGCAACGGTAGCATCATTAGCACTAGCCATAGAAATACCTTTCATCATTTCTTCTACCGTTAATGTCTCCCCAGTTGATAAGTATATTTGACTTCCACCCATACTAGAAGCATTAGCAGAGGCCGTTACTTTATCAGTCCATTTAATTTGTCCTTTTTCTATCGCTTCTAATATTAAAATTTGAGCAACCATCTTAGTCATAGATGCTACTGCTACCTTCTCATCTTTATTCTTTTCAAAAATAATCTTACCAGTAGACTCTTCCATTAATACCCCACTCTTAGCATTAGGAATAAGTGTATTATCATCTGCCTTTACTACCATAGGACACAAAAGTAACACAACTAAAAAACTAACTACTAATTTCTTCATTAAATAAATCACTCCTTGTTAAAAATTATGTAATTATTTAATATTTATGAATGATTAGATTATAATATAGTAGTGGTGATTTTATGAAAAAGTTAATTATACTTATTATTACTCTTATAGTTATCATTTCTTTAGGATTCATCATCTTGAAAGATAACCCTAAAAGTACTAGTAAGGTTAGACATAGCTTTATCACTGATGCTAAATGTCTACCTTATTATAAGAGTAATAATATCAAAAGATATCAAGACTATCATAAACTTAATAGCAACTTATCAGTTAGTGATGTAGTAACAAGTGTTAATCTTAATCTTGATTTACCTTATTATACTAATACTAAAGAAGCTAAATATTTGAATACTTTTTATACTCTAGTTAATAAATATAACTATTTAAGAGATGACTTTGTTCCTAACAATCTAGTAGAGATGACTACCCCTTATAGTAAAGAAGGTATTTATCTAGTTGAAGAAGCAAGAGATAATTTTTATAAACTAGTAGATAAAGCTAAAGAAGAAGGACTTACTATTAGAGCTATCTCTGCTTATAGAGGTTATACTTATCAAAAAAGATTATATGATAAATATGTAGAAGCTGATGGAGTTAATAAGGCTGATACTTATTCGGCAAGACCAGGATTTTCTGATCATCAGACTGGACTTGCTATTGATGTTGATAATACTATTAGTTCTTTTGAAAATTTTACTAATACTAAAGAGTATCAATGGATGCTAGATAATTCTTATAAATATGGCTTCATCTTAAGATATCCTAGTGGTAAAGAAAGTATTACTACTTATCAATTTGAATCATGGCACTACCGCTATGTTGGTCTTAAATTAGCCAAAAAAATAAAGGCTAGTAACCTAACCTTTGATGAGTACTTTACGAGATATCTTGCTCTTTCTTAAGTCTTTTTGCAATATCACTTCTTCTAAGTTCAATAGTCTCTTGAATTACTCCTGTTTGATTAAAACTCATACCAAGGGTAAATATATAAGCTAGAATATAAACCCAGAATAATAAGACTAAAATATTAGACATACTTCCATAGAAAATATCATAGTGAGAGAAGTATTCTACATAAAAAGCATATATCTTTGAACTAAGTAACCAAAATATAGTAGTAAACATTGCTCCTGCTCTTACCTCGTTACTAGTAACTTCTTTATCTGGTGCTAATATATAGATAAGTTTTATATTAAAGTATAGTAAGAATAAAGAAAGTGGATACTTTCCTAAATGATATATATTTCTTATAAAGGATGCTAACTTTTCATTATGTAAGTTAATCTCTGCTAATGATATTAATGAATCTCCAAAAGCAGGTACTAAAATTAAGAAAAATAGTAAGCTTACTAAGATAAAAGTTAGTAAGACTGCTTTACTTCTTCTTCTTATTTCACTATTATCTTCTACTTGATATATTCTATTAGAAGTAGTAATAACAGAGTATGCCCCATTACTAGCTAATAGAAAAGCTGCTATAAAGAAAACAGTTACATTAAAGTTAAGACCAGTAGTAGCATCAGCTGGAAATAAAGTATTTATAACAGCATCAGGAACAGTTGATTCTAAAGCATTACGAAATGAAGTCATACTAAGCCCTAACTTACTACCGATTGTTCCAACTAAAGCTAGCAAGGGAATCATCGAAAGTACTAAAAAGAAAGCAAGTTGACCTGGTAATATTCGCATATCAGGTCTTTTTATAATTGCTATAGCTTTTCTTACAAATTCCCTAGCTCTACTTCGCATAACTCCTCCTATTTTAATCCTTGTTTCTTAGTCATCATTTCTAAAGTAGCTTCATTAATAGCATCATCTAAACTTTTAATTTCATCAAAAATCATACTATATCCTACACAAGCTCCAAACTCATGTGGCAAATCTTTCATCTCTTTTTCTAATTTTAAAGCATAAGTTGCTACTTGTTTTTCACTATAACCTACTAAATATACTAAAAACTCATTTCCATCAGTTCTAATAATCTCTGTATTTTCTAACTGGGAATTAACAAGAATTGAAGCTGATTTAACAATTACATTATCCCCTTCTTCATGACCATAATTATCATTAATATACTTAATATTATTTAAATCAATCATGACTATTGCTTGTGGATAAACATTACTTGTCTCCCATTCTGGAACTTTTTTATTTAAATAATTTCTATTCTTTAATCCTGTTAATAAATCCGTATATTTATGTCTATCTTCTTTTTTAACTTTCTTAACTTTCTTTTTCTCTTTAGCATATAAATAAATTATTAATAAGACTACTAAAGGAATAAATATTAACATTAAGATTAAGAAGAATAATTCTTTAAAACTACTTCTTTCTACTACTGTTCGCTCTATATCAATAAGTCCTGCATTACGATAATTATAATATGAATTAGTACTTATTATATAGTTAAATAAGTTATAGAAAGCTTTATTTTCTTTCTTTACCATAAACTTATAGTCATTCATCATGGTATCCGTATAAATAACTACATAGTCTTTAAATTTAGTATGTTGATAATGATAATAAACTTCTTTATCAATAACTACTAGTTTATCACTTGCTTTCTTTACTAAACTATCTAAATCTTTATAAGTAGTAATATCGCTTCTACTATTATTTTTAAAGTAGTCGTATAAAGAATCATTATCTAGCATAGCTATTTTTTCCCCTTTTAAGCTTTCAAAGGAACTAACTATTTGACTATTACTTTGTTTTCCTAGTACTACATAGTCTTCTACAAAAGTTGATAGTGTTGATAAATAATTTTTATTTTCATCACCAAATCCATAATAATCAAAGTAAATATCAACATCATTTTTCTTTATAGCTTTCTCTAAAGCTTCTTTACTAGGATACTTTTTAAAAGTAAAACTAATATCCATAAGTCTTTCTATACGATTAATATACTCTCCAGCAATACCCGCTATCTTACCATCTATTTCTACTTCATATGGTGAGTTTTCTACATAACCATATACATAATTTTTAGAGATTAAATCAGCTTTAGTCTTAGATGAGATATTATTCTCTTTCATATAATACTCTAAATAAGCTTCATTATACTCATTAACATACTCGCTATCTTTCCATTTCTTATAATAACTTTTAATTATTTTATTAAGTTTATAATTATCACTTGCTAGTGTTAATACTACTTGTTTTTTCATCTCAGTAAAGTAGTAATTAATAATATAGTCTTTCTTACCAATAGTCTTATTTAAATACATTATATTAGGTATAATAATCATTCCTACTTCATTACTATCAAGAGCATCAAATAAACTATCTACATCACTATATGATTTATATACTAAATCACTACCAGACTTTAAGTAATAACTAATATCAGATGCATCATCTTTTAATACACCAAAAGTAATATTTTTCATATCAGCTATATGGTTTATTCTTTGATATTCTCTACCTAATGCAATATATCCATCATTAAATAGTAATAAATCATTCTTAGATAACTTAGTATCATTATCTAAGATTCTAAAACTATACCCCTTAGAACTAATCTTATCTTCTTTTAAATAAGATACTTTATTAAACTCTAACCCAACATCTTGTTCAAAGTCTTTTAAAAAGTTAAAAAATACTCCTTTACCATTTAATCCATATAATGGATAGTCATTTATTACAGAAAAATCTATAACATTACTTTTATTTTCTTCTACCCATTTCTTCTCTGTAACTGTTAAAGCATTTTTAGCATCTTGTTTATTATAGTAGCCATAAACACCAAAGAAAACTACCACTACTATTATTATTGGTATTAGAAAAAATAATTTCTTTTTCATAATGTCTCCTATCTATCCTTTGTAAAAGAATAATGATCTCCACCTTGATGACGATATGCAATTACTGGAAATTTATCATCATCTTTTGTCTTTTTAATAAATACTTGTACATCATAAGCTTTCTTTTGTTTCTCATCTAAAGCTTTATCAACTTCATCAGGGAATGATTTAACATTATCTACAGTCATATCTTCTTTAACCGTAATAATTACGTTTAAGATTCTACCAGAAAATGCTGTTGTTACTTTCTCTACTCCATCTTTTTCTTTTAGATTTGATTCAATCTGTTCTAAATCACTATTTTTTATTCTAGATTCTGTTAATCCTTCTAGTCTATCCCCATATATAGCTTTCGCTTCATTAGGGAAAAAAGTTAATTTTAAAGCGAATATCAAAATAGTTAATATTAAACAACAAATAACTACTACTACCGTCATTTTATTTTTCTTTATAAATTTTTTAATATTTTTCATTTCACTCACATCCTATTATGTATTATACAATATCTTTTTAAAAGTATCAATCTAAAAATAGTTGACTACTTGATCTTAATTTTCTTAACTTCCTCTACTATTTGACTATTATTTGGCTCTTTATTTTTATCAAAAAAGGCTGGAACTAGTCTTTTAAATCTTGGTATTCTCATCTTACTATAGTATAGTTGTTCATCAACCATACTTAACATAAAATCAAACCATCTATTTATTTCATGATTACTATCATGTTCTAAATCAAAATAAATATCATCTATCCTATTAACATAAGTAAACTGATTTAATAGGATGTTTTGCGATAAGTTTAAAGGACAAAGTTTAAGTTTCATTCCATAAATATTGTTAATACTTTCCGTAAACTTCATATTATGAATCATTCTAGCTGTTCTTCCATTTCCATCACTAAAAGGATGTATTCTTACAAAGAGTAAATGAGCAAGAGCACTTTTTAAAAAAGGATTACTATCTATCACTGATAAAGACTTAGTCTTATAAAACTTAATAAAGTCATCCATAAATGGTTTTACATCAGAAGGTTTTGCTCCATACCAGTATATTTTCTCCTTACCATCTATCATAGCACTTACTCTAACCTCATTATCACGATAATCACTTTTCTCTTTAGTAGCTACTTCGTGAAGTCTCTTAATATTAGCATGACTCATCTGTAGTGATGTAAAGAAACAATCATTTTCTAAGATATCTTTATTTTTAACATAATGCTTTTCTATTTTCTGAGAAGACTTTACTTCTTTACTAATTACTTCTAAAAAATAATATATTTTAGTATAATCATCACATTTTGAAAGAACAGTTAAATACTCATCAAACTCTTTATTAGTCTCTTCCATATGTTCTAAGACAAAGTCCTCTACTGTTATTCTATTTACATATTCTTCAAGTGGAAAATAATCAAATTTATTAAGATTTACTCCATTTTCTATTTTCATTAATAATCACTTCCTTTATTTAAATGACATTACTTTAGTTTTTTCCTTCTTCTCTTCTATAAAAGAAAAGTCTTTTTTATATTGTTTTAAGAAATACATCTTATCTAAATCATTATCAAATATTATATCTGCTAATTCTAAAGCTTTAGGTGATAAAGCAAATTTATCTGGTTCTTTTTCTAATTTATAATCTAAAAAGTATTCATCCAATGATTTCTTATTTAATTCTGATAGTTTATCACTACTCATATCTAGTACCCCCTTTAGATGCTATATATTATATACAAAAACTAAAAATAATCAAGAAAAAAACACTAAACCAAGTTAGTGCTAAATTACTTTTCTTCCCCAAGTAGCCAATCAAGAACATTAATTTTCCTTATATTTTGTCATTAACATAATTATATAGTCATCTTTTATACCACATTTTTTAAATATTCAATTTTTTCTATTATAGCAATCATCTGAATCAATAATAACATATTATTTTTTTAATCTTTTAAACATCCAATAGGAACAACAAACACCCCATCTTCTCTTTTATAAGCATAATTACCCGTTGCAGTTATAACCATCATAAATGATGGATTTTTCATTGTCTCAGTATCTATCTTATCATAAAGCTTTATTAGGTTTTCTGCTCCTTCTTGAATCAACTTATCGCCACCTAATTTTATTTCTATTAGTCCATAAGAGCCATCTCTTAAATGTATAACAGCATCACACTCTAAGTCAGAGGAATCTCTATAGTGATACACTTTTCCATTATTAGCTTCAGCATACACTCTTAAATCTCTTATGCATAATGATTCAAACATTAATCCAAAAGTTTTTAAATCGTTAATCAAATCATTTGGTCCCATTCCTAATGCTGCTACTCCTATTGAAGGATCAGCAAAATATCTTGTGTCTGAAGTTCTTGTGGCAATCTTACTTCGTAAATTAGGATTCCAGGCAGGACTTTCTTCTACTACAAAAATTCTTTTTAGAGCATTCACATAAGAAAGAACAGTATCTGTATCTAAAGATGTAGAATCATTTTTTATCATATCTTTCCTAAGTGTTTCATTATTCGCTTGAGTTCCAATATTTCTAGAATAGCTTCTCATTAAATTTCTTGCTCTTTCTGGTGAACGACTAATACCATCAACTCTTGAAATATCAGAATTTATTACTGCATCATAATAATCATAGGCTTGTTCTAAAGCAATATCTCTTTCCATAAAAACACTTCTTGGCCAACCACCCCTACAGCATAAAAAAGCAATATCTTCTAGTGACAAAGAATTTAATGCACTTATTTTATTTGGATTTAAAAATAATTCTTTTAAACTTATTTCACCATTTGATTCTCCTGATTCAAATAAGGACATAGGTCTCATTGTTAACCAAGAAAACCTTCCAGTACCTGTATGACTCACACTATCCATATTAGCAGGTACAGCTGATCCAGTTAAAATAAATTGACCTTCTTCGCCTCTATGGTCAACTTCAAATCTAACAGCATCCCACAATTTTGGTGCTAATTGCCACTCATCTATCAGTCTTGGAACATCACCATTTAATAATAGACTTGGATTAATATCTGCTAACATTACATTTTGTTCTTTATCTTCAGGTTTAGCCATATACAAAACACTTTTAGATATTTGCTCAGCTGTAGTTGTTTTTCCGCACCACTTTGGACCTTCTATCAAAACAGCTCCCTTACCTTTTAATTTTTTTTCAAGTATTTTATCAGCAATTCTTGCTCTATATTCTCTCATCAAATCTCCTCCTTATGCTTATTATTATATTCACTTTTTTAAAAATAATCAAACATTTTCGGTTAATTGCTGATTATTTTTCGGTTAGTTGCTGATTATTTTTCGGTTAATCGCTGATTTTTAAATAAAATATAGAAAAAAAGCACTATCACATAATAGCACTTTTATTTATCAAGTTCCTCTTTTAATAATTTATTAGCAAGAGCAGGATTAACCTGTCCTTTAGATTCTTTCATTACTTGTCCCATTAAATATTTTAAAGCTCTATCATGACCACTCTTATAGTCATTTACACTTTCCGTATTATTATCAATTACTTTCTTGATAATATCTTTTATCAAAGAGTCATCTTTTATATTTTGAATATTTTTCTCCTTCATAATCTCCTCAATTGATTTATCTTCTTCTAAGAACATATCAATTAAATCTTTAATATTATTCATAGATAAACTACCATTATCTATTTGGTCAATTAACTTGATTAATCTATTAGTAGTAATAGTAGTATCACTTAACTCTTTTCTAGTTCTATTTAAGTATGATGCTATATCACCTAGTAATAAGTTAGCTGCTACTTGATAATTAGTTTTTTCATTAAGTAAAGGTGTAAAGAATGATGAAAAACTTCGATTAGAAATAATCTTTTCTATTTGATTTTCTTTAATACCTTTTTCTTTATATAACTTTCTTAATTCATCAGGAAGTAGTGGTATTTCTTCAATTGAAGAATTAATCATTTCATCAGTTAGATAAAGATAAGGAATATCAGGTTCTGGGAAATAACGATAATCATTACCAGTTTCTTTAACACGCATTAAGATAGTATCATTTTTCTTACTATCAAATCTTCTTGTCTCTTCCTTTAAAGTTTCACCCTTAGCAAGTAATTCTTTATGTCTTATAATTTCTTTATCTATACTAAGTCCAACATTATGAATAGATCCAATATTCTTAATCTCTGTTTTAACACCTAACTCATCAGTATTAGAAATAGATACATTAACATCACATCTCATACTTCCTTCTTCCATCTTACAATCTGATATATCAGCATAGAAAAGTATCTCTTTTAACTTCTCTAAGTATTTCATCGCTTCTATACTACTATTAATACAAGGTTTTGTTACTATTTCAATTAATGGTACCCCTGCTCTATTAAAGTCTAATAAACTAATATTTCCTCGATGAGCACTCTTACAAGTATCTTCTTCGATATGCATCTCTTCTATTTCTATTTTTTTCTTCTTACCATCGACTTCTATTTCTACATAACCATTTCTACCAATTGGCGTTCTATTCTGAGTTATCTGATAGTTCTTAGGAATATCTGGATAGAAATAGTTCTTACGATCAAAATGCATTACTTTAGAAATATCACAGTGTAAGACGTGACATGCTTTAATACCTTGTCTTACTACTTCTTTATTTAAGGTAGGAAGAGTTCCAGGATAACCCAAATCTACTGGATTAACACAAGTGTTAGTAGGCATTCCATAAGTATTTTTACTATCTGAAAATAATTTAGTATTACTCTTTACTTCAACATGTACTTCAATACCAATTGTTGCTTTATATTCACTCATCTTTGATACCCTCTTTCTATAAAGGATGCTAATTGATAGATTGTTGCTTCATCAAAACTGTTACCAATGATATGTAATCCATATGGTTTACTAGACTTAGGTGCTACTGGAAGAGATAATCCGGGTAGACCTGCCATATTAACTGGTATTACTAATACATCATCTAAGAATGATTTCATTGGGTCAGACATATCACTATCTAATCTATAAGCAGTAGTAGTAGTTACTGGTCCAATTACTAAGTCATAGTTTGCAAATACTTTATCAAATTCTTTCTTAATATCATCACGAATGGATAAAGCTTTATCATAATATATTTTAGCATTAGCACCACTTAATAAGTAACTTCCTACCATAATACGACGTTTAACTTCTCTACCAAAACCTTCTTGTCTAGTTTTTAAGTACATCTCTTCTAAATTGTCATAGTTTTCTGTTCTATAGCCATATCTTACGCCATCAAAACGAGCTAAGTTACTACTTGCTTCACCCATAGCAATTACTTGATATAAGGTTACTGCTTGATCAAGATATTTCATATCAATATAATCAACTACTACACCATTTTCTTCTAAGAATTTAATAACATTCTTAATCCCTTCTCTTATCTCATTTGATACTATATCACTCATAAAATAATTAGGAACAGCTACTCTTAAATCTTTAACGGATGTATTTATCTTTCTTGCAAAATCTTCCTTATCTTTCTTAGCACTAGTTAAGTCTTTATTATCTTCCCCTACTAAAACATTTAATAACTTAGCATTTTCTATAACATTTCTAGTCATTGGTCCTATTTGATCTAAGCTTGATGCAAAAGCAACTAATCCATAACGAGAAATTCTTCCATAAGTTGGTTTCATTCCTACTATTCCTGTGTAACTTGCAGGTTGTCTAATACTTCCCCCTGTATCACTTCCAAGAGCTAATAATGTTTCATTACTGGCAACACAAGCTGCACTTCCACCAGATGATCCTCCAGCTATTAAGGTTTTATCAACAGGATTCTTAGGTGCTCCAAAATAACTTGTTCTACTAGTTGAACCCATGGCAAACTCATCCATATTAGTCTTTCCAACAATAACCATTTTAGCATCTTTTATTTTTTTGATAACAGTAGCATCATAAATAGGAACAAAATCAGAAAGCATTTTAGATGCACAAGTAGTTCTTAAATCTTTAGTCATAATATTATCTTTAATAGCAATAGGAATACCAAAGAATAAATTATCTTTATCTACTTCTCCTAAATTACTAGCTTCTTCCACTGCTTTATCATTTATAGTAATAAAAGCATTCAAATCTTTATTCTCTTCAATCCTTGCAAGTGACTCCTTAACAAGATCTACTGGTGTTATCTTTTTATCTACTAATAAAGAGTGAATCTCTTCTAAACTTAAATCTAAATATCTATTCATTAATCATCACCGGCAC
>UMIS01015321.1_pt1 | contig 11546 bp, 16 predicted proteins | sample 1965801 | NCBI WGS metagenome assembly UMIS01 (sample SAMEA4836128, study PRJEB28245) | human gut metagenome | biome: gut microbiome; material: fecal sample | place: Denmark | collected 2008
CGAGCGTATCAGTCAACTCTTTCAACGTATCCTCTTCGTTGCCGAAAAAGTCGGCAGACGCACCATTCACGATGGTATCCATCTTGCAATGTCCTGTACTGAGCAACTCATCTGTCAGATGAATCATATAGTCGAAGTCGGAACCGTAATAGTCATCATTCTCCAGATGCAAGACCGAGTCTTTATCGGCATACTCGAATCGAAGCGTACTGTCCAAGTCGTAGCAGAAACGGTCGTCCACCTTGTATGGCGAACGGTAGAGCGTAAGCCAAAGGTTACGGCACTGCTCAAAACACTCTAAGGTGAGCTTGTAAAGTTTGTCGTTCAACTTGCTCAATCGTTCCACCTCGGCAGCAGTAGGATGAAGCATCATCTCGTCGAGCGTCACCTCACGAAGCCCAAGCAAGTCGTCCAAGAGCTCTCGCTCCGACTCACTGAAGTTTCTGAAGAAATAGTCAGGATTGTTCTCTTCCCGATTCACCACCTTCTTGATACGACGTTCCACCTCTTGCACGACGGCACGCTTATCCTCTATCGTAGACTTTTCTCTTATAAAGTCTACAAATTTGAAGTTAGGATCAGCATTATAGCTACGGTCGTTCTCTACATCATCTATCAGTTTCATCCATTCCTTTTCCATTTACTTCCTCTATAAAGATTACGTTTCCTTTTTTCCATTGATACACCTCTCGCTCATATCTCAAGCTGACATCCGTCCAAAAATCATCCATACGGAGGATGTCTGGCAAAGAGTAATGCTCATGACTATGGAGCGAGTGAAGGAGATGGCAGATGCAAAATTTGTCGAAAGCCTGATTGTCGAGATAATCCAAATTCCAGTTGGTACCATCATCAGCCACTAGAGGTTCATACGAATACCGCCCACTATCCCTAAAATTGCAATGAAAATGGAGCATATACTCGAAGTCTGAGCCATAATAGTCATCATTATCCATCTTGAGGACGGAATCCTCATCATTCCAACTGAAATCAACGTGCTCCTCCACATCATAATAATCCTCGTTTGCCATCAAGCTCGGTGAGTGCAACAAAGACTTCCAGAGGTTGCGACCTTGCGCAAAGGTATCCTTCGACAGTTCATGAAGTTTATCGTTCTGATGTCCCAAACGCTCGATTTCTTCCTCTGTAGGATTTAACATCATCACATTGAGAATCTTTCCCCGAGTACTCCAAAGGGAATCAAGCACCTCCCGCTCCTGTTCACTGAACTTACGGAAGCGGAAATTCTTGTCCGCATCATAACGGGCAATCATCTTGATGCGACGCTCTACTTCTTGTACAACTCTGCGCTTGTCATCATCCGACGCTTCGCCCACATAATCCATCAAAGCGAAGAAAGCCTCCGTTTCAAACGGATCTTTCTCAATTGTATCGATAAGTTGAATCCAGTTTTCCTTCATCTTCACCTACGATTTCACCATTACTAACTTCTATTATCTTATCATCGCCAAAGCTTCCTCCTCGTATCTTGTAGGGAGAGTTTCGCTTCAACGTCTTCTCCAAATACTCCACGTCTTTGGGACGGAGTTGAGTGAGAGCGAAATCCACCTCATTCAGCTGCGACTGATTGCTCAGGGCGAGATGCTGAAGATTGTGACACATGAAGATGTCCAAGCGACGCAACTTGTCGTTCTTGCTCAAATTCAAAGATACCAAGTCCTTTGCTCCATCAATATGCAACTCCTCCAAGAGCGGATTGGCAGAGAAATCCAACTTCTCGTTTCTTATCTCGTGGAAGTCGATGAACTCCAGCAAAGGATTCTTGCTCACGTCGAGTTTCTCTTCGCCATACCCAGAATAGCCCAAGATACGCAAGTTAGGACATTCCGTGAGAATCACATCAAAGGTTTTCACCTCGAACATGCCACATCCATCAAATCCGATAATGGCATCTTCCTCTTCCGAACAGATGGTAATGGTGTAGTACATGCCCTTCTCAGGATAGGAATGACCAGCCTCCACCCAAGCCAACTTTTCGGAAGCAGGTTTCTGTTTACCTGTCACGACCTGTACCTTTCCATCGCCCCAAGCGATTCTTGCCTTGCTGCCTTTCTTCAGCATCAAGTGCAAGCCTACGGTCTCCCCCATTGTCCAGTCCAAAGTCTGGATATTGATTGTAATCTGTGCCATAATTCCTTGTTTTTAATGTTTACGTCGGCAAAATTACAGGTTAGGTATGTCAAATCGTGGCGCAAGCGAGAAAATTATCTCAAAAATCTTTGTATTACCCGATACCAATAGTCCCAGGAGTAGCCTACGGAAGGATGATTTACAGCCATCACTTTCACCTGCTTACCATTACTCAGAAGGTAAGCACCTGTAGCAACAGGATAACCATCCACAACGATGTCGTCGCCATCCTGCCAGCGCACATTAGGAAGATTGTTCCAAAGCCTCTTGCCCCATACGATGATGTACTCAGGTTGGTACTTTTCGATGACCTCAAAGAATGCCTTGCCAGCCTGGTGATATTGTTCGGCTGTGCCAGCCTCACGAGGACCACCCATCGCTGCTTGCAGATAGTTGAAGAAGATGACCGAGTTCCAAATCTTCAGCCTCATCGCTTGATTTGTCTCCTCTCCCACTAACGAACGCTCAAACTTCAGGAAAGTCCGCATCCAGTTTTGCCGTTCCTTATTCTCATTGAGATAATCATCAAGCACCTGCTGTGTAAAGTTCATACACTCCCGATGTAGCTGGCAGTCACCACAATCCGTACAACTCTCATCACAATAATGACTCTCGCCCAATATCATGATTCGCTTGCCAAAGATACCTCCGTTGGCATAATCCTTGCCAACGAAGGGCTGAAAAAAAATATTGTCCTTCATTTCTAAATAGTTATTTAGTATTCATACTCCCACACTTCGGGCATTTCACAGGATAAGAAGCAGCAGTAGCATTCCACTCCATATCCAACGCCTTGAATCTATGTCCGCAGTCTTTGCAGACAAATGTTTTGACACCTCTCAACATAAGCAACTCATTTTAAAATAATGAAACTATCCAATCCCAAGCCATGGTTCCCAAGCGAATGGCCCACGAAATCACCACATAAATCAACCAGCAAAGCACGACGATGAACACAGCCGTCCAAAATGCCTTCTTATTCACCTTATTGATAATCTCCTTATCATCCTCGATATAGCCAGTAATCAGTTTCAAGTTATCAACATACGAACGCTTGAATACATCCAGCACATCACCTATATAGAAAGGTATGGCACCTATCAGCAGATCCATCAAGATATTATAGATGACAGCCAAAGTCAGCGGAATCGACTTAACCACGCAAAGACTGTAATAGATAAATGGGAACGCAAACACGCTCGACAATGCATCACCAATACCGGCAGGAAGGATGAAACCAAGGATAGGATCCAAGAACCACTTGTCCATATACTTCGCCGTACCTACCATAATGCGATAAGACGATCTGTTCACCATCTTCTCACGCTTAGCAGCTTTTTTATCAACCCTCGCCTGTTCTTTGGCAAGAGCCGCCTCTCGCTTTTGATCTTCTTTTGCGAAATCCATGCCCAAATCAGCCTGGGCCTGCTGTCTTCTTGAACTTTCCATACGCCTTATAATTCTATTTGTTTCTTACCATTTATAAATTCTGTGAACTCCTGTTCCGAAAGAGAGTAACCGCTCAAGTCGCTCATCAACTCCATAGCTTGCTTACGCTCCACCTCGCTACCAGCCAGATTGATGCGCTTGAACACCTCACGAAGATAAGCACTCTTGTTGTCTATCTTAGCCATTTCACGCTTAAACTCATCAGCATGTTTCTTCAACTCCTTATCGTATGCAGCCGAAGCCAAGCTACCACTGAGCTGCTGCGCTTTGAGCTTAGCGAAACTATCAAACAGAGCAATACCTTTCTGTAAGGATTGTTCCATAGCACCAGTTAACTGCGCCAAGTCTTCCTCGCTATACTCAGCAGATTTGTTCTGTTGTGCGGTCTTACCCTCTATCTTCTTATGGTCTTTCGTGTATGCTTCAACTCCGTCAAGCAGATTCTTAGCCATATCCTTGTCGGCATGAAGATTATCTGCCAACATACCCGTAAACAGAGAAAGGTTCTGCTCCACATCAGCAGGAAGCTTGGCTGCCTCCCGATAATCGGGAATTTCTACCGTATGCACCAACTTCTCATCTATCTTGTTCTCCATGATTTCTCGTCCAAGTTTCAGCATGGCAACCATATCACGGAGATGTTTCAGCATCTTCAACTTCAATTCATCAGAGCAAACTATCTTGCTTCTGATTTCCTTAGAAACCTTATCCAGTTCACTGGAGAGTTTGGCATACTCATTTTTGATGCGGGTTTGTTCCTCACGATGCGATTCCAATTCCTCCTTATCCAACTTCAAATCTACCTGATAGCTCTCGTATTCTCTCACAAGAGGGAAGCATACTGCATTCCATTCGGAAAAGTCACGATAGTAGTTCTTGTTGGCCATACCAAAGGTAATCCAATTTAACAGGAAGAAAGGCTTGGAAGGCTTCTTAGCCTTCGCTTCCATATAGCTTCCCTGCTTAGACTCCAATGTAGCGGTGATGTCATTAATCAGCGAGGTGTAGACATCGATGTTCTGAAGATGGTCGTTCATCTCTATGTCCAGCGCCTTCATCTGCTGAAGCAGACATTTTCGTTGCTCCTCCAATGGACGAATAGTCTCATCAGCATACAAAGCATCAAGCGTCGCCTTCAAGTCAGAAGCCAACAGTTTTTCTCCATAACGCAAGAACACATTCGCCTTCGGGATTACCACATCATTGAGCGTCTTGCAGATTACCAACAATCGTCCCATATCAGCCTTGATGCGAGTGGCATCATGCTTCACGCTCATCTGGAAAACTGATAAATCAGACTTCAATCGATTAGCGTGTTCACTTGCTCCCATATAGTGTTCGAGCATCGTCAATCCTGCCATCGCCAAGCCCAAGGACTTGTTGCCGTTCGACAAAGACTTATAAGCCTGCAAAGAACCCTGCAAGGAAGTACGGAAACTAACAGAAATCTCACCAATCAAAGCTGCACATTTTTCCGTGAGCTTGTTATATTCCAACTCCACATACTTAAGCATCGCGTCCACATCCAGCCACTCTATTCTTTTAAAGTCGAACAAGTCTGGTGAAACCATCTTGATGGAGTCGCCATAGATATCAATCAGTTTCAGGGCATAGTCACGATAAACCGTCCCGATATCACTACGCAAGGAAGTAAAATCTTCGATGTTTCCACGAACACTATCCTCAGCATAGTGATAAGCCTCCACCATCTTGGTGTATTTGTCAAACATGGTAGACGCCTTACTTCTAACATCTTTCACGCCATTCGTGCCCATGACAATATCAGCCATCTTCGACGTTCCCTTAGCAAGAACCAGGTTAAGGTTCTGCTCCACCTGCTTTTTCAACTGCTCCAAAGCAGATGAAGACAACGCCAGTTCCGTCTCAGCTATCTTCAAAGCCTCCTCCTTGTTGCCTTGTTCCAAACTATCATTCAACTTGTATTCAGCCACAAGGGTTGTACGTGAATTATTGGAAACAAAAGCAATGGCGATATTGCCATTATCATGGAAATATCTGTAGGCATCAAATACCAGCTTACTCACCTCCGAGGAATCGGAAGCTATACCATACTTCTTCAGTTCAAAAGCCAAATCTGCACGAAGATATGTCTTGTTCTCCTTGCAGAGTTCATCAGCAATCGTCTTGATTGCCTGATATACTTTTTGATTATCAGCCATACTATTCATCGTATTTATTTTTATTTATTCTTTATCACTACCTACAAATACCGATGCCTTCATAAAAGAGAAGGTTGCATCAACGAGCCAACCGATGCACGAACCGACTGTAACTATCCACCAGGCAACATGATAACCTGTAGTACAATTGGTAGCCTTGAAAAGGACATCGCCGTCAAAGAGATGCCTCACCAGATTAGGCAGGAAGAACAATCCATGCGCCAAACCAGCTTGCCATCCATACAATTCCGTACCATTGATGTTGACAAACAATACTGCAGCCACTATTGCAACGATTGGTCGCCAGGGTAGGAACATGAAAACCATTACAAGAAACCCTATAATTTTATTCATTTTTCGTTATACTTTATTTATGCTATGATTTCATCTATACAGACAATTATCTTTTAGATACATCTTGTTGTTTCTAATCTCAGTTGGAGTAAGTTTCTCTTTACGATAATCCTTCAAGGAATCCTTCTGTACCTGAAATCTACTCGATTCCACAAAGATCAGGCTCTTGTGAATCCTCGTCTTGGCACGCTCCTCCATCCATTCTCTGCCTTTAGCGAGAGAAGACATATACCAATATCTCGTCTCAGCCCAAACATTCCTTGTAGGTTGCACAGTACCATGAATGAAGTCACGATAAACGGGAAGCGAGAGACCAGTTAGCCAACAAACCTTGACAGAATCTCCCTTAGCCATTAGCGTCATGTCCGACAACATCTGTTGCATGGTCATTTTCTCCGACTTCCGCCAAAGCATCCTCCTATCCATATATTCATTCTTCAAAGCCTCCTCCTTCTTTTGCCAATAGCCATGAGGGTTCAAGAAGAACCAATAGCCAAATAATACTACCAGCACGGCACTCATTACCGCAGCCAACCAACACACTCTTTTCTTGATATTCTTTTCCATTGTTACATTACCTTATATAGTTATACATTTGATTTCAGCTGCGAAATAACTATATAGATATGTCAAATGGTGACAGAACATCAAGAAAAAAGTATATGCGGCTTACTTTTTATTGGTAAACAAGTTTATCAACCAGCCAGTAAAGCCTCCGATTTCAGGAGCAGGATCTTCATAAATCTTGCCTCTTCGTCTCAGTTCATCCAATATTTTATTTTCATTCTCCATATTTGCTGTTTTTATTCTCAGAATTAAATATCAAACGTGTATGGTTTTCTATAGCATTTTGCACGTTTACAGAAGCAAAAGCTACAATGTACTATTGCAATAACAGAAGACCTCTTCAATGCTTATTTAAATTTTCAATATTATTTATATTTCACTCGTATTTTAATTTTTTCATCAGCCCCCAATGTAGTTTCAATTGTAATATCTTCTTCAATTGGGGCATTAAAATGGAATCCTTTCTTATTATATAATATAATTTCCATTTCATCGACCCCCTTTTCTTTTCCAACCTTAATGAGATCCTCAACCGTTTTTCCTTGCTTCTTCACGCTATCAGAATCAAATATCATCTTTCCTATTTTGTAAAGCATTCCTACTGGCGTTAGTTCAAAATAGTTTAGAACATACTTCTTCGCTATTTCCATTCCATCCTTTGTTGTCAAATCAAATATTTCCATTACACATATTTTTAGTCCAACTTCACAAACTCAAAGTCATTCTGATTGCAGCATTTTTTCTTGCAACCAAAGGCATGAATCCGTAGAAACGCCTCTTGACACTGTATGTATAGGAGGGTGTGTAAAAAAGAATTTCTTTTATTATTACACACAACCTCCTTACTACTTTCTAAAAATCTAACAACGGCTGAGATGTATCATTATACAACTCCACGAACTTATCAAAGTCATCTAAAGGTGACTTTGTGACAATCGAACTGATACCATGTAAAGCAGCAAGAATCATCTCACGATCATTCGTCTTTACTGCATCATCCAATAAATCATAATGCTTCGTAAGAGCCTTATCACGCTCGCCAAAAGTTTTCTCCATGAAGTCTTGAGCGGTTTTAAATTTAGCCACAGTTTTGGCTATTTCCACTTGTCCCCATGCCTGAACTTGTTTGGTTTTCTCTTCTGCAAGCACACATTCTTTATACAGATTGGCTATGTTAGTGGCTGAATCTAACGTTCTGCAAATAGAATCAGCCATGTCAGAAATCGACTCTGCATTTTGTCTTAACTGACTACCAAACTCTTCATAATCTTCCATACGAGAAGACATTTGGTTATTATCGCCCTCATAAGGCATCAAATTATTATCTTCGTATTTCATAATTTCGTATCACTTATATGTTTATATTCTTGAGTAGCTTTTGCTAAGTTCTGCAAATCCATCATTGAAGCAGTAGTACACTCCTCCACAAAGAACTTGTCTCTCAGCGGTGCATAGATAGCAAGGAAGCCAATATTAGCTTTTGAAAGTGCTTTTATAACCTCAATTGCACGCAATAGCCCCGCTTTACCCGAGTTGTAGCCATCAACCATCTGATTAATACTCGTTATCAATTGCTTCTGCAACTCATTATTGTTTTCTATTTTTTCAATTCGTTCACCCAGCAAGTTTCCTACCACAGCAAGCGCAGCAGCACCTGCTGCCATTTTAGGATTATTCATCACAAACTTTCTCAATTGTTTATCTTCGAGAGCATTCGACATCAAACCATTTAATGTATTAGCAACATTGTTCATCGAGTCCATTTGAAGGCTATCAGAACTTACCTTACCTACATTCATAACATCACCAGCGTTAACTTTATCCTTTTGAGTCATTAACGACTTTCCTCCAGCATTGTCTCGTATATAATTAAGGAGTTCTACACCTAAATAAATATTACGATATGCTACCGTTCTTACTAATGTTAAGTAATAATTAACCTCGTCACTCACTTTTCTTAACCTATCATACTCTCTCTTTATCGAAGTATATAGTTTTTGAAGATTTTGAGTTTTAGAAGCCAACTTATCAATGCTTGTAAAGCCCAAGTATCCAGATGTTTCTATGTCTTTTACGACATCATATTGCTTCATCAAATAGGATATATCCATTTTCTCTACTACACCCTTATAGCTCTGAACTTTTGTTGAAAAATCATATTCCTTTGAAACCAACAATGCTTTTTCGTCAAAATCCATACGAAGCAAATTGAAATCCATTGTCGAAATTGCCTTATGTAATTGTTCTGCAAATTTCTTGTAAACTTCGCATCCAGCCTCGTTTCTAATAGATACATTATAGAAAAACTCCAATTTCTTATCAAAAAATTCCTTGACATTTTTTTTTTTCAAGGATCCCGTTTCTGAAGCATCTTTATATTGGGAATATGATGTAACAAGATTATCAAGTTTTCCATCCATTTCTTCCCATGTGTTTTCATTTATGGCTTTTCGGGGAATAGGAATAGAACATCCACCATTTATCTCTGAGAATAAGTTTTCAGAAATAACAGTATTCAAATATCCTATCTCCATTTTTAGTTGCGGAATATCACGTTTCAAACGTTCTTTAGTCGAATGATATTCATTCAAATCGACTTTATATTTCTTATACTTAGATATATGACAATACTTTTCAAAAACTATTAAGGATTCTATAGCAAGTAGGATTACACCGACCCAAAACCAATCCAACCCCCATACCATATATGCGCCAATGCCATAAGTAAGAAGAATACTGAAGAAGTTTAATTCTCCTGGATTTTCTACTTTTTCGGGAGCTTTTAGGTTTTCTTTAATATTCAGATCCTCCTCAAGCTTTTTCTTCTTATTTTTAAAGTCAGAAATGTCATGCTTACGCTTTTCCTTTATACTATCATGCTGTGAAACAATCGTATCAGTTGTTACATTTACTATCACTTTAGACAATTGTTTTTCAGGATGTTGCTCAAAATACTTTTTCTCATAAGACTCTAACTCAACAATCTCTATTATTTTCCTTGATTGCTGAAAACCAACATTTAAACCTTCTCTGAGAGTACTCAAACGAAGCCATTCATTATCGGGAATCTTATCCCCATAGCGATTATAAACCTTTACAAACTCATCATGGTAAGCTTGCTCTTCAAAAGTTAATTCCATAATATTATATTTTTTAGTCCAATTTTTTAAATTCAAAATCATTTGGATTGCAGCATGCTTTCTTATAATCGAAAGCATAGAGGCGCATGTAGGCCTCTTGCACCTCCTTGGCTCCATTGTAAAAAGGGGTGGCGGTGTGCTGCATGGTTGTTACTGTCACTACCATTTCGGGAGTGAGAACTGTACCGTTAGAGCGCTTGATGCGCTTAGGCTTTACTTGGAATACCTTACTCATAAGCATTCAGTTTTTAAGTTATCGTATATGGTTCATGCAAACGAGCACAATGAAAGCTTGCTTTCAAATTGCCGAGTGCAGCTAATCTTCTGCAAAGATAAGAAAAATCTGCGAACCAAACAAGTTCATAATGGTCCATAAGTGAAAAAAGATGGTGCGAACCCCTACTTTCTTCACTTCCTTGTAAGTTAGGCTCTGGTAAAACCCGTAGAAAAGAAAATGCGAAAGAGGAATCCACACCATATGATGGTGTAGACTCGCTCAAACAAATTCTCGTTCTTTCTACGTTTCAATTTACCAGATTTCAACCTACAGAACTGAATAGTTTGCTCGTGTCCACAAGATTATCTTGTTTCTCTGCATCATAGCGACTTCAAGCGAGGACTTTCACCTGCCCTGTCACTAACCAATGGCAAATGTATTAAAAATCTGATGAGCCACCAAATTTTTAACAAGAAATCTTATGGATTCCTCTTATATTTCACATTTCAGGGACTCCACTCCCTCCTTCTTTCTGCATTCATACCTTAATTATATAGAGTTATTGTCAATTCTGCGGCAAAAATACAATCCTGTTATGACAAAAACTGACATAGGAGGAGAAAAAAATGAAGAGGGAAGATGAAATTGAAAATGAAATACAATATGCATACTGTCCGGAAAGGAGATAGCTTCCTGGTGGGACAGAAAGGAAGAGAAAGAAATTCACTATCGGATACCAAGGATTGTCGATAGAGGATATGTAAAGCAATACCTAAAAATAATGATTTTTGAATACCAGCATTGCTTATTACAGAATTATTGTGTAATTTTGCACACAATAAAATTAGGATCTCAACTTTCGCAAATGGGGAAGTTAAAGAATTTAAAGAAGTTAGAGAAGTTAAAGCCATATGCTTTACAGCTAAATATTCAACCAAAAAGGCTGTTGGCTATAACTTCTAACGACCGAAGGGAGTGATAACTTCTTTAACTTCTGAACTCTGCGAAAGTTCTATAACAAAAAACAATTATGAAGAAAAGAATATTCATTTTTGCGGCAATACTGTGCATAGGAATGGTCAGCAGCATAATAGCAACAGCCAAAAGTTCCCACTCTGAGGTCATGACCAAGAAGGCAGACGGAACCTACATCGTCAATACCACAACGCTGGGGAAAGACATCAAGGGATTTCGCGGCAACACACCACTTGCTATCTACATCAAGAAAGGGAAAATTGTAGAAATCAAAGCACTTGCCAATCAGGAGACTCCCAAGTTCTTCAACAAGGTAAAACAGGGTCTGCTCAACAAATGGAACGGCATGAAAGTAAAAAAGGCGCAGCATGCCCAAATCGATGGTGTCACAGGTGCCACCTACTCCAGCAAAGCCGTGAAGGAAAACGTAAAGAGGGGCATCTCTTATTATCTAACGCATTGAACTTTCGCAAATACAGAAGTTGGAGAAGTTATCACTCCCTTCGGTCGTTA
>UMIS01013351.1_pt1 | contig 11542 bp, 9 predicted proteins | sample 1965801 | NCBI WGS metagenome assembly UMIS01 (sample SAMEA4836128, study PRJEB28245) | human gut metagenome | biome: gut microbiome; material: fecal sample | place: Denmark | collected 2008
CATAGCCGGGAAGGTCTACCAGATACCACTCATTATTTATAATAAAGTGGTTGATAAGTAGAGTCTTGCCCGGAGTGGCCGATGTCTTTGCAAGATTTTTGTGGTTGCAGAGCATGTTGATAAGGCTTGATTTGCCAACATTGCTTCGTCCGATAAACGCATACTCAGGCTTTGTGTCTTTAGGACAAAGCTGGATGTTAGGACTGCTCACTGAAAATTCTGATTTTGTTATTATCATTTAGTCGTCGATAAATTTATGAAAAACCTTTGCAAAGGTAATAAAAATATCAGAAAAATACAACCGCCGGCACAATGTTATATATAAGCAACGGATAAAATCAGCAGACAAGGCCCCGCATGCGCCCAGGCACAATGACGACGGTGTATACGCGGAAACGCTGCCGGACCGGCATGTGTGCAATAAAAATTCATGACAAATTATTTTTCAGTAACAGACAATCACAAATGCAAAAATGGCATACAGAGATGACAAAACAGTGGATATTTTACACAAGAAAAGCCAACTTGCTGTCATAAAACAGCCAATATTGCCGCTGAAACACACTTAAATGCGATGCGAAACACACTGAATTACGAATCAAAAAGCATGCTTTTACGACCTAAAAGGGCACATATCAGTTGTCAGAAAGTGGTACGCGCAGCAACAACAGCATATAACGCGCTGGTTTACAATTAATTACGCAAAAGCCACTATTTTTCGATTAAAACACAAGCAAACAGTCAAGCTGCTAATACGGAGGCTGTCTGAGAGGCTTAAAAATCTACATTTTGTAAAGAAATAAGAAAGTGTGCATTCCTCATATACGATACACTCTTCATGCCGGACACCAATAGTCGATATGCAGAAGACGTTAATAATGCGAAAAACAGGCAGCCACAGCGCACAAAACAGCAGCCACGCAACCCGCAAAAGACATTCAAAGGAAAATAAAAATAAATTTGTTTTGAATTTTACTACTATTGAAGTAACTTTGCCGACAAAAACATTTTATGAAAGTATGACCCAACAATATCCGTCGGCATTGCTCGAAAAGGCAGTGGCAGAATTTTCAAGCCTGCCCGGCATAGGACAGAAAACAGCCCTAAGGCTGGTGCTGTTTCTGCTGAGACAAGACAAGGACAAGGTGGAAAGGTTTGCCCAGACCATAAGCGAAATGAGGCATAAGATAAAACACTGCACCGTGTGCCACAACATAAGCGACACGGACGTCTGCCCTATCTGCTCCGACGCAAGGCGCGACGACACCACAGTGTGCGTGGTTGAAAACGTGCAAGACGTAATGGCCATCGAAAACACTCAGCAGTACAACGGACTTTATCATGTACTCGGAGGCGTAATATCGCCCATGGACGGCATAGGTCCTAACGACATAGAGATAAGCTCGCTGGCAGAAAGAGTTGAGAGCGGAAAGATAAAAGAGGTGATTCTGGCGCTTAGCTCCACAATGGAAGGCGACACCACCAACTTCTACATCTACCGCAAACTGGCAAAATTCGACATACGCCTGAGCGTGATTGCACGCGGAATATCTGTGGGCGGCGAGCTGGAATACACCGATGAGGTTACGCTCGGACGCTCTATCATTAACCGGCAGCCGTTCGACGGCAGGCAATAGCAGATGACGCCACCTGCCGGAAAACTGCTTAAAGCGAAAATATTAACCAAGAAAATGAAAAGAACAAAAAACATACTCTCGGTAATCATGTACGTCAGCATAGCTTTGCTGCTGGCCATAACCGCAATATTTGAAACCGAGACGCTGCTGCCGGGAGACCTGACAGCAAGCAAGAACGCCGAATTTCTTACCGTGTCGCTAATGGAAGTCATTACAATATGCCTCATTCCTGCGTCACTGAGGCTGTTCAAGGTCAAGAAAATCAGCATGAAGCTACAGGCTGAGCCAGAGAAAGAGCTGCTCCGCTGGGGAAGCATACGCATGATGATGCTTTGTGTCCCGATGGTGGCCAACACCCTGCTCTATTACCTGTTCATGAACGTGGCATTCGGCTATATGGCAATTATCGGACTTATCTGTCTGATTTTCGTCAACCCTACAATGGCAAGATGCATATCTGAAACAAGCTACAAGAAATGAAACTTGCAATAATAATCGTCAGCTACAACGTAAGACACTATCTTCAGCAATGTCTCGACAGCTTATACAGAGCCGTTGAGGGCATCGACGCAGAAATATACGTAATCGACAATCATTCAAAAGACAACACCGTGAAGAAGCTTAAAGGCAAGAACCGCGGTGTGAAGTTTATTGCCTGCAATCACAATCATGGCTTTGCAAAAGCCAACAACATGGGCATAAGGCGCACAAAGAGCGAATACGTGCTGCTGCTGAACCCCGACACTATTGTTGGAGAAAACACCCTGAAAGAGTGTATCAGATTCATGGACGAACATGAGAATGCGGGCGGACTGGGCGTAAGAATGCTGAAATGCAACGGCAGCGACGCCATGGAGAGCCGGCGCGGACTGCCGACACCGATGACCGCTTTCTACAAGATATGCGGACTGTGTGCCAAATATCCCACACATAAGAAACTGGGAAAATACTACATGGGATATCTTCCGTGGGACGAACCGGCCAAGATTGAGATAATAAGCGGAGCCTTCATGATGATGAGGCGCACCGCACTTGACAAGGCTGGACTGCTCGACGAAGACTTCTTTATGTACGGTGAAGATATCGACCTGTCATACAGGCTGCTGAAGAGCGGCTTCGACAATTGGTATCTGCCAACAAAGATACTGCATTACAAAGGAGAAAGCACGCAGAAGTCATCGTTCAAATATGTACACGTGTTCTACGAGGCCATGCTCATCTTCTTCAAAAAGCACTATGGCCATCTCAGCATCTGGCTGAACATGCCTATAAAAGCTGCAATATATCTTAAAGCCACAACAGCTCTTATAAAGACTACGTCAGAGCATATACAGAAGACACTGGGATTCATGCCCGACAGAAGACGCAAGTCGCCACTCTACATATTTATTTCTACAAAAGAATCAATATCAAGATGCCGAAGCCTCGCCGACCGTAACGGCCTGGACGCACAATATATAGTAACGCAGACACCGGCAGACCCGGCTGCACATGCCGAAGCCGTAAAAAACATCAGCTGCAAGACGCCCGTATATCTTGTTTATGACACAGGCTTATGCAGATATGAAGACATTCTTAACCTATTCTCTAAAAACAGCAAGCCCAATGTAAAAATCGGCACATACAGTCCGAGATTCAACATAATAATAACAGACAACGAGATAATAGCCTGATGACAGACATTCTACCGACAATACATCTCAGGGCGATAGAGCCGGAAGACCTCGACGTGTTGTATACCATCGAGAACGACACTAAGGTTTGGAACGTTAGCACAACGAACGTGCCATACTCAAGGTACGTGCTATATGACTACGTCGCAAATGCAAAAAACGACATTTACGCCGATAAGCAGGTGAGGATGATGATAGAAGACGAACATCATAACGTAGTGGGAATAGTTGACATAATAAACTTCGACCCTAAGAACATGAGAGCAGAGGTAGGCATAGTAATAAAACAAGACTACAGAAACAAAGGCTATGCCCTGGCCACTATAACAAGAATAAAAGCTTACGCCGCAAACATCCTACACCTGCATCAGCTTTATGCGTGCATAAACAAGGATAACGAGAGGTCGTTAGCCCTGTTTGAGAAGAGTGGATTCATAAAGTCAAATGAGCTGAAAGACTGGCTCTTCGATGGCAAAAAATACCATAATGCACTGCTAATGCAACTTTTTTTGTAAAAAATCGCCAAAAAGTTTGGTAGATAAAAAAAATATTCATACCTTTGCAACCGCAATTGAGACAGATACCTAATGGTGCGTTAGTTCAGCTGGTTAGAATGCCTGCCTGTCACGCAGGAGGTCACGGGTTCGAGTCCCGTACGCACCGCTCTCAAAAGAGTGGTATTCTCATCTCAGGGTGCGTTAGTTCAGCTGGTTAGAATGCCTGCCTGTCACGCAGGAGGTCACGGGTTCGAGTCCCGTACGCACCGCTTACGAAAAAAGACTGAAACAAGAAAGTCGAAGACAATATCCTCAAAGTCAGTAACTTTGGGGATATTTTTTTGTTATACCACGACAGATGAATACCCCGTTGGAAGTCGAAAATTGGACAAATCGAGTAACCAAATCGTAACCAAGAAAAAAAACGGGAATTTTGGTTACGACTTCGTAGATATGTCGTTGATTTGTCGTTGTTTACGTTCAATTTTATCGACACGCCGTAACCTAAAATCCTGAGCAGAAAAAGGAAACAACCGGCACGTTTACGATTCATTTCATGAGGATACACGACAATGACCCTCAAATGTCTGTTTCATAGCCGCCAAGTGTCCGCCTGTGGATTGCGTCAAGTGATTGTCAAACAGTATTTTTGCAACAAAAAACTTAAAAGCGCATGAAACGGAACACATTCAGCGTACTTTGTTACGCAAGGAAAAGGGAACAAGGAAAGGACAAGCAATATCCTATCATGGTTCGCATCACCATTGACAGCGAACAGGTACAGTTCAACTCACAGTTAATGGTGGATAAGAAGATGTGGAAGGACGGTGGCGTAGTCGGTCGTAGTGCGACGGCGGTGTATTTGCGCACGCAGATAGAGAAAATCAAGACCGACATTACCCGCATCTACGAAAAGGAAATCGAAAACAACCGCTACCCTTCACCGCTGAAGCTGAAGAACATCTATCTGGGCATTGAAACGAAAGCCAACACGTTGCTGACCGTGTTCAAGAAGATGAACGAGGAAAAGCGGAAGGAAGTGGGCACGTCGCTCTCACAGAACACCTACAAGAAATACGACCTGACATACCGCCGTATGGAAGAATACATTCAGTTCAGGTTCAGGAAAGAAAAGTATAAAGACATTCCATTGACGGAAATCAACGAGGAATTTATCAACGGCTTCCGCAACTTCCTGCGTGTGGACAAGAAGGTCGGCCACAACGCCACCTCGAAGATGATGCAACTGTTCAAGAAAGCCGTTACCCGCGCAAGGAACGCCGGTCTTATCCAGTTCAACCCATTCACGCAGCCCATCACCTTCGTTCAGGTGGACAAAGGCTTTCTGACGATGGACGAACTCCAGAGCATTATGGACAAGGAGATTGAAGTGGAACGCCTGCAACGGGTGCGCGACGTCTTTGTATTTTCCTGTTGGACGGGGTTGGCGTACATAGACGTATATCTGCTCAAAGACGAACATATCCAGAAGTATCTGGACGGCAACTATTGGATTATCTCCAAGCGCCATAAGACCGGTGTGCCCATCAACGTGCGCCTGTTGGACATTCCCCTGCGCATCCTGCAAAAGTACAAGGGTAAACAGCCCGACCACCGCGCCCTGCCCATGCCGAGCAATCAGAAGATGAACGCATATCTGAAGGAACTCGCTGATATTTGCGGAATTAGGAAGAACCTGACCTATCATGTGGCTAGGCACACGTTCGCGACGACTGTTACCCTTGCCAATGATGTCGCCCTGCAGAATGTGTCGAAGATGCTTGGCCATTCTTCAACCCGCATGACACAGCATTATGCACGTGTACTGGATAACAGTATTATGAAGGACATGCAGGATGTCGCCCGGGTCTTCGGATAAACGGAAAGGCTATACTTCACAACGCACAGTGAGGTATAGCCTTTTACATGAATGAAGAGTTGTTTGCTTGTATGGATTGGCCTCGCTTTTGTCGGGATTATCTTTTCTTACCTTTTTCAATCAGTCTGATGATATCCTGTCTCCGATAATAGGTTTTCCGGTCAATCTGGGAGAAGGGCAAGGTACCGTTGCTTCTCATGGCTTGCAATGTTCTCTGTGATATGTTCAGTGCCATGCATACTTCCTGATTGTCCATCCAGTCATCCAGACTTTTTGAGGTTTGATTGCCTTTAAGGTTTTCCTGTTTTTCTTTCAGCAGTTGGATGGACATTACCATTTCTCTGAAAGTACCGGCTTCAATGTTTATGATTTCCATAAAGTGTAATTGTTTGGTTTGAGGCAAAGATAGACGGTATGGGCCGACCGGCCAATATCATGTCATCAGATGGCATCACAAGTCATCAGATGTATCATGTTGTCTGTTGCAGGAACCGGTCTTTCAAAAATATCCGGTCGTTGAATCCGGAAAGTACAGTCGTGTTCAGGAAAGGCATGTATTATACTTCACTATATTGCGCAATTTTGCATAGTGTTGTATATCAGTGCATTTACTAAGTTTGTACCAAAACAAAACGTATGAAAGGAAACACACTGAATGTAATGTTCTTTATCTTGAAGAACAAGTTATTGAAGAACGGTGAAGCACCGGTCGTTCTTCGGGTGACAATTAACGGGCAGCGGGATGAAATCCGTATCCAGCGCTCTATACCGGTGGAGTTATGGGACAATGCAAAGATGCGTAGCAAAGGAAAAGACCGAAGTTCGAGGGAACTGAACATGTACCTTGAGACGCTGAGGGACAGAATATATGTCATTCACAGGAATTCCGTGTATGACGGGGAAAAACTGACTCCGAAGAAAATCCTGGATATTCTGTATGCCAGAGAAGGACGGCATCAGGTTCTGAAGGCCATGAAGGAATGCATAGACGGATGGGCGGCTTCTCCCGGGGATTTGCATCCTGCCACGCTGGCACGTTACAACAGATGCTGCGGATTGGTAGAGACCGTCATACGGAATGTTTACAATAAGGAAGATATCGCGTTCTCCGAACTGGACAGGAAGTTCATCACGGCATTTGAAAGGTATTTGAAGGAAACCCGCAGGCTGGCCTGAAATACGGCGGCTAAATATTTGGAGTGTTTCCGTAAAGTTCTCAAGGTGGCCCAGCAGAAGGGGTGGATGGAGGATGGCAGGTGCTTGAAAGAACTGGGACGGCTGTGCGTGAAAGAGGAGACTTCTCCGTCTTTCCTGGGCTGGGATGAACTGAGAACTGTGATGGAAACGGATATGCCGGCCGGACGTCTGTAACGGGTGAAGGATGTGTTCGTCTTCTGTGCGCTCACTGGACTTTCCTATCAGGGGATAAGCACCCTTTGTCCGTCGCACTTGTTTAGGGATGACGAAGGAACACTGTGGATTTGCAGGACACGTGCTGAAGGAGCGGAGGTTGGAGACAGCTGTACAAGCCGTGTTCCTCTTCTTAAACCGGCAATGGTCCTGCTGGAGAAATACAGAGGCTGGAATCCGATGAATCCGGAAGGGCCGTGTTTTCCTGTCCATTCAGTCCAGAAAATGAATGAATACCTGAAAGAGGTTTCGGTACTATGTCGGATTTCCAAGAGGCTTACCACCCAGATGGCCCGCAATACGTTCGCTGCGACAGTCACCCTGGCCAACCGAATTCCCAAAGAACACGTCGGGGAAATGCTTGACTATTCTTCAGACTATATGTTGCGCCATTATATGCAGGCTCTGGAGAGGAATTCCCAAAAGGCATGAAGCGGATATATACAAAAAATGATAAAAAGTGAAAGGCTATCCCACCACATCCATTGGAGTATAGCCTTTCCCATAAATAGAACCGGATGTCAGAATGCTTCTTTTCGGTTCAGCTCAAGCAGACATAATTGACAAGAATGAGTACCACTAAGACGCGGTTTATACTGAAATAATGATCCTTTTGGCAAGCCCTGAACCTATAGAAGCAAAAACTAACCAGTAGCATCACCGTCAGAACATTCGGTTCAATATGCCTGTCTAATGTGAATATTAGATATAGTCTGGGTACTCAAATCAGGCTTCTAACCAGCCAGTGAGTGATTTGCTGATGCTCACACATCATCTAGCAGTCGATATAAACACCAATAGCAGTATACCCGTTTATATGAAGCCATTTGGTAGCGAAAATCCGAACAGCTCTACACATTCTTCTAGCTTCATGACTTTTGTAGATAAGCCCTGATATCATCATAGAATTCCGAATCAAAAGGTTGAAGGTTAGAATAAAAGAATCTGACTTTAATATCCGATTTGATGAGGTTCGAATTTACAGAGTTAAGATAATACTTCAGTTCAGCCAGTTCTGCAAACAACCATTCATGTTTTTTTTGTATCCAGATACATAAGAAAGGGCATTTCTTACCTGTTCCGTCAATTCGGACCAAGTCCGAATTACACCTTATGTTGTCTTTAAATAATTCATATTGGATACACTCCTGCTGTGTGCCTTCTTTTTTTAGAGGATTGCTGCTGCTGTTACATAGCCCTTTAGTGGCACGGATATTCAAGCAAGGTTCTTCATTTACAGCCATCGCAGCCATAATTTCAGTATTCAAGAAGATGTCCACATAAATATTTTCCTCAATCGGGTGTTCGTCCAATGGAACACCTTTTATCGGATTAAACTCGACATCCAATTTATATCCGTCCGATATGAGATGCGAAATCCAGTGAAACCGGGAAAGAAGGCTCATTTGAGACCGGTTCTGCTTCAGAAGATAGTAGTCTATTCTATCATTTGCCAGATCCAACAAGTCAGCCATACGTATAAGAATCATCATATATTTAATACTGACCAACTCTTCCTTTGCCTCAGACTTCAGGCTATACACGTGTATGCTATCCCAACCATGACTTTCTGAAACTTTTGCAATCGTATCAGCTTCAACTTCTGAAAGATGAGACAAGATTCCTTTCTGCCAACTTCGGATGTATTTAGCGCTGTCTTGCGGATGGGTACTTCTGACCTTGTTCTCAAAAAAATTGAAAACCTTCTGAAAAGCTTCTACTTGCAATCTACCGATTTTTTTCCGTAATTGAAATATTTCTGCTAGAGAAAAATGGTCTTCTTTAAAAGTCCTAGTGACATCATTCTCTATCTTTAACATTTCATCCATCCATTGACTGATTAACACTTCTGAATCCGGATTTGATTCATTGAAAGACGCTATATTCGGATGAATCACCATACTGATGTCATGCAGATAACAAGCCTGGAATAACAAGAAATAATCCGTTGATTTTATGTTTAAAAAATCAATGTTGTTGACCATTCTCACCACATTCTTAATCAGATTAATGGCATGCTCGTGGTTGTGAAGCGTGTAAGCGTTCAGAAACTTAGAACCATTATGCCACAAACTTTTCACAAGCCGATGCGTCTGGATGAGCCGGTCTATTTTCATCGGATCTTGTACTCGTTGCCTGAAAATAGTCAAAGCTTCTAAGATACCCACGTCAATTTCCATCTTTTCATTCACGTCCTTATAATCTAAGTGCTGTAGGAAGTGAAAGAAATCCTCACAGTTGCATTTTCGATTCCTTAGAATGGATAAAATACGTAATTCATAATATTTTACCGGTTTCAAATCCATATGTAAGATAGTCAGGCTATCTTCAACCCTGATCCTGCAAGCCAGCGAAAAACAGCAGTTAAGTATTTTCCGTTTGAACTCCGAGGAATTGTTAAAGATAAAATCCACCCAATCAGGTAATTCAATCCAATATTCATTCTTTTCTTCTTTCTTCCTTTCCTCCTTATCTCCTGAAAGGAAGGTTTGTTTCCCCCAAAAACCTTTTTCGTTTACAGTACGGTTCTGATAGATTGCATCCAAGAACACCTCTATATTTTGAAAAGGGAAAGTGAGTAAAAGTAATTGCTTTAAGGAAGCATAGCTATCTGTTTGTTGCAGGAAATGGGTTTGTTCCAATAATTCCGTGGTCTTATAGTAATACAGCGCTTTAAAATTGCGCTCATTCGGACAGTTATAGCTTGCCAATATCTTATCAAATGATTGGATATTATGACAGAACTCCTTTAAATCATCGAAAGTCATTGCCTTGGCAAACATTCCTATTTCAGCCTGGAAGATTTCTTCCTCAAATTTATTAAAAATTTCTTTGACTGCTTTATCCCGATTTTCATTTGTTTCCATTCCCAATGTTGTGATATGGAAATGATCATAGAACTCTGCTTTCATGGACTCATCAAACTGGCCATTGATGATAAGCTTCAATCTCCGTTGCCGATAAATGAAATATTTCAAGTATCTGGATAGCCATTTTATTCGGGTTTTCCCCCATTGCTTTTTATTAGGGTCCTTTTCCTGTTCTTCTTTTACCTTTAAAAGTTGGTTTTCTACTACCGTTTGGAGTGCATTAAGTTTCTTCAGGGATACATGTTCATCTACTTCATCAATATTTCCATATATCCAACCTCCCATCGAGACAGGTCGTTGTACCAGGAAAAGCCCTTCCATTCCGTTGAACGCCTCTTCAATGGTACAGATCGTACTTTTCTTGTCTTCATGAAATTTTATTTGGTAGTCAATTTTTTTCTGAAAATCCAAGTAAACTTGACTCAACTCCGGCTGGTTGTCACATTTGGCCGGTGATTCCTTGATAATATTGTTCAGCTTGGTTATAAGAGTTTCAAAATTCCTTTGGTCAATCCCTTTGGCAAAGATAACCGAATCGTCTACATAAAAATAAGCATCCGCTTGTTTCAACTCTTCGGTTGATGCCATTTTATCCGCAATGTCAATCATACATAGATTCCCGAAGAAATAAGATTGAGGCAATCCCTGAGCAATTCCTCTGTTCATGAAAACCTCCTTAAAAGACGTCGTGTCCGTATTCGGATAATAAACATCCATCCACCCCCTCAGAGAATCTTCCTGAATCTTGAAATAGAGCAGTTTCACAATGGCCTTCTTCAAGGTTTTCAAGTCGTCCTTATCGGGATATTTAGGAACTAACAGATTCAGGATGGAATTATACATCCTGGCCGGGTCTATGGAAGGAAAGAAATCTGCCAAATCAAAGTTGATTACCGTATCATATTCCCGCGTCTTCAAATATTCCCGGCTCTTGTCTTGGATAATTTTAGAATATTGCCGATACTTTTCTGTCCAATTCATAAAAAGACTATCTACACTTTCACTTGGCATATTACCAAAAAAATTATGTGGAATCATCCTTGAAAGCTCCGACTTGTTCCGCACGCCTTTACTGTCATCAAACATCAGTGGGATCAGCAAGGCGGCCATGCAGATTTGATCAATCAGACTTGCAGTATGTAACGGTCTGTAAGTAACTAACTGTTTTCCGTTTTCATCTTTCAGTTTCTTTATCTTATAGTATACTGAAACGGTAAAGAAATCATCATTTTCTTCGTTCAGTATCTTCTCAAGTTTCTTCTGGCATTTCTCTATAACATCCTTGATTGTGCCGTCAAAGTCAAATTTATCCTTCAGCTGATAATAGCACTTCAGATCCTCTACCGATAGAAGATTTCGTTCACAGATGTAGGAATCCAGTGCATAAATAGCCTTGTAAATGTTCCTTCGGTGCGTGATAGTATCAAATAGGCTCATGTCAATTCTGTTTTAATGTTGCATTATATTTCTTTTCTAATGATTCAACGAGGTTGTTAAACCAATTAACAGCTTGGTATAAACCACTTTCTTTGCCTTTCCCGTCACCTTGACCAGATACCATAAGCTGAGTTTTTTG
>UMIS01017440.1_pt1 | contig 11534 bp, 10 predicted proteins | sample 1965801 | NCBI WGS metagenome assembly UMIS01 (sample SAMEA4836128, study PRJEB28245) | human gut metagenome | biome: gut microbiome; material: fecal sample | place: Denmark | collected 2008
GTAACTATCTGTTACGTTTATTTTCTTACTAACTATTGAAATTCACTGTAAATATTTGTATCAAATTGATGTTGGTCATTACCAGTAGCTAATAGTTTATTATTATCTACTAAGAAATAAGTATATTCTAAAATATCTTGATTATTAGAAGCTATAGGATCATCCCATGTAAGATCTAAATGATACCAATTACTTCCTAGATTAACACCATTCCAAACGTGTTTATCATTAGATATTTTGTAACTCTTGACCTTTAAATCTTCTAAGAATAATTCCATGGCATCAGTGTATCCTCCACAAAGACTGTAACCTTGTAGTAGGGGACCATATGCTATATCGGATTGGTAATTAATAACACCATTGTCACTTCTATCCTTATCATACCTACTATGATTAATTATATAGTCATGACTTGCTTTTATCTTATCAGCTGTACTCATTGTATCAGTCCATATCCTGGACTCAATTTCTCTAACTTTATTTAACACAAGAGTCTTAACATTATCATTATAATTATGTTCAATATTAATAGTAACTTTTCTAGCTTCATCATAATTAGTAGTTATTCTTTTGAAACTGTTAAAGGGGTGAACAAAGTTGTTGATAGTAGATAAAGTTTTTTGATCATCTGCTAAAGCCTTAACATTATTTAAACAACTAGTATCTTTCTTACAATAAAAAGTAAAGCTTTCTACTCCAGAGTTTAAGACTGTATAATATAAGTTTCTAACTTCTTCTTCTGTTTCTGGTGAGAAGTTATTAGTTAATGATACATAAGAAAAACTATAATCTCTTGTATAGTCATTAGATTCTGTTAAATTAACTTCTTCCTTTGTAAAACTTTCTTTATAAAACTTGTATATCTCATTTTGATAAATATAACTACCTATAAAAAGGCCTATAAATATAATTAGTACAATAAATTTTTTCATTGGCATCTCCTTTTAATTAATTTTAACAATTATGTTATTTTCTGTCTATAATAAGTTAAAAAAGTTTAAGAAACGTTTGCACTAACCGATAATTTTTGGTAAAATTAATACGAAAGAATTAAAGGGAACGAGAGATGAGATGCTCTTTTTTTTAGTAAGTAGGAGGAAAGTTTATGGCAACAATATATAATGATGACTCAATTAAAATACTAGAAGGTTTAGAAGCTGTAAGAAAAAGACCTGGTATGTATATCGGATCAACTGATAAAAAAGGACTTCACCATCTAGTATGGGAAATAGTTGATAATGCAATAGATGAAGCGATTAATGGTTATGGTAAAAAGATAGTAATAACTATTCATGAAGATAAAAGTATAAGTGTTAAAGATGAAGGACGTGGTGTACCTGTTGGAATGCACTCATCGGGAAAACCTACTCCGGAAGTTATTTACACTGTTTTACATGCTGGTGGTAAGTTTGAAGAGTCTGGTTATAAAGTATCAGGAGGACTTCATGGTGTTGGTGGTAGTGTTGTTAATGCTTTATCTAAATGGATGGAAGTTACTATTGAACGTGATAAAGGTATTTACTTTATTAGATTTGAAGATGGGGGAAAAGTAGCACAACCCTTAAAAAAGATAGGTACTAGTAATAAGACAGGTACTATGGTTAGATTCTTACCAGATGATACAATTTTTTCAACTATAAACTTCTCCTTTACTACTATATGTGAAAGAATGCAAGAATCTGCTTTCCTTTTAAAAGGATTAACAATAGAGGTTAATGACTTAGAAGATGATCGACATGCTACTTTTCATTATGAAAAAGGACTAGAAGAGTTTGTTGATTATCTAAATGAAGGTAAATCAACTCTTCATAAAACACTAGTTTTTGAAGGCGTTAAAGACAAAATGGAAATAGATATTGCTATGCAGTATACCGATACTTATCAAGAAAATATTGTTTCTTTTGTTAACAATGTAAAAACTAGTGACGGAGGAAGTCACGAAGTTGGTTTTAAGACAGCCTTAACTCGTGTCTTTAATGACTATGCTAGAAATAATGGTTTTATCAAAGGAAAAGAAAAAGCCTTTGAAGGAAGCGATGTAAGAGAAGGACTTACCGCTATTATCAGTTTGAAAATACCAGAAGAACTATTACAGTTTGAAGGACAGACTAAAGGAAAACTAGGAACTCCTCAAGCAAGAACAGCTGTAGATGCTTTAGTTACCGAGAAGTTACAATTTTTCCTAGAAGAAAATAAAATGGTAGCTACTGATATAATTAATAAATCCTTAAAGAGTAAAACAGCAAGAGAAGCAGCTAGAAAAGCAAGAGAAGAAGCAAGAAAAGGTAAAAATAAAGTATCTAAAGAACGAGCATTATCAGGTAAGCTTTCTCCAGCCCAGAGTAGAGATAAAACTAAAAAAGAATTATTCTTAGTAGAAGGAGACTCAGCAGGAGGTAGTGCTAAACAAGGAAGAGATAGACGTTATCAAGCAATTTTACCTTTACGTGGAAAAGTTTTAAATACGGAAAAGACTAAAGAGAGTGATATTTTAAAGAATGAAGAGATAAATACCATGATTTATACTATTGGAGCTGGATATGGAGCAAACTTCGATATAAATGATTGTGAGTATAACAAAGTAATAATCATGAGTGATGCTGATGAAGATGGTGGTCATATTCAGTGTTTATTACTAACATTCTTCTATCGTTATATGAAACCTTTAATAGAAGACGGTAGACTTTATGTCGCTTTGCCACCACTATTCAAGATTCAAAGTGGTAAAAATATTGAATATGCTTATACAATTCAAGAAATGCAAGAAAAAACTAAAGATAAGAAATGTGAAGTCCAAAGATATAAAGGACTAGGTGAAATGAATGCCGACCAGTTATGTGAAACTACAATGAAACCAGGTACCAGAACTTTAATTAGAGTAAAAATAGAAGATGCTCAATTAGCAGAAAAACGTGTATCAATATTAATGGGAGATGATGTACCACCTCGTAAAGAGTGGATTGAAGAAAACGTTGAATTCTCCTTAGAAGATGATTATAAGATTTAGGTGATTAATAATGTATGATAGTGGCGAAGAATTTTTAAATGAACTATATAAAGATTTACATATATCAGATATAGTTATGCATACAGCAGATAAAAGTGATAGTCCAACTACTAAAATAAATAAATACTTAGCTCGTCTTGCTAGAGTAGTTAATAAAGCTCATTTAAAAGAGCATGACTGGAACTTGTTTAAAAGCTTATGTCATAGTAAGTATGTCATTAAAGAAGATATTAAAGAAGATTATATAGCTAAAAAGATTTCTTCCACTACTTCTCGTGATAAAGTAATATATAACACGATAACAGCTAGTAAAGATTCACTTGATACTTGGATAGATTTTCTTGGCAGTTTAGAAGATGAAGAAATGTGGGTAAAGTTATGGGTATTTAAAGGAATTACTTCGATGGGTAACTATAACGATGATAGAAAAGCTTTTTCAAGAAGAACAAAGCATACAACTAGTCCTTTTCCGATGTTTGATCCTGTAATAACACTAGATGTAATTGATAAAGTAAAAACACTTATTAAGACAAATGATCAAGAACTAATAGATGATGCTATTACAAGTGAAAGTTTTGCTAGACTTTATGCTTACTACTTTTCAATGAAAAGAGAAGAAATACTAAAAAGAAATAAGACTACTAATGGTGAGTGGATTCACTACGAAGGTGTAAGTGATAGAATAAGATTAAGAAGTGATATCATTGGAAAAGGTACTTTATGGTGTATTGAAAATAGAAAAGATGCTAAAGAAATATTAGAAAATGGTGTTATTGATATTTACTATTCTTATGATGAAGAGAAAAAACCAACTATTCCAAGATTAGCTATTGTTAGTAGTAATAAAAATATTAAAGAAGTAAGAGGAATAGGACATAGTCAAAATATTGAACCATTTATGGAAGATATATTAGAACGTAAACTACTTAGTTATAATTATAATGAAAAGGTAAATAAAATTTTAACTAATGCTAGACGACTAACTTACTTGACGGAAAAAGAAAACTATAGTAAAAGTGATATAGAGTTTCTTTATGAGATAAAAGAAAAGATTGGTTTCTTTGGGTATTCTAAAGATGAGAGAATAGAAAAGTTAAAAGCTAAGAGAAATATGCAAAAAGATTTAGCTTACTATTTCGATTGTCAAGAAGATGAAGTAGCAATTACGAAAGAAGGTATTAAAGATAATACTATTTGTTACTATGGTGATATTAGTGAAACTAATGAAGAACTTAATATTTCTCTTCCTAAGTATGTAGTAGGGGATGTAAGATGTCCTAATTTAGTATCAACTAAAGGTTTAGAAAGATTAGAAGTAGTAACTAATGATTTATCTTTACCTAAAATAGATAGTAAGTTAGCATCATTAAAAGAAGTATGGGGTTATGATACAGCAGGTATTTTAGATAAAAAACAAGATAAGAAGATGTAGGTGATATAAATGGAAAAAACAAAAGAAATTATTGAAAAGATAAGGGAATATACCCTTGAAGATATTATGGGAGAAAGGTTTGGAAGCTATTCAAAATATATTATTCAAGAGCGTGCTATACCTGATGCTAGAGATGGATTAAAACCAGTTCAAAGACGTATTCTATATTCTATGTATAAAGAAAAAAACACCTATGATAGACCTTATAGGAAAAGTGCTAAGACAGTAGGAGATGTTATTGGTAATTACCATCCACATGGTGATAGTTCTATTTATGAAGCCATGGTTAGAATGAGTCAAGAATGGAAGAGTAGATATCCTTATATTGATATGCATGGTAATAATGGTTCTATCGATGGTGATAGTCCAGCAGCTTATCGTTATACAGAAGCAAGACTTTCTAAGATTAGTAATGAAATGTTAAGAGATATTAATAGAGATACGGTAGAGTTTGCTCCTAACTTTGATGATAGTTTAAAAGAACCTACTGTTTTACCAGCTAGATTTCCTGCTCTTCTTGTTTATGGAACACAAGGTATTTCTGCTGGATATGCTACTAATATACCACCTCATAACTTAGGAGAAGTAATAGATGCTGCTATTTACTTAATAGATAATAGTGAAGCAACACTTGATGAGTTAATGAACTTTGTTAAAGGACCAGACTTTCCAACTGGTGCTATCATTGAAGGAAAAAAAGGATTACTTGATGCTTATCAAACAGGTAAGGGTAAAATAATAATTAAAAGTAAATATGAATTTGAAGAGAAGAATGGTAAAACATCTTTAGTAATTACGGAAATTCCTTATGAAGTTAATAAAGCTTTACTAGTTAAAAAGATAGATGATATAAGACTAGATAAAAAGATAGATGGAATAGTAGAAGTAAGAGATGAGTCTGCTCAAGATATTAGAATTGTTATTGATTTAAAGAAAGGTGTTAATAAAGAATTTTTAGTAAACTTCTTATTAAAAAATACTGATATGCAGATAAGTTATAACTTCAATATGGTAGCGATTGTTAAGAAAAGACCTAAACTATTAGGACTTAAGAATGCTCTAAAAGCCTTTATTGATCATCAACAAGAAGTTGTTAGAAGAAGAAGTGAGTTTGATTTAGCTCATGCTAAGAAAGAACTTCATATCTTAGATGGTTTAAAGAAATGTTTATCTATTTTAGATGAAGTTATTAAAACTATTAGAGCTAGTAAAAATAAAAGTGATGCTAAAGAAAATCTTGTAAAAGAATATGCTTTTAGTTATGAACAAGCAGAAGCTATTGTAACATTGCAACTATATCGTTTAACTAATACTGATGTAGTAGAATTAGAAGAAAGATGTGCTGTTTTAGAAAAGATAATCGCATCTCTTACTGCTATCTTAGAAAATGAAAAAATACTTAAGAAAGTAATGAAAGAAGAATTAAAGAAAGTAAAGAGTGAGTATAATAAGGAACGTATCACCGAGGTTAGAGATGAAGTTACCGAAATTAAACTAGATACTACTGCTCTTATTCCTAAAGAAGATACTATTGTTACTATTAGTAGAGAAGGATATATTAAAAGAACATCTATTCGTAGTTATAGTGCTAGTGATATTAAAGAACCACTACTTAAAGAAAATGACTACTTACTAGGTGAGTTTAAGATGAAGACTACTGATACTTTATTAGTATTCACTTCATTTGGTAACTATTTATACATCCCTGTTCATACGATTAATGACTTAAAATGGCGTGAACTTGGAAAACACGTTAGTAACTTAGTACCACTTCAAGAAGATGAAGAAATAGTAACTGCTATACCAGTAAGTGACTTTAATGATAAGAAAAATATTATTTTAGCTACTAGTCAAGGTATGATAAAAAGTACTAGTCTAGCTGACTTTAAACTTACAAGATACTCTAAAGCTACTAGCTGTATGAAACTCAAAGATAATGATAAGTTAATATCAGCTTTCTATGATACTAAAGAGGAAATATTTATTGAGACTAGTAAAGGCTATGGTCTATGGTTTAGTAAAGAAGAAATACCAGTAGTAGGAATTAAAGCAGGAGGCGTAAAAGCTATAACTTTAAAAGATGATAGTGTTACCTCTATTCTAAACTTTAATGAGTCAGACAATAAATACTTAGCTATTGTAACTGATAAGGGAACAGGTAAGAGAATGCATTTAAAAGACTTTGATAAAACAACTAGAGCAAGAAGAGGTCTACTTACGATAAGAGATGTTAAGACAAACCCATATCATGTAGTAGCAGCATTCTTCTTAAGTCCAAAAGAAGAAATAGGTCTAAAGAATGGAGAGATTACTTACTATAAGGGAAGTGACCTTACTATCGCTGATAGATATTCTACTGGTTCTACTTTAAGAAAAGGTGGCGTAGATACTGCTTTCAAGGTTGTAGAGTTAAATGATATAAATAATCAAGAAGAAGAAATAGAAGTATTAGAAGTAGAAAAACCTGATTTAGAAAAGTTAGATGCTAGACTTATGACTATAGATGATTTTTTAAATGATAACAATTAAAAAAAGTGTCCAAGGACGCTTTTTCTGTTATATAACCTAGTTTTCTAACATACTATTTATTAGGTGAAGAATATGTCAAAAGAAAGTTTTAAAAGTTTTATTAAAGATAAACCAGAACTAGCTAATAGTGTTTTAAAAGGAAAAAGTACTTGGCAAAGTTTATATGAATTATATGATATATATGGAGAAGATTCTACTGTTTGGAATCAGTTTAATTCTACTAGTCAATTAGAAAGCACTAAGACTGGAAACTTTCAAGATATAGTTAATATTTTTAAAAATATGGATTTAGAAACTCTACAAAGAGGGGTTAATGGGTTAGAAAAAGCGGTTAGTTTATTAAGTGATTTAACTAGTAAGGATGAACCAGTTGTAAATACTTATCAAGAACGACCTATTAATAAATATTATGAGGACTAATGCAGATAGAAACTAAATTAAGAATAAAGAGTAATCCCTATCTTTATAAATATTTACAAGAAAACTCTTACTGGTACAAATACTTGAATAGAAATCCATCATTTTTAAACCAAATGGAAGATGAGATGAAAATGGCTTATAAACTAACAACTAAGGATAGAATAGATAAGATTAAAGATACCCTATCTTTTGCTCAATCATTTATTGATATTATTAACTAATAGTTTTTTAAAAACTTTTTCTACTTCTTCATAATAAGTGTGATTCTTAATATTAATATTACAGTTAAATATGTCATAATCAAAAATTTGTTTAGTCTCCATCAAAGTGTCTATAGATAATGGTGCTAACATACTTTCTACTTGAATATTAGCAAGAGTGTTATTTTTATTACTGCTTTTTGTATTGCTTTCAATGTTTGTTAACATATTTTCTAAGCAAAGACTAACATATATTTCTTTTTTTTCTTCATTATTGAAAAAATAGTCAATCATATCAAATCTTTTAGCTAAAATATTAGAACTTTCTGTGTTATGTAGTATTTCTTTATCTTCTTCTAAATTACTATAAACAAAGAACAAATCTCCAATTATTTTTTGCTTTTTATTATGAGGAATATCCTTGTTTTCAAATATCCTTCCAATAACTCTTTCTATATAATCAGTTCTAAAGGCTATACAATCATCAAGAATAGAATTTTCGAGTAATCCTTCTTTTACTAAATAATGTTCTTCTAAAGAAGAAAAACATATTTCCAATTGATCATAAGATAAAATATTATCAATTATAATATTGACTAACCTTTTCAAGTAAATGTTTTTTTCAAACTGATTAATGATTAAAGTATCAGTAGGAATTTTTTCTGTTTGTAAGAATTGATGAGAATTAAATAACTGATCTAATAAATTATTTAAATCATCAATAGACAGTTTAGCAATTTCCTTCTTTTCTTCTGTTTTTAAAAATATCAACATCTCTTTATTATTTTTTAAAATAGACTTATAAATAATTTTTTCCAGTTGTTCAAAATATGTTAATGATTTCATAATACTCACTCACTTTTAATGATTATTATAATAATATACTTAATAAATTTCAATTAAATAATTAAAAGTATGCCATAATATTTTGTGTGTTCATATGATTAATAATTTTTTGATTAAAAAAGAGATAAAAAACAGTTTAGATGATATATATAAAGTGCTATTGGCTTAATTATAAGATAGATATAAAAACTATTAATAATAATTTAACTAAATTAGGTATAGAAAACTATAGAGTGTATTTAAAAGACTTTAGAGTCTTTCTAAGAGAAACTACGGATAAGTATAATCTTATTTTTATAGATTTATCATATAAAACAGACTTTATTAATATTTTCTTTTCTTTATTGTCAGTATTTGATGACACTAATAATTAGTCTTTAATGTCGGAAAAAGACTTTAGTGCATGGTGGTTGACAAATATAATTAATAATACTATAATCAAGTCATAAATCGGTGAAACAGAAGAGTAAGTATAATTTAATCTTTAAGAGAGTAGTTGTTGGTGTGAAACTATAGATTAACTATACTGAATGGACTGATTGAGAGACTACCGAAATAGTAGTAGGCTAGTACGGAGTATTCCTTCGTTAACAAAGAATCATATATGGTGGTATATGAAATTATTATTAGGTGGCATAATAAGTATTAAATCTTATCCTATAATGGATGGGATTTTTATTTTTGGAAAAGAGGTTAAAATATGGAAAAGAAAAAAATAATATTAACAGGTGAAAGACCAACTGGACCTTTACATATAGGTCACTATGTTGGATCATTAAAAAGTAGAGTAAAAATTCAAAATGAAGGCGATTATGATGAGATGTATTTGTTTGCAGCAGATGCCCAAGCTTTAACAGATAACTTTGATAATCCAAAGAAAGTAAGAGATAACATCTTTGAAGTAGCCTTAGATAACTTAGCATGTGGAATAAATCCAGAAAAAGTAAATTATTTTATTCAGTCAGAAGTACCGGAACTTACTGAGCTTACTTTCTACTATATGAATCTTGTAACAGTAGCAAGACTTCATCGTAATCCAACTGTAAAAGAAGAAATTAAACTAAGAGGATTTGAAGAAAGTATTCCTGCAGGATTTTTTACTTATCCAGTTAGTCAAACTGCTGATATAACTGCTTTCAAAGCGACAGTTATTCCAGTAGGAGATGATCAATTACCAATGATTGAACAAGCAAGAGAAATAGTTAGAAAGTTTAACTCTATTTATGGTGAAGTTTTAGTAGAACCAACAGCAATGCTTCCTTCTAATGAAAATGAAAAAAGATTAGTAGGAATAGATGGCAATGCTAAGATGAGTAAGTCACTAGGTAACTGTATTTATCTAAAAGATAGTCCAGAGGAAATAAAAAGAAAAGTATTTTCAATGTATACTGATCCTAATCATATAAAAATAGAAGATCCGGGAAAAGTAGAAGGTAATGTTGTATTTACTTATCTAGATACATTCTGTAAAGAAGATTCATTTTCTAAATATTTACCAGAATATAATAATCTAGAAGAGTTGAAAGAACACTATAGAAAAGGTGGACTAGGTGATATGAAGATAAAAAGATTCTTAAATGATATCTTACAAGAAGAGTTAAAACCAATAAGAGAAAGAAGAGAGGAGTTAGCAAAGAATCCAGAATATGTTTATAATGTTTTAAAAGAAGGAACTATAAAAGCAAGAGAAAAAGCAAGTGAGACTCTAAAAGAAGTAAAAGAAGCTATGGGCATAAATTATTTTGCGGATTCATCTTTTCTAGAAGAAGTTAAAGAAAAATATTCTAAATAAAATATATGGGGGACTTATGGATAAAGAGTATATTTCAAATGTTTGTGAAAATTTATATAAAAGATTATTAATAGAAATTCCTCAATTTAATAATAATCAAATTAGTTGGATTTTAAATGGTTCTGTTTTATCTAATATATTAGCAAATGTGATAAAAATCGATAATAGAGATGTTTCCTTAGAATTAAGTAGACTCTTTAATGATTTTGTTAGAGCACCAAAAGATGATGTTGATATTTGTTATAGACCAATTAGGCCTTATAAATTTGATTTAACCTCTGATGAGGTAAAAAGATTTTATGAGATTTCAGACGAACAAAGAACTTATAATTTTGTAGATTCAAATGATGAGATAGACGAAACTATAATGAATCAGCTTTCTTTCTATGATACAAAGAATGGGTTAAAGTTTTATGCAAAGAAACCGCAGTATATATTCTTATATAAATTTAAAGAATTTGTAGATATGTTTCATGAAGAGATTTTAAATAAAGATATTGAAAAAATTATATCTAAAAGAAAAAATATAATAGATGATACTAGAAATTTATATAAAATATCTTTATATTATTATGGCTTTGATAATACTATTACTATGTTAAAAGAAAAACTGTGTAATTTATCAACGTATTTGAACAAACTAAAGTCAAAAGATGAAGCAGAATATTATAATATCATTGATAAGTCATTGAAATTCATAAATATTCATAAATAAAACCCTTTCTTTTGTCATGGGCGAAAACCCACTACCTTCAGGTGGTGTGAGGAGTCTTGTAAATCTTTAGTCATTAACCCTGACTCTCAATATATTTTTGTATGGTAGCTGACGATACTTCTCCAATGCTACAAGCAAAATATCCGTCTGATCAAAATATCTTATTCTTTCAATACTGTTTAGACAGAAGCAATCCATATTTGCGTCATAAATAATACGTTGTTTCTTGCTTTACAATTTTGATAGAGGTATTAATTTCGTTGGCAACCTATGACAGTAATCACAAGTCTGGATTTGTTAGTGGAAAAGCTATTGGTCAAAGAGAAAACCGTTGGATGTAGGATGTTAACCATCAGGTGTCAAAGGCACTTGTCAATAATAACTCAAACCACACTCTCTTTGTATTGAAAGAATTATCGGGTATTCGTAATGCTACAGAGCGTGTCAAAACCAAAGAACGTTATGTTTCTGTATCGTGGTCGTTTTATGATTTAGAACAGAAACTAATTTACAAGTCTAAGCAGAATCAGTCTTCTGTAATTAAGGTAGACCCTCATTATGCAAGCCAGTGTTGTCCTATTTGTGGACATACT
>UMIS01020410.1_pt1 | contig 11432 bp, 4 predicted proteins | sample 1965801 | NCBI WGS metagenome assembly UMIS01 (sample SAMEA4836128, study PRJEB28245) | human gut metagenome | biome: gut microbiome; material: fecal sample | place: Denmark | collected 2008
AGTACATCGCTCTATTTCATAGTGAACGACGGCTTCTATGGCAAGTCTACGCCTAAGGGTCAGCCGCTTCCCGAAGGAGTGATTGTCGACTCGCTGGGTAAGGTGGCTGCCGAAAGGCCAGAACTGATAGAGAAATATTATGCCAAGCTGGCAAAGACTTCTGAAGACGGCATAACTGCTCTCAACACAATGCTGGCACAGGACGGACTGCTGGTTTATGTGCCTAAGGGCGTTGTGGTAAGCAAGGCCGTGCAGGTGATCAACATCCTGCGCTCTGACGTCGACCTGATGGTTAATCGCCGTGTGCTTATAATAGTGGAGGAGGGGGCTGAAATCAAGCTGCTCTTCTGCGACCATGCCGCCGACGACCGCCGTTTCCTCACCACGCAGGTTATCGAGGCTTATGTGGGCGACAATGCGGGACTTGACCTCTACTGTCTTGAGGAGACTCACGCAAAGAACGTTCGCGTGAGCAACCTTTTCATTGAGCAGCAGCGCAGCAGCAGAGTTAACCATAACATAATAACGCTGCACAACGGCATAACACGCAACCGCACCGACCTCGTGTTTGCAGGTGAGGGTGCCGAGTGTAACCTCAGCGGATGTGTTATAGCCGACAAGAAACAGCATGTTGACAACAATACGCTGATAGATCATCGCGTGGCTCACTGCACGAGCAACGAACTGTATAAATACGTTCTCGACGAGAGCGCCACGGGTGCCTTTGCCGGCCGCGTGCTGGTGCGTCATGGCGCACAGAAGACCGACTCGGTGATGCGTAACCAGAATCTCTGCTCAACCAAGGAGGCGCGTATGTACACGCAGCCGATGCTGGAGATATATGCCGACGACATTAAGTGTGCCCATGGAAGCACCGTGGGTCAACTCAACGATGCGGCCCTGTTCTACATGCGTCAGCGCGGCATCAGCCTTAAGGAGGCCAAGCTCCTGCTTGAGTTTGCCTTCGTCAACGAAGTCGTAGACGGCATAAAGCTAGAGCCGCTCCGCGACCGCCTGCATTATCTCGTAGAGAAACGCTTCCGCGGCGAACTCAACAAGTGCGAGGGATGCAAGCTGTGCAGATAAAATTCGGTAGTTAGAAGTAGTTAAAGGAGTTAGAGTAGTTAAAGTCATTACCTTTGTTGATGTCGTCATTCTTTATGTAACAATGTTGACTGGAATTTGGCTTTGGCTGCTCTAATTCTGAAAATAAGCTCGGATACTTGCATGTTTTCATCTCTTGCAATATAAAGTTTCAAGGCTTGTTTGCTTTAACTGCTCTGACTTCTGTAATTTACTGAATATTCTCGTTAGTCTTTGGCCACTTTACTTTGTATAAAATTATTTAGGCTATTGACTTTAACTACTCTAACTCCTTTTACTACTTTAACTCCTAAAAAAGTATGTTCGACGTAACCAAAATAAGAGAAGACTTCCCGATACTCAGCCGTAAGGTTTACGACCGTCCGCTGGTATATCTCGACAACGGTGCAACAACGCAGAAGCCGCTGTGTGTGCTCGATGCCATGCGCGAAGAGTATCTCAATGTCAATGCAAACGTACACCGCGGCGTGCATTATCTTTCGCAGCAGGCAACCGACCTGCACGAACAGGCACGCGAGAAGGTGCGCAAGTTTATCAATGCAGGTTCGGTTAACGAAATAATCTTCACGCGCGGAACCACCGAGAGCCTTAACCTTGTGGTTTCGTCGTTCTGCGACGGGTTTATGAGCGAGGGCGACGAGGTTATCGTGTCCGTCATGGAGCATCATTCCAACATCGTGCCGTGGCAGCTTCAGGCGGCGCGCAAAGGCATATTGCTGCGCGTGATACCGATGAACGACAAAGGCGAACTGTTGCTAGACGAATACGAAAAACTGTTCACTGAGCGCACTAAGATAGTCAGCGTTACGCATGTAAGCAATGTCCTAGGAACGGTAAACCCTGTTAAGGAGATTGTGCGCATAGCCCACGAGCACGGCGTTCCCGTCATGGTCGACGGTGCACAGAGCACTCCTCACTTTGCCGTTGACGTGCAAGACATCGACTGCGACTTCTTTGCCTTCAGCGGACATAAGATGTATGGTCCTACAGGCGTAGGCGTGCTATACGGAAAGGAAGACTGGCTCGGCCGCATGCCGCCGTATCAGGGCGGAGGCGAGATGATAGAGAGCGTAAGCTTTGAGAAGACCGTGTTTGAGCATCTCCCGTTTAAGTTTGAGGCCGGCACGCCCGACTATGTTGCCACTCACGGCCTTGCCACCGCCATCGACTATATCAGTTCGATAGGCATCGACAACATCTCGCGTCATGAGCAGGAACTCACAAAGTATTGTATGGAGCGGATGCAGGAGATAGACGGCATCAGACTCTTCGGCACGGCCAATGATAAAGACGCCGTGGTTTCGTTCCTCGTTGGCGACATCCACCATCTCGACATGGGCACGCTGCTCGACCGTCTCGGCATAGCCGTTCGCACCGGTCACCACTGCGCCCAACCCCTCATGATACGTCTCGGCATACAGGGCACGGTGAGAGCCTCGTTTGCCATGTATAACACAAAGCAGGAGATAGACGTTCTTGTTGAAGGCATAAAGCGCGTAAGCAAGATGTTCTGACTTTAGTATTTACTTTTTATATAATAGAAAAAATCCTGGAAGTGTAGAGTTTTATTCTTCCAGGATTTTTGTTTGTTTCATGCTTCAAGGGCTATCTCCTCTTCCCCCAATCGGTTGTTATCAGATAAAGATATGTGCGTTATAATGGCCGATATGGGTTTAATATATTGATATGACCTTTAATCTTTGTCGCCTTTTAACCTGTTGTGAAGGACGTCGTGCAGGTCGACAGATGGCAGGCTCGTTCAAAAAATACCGTCAACTTTTTTCAGTAGATGTTGTGCATTTAGGCAACCAAAATCAGCGGTCTGCGCTTATAATTGTCAGCTAAAGGCAGTCGTGAGTTTAACAGGAGTCAGCTTTAATCAGGGAAAAGGCTCTTTGAGGTCAACCCAAATTAGGAAAGGGCATATAGCTACAGGATAAAAAAGTTTTCGATAGAAACTCGTCACTCGTCACATCGACGGGTAAAATGCTGATTGTCAGTTAAATATGGTGTGACGAGTTGCGTCCCCTGACTCGTCACACTTGCGTTGATTAACAGTGCTGTGACGAGTTGAGGTTTTAACTCGTCACAGCGTAATGGCTTGTTTGTCAATGAATTATGGCCGATTGTGACGAGTGACGAGTTTCTGCGAAAATTTATTATAAGTAAGATCCCGATTACGTAAAAGCTTACTTACGGCCCTGCGAAACGTGGCTTTTTGGCGTGCAATATGTATGCTTTTGCACGATGAAACATGGCTTTTTGTATCTAACAGAGGTTTCTGTCTGTATGGAGCTTGCCTGCTGTTTAAAATAAGCATATTGATTTTAAATGGTCAGGATGTTATGTCGTCTTGCATTTTGTGTCTATATAAAAGTCTTGTGGAAACGTTGTGTCAAGTGGCGTTGCAAAGGCTTGTTCAGCGTTATTTTATCGGTGGTCGCGGTTTTGTGGTAAGTAATGTCAAATCAGTTTTGCATAATTTATAGCAGAAAACTTTATGATTATAAGTCATGATTTTGCTTGTCCGGAGCTACATATTGAAATAAATCCATATTTCATTGCGTCAAAAAGTTATTGATAATGTAATCTGTCTTTGCTGTTTTTTGTGCTATGAAACTAAAATTTCTGTATAGGAATGTGGCATGAAATGTGGCTGCCGAGTGTTTGAAGCAGTGCTAAAATACTATAATTTTAAACTTTATATAATACTTTTTGTTGACATTCTGCTCTGTGTTTGCGTTTACATTATGCCATATTGAATCGTTTTTGCTTACATTTTGTCAGTGCTTTATTTATATTTATGCAGAAAATATTGCATATTTATCCAATATTGTTATAATTAAGTTAATTACACCTTATTATATATACAATGAACCATAATTACTGTCTGCATTATTTGATGTATTGAAATAGTTTTGTTCATAATGTCTGCCGGGCGATATTAAATATCAGTAAATAAGCAGTTTACATGCATTTTGTGCATAATATCTTAAATATTTGCATGTCAACATAGACGAAACAGATATTAAGCATTATTTAAAGTGTAAAATTTTAACTCAAAAAATGTGCGAATAAACATAATGCAAGCATATAATTAATTATTTATGCATATAGATTTAAATTTCTTTATATGAATGTTCAGGTGTAAATTGCCTTTATTTTGATGCATTCTAAAAGTTAAGAAGTGGTGTATATACACTTTATATACAAATCAAAATGAAAGTAAAATAACACTCAAAGTTTCATTTTACATGAATTTTTATGTGATTCTGTCAGATTTATGTTAAAAACCCGGCTTAAACCCACTTTTTTTTCTTTCATTTTTTGGACTTTATGAAATAATCTTTATTTTTGCATATTGTAACAAAAGTATAATTTATTTATTTAATTAGAGAGAGTATTTATGGAAAAAAGACTAACTATGATTTTGGCCTGCCTGTTCCTGTCACTGGGAATGGCACTGGCACAAACAGCAGTTACGGGAACCGTGGTGTCTCAGGAGGACGGTCAGCCGATTATCGGTGCTACTGTCCGCGTTGTGGGCGCCAGCGCCGGTGCCGTGACAGACGCTGACGGTAAGTTCTCTATCAGCATGCCCGCAGGGCACAACAAGCTGAAAGTAACCTATGTCGGCATGGTTGATCAAGACGTAACGGTAAAGGGCAACAGCGTACGCGTTGTGCTCGTTCCGGATCAGACCAACCTTGACGAAGTGATGGTCGTTGCTTACGGTACGGCTAAGAAATCAGCCTTCACCGGTTCTGCAGCGGTTGTAAAGTCGGATGACATCGCGAAGATTTCAAGCTCTAACGCAATGTCTGCACTTAGCGGTAAAGTATCTGGTGTGCAGATCAACTCTGCTACAGGTGCTCCTGGTCAGGAGAGCTTCAGCATCCGCATCCGCGGTATCAGCTCTATCAACGCCGGTAACGACCCGCTGATCATAGTAGACGGTGCTCCTTACAACGGAGACATCAACAACCTTAACCAGAACGATATCGCTTCAATGACCGTCCTGAAGGATGCTGCCTCTGCAGCTCTTTACGGTGCGCGTGGTGCCAACGGTGTTGTCATCATCACAACAAAGAACGGCCGCGAGGGTACTTCTTCAATCACTGTTGACGCTAAGTGGGGTGCTAACACACGTGGCGTTGAGTTCTACAATACAGTAGAAAGTCCTGCCGGATATTATGAGGCATACTATCAGTCATTGAAGAACTATCGTACAAGTCTCGGCGATGATGCTGCAACAGCTCACAGATGGGCTCTGAACAATATGTTCTCTGGCGGTTACGACCTTGGCTATAACGTTTACACTGTTCCTGAAGGACAGGACTTCATCGGCCCGAACGGAAAACTGAATCCTAACGCAACACTCGGCCGCGTTATTAACGTTAATGGCACAGAATACCTGCTCTATCCTGATTCATGGCGCGACGCTGCTTATCAGACTGGTGTACGTCAGGAGTATAACGTTACTGCTACAGGAAGCAACGACAAAGGTTCTTTCTATGGTTCTGCAGGTTATCTGAAGAACGAAGGTATCAGTATCGGTTCTGACTATGCACGCTTCACTGGCCGTCTGAAGGCTGACTACCAGCTCAGATCTTGGTTGAAACTCTCTGGTAACTTCAATTATGCTCACTATAAGGCTAACTCACTGGCTGACGATGGTGGCAGCACAGTAGGAAACGTGTTTATGGTTAAGAACATGGCTCCTATCTATCCTCTGTACATCCGTGATGCAGCAGGCAATATCCTGCAGGATTCTAAGACAGGTCTCGCTATGTACGACTGGGGTGATGGCACTGTAACAGGTCTTACACGTCCTACAATGACAGGTTCTAACCCTATCTTTGCTAACTATTTTGACAAGAATGAAAATGAGGGTAACAGCCTCGACGCTACAGGTACAGCTGAAATCCGTTTCCTTGAGGACTTCAAGTTCACATCAGCTAACACTGTAATGCTCGACGAAACTCGATTCACATATACAAACAACCCGTATTATGGTCAGTTCGCTGCCAACAATGGTTCTGTTCAGAAAGCACACGTGCGTACATGGGCTTACAACTACCAGCAGCTCTTGAACTGGCATCACCTGTTCGACAAGCACGACGTAGAGGTTATGCTCGGTCATGAGTACTACCGTACACGTTATTATTACCTGACAGCATCTAAGAACAATGTATTCTCTGTATTCAACGATGAGTTGGCAGGTGCTGTTAACATTGGTACAATGAACTCTTACACAACTGACTACAACGTTGAGGGTTGGTTCGGCCGCGTTCAGTACAACTATGACAACAAGTACTTCGGATCACTTTCTTATCGTCGTGATGCTTCTTCACGCTTCCACCCGGATCACCGCTGGGGTAACTTCTGGTCATTAGGTGGTGCATGGATCATCAGCAAGGAAAAATGGTTCAACGCTCCTTGGGTTGACGAGTTGAAGTTCAAGGCTTCTTATGGTGAGCAGGGTAACGACAACATCGGCAGCTACCTCTACACAGATACATACAGCATTGTTCCTTCTGGCGGCGGTGCAGGCGTTAAACCTTCTTCAACTAAGGGTAACGAGACTATTACTTGGGAAAAGAACGGTAACTTCAATACAGGTTTCGAATTCTCATTCTTCCGCGGACGTCTTGCCGGTAGCATCGAGTACTTCTATCGTCGTACAAGCGATATGTTGGCATTCTTCGCACTTCCTGCTTCTTCAGGCTGGAGCGGATACTATGACAACGTAGGTAACATGCAGAACATGGGTGCTGAAGTTGAACTCGACGGAACACTGATCCGTACAAAGGACTTCGAGTGGGGACTCAACCTTAACTTCACTGCTTACAAGAACGAAATCACATCTATCGCTGATAAGAACAAGACTCAGACTGTTGAGGGTTCTGAAGGTTATGCAAGCGGTAGCTACTTCTATGGTGAAGGCGAGTCACTCTATACATTCTACATGCCTAAATATGCAGGTGTTGACGAGAACGGTAAGTCTATGTTCTATAAAGACAAGCTGGATGAAAACGGAAACATAATTGGCCGTGAGACAACAACAACTCCGGGTGAGGCTACATACTATCTCTGTGGTACAGCTCTTCCATGGGCATACGGAGGTTTCGGAACACGCTTCTCTTACAAAGGCTTCGACCTCGCTGTTGACTTCAACTATCAGCTTGGCGGTCAGATCTACGATTCAGACTATGCCGGCATGATGGGTATCACCAGCAGCGGTAGAGGTAGTGCTATCCACGCTGACTTGCTGAACTCTTGGACAGAAGAGAATCCTAATACAAACATACCTAAGCTGGTTATCGACGATACAAGTGCAACAACCACTTCAGACCGCTTCTTGACAAGTGCTTCTTACCTGAGCCTGCAGAACCTCAACTTTGGTTACACATTCCCGACAAAGATGACAAGCAAGATCGGTATAGGCAAGCTTCGTGTTTACCTTACAGCTACAAACTTGTGGTTGTGGTCTAAGCGTCAGGGACTTGACCCACGCCAGAGCATTACTGGTGGTGCTTCTTCTGCATATTACTCTGCAATGCGCACAATTTCAGGTGGTATTTCTGTAACATTCTAAAAACATTTAAAAAAACAAATTGAACATTATGAAAAGATTCATGACAATATGCCTTGGTGCAGCTTTAACTCTGATGACTTCAATGTCATTCACAAGCTGTATCGACGAGGTTGAGCCCACAGACGGAGCGTCTGACGGTCAGGTTTCGGGTTCAGAATCAGCGGTGGCGTCATTGGTTAGCGGTCTTAACTCATACGCTACAAATATTTGGAGCTCATCAAGCTTCCCCGCAAGTTTCGGTTATCCTGCATTGATGATAATCCGTGACATTCAGTCAGGTGAACTTGCTTATGGTGAGAAAGCTAACGGATGTCTGTTCCTTAACTGGCTTGGTGATACCTATGTGTCACGTGAGTATCTGGTAAACCAGTTCTTGTGGTATTATCAGACACAGTATGCTGGCGCTGCTACTAACGCTATTGAAAAGATTGATACTCTTGCCAGCGATGCCAACAAGGGTTACTATGCTGCAGCTTTGGCTTATCGCGCAATGCTTTATATCGATATGGCACGCGAGTATGAGTGGCTGCCCAACGACATCACCCAGGGTGTCAGCCCTGAAGGAAATGACATCACTGGTCTTACTGTGCCTATCGTTAAGGAGGGCATGACAGAGGAGCAGTGGCAGAACAATCCTCGTGCAAATAAAGCAGATATGGCTGCCTTCATCCTTGGCGACCTTCAGAAGGCTGCAAGCATGATAGGCTATCTTGACGACGCAAGCAAGACAATGCCTCATCTCGACTGTATCTATGGTTTGATGGCACGTTGCTATATGTGGCTTGAGGATTATCCTAACGCTGAGAAGTATGCACGTCTGGCTATCGACAACTCAACATCTGCACCTATAACTCAGGCACAGGCTCTTAACACAACATCAGGTTTCAACGACCTGAGCCAGTGGATGTGGGGTACACAGTACTACACAGGTTACGTTAACAACCTTTACTGCTGGACAGCAAACATGTGTAACGAAATCAGCTATGGTTACACTGGTACACAGCTCGGTTGCTATGTTCAGATTGACGCTAACATGTATAACCGTATCAGCGACGGCGACTGGCGTAAACTCCTGTGGAAGGCTCCAGAAGGAACATCTCTCGAAGGCAAGAACCAGTTTATCAGCGCTGAGGTTGGAGCTCAGCTTCCTGGATATGCTTCATTGAAGTTCCGTCCGGGCGGTGGTAGCATCAATGACTACACTGTAGGTAACGTTGTAGGTGTTCCGTTCATGCGTATTGAGGAAATGTACTTCATCGAGGCTGAAGCTGCAGCACACAGCGACCAGGCTAGAGGCAAGGAGCTTCTTGAGTCATTCATGAAGCGTCACCGCAACCCGAACTACACATGCCGCGCTGCTGATGTTATCGACGAAATCGTATTCCAGAAGGCTGTTGAACTTTGGGGTGAAGGTCAGTATTTCTATGATGTTAAGCGTCTGAACAAGACTGTTACAAAGGACTACACCGGAACCAACCATACAGCACCTTATCTGTGGAACACAACAACTCGTCCTTCATGGATGAACTGGCAGATAAGTCGTTTGGAGGAAATGAACAACAGCGGAGTAACTGGATACAACAACCCGACACTCGCAGATCAGCCTTATAAAAAATAATTAAATAAGTAAACAATAAAACAGAAAATATCATGAACAAGATATTCAAACATTCCATGATGCTCCTCTTTTCGGCACTGGCACTCGTGCTGGGCTCATGTACCGAAGAGTTTGAGTACATAGGAGCAACGATTGAAGGAGAGCAGGTGTATTTCAGCAATGCGCTTTCTTCAACAGTGAACCTTGATCCTAATGCCAGTGAGGTGAAAATACCGGTAAACCGCATCCAGCGTACCGGTGAACTCACTGTAAACTTCAATGTAACTACATCTGAAAACTGTGCAGTTAGTGTTCCTTCTTCTGTAACTTTTGCTGACGGCGACTCTGTAGCATATCTGACTGTTACTTACGATCCTCAGACAATACAGATGGGTCACTTTGATGATGTTACTGTAGCCATTGCAGATGCTAACTATACAACTCCTTACGGAAGTTCATCTTATACATTCTCTATCGGGTTGTCTGAGTGGAACTCAATCGGTACAGGACTTTATCGCGATGCAATCTACGTTGGCTTCTATGGCGCAGATCAGCTGACTTACAACGTAGAGATTCAGGAGAACATCCTGAAACCGGGTTACTACCGTATCGTAACTCCTTATGGACCTGGCACAACATTCTATAACACTTATGTTGCTACAGGTATGATGGCATGGGCTAACAAGGATAACACAAGCCTGGTTATCAACGCAACAGATCCTAACTTCGTTTATGTAACAGGTGACTTCTATCCTGGTACAGACGATGGTATGGCTTCTCAGGGATATGGTGTAATGCACGTATTCAGCATCGTTGACGAGTATATTAAGGAGGGTAACAGCCTTGAGGATATCAAAGCAAGCGAGCCGGATCTCTTCGGAACTCTGAAAGACGGTATGATCACTCTGCCTCAAGTGTGCATCTATGTAAACTTCGACGATTCATTCACTCCGCTTGGCTATCTTAACACAACAGGTTGGGCAATTGCTCTGCCGGGCAGCGAATTTACTGACTACTCTTCTTCGTTCACATACAAAGGCCGCTTCACTGACGTTGCAGGCAACAACTACGCTGAGGGTACTATCACTCTTGGTGAGGATGTAGCTAACGCAAAATATGTATTGGCTGCTGACGGTGACGATATCAATGCTATTGTTGAAGCTATCGCTGACGGTTCTCTCGAGGCAACAGGTATCACTGAAAGCGGTGATGTAAGCATCCAGATAGCAGAAGGTGGTAAGTATACAATGGTTATCGTTACATTCGATGCTGAAGGCAACATGAGAAGCAACTCAGCTACAACATTCACATTCAGCACTGGTGGTGGTTCAGGTACAGCTAACTGGCAGCCTGTAACTTCTGGTACATACGACCAGAACTACTTCCCGAACTTCATCACTGACGAGAGCGGTCAGCCGGTAGGTAACCCGTTCGGTGACGGTACATATTCAACAACTCTCTATGTTGACGGCAACGACCAGACTCACTACAAACTTGAGCCTTGGCTGACACAGGAAGGTAGCCTTGAATTCACTCTCGACGATAGAGGTATCATCTCATTCGATGTCATCGATACAGGCGTAGACTCTCAGACAGGTTACGGTAATGTGCTTGTTGTAAACGCTAACGACATGTTCGCTGATAATCCTAACTATCCGTTCAGCTTCTATACTCAGGAAGGTATCTTCGCATTCGGTATGATGTATTATTTTAACATGAACGGCCAGCAAGGCTGGATGGGTGGTGCAACAGAAACATTCACTCCGTCACAGAGCGGTGCTCCTTCTATGATTAAGATGCCGGCTGCTAAGAAAGGTGTTAAGAGCTATAAGGCTGTCAAGGGTGTTAAGAAAGTGCTCAATGCTAAAGTTGACAGAAGCTATGACTCTAAGTTCTTCAGCAACAGAGGACTGACTATCAAGAAATAATGTGATGAATGCTGTGAGTCAAGTTCTTCACTGTAAGACTTGACAATACGACAGACATCATTAAATAACAAGAAAGGCCCTGCCTGACCAATGTGTCGAGGCAGGGCTTTTTTATATCGTATTATAAAGACACTTTGTATGTGTCAATATCTCTTTATTATGATTTCATGGCGATGAAATAGAGGGTGTGTCAAAACTCATTTTT
>UMIS01032525.1_pt1 | contig 11432 bp, 10 predicted proteins | sample 1965801 | NCBI WGS metagenome assembly UMIS01 (sample SAMEA4836128, study PRJEB28245) | human gut metagenome | biome: gut microbiome; material: fecal sample | place: Denmark | collected 2008
TGTTTCACATCTATTGTAACATAACATAAACTTAGCGCTATCAGTGCAGTTTACCTTGACTTATTTATCTATTTAAAGTATAATAAAGGAGAAATTTTAATTGAATGGAGGAGATAAAATGAGTGTTTCAAAAGAAGAAGTAAAACATCTTGCAAAATTATCAAGATTAGAATTTGATGATAAAGAACTTGATAAAATAACAAATGATTTATCAAGTATTGTTGAGTTTGCAAATCAGCTATCAAAAGTTGATGTGGAGGGAGTAAAACCTACTGCACATATTTTGGATATAAAAAATGTATTTAGAGAGGATAATGTAGAAAAATCTTATGATAGAGAATTGATATTAAAAAATGCACCAGAAAAAGAAGCTGGATGTGTAAGTGTACCTCAAACTGTAGAATAGGAGTGATAAAATGGAACTATATAGTAAAACTTTAAGTAGTATAGCAAGTGATATAAAAGAAAAAAAAGTAACTATCAAAGAAGTGTTAGATAGTGTATATAAAAGAATTGAAGAAGTTGAACCAAAAGTTGGAGCATATATAACTTTAACAAAGACACAAGCATATGAAAGAGCTGAAGAACTTCAAAAAAGATTGGATAATGGAGAAGATATCGGTATACTTGGTGGAGTGCCAATTGCAATAAAAGATAACATATGTACTGAAAATGTTAAAACTACATGTGCTTCAAGAATGTTAGAAAATTTTGTACCAATATACAATGCAACTGTTATTGAAAAACTAAAAGAAGCTGGAGCAATTATGCTTGGTAAAACAAATATGGATGAATTTGCAATGGGATCATCTACAGAAACTTCATACATTAAAAAGACTGCTAATCCATGGGATGTAAATAGAGTACCAGGTGGATCAAGTGGTGGTAGTGCTGCAGCAGTATCTGCTGATATGGCTTATGCTGCTTTAGGTTCAGATACAGGTGGATCTATAAGACAACCAGCATCATATTGTAGTGTTGTAGGTTTAAAACCAACTTACGGATTAATATCAAGATATGGATTAATTGCTTTTGCATCATCTCTTGATCAAATAGGACCTTTTGCAAAAACTGTTGAGGATGCAGCATTAATGCTAAATGTAATAGCAGGACATGATAGTAAAGATACTACATCTGCTGATTTAGAAAAGAAAGATTATACAAAAGCTTTAGTAAATAGTGTAAAAGGAATGAATATAGCTGTACCATCAGATTTTGTAAATGATGGAATAAATGAAGATGTAAAAAAAGCATATGATACATCTATAAAAACATTAGAAGATTTAGGAGCTAATATTGTAAATGTAAAACTTGAATATGCAAAATATTCTCTTGCAACATACTACATTATAGCTACAGCTGAAGCATCATCAAATCTTGGAAGATATGATGGAATAAGATACGGACACAGAGCAAAAGAATTTTCTGATTTAATTGATTTATATACAAAATCAAGAACTGAAGGTTTTGGTGATGAAGTAAAAAGAAGAATTATGCTAGGTACATATGTATTATCATCAGGCTATTACGATGCATATTACAAACGTGCACAACAAGTAAGAACGCTTATAGTAAATGACTTCAAAAAAGCATTTGAAAGTTGTGATGTAATAATGATACCTACAGCACCTAATACATCATTTAAAATGGGTGAACATTCAACTAACCCACTTGAAATGTATTTGGAAGATATATTTACAGTGCCAGTAAATATTGCAGGATTACCAGCAATATCTGTGCCAGGTGGATTTGCATCAAATAATATGCCAATTGGTTTACAATTTATTGCAAAATCATTTGATGAAGAAAAATTGCTTCAAGTTGCATATACATATGAGCAAAATACACAGTTTCATGATAAAAAACCTAATATTTAGGAAGGGGATAATATGTTACAATCAAAACTTATAGCAAATACAAAAAAAGAATGGCCAAGTGAAGCTTTAGTAAAATCACATGGACTTTTGATAAAGGGTGGATATATAAAGCAAATGGCAAGTGGAATTTATACACTTTTGCCACTTGCAAAAAGGGTTACATCTAAAATAGAAAATATAATAAGAGAAGAAATGAATAATATTGACTCTCAAGAAATACTTATGCCACTTGTAGCTACAAAAAAACTATGGGATATGTCAGGAAGGTATGATAGTGTCGGTTCTGAACTTTTAAGATTTAAAGATAGAAATGATGTTGATATGGTACTTTCAATGACACATGAGGAAGCAACTGTATTTTCACTTTTAAATGAGGCAACGTCTTATCAAAAATATCCATTTAGTGTTTATCAAATCCAAACTAAATTTAGAGATGAGGCAAGACCACGTGCAGGTCTTATCCGTGTTAGAGAATTTACAATGAAAGATGCATATTCTTTTCATACCTCAGAAGAAAGCTTAAATGAAGAATATGATAAATTCTATCATGCATATGAAAACATATATAGAAGAGTTGGTATTCCTGAAACTGTAGCTGTTGCATCTGATACTGGTATGATGGGTGGAAATGGCGCTCATGAATTTATGCTTTTATGTGATGCTGGGGAAGATAAAATTGTAATATGTAAGGATTGTGGATATAGCGCTAATATGGAAGTTGCATACACAAGTAAATATGATATTTCATCTTCTAAAGAGGAAACCCTTACTAAAATACATACTCCAGGAATAAAAACAATAGAGGCGCTTCATGAATTTACAGGTATTGATATATCAAAAATGGGTAAAGCAGTTATTTATACAAGACTTGATACAAATGAAATTATTATTGTATTTATACGTGCTGATAAAGAGGTTAACGAAACAAAACTTCGTAATTTCTTAAAAGTAGATGATGAAAAATTAGTACCAAGAAAAGAGGAAAAAGAGGATAATATAACATATGGATTTGTGGGCCCAAAAAATTTAACAAAAAATGCTATAGTTGTATTTGATAAATCACTGGAAAATGAAAAAAGTCTTGTCTTTGGCGCAAATGAAGTAGACTATCACTATACTGGACTTAGTATAAAAAGAGATATTGGTGATGTAGAGTATATTGATGTTGCAAAAGTTTGTGATGATGATTATTGTCCTGTATGTAACAAAAAGTCTTTAAAAATTGAAAAAGGAATTGAAGTAGGTAATATATTTAAACTTGGAACAAAATATACAAAAATGATGCAAATGACATATGCAGATGAAAATGAAAAAATTAACAATCCAATAATGGGCTGCTATGGAATTGGAGTTGGACGTTTAATGGCTTCAGTTCTAGAAAAAAGAGGAACAGAAAGTGCTGTAAATTGGCCTGCAAGTATTGCACCATTTGATATTCATATTTGTCCAATTGACTATACTAAAAATGAAGAAGTAAAAGTAGAGAGTGATAAGTTATATTCTACTTTAAAAGAAAAAGGATTTGACGTTTTACTAGATGATAGAAAAAAGAGTGCAGGAGTTAAATTTAAAGACTCAGATCTAATAGGGGCACCGATTAGAGTAGTAATAAGTCCTCGTAACTTAGAAAATAAAAAAGCTGAAGTAAAAATTTCTTCTGAGGCTGAGGCTAACATTGTTGATTTAAAAGATTTAGTAAGTTATGTAACAAATAAACATGAAGAACTATTAGAGGAGGTAAAATAATGAGAGATGATTATGAAGTAGTTATTGGTCTTGAAGTTCATGCTGAACTTTCAACTAATACAAAAATATATTGTAATTGTTCAACAGAGTTTGGAGCTGATCCAAATACTCATTGTTGTCCAATTTGTACACGAATGCCAGGAGTACTTCCTGTATTAAATAAAAAAGTTGTAGAATATGCTGTAAAAGCAGGACTTGCAACAAATTGTGAAATATCAAGATTTTCTAAGCAAGATAGAAAAAATTATTTTTATCCAGATTTACCAAAAGCATTTCAAACTTCACAATATGATTTACCATTATGTGAACATGGATATTTAGAGTTTAATGTTGATGGTTACAAGAAAAAAGTAGGAATTACAAGAATTCATATTGAAGAGGATGCCGGAAAACTTATACATGATGCATATACAGGAGCAACTTTAGTTGATATGAATAGATGTGCCGTTCCTTTAATAGAAATAGTGTCAGAACCAGACATAAGAACAGCAGATGAAGCCGTTATGTACATGCAAACTTTAAAATCAATACTTGAATATCTTGAAGTATGTGATTGTAAGATGCAAGAAGGATCTTTAAGATGTGATGTAAACCTATCTGTAAGGAAAAAAGGAAGCACTGAATTTGGTACAAGGACAGAAACTAAGAACTTGAACTCATTTAAATCAATTAAAGATTCTATAGAATTTGAAACAAAAAGACAAATTGAAGAATTAGAAAATGGTGGAGTTATTTACCAAGAAACAAGAAGATTTGATGATGCAAAAGGTATTGGTTATGCTATGCGTACAAAAGAAGATGCAAATGACTATAGATACTTCCCAGAACCAGACCTTGCACCAATTGTTTTATCTGATGAGTATATCGAAAATATAAAAAATAACTTACCAGAACTTCCACATATTAGAAAAGAAAGATATGTAAAAGAATACAAGCTTCCAGAATATGATGCACAGATACTTACATCTTCAAAAAATACAGCTAATTTCTTTGAAGAAGCAACAAAGATATGTAATAATCCAAAAGCAGTTTCTAACTGGATTATGGTTGATTTTACTAAAAAGTTAAATGATGATGAAATTGAAATTCAAAATTCAAAAGTAACACCGGAAAATTTAGCACATTTAGTTGAACTTATAGATAAAGGAACTATTAGTTCAAAAATTGCTAAAAAAGTATTTGATGAAATGTATGAAACAGGAAAAGATGCAAAGAAAATAGTTGAAGATAACGGTATGACTCAAATGTCTGATGAAGGAGCTATAAAAGAGATAGTTGAAAAGATTGTTGCTGCAAATCCAAAATCAGTTGAAGATTACAAAGCAGGAAAAGATAGAGCAATAGGCTTCTTAGTTGGTCAAGTTATGAAAGAAACTCATGGTAAAGCAAATCCAGGTATTGTAAATAAATTCTTACTTGAAATTTTAAATAAATAGAGTATGAGGTGGAATAAATGAAAAAAAGAAACATCATATTGGTAGTTATTTCTATAATTTTAGTCATAATTATAGGTATCGCTTTAGTGGTATTTTTAAATTATAATAATAGTACATCAAATAAAGATGAAAATATTTCTATTTCTTTAGATGAGCTTGATAAAAAAATAGAGCAAACTAATGAATTTGAATTTTTAAAAATGAATGCTATAACGGATGATGAAGCTTCAGCCAAATTTTTAATTGATAAATCTAAAATTAAAAATATAATTGGAAGAGAACCTATTGTTCATACTAAATCAGGTATGTATGTTGTAATTCAAACAGATTTAGATAACATACAAGATGTAAAACTTGCACTTGAAAGTTATGGTAGTGAATATGAAGAACAGTGGAAAACTTATCTTCCGGATCAATATGAATTGGTTAAAAATAGGGAAATTGGTGTAAAAGGCAACTACGTTTATATGATTGTTTCTGAAAGCCCAGAAAAAATACTTGAATTGATAAAATAAAAGATAATTAAATCTAGTTTAGTGGTATAGCTACTGACTAGATTTTTTTGATTTTACTTGACATAATTTAAATAGCTTGGTATAATAATATTGCAAAAAAATATAAATTCTAAAGAAAATTTGGAGGAATAAACAATGTGTACTAATGTAACAGATATTTCAAAGTATTATTTAGAAGATGTTTTAGTTAAAGGAAAGAATTTTCCTCATGGAACTTGGAACTGTGATGAAAAATATGAAAATGCTAAAAATGTAACTAAAACTTTAATTGAAAAAGTATTAAAGTGGAGTGAAAATGATATAAAAGAGAAATTATCAGCAAATACATTTAGAAAATATTCACTTACAGGTATGTTTATTATATTATTTAATGCTAGTCCATATCTAGCAATAGATAATGCATACCCTGGAAAATTCAAGCAGTGGGACTTACCATCTGTATCAAAAAAATTTTGGAATATGGAAACTGCTAGAGAGGCAACAATATGGCTAATTGAAGAAAAGCTTAAGTGGAGTGATGATGATATAAAGGAGAAATTATCAGCAAATATATTTGAAAAAAATTCACTTGGTGGAATGCTAGCTATTTTGTTTAATGATAATTCATATTTCGCAATAGAAAATGCGTATCCTGGAAAGTTTAAACCTTGGGAACTATCGGGTACACCAAAATATTTTTGGAATATGGAAACTGCTAGAGAAGCAACAATATGGCTAATTGAAGAAAAGCTTAAGTGGAGTGATGATGATATAAAGAATAAATTATCAAAAAATACATTTAGGAAAAATTCACTTGGAGGAATGTTAGCCGTTTTGTTTAATGACAGTCCATACAGGGCAATAGAAAATGCATATCCTGGAAAATTTAAACCTTGGGAGTTACCATCTGTGCCCAAAAAAATTTGGAATGTAGAAACTGCTAGAGAGGCAACAATATGGCTAATTGAAGAAAAGCTTAAGTGGAGTGATGATGATATAAAGGAGAAATTATCAGCAAATACATTTATAAAAAATTCACTTACTAGTATAATTAGTTTGTTTAATGGTAGTCCATATCTTGCAATAGAAAATGCATACCCTGGAAAATTTAAACCTTGGGAAGTTGCAAGAGTTTCAAAAAAATTTTGGAATGTGGAGACGGCTAAAGAGGCAACAATTTGGTTAATTGAAGAAAAGCTTAAATGGAGTGATGAGGATATAAAGCAGAAATTATCAGCAAAGATATTTATACAAAATTCATTTACTAGTATATTAAATGATTTATTCAATGGAAGTCCATATTTAATAATAGATAATGCATATCCTGGAAAATTTAAACCTTGGGAGTTGCCATCGGTTCCAAAAAAATTTTGGAATTTAGAAACGGCTAAAGAGGCAACAATATGGTTAATTGAAGAAAAACTTAAATGGAGTGATGAGGATGTAAAACAAAAATTATCAAGAAAAATTTTTAGGGAAAATTCTCTTAATGGTATGTTAGGTTATTTATTTGGTAACAGTCCATACCTTGCCATAGAAAATGCGTACTCCGGTAAGTTTAAAAAATCTGATTTAAAAAATTATTCAAAAAAACAATAAATATTTATTAATATATATTAAGGAGAATTTTATGTGCAAATCAACACGAGAAGAAATTGAAATCATAGCTGATCAGATATATAATGATGATCAAAAAAATGAGGAATATTTTTTAAATTTACTTAAAAAATATAAAATGCTTTCGAGTAATGAATGCATATGTATTATGCAGGCTTCAATTTTTAGGAGTTTTACTAAAATTATTGATAAGTATGAAAATGTTTTTAATGATCAAACAAAGGATTTAAATCTTTTGTTTGAAGAAGCCATTTTGGATAAAAAAACTAAAATGTTTAGATACATATTGGAACTTGCCAAAAAGCATAAATTCAGCTTCGAAAACAAAGACTATCCCGAAAATAATGAAACTTTTTTATCCATGGCTTTAAAAATGTATAATTATCAAATTATAAACTATATCATGGAAGAAGTTGGGGATACATATGTGTTAAATAAAATTGAGGTGTATAGACTTAAGGATTATTTAAGATATGTTAAAGTAGATAGAGAATTTATAAAATTAATGTTTAATCATCTGATGGAAGATGATAAGGTTAATCTTTATTTTGATCTACTTAACAAGTAATACTATAAGAAAAACAAGTGAAATTTTTCACTTGTTTTTCTTATGTCTTTTTCTAAACTTATGATAAAGTATTGAATAAACAAATGTTTTTTGATATAATTTTATTGGTGGTTATATGAGTCAAAATATAGAATTTGAATTTGATAAAAATATTCAGTATATAAAAGGTGTAGGTCCTAAAAAAGCTGAACTTTTAAATAAAATGGGAATATACAATATAAAAGATTTAATTGAATATTATCCAAGAAATTATGAAGATAGAACTAAACTTTCAAATATTATACAGTTTGTAGATGGAGAAAGTTATTTGTTTATTGGAACACTAAGCGATAGTATCCATATACAGAGAATAAGGAAAAACCTTACTATATATTCAACTTTTGTATATGATGAAACTGGAGAGTGCAAGATGACTTGGTTTAATCAAAAGTATATAAATACCAAACTTCATAAAGGTGATAAATATTTATTTTATGGTAAAGCAGTAAAAAATTACGGAATGGTTTCAATGGAGTCTCCTCAAATATATAATTTAAATGATATTGATAAAATTCAAGGACTTTATCCAATATATCCTTTAACAGCAGGCATAACACAAAATTATTTGTTTAAATTAGAAAACGATGTATTTAAGCAAAAGCCAATCATACCTGAATTTTTAAGCAATGACTTTAGAAAAAAATATGGGCTTTGTGAAATTAATTATGCTACAGAAAATGTTCATTTTCCAAAAACGTTTAATGCAGTAAATGATGCTCGTAATCGACTTATATTTGATGAATTATTTTTACTTGAACTTGCACTAATGTCTGTAAAGGAAAGTTCAGATTTAGTAAAAAAAACAAATAAATTTAAAAAAGTAGATATATCAAAATTTTTGAAATTATTACCATTTTCTTTAACAAATGCACAAAAAAGAGTGGTAGATGAAATTGAAAAAGATATGCTAAGCGATAGAGTTATGAATAGGTTGATACAAGGAGATGTTGGTAGTGGAAAAACAATGGTTGCTGCAATTTCAATGTATATTGCAGTTAAAAATGGATATCAAGCCGCAATGATGGCTCCTACAACTATTCTTGCAAATCAACACTTTGATGAACTCAGTAAGTATTTTGAAAAACTTGGAATTAAATCAGATATTATTACATCAAGTACAACGAAGAAAAACAAAAGAATTATATGTGAAAAATTAGTAAATAAAGAGATAGATATAATTATTGGGACACACTCTTTAATAGAAGATGGTATAGAATTTAATAATTTAGGACTCGTTATAACTGATGAACAACATAGATTTGGAGTAAAACAAAGATTAAAGTTAACTAATAAAGGGAAATCTGTGGAAACATTAGTTATGACAGCAACTCCTATTCCAAGAACACTTGCAATTATGCTTTACGGTGATCTTGATTTGTCTGTAATAGATGAAATGCCACCAGGTAGAAAACCTGTAAAAACATATGCTGTAGATGAAAGCTATGAACAAAGAATTGTTAATTTTATGAAAAAAAATATTGATGAGGGAAGACAGGCATATGTTGTATGTCCACTTGTTGAAGAAAATGAAGAATTAAATTTAAAGTCAGTAGAAAAAATTTATGAAAAATATAAAAATGAATATTTTAAAGATTATAGTGTTGCATTTATTCATGGGAAGATGAAGAATAAAGAAAAAGATGAAATAATGCAAAAATTTAAAGAAAACAAAATTAATATTTTAATATCAACTACAGTAATAGAAGTTGGAATAAGTGTAAGTAATGCAACACTTATGATAATTGAAAACGCTGATAGGTTTGGCCTTGCAGCACTTCACCAGTTAAGAGGTCGTGTTGGTAGAGGACAGTTTCAATCTTATTGTATTTTAAAATCAAATAATAAATCTGTTACATCAAGAGAAAGATTAAAAATAATGGAAAAGAGTAATAGCGGATTTGATGTAGCAAGAAAAGATTTAGAATTAAGAGGTCCAGGAGATTTTTTTGGAATAAGGCAATCAGGTTTACCTGAATTTAAACTTGCAGATTTATTAAAAGATATTAAGGTTTTAGAAAATGCACAAAAAGCAGCTAAAGAATTATTAAAAGAAGATAAATATTTGGAAAAGAGTGAAAATACTGCTTTAAAGAAAGAACTATATGCAAAATTTGGCGATATGCTAAAAAACTTAGGCGCTTAATTAAGTTATATTATGTAAAAATCACAAGAACTTAGAATGCTTCAAGTCCTTGTGATTTTCAAATTTTTATACTAATTTTCTGCTTATTAAATATCCTATAAAAAACAAAATTAAAACAAATATACAGATGATAAAAAATGTAAGTAGGCTTATAAAAAATGCAGTAATAGGGCTTATTTTATCTGGATCATCTTTTAGTGTTAAATTTTTATTTGTAATTTCCCTTATTTTAAATAATTTTTTAAAAGCAAATCTAGTGTTTCCAGTTAATTTTTTATAGTCTATATTTACTGTTAAGATTGATAGACTTTGAAGTATTAAGCAAATAAATAAAGTGATAAAAGAAGATACTATCATTACGTTAGGTATAGATGGTTCTTTTATAATAAAAGAAATAATTACTTCTATAATATCAATATTAAATATATAAGTTATAATGTAATACCATATTAAAAAACCTAAGCTAAAGCTTCCCATAGAAAAAAATGTTGGAAGTAATAAATAATAGTTTTTATATTCATAGTTATTGAATACTTTAAGCAAGAATTTTATAACTAATGAAATTAAAATATATGATATTAGAATTATTATTAACGAAATTATAATATTAAATATATTTATGTCCATTTTGACTCTCCTATTAATATGATTGTATTTTTTTACTCAAAATATGATTAATTTTGTAGAATAATGTCTATATTATATAATTTTATGCATAAAATGTCAATTATATTTCAAAAATATGTAAACAAAAACGACGGTATAAAAATATCACCTTAATAAAAACCATTTAATTTTATTGACTTGATTGCTTATATGTGGTAAAATATACTTATATGTAAAGAGGTAGAGAATATGAAAATAAAGAAAAAAGAAATTATTATTTTAGTACTATTTATAATAGTTGTATCGGCAGGGGCTATTTTTATAAAAAATTGGATTAGGGATAAAAAACAGGAAAAAGAAATACAAGCTTTGATTAATGTTGAATTTAATGGTGAGGCTGGTGGAACAGAAAACGCTGCATCAGGTGATACACAAAAAGCAGATGATAATGTAACTGTAACAGGAAATTCTATTGCTGTATTACAGATTCCATCTCAAGGTATAAAAGGAATTGTAAAAGAAGGAACTGATAATCAAACATTAAAAAATTACATAGGAATGTTTAAAGGAGCTGCTATGCCAGGTCAAGTAGGTAATTTTAGTGTTGCAGCTCATAATAACATTTATACAGAAATATTTAGAAATTTAAATAAAGTAAATATAGGTGACGAGGTTAAAGTTACAACAAAAACAGCAACATATGTTTATAAAATTACATCTAAACAGACTGTAAAGCCAACAAGTATAGAGGTTATAAATAATTCAGATAAAAGAGAAATAACACTTATAACTTGTAATTATAATGCAAGTGCTAGAATTGTTTTAAAGGGTGAATTGGTTCAATAAATGTAATTTCAGGATATAGATTACATAAAAATGTTGACAAAATGTAATAAAAGTGGTATA